>Ga0210014_1000398_pt1 | contig 36508 bp, 35 predicted proteins | sample CryGeymeta201519_FD_183983 | JGI IMG/M metagenome (GOLD analysis project Ga0210014, IMG submission 183983) | Groundwater microbial communities from Crystal Geyser aquifers in Utah, USA - Crystal Geyser metaG 2015-19 (SPAdes) (version 2) | ecosystem: Environmental > Aquatic > Deep subsurface >...
GCCGACGTTCAGAGCGTGGGCGGGTTCGTAATGCATGCTGGATGGTGGCGGGGTGCAAACTGCAAACCCTGCAAACCTCGGTTTGCAGTCGGACGCTAGCGCAATGCCGCGCTCGCGCCCCCCGCATTGCTTTTTCGGCAGGAAGGACCCGTCGAATTTCCTCGGAGCGCCGAGCTGGAAACGACGAAGGCCACGAATTTCTCCGTGGCCTTCACACGCGCAGTGCTCGCAAGATTACGGTGAATAGTAGCCAAAACTCTTCGAAATGTTGCAGCCGCCTTCGATGGCAAAAGCAGCATGCGCCCGCTTCTGTTCGCACGACTTGGCAGCGGCCTTCGATTTCACCTGACTCCACTCACGCATTCATGCCGCCACGGGACTGTTCACGCCGTTGAGCTGCGACACCACGATCGTCAATGCGGCCTGCCATCGACGCCACGCCGTCGTTCGATCGCAACCAAATCGACAGCAGATATCCTTCCATTGGTAGCGCTCGGCCCGCATCCAGACGAGGTGGCGCTGCTCGACCTCCAGCCATAGCACCCATTGCATCGTCTCCAGCATGCGATCGATGGCCGCTGGCTCGGGTGGAAAGCGAATGACGGGCGGCTCCGCTCCGAGGTTCTCCCACGGCATGCGTTGGATGGCTGGCCAGCAGTTGAAGTAGCCCTGGACTCGAACGGGTGGGAGACGATGGGCGGTGCGTGCAGCCTCCCGAAAGCGATCGGCGACGAGATCAATGTTCCACTCAGCCATGGCGATGCTCCTTGACCCCGTACAGACGGTCGCCGATGCGGCGCAGCAGCTCGCGCTCAGTCCAGTTGAGCCGTGCATCCTCGGGGGAGATCACAAGGATGTGCTGGTCAAGCCATCCCTCGCGCTTGATCTCTTCGGGGTCTTGTCGGGGCTCGGGCATGAGCCGTCCCAGGGGGCTGCGGTACTGAGGTGTCGGGATCTTCATGTCACACCTCCTGGCCGTCGTCGTAGTTGTGGATGGCCCAGTGCAGGATCGCCAGGGCGTCGGCCTCGTTGTCGTCAGCAGGTGCATGGCCACGAAGTCGGGCGGCAGCGACCATGTCGTCCTTGCTCGCGTTGCCCTTCCCGGTGGCGTGCTTCTTGATCGTGCCAACCGGTACGCCCTGGTAAGGGATCTGGTGGTGTTCACACCATGCGGTCAGATGGGCCATGAAGCCGCCGTAGGCGTGAGCAGCATCGACACCGGCGTGCCGACGAACCTCTTCAAAGAACACCGCACTCAATCCATCAGCCGACTGTTTGATCTCCGTGATCCAGCGCTTGAACCGCAGGTAGCGCATGCCACCACCCTCAAAGCGATGCGGCTTGAAGGTCTCGGTGCCGCTGGTGATGTCACCGTCTCGACCGAGCAACGCCCAGCCTGTTTGGGTTCCGAGATCCAGGGCCAGGATCGATGCGCCGCTGATCGGGTGACTGACCCTGTCTCGAACGCCAGACAACCCTCCACGTAGGGCAGAGGGAACCGCTGTTCCCTCTCCTACGTAGTAGGAGGGGGAGTTTTCTCCAACTGGAATCACCCGGAAAAGTGAGCAACCACGCGGGTTTGCGTCAGTTGGCAAGTTGGCAGCCTTGCCGACTGCCAACTGAGCCTGAATCCTGGAAAAGCCTTGTCCTGCAAGGCTTTGCAGTTGGAAGGGGGTTGCCAACTGGCGGCAGTTGGCAGCGTAGTGGGCGCAGTCGGCAACAGCGCTGCCAACTGCGAAACGGGCATTCATCATGGAGCCTCCGGATCGTTCAATTCATCCTGGTACACCCACACTTCCGGGTTCTCGACGGGCATCGCTGCCCCGGAGTGCGGGCACTTGTAGTGGGTGGGGAGCACCGCGTGCTCTTGCATCGGCAACTCGCCGGTAGCAGGGTCTGGATCGCCGTTGGGCAGGCGCAGGACCATGCCCTCAACGCAGAGGTAGCCGAACTTGGTGCGGCCGCTGGATGGCAGGCCATAGTCCACCGCGTTGCGGAAATACTTGATGTAGCCCTGGGTGGAAAGCGCGGAGATGCGCTCGCGGATGGTGCGTTCGCCGCCGAGCCCCGCCTTGCCTTCAAAGGCCTCGGCCAGCTGATTGGCGGTGTAGCAGTGCCCATCAGCAGCCTCGTCGAACAGGATCTGCAGGATGGCGTCGCGCTTGCGGCGGCGCTCGGCGTCCAAGCGTTCGCCGTAGTCCTTCATCACGAGACGATCATTGGCGTCGACCTCTCGCCACTCACCGCTGATCTTGTCGACGTGTTTGAGCGGAATGCCGGCGCCATTGCGCAGCTCAAAGATGAGCTGGCGTGTCGTGCGGGTCTCATCGGGCCGGAACAGCAGCATTCCGGTCGAGTAGTAGCCGCGCAGGCTTCCTGCACCTGCCAAGGCCTGGAACGGGTCCTCCTCGAACTGCTTCTTGCCCAGCTTCTTGGTGTGGTGAGCCAGGATCACTCCGGCGTCTGGGTTGACCGCCTGGCGAATCCGGTCAACGCGCTGCGATAGGAAGAACAGCATGGCGCCGTTGTCGTTTTCGCCGCCTGCGTCGCCACCATCGAACACATTGCGGATGGGATCGATGGCGATGATGTCCGGGGGTTCGCCACCAAACGCATTCGCAATGGCTGGAATCACCTGCGCCAGGCCAGCGTCGTCCAGCACGAGGCGCAATTGCGGTGTGGCCACGAAGTTCGCGCGGGCATCCAAAAGCCGGCTGGCCGGAATGCGCACCTCTTTGACCCGCTCACGGAGGTAGTGGTACTGCACCTCAGCCTGGAGGTAGAACACACGCAGGGGTCGCGGCGGATGCATGCCGAGGAAGGCAGCGCCAGCCGCCATGTGGGTCAGCCACGCCAGCAGAAAGTCACTCTTGCCGACCTTCGGCGCGCCGCCGAAGACCAGCATCCCTGCTGGTGTGAGCACGCGCGGCGAGATGAGATCGGGCGGTAACGGCGAATCGTCATCGAGCATCTCGCCCAACGTGAAGGTCGGCAGCATCGGCAATGCCGCCTTGACCACCCGGCGCTCGCCCTGCGCGACGAACTCACCACAGTCGAATCCCTCAGCGACGGCATCAGCGGCATCCCACTTGTCGGGCTTGCCTGAGGGCGGCACCAGGATCGCCACCGAAGCACTGCCTGCGGCGACACAGGCGCGTGCGGCGTTTTCCGCGTAGTCCCAGCCTGGCGAGTCACGGTCGGGCCAGATCAGCACAGAGCGCCGTGCCAGTGGCCGCCAGTCGGTCTTGTCGATCGGCGCCTTCGCGCCGTTCATCGCGGTGGTCGCCGGGATGCCGCAAGCGATCAAGGCGTCGGCACACTTCTCGCCCTCGACCAAGACAACATGGGCCGACTTGGTGATGGCAGGCAGGTTGTAAAGCGGTCTGGGATCGGGAGCCCGCCACATCCGAGCGCGTACGTCCCACGGGCGGTACTCCTTGCCGGAGGGTGGGTCGTAGCGATACACACAGGCCATCAGCTCGCCCTCAGGCGTGAGGTAGTCCCACTTCGCTGTGTAGGGGCCAAGTTCATCGACAGCAACCGTGCGGACGGCGTGACGAGGCATGTGAGGCGCCGGTGGCGCGACACCCAGCCACTGGCGAAGCTCAGTGGCCAGCCTCGGGAAATCATGCCGCGCGGACAGGCCCTGGGAGCGTGCCCAGAGATCGATGACATCACCGCCCTCGTCAGTGGCGAAGTCCTTCCACAGACCGCGACGGGGTCCTTCCAGCTCGACGACCAAGCTCTTGCCGGGCGAGCCGTCGGTGTCGCCAACATAGAACTTGCCGCCGCGAATTCGGCCCTGCGGAAACAAGTAGTGCAAGACCGCTTCCAGACGATCCAGCAAGCCAGCGCGCAGCGCCTCTGTGTCACTGACGAGGTCCTCACGCGGCTCAGCGGCATCGTTGAAGTCCAGCCACACGATGTTGTTGGTCATCATGTCGCCCTCCAGCAGCGGTCTTGCCAGGAGCAGAACTTGCACTCGAAGTGTGTTGGCGTGGTCGTGTGGCGTGGCAGCAGCTCGCCAGACTCGGATGCAGAAATTACCCGGACGGCCCGATCTGACATGCGCTGCGCCAGTCCACCGTCAAACGGCACCAGCTCGAACCAGATCTCCTGGGAATCCTTGTTGATGGCGGTGAACAGCGCGGGGTTGCGCGAGATACCAGGAACCGTGGCCTCCATGTAGGCCTGGTAGATCGCCATCTGCGCGGCGTAGACGGGCTTTGAACGAGCGACCCCGTGCTTGACCGTGTCGCGCCAGGACTTGTCATTCATGGTCTTGCATTCCCACAACGACGGGCACTTGAGTCCGAGATCGCTGGGGGCGGCGTTGATCACGCCATCGACATGCCCCTGGATTCGGCCGCCCGCCACCGAGAAGCCAAACTGGCCCCCGCTGGCTTTGCGCGTGTACAGATCGAACCCAGCCAAGCGCAACCAGCGAATGGCCACGTCTTCAAGGGCATGCCCCACTTCGAAGACACGCAGGATGCGGCCAGGAATCTCACGACCAGGATCAACTGGAGCTCTCAGGTACTCGTACTGGAGCGCCCGTTCACAGGCGACACCCAGCCTCGATGCGCCGAGGTAGGTGCGTGGCGGTTGACCGTCGCGATCGCTGGCCAGAGCGGCATCGATGAGATCGCTGATCTGTTCGTGGACCTTGGGACGGTGATTGAAATCCAGCATCAGAACGGCACCCCCTTCGGAGATGTCTGGCCCTGACGTGCCAGACGCTCCTCCAGGAAGGCACGGTCCTTTGCGGCCATGCGCTCGTGCTCCTCGATCATCTGGTCCTGGTATGCCGTGACCACGACATCGATCAGGGTCAGCACCTCGTCGCGGGTGTAGTCCGCCAGCGGGCGCTGCATGCCGATCGATCCCACGTACTCACCCAGCGGCGACAAGCACGCGCGCATCGCGGCCAGCTCCATGTCACTTGGATCGATCATGCGAGCCTCCGTCTTGGTCATCAGCAGGCAGAACGCATCCTGACAACGGCGCGAACAGAACACCCACTTGTCCGAGTAACGATTCGGGTCGGTCGGCTTGAGTCGAGGGTTGAACCAGCCGTACCCCTTGGCCTTGCGGTAGCAGATCGCGCATTTCAAGCAGCCTCCCGATGGCTGTCGTTGGCCGCGACAACGAGCCGCTGAATCGACGACTTGTTGAACTGGAAGGCCAACAGGGCCGATGCCTGGTAGCGGGTCATGCCAAAGTCCGCCCGCATCTGCTCGGGGATGTAGCGCAGCTGCTTGTCCGTGGGCGGCTCGTTGAGCCAGCGCCGGGTCTTGTAGGCGGAGTCGGCAGACTCGTGGTCGTTGAGCCAGTCGTCAGCCTTGGCCATGCAGACCGTGCGCTCGCCAACGGCCAGCAGGTGCGGCCGCAGATCTTTCCCGCCACCGACGGCGTGCCAGCGGCCATTGAGAAAGAAGATGCCGCCCCAAGCACTGAAGCCGGTCGCCATCAGCGCGTCGTCATGCCCGAACAGGTCGCACCAGCGGAAGTTGGAGCGCTTGAGCAGATCGATCTCGCTCATGACGAAGTCCGCCAGCACGCCCAGTTCCTGCGGCTCCCGCTCCCAAACATGCCCACACAGCGGGCACTCCATGCAGGCCAGCGGAACGATGGCGCCGCAGTCTGGGCAGTCCTTGGTTGGCGCCTCACCTTCGCCCAGATGCCCGTCGAGGTTGATTTCCTGCTCGATCGACCCATGCATCAAGCTGGCTGTGCCGAAGTCCAGCACGATGCACTCGGTCTTGATCAGGCCAGGAAACTCCTCAGGGTCGACAGTCCGCAAGCCACGACCGACCATCTGGATGAAGGTGGACTTGTAGGAGCTGGGCCGCAGCAGAACGACGCAGCTGGTGGGCGTGTAGTCGTAGCCCTCGGTGAGCACCGCCACGTTGACCACAATCTGGGCAAGCCCGGTCTCGTAGTCCGCCAGCCGCGCTTTGCGATCCGCATCGGACAGCTCTCCATGGACGAGCACGGCGTGCACGCCCGCGTCGACAAACGCATCGCAGACGTTTTGCGCATGGGCGACCGTCGAACAGAAGACGATGGTCTTGCGCGATGACGCGTTCGCCTTCCAGTGCTTGATCACCGCTTCCGTGATCAGCCGCTTGTCGAGAATGGATGCGACCTCGTCCATGTCGAAGTCCATCGCCGTTCGACGGACGTGGCGCAGTGCGTCCTGCACGCCAACGTCGATCACAAAGGTGCGCGGCGGAACAAGGTGCCCGGCCGCGATCATCTCGCCCAGCGTGATCTGGTCAGCGACGTTGGAAAAGACCTCGCGCAGGCCCTTGCCGTCACCGCGATTTGGCGTGGCGGTCAGACCGCAGATGCCAGCTCGAGGATTGCGGGCCAGCACCGAGTCAATGACTGCCCTGTAGGTCGGCGACGACGCATGGTGCGCCTCGTCGATCACGAGCAGATCCAAGGTGGGCATCTGGTCAAGATGGGCCTGACGCGACAGGGTCTGCACCATCGCGAAGGTCGCCTGACCGCGCCACGACTTCTCGTTGGCATCAAACACGGACGTGCTCATGCCAGGATTCACCCGGGCAAACTTGTCCCGGTTTTGGCCGGTCAGCTCAGTGCGGTGCGCAAGGATGCAGGCTTTCGCATCGGGCTCGACCAACACCCTGCCGGTGACAGCCGACAGCATGATGGTCTTGCCCGATCCTGTCGGCGCAACAGCCAGTGTGTTCCCATGCTCGTCGAGCGCCGCAAGGGTGCGCTCGACAAGGAGGGATTGACGGGGGCGGAGCATCATGACTGTGGCCCTCCGTCACTGCGCCCAGCTGGGACGGCCCGGAGTGGGCGCCCGGCCGGTTGCCTGCGCATAGGCGTTGGGTGTGCTGGGCGCACTGGCAGCGGGTGCCGGCTGACGCGTGCCGCCCATCAACGCGGCGTAGTCCTTGTTGTCCGGCGTGATGGCCGCCTTGATGACGCTCTTGTCCTGGCCGTTCTGATCCTTTTCCCAATCGACCTTGCCCAGGAACTCGATGCCATCGAGATCAGCGAATCCGCTGATGCGGCGCGCGTTCTGCGCGGCAGGACTGTTGTCGCCGGGATGAACCCCACGCGCGGAGTTGAGGATCGCCTTGACGAAGGTACGACCCATGTTGGCCCACTCCGGCCCCTTGGGGCTGTGCAGACCAATCAGCGACCACATCTTTCGGCGGGCGAACTCACCGTCCATCACGACAAACTCGCAGTTCAGGTAGACCGAACCTGTGTTGTCGTTGCGGGTGGCGTAACCGCCAGTCCATCCTTGGGATGCGTCATCGAAGCCACCCGGGCGGATGGTCATGCGAACGCGAACCAAGGTGCCCTTGGGGATCAGGTCGAAGGACGTCTGTTCGGAAGCGGAATTGAAATCGAAGTAGGTCATGATCAGGACTCCTGAGTCGAAGTGGATTCGGGGTCGGAAACGGGGTTGGGGCGAGCGAAGTCAAGTCGCTCAATGGCGGGCTTGGCCGGGCCGGCGATCTTTTCCATGAGGCGGCCCAGGTGCGGCTCCTCGATGGCATCAAGGCGACCGGAACGGTCCTTGGCCGGGAAATTCCATTGGTTCAGCGTGTGGCAGACGAACGCCCGATAGCCACTGCCGTCGTCGGCCTTGAGTTCAGCAAGGGTCACGACCTCGTCGACGATCCCGGGCAGTTCGAGCCCAGTCTTGGAGCCGTCGATCTGCAGCGAGAAGACCCGTCGATTGAAATCGTCGAGGGCCTCGTTCAGGATGCCGACGAACCACACGTTCTTGCGACGCGTGTGCTGCAAGTGCGTAAGCCAGCCGATCATTTCCTGGCCCATCAGACCGTAGGCGCCACGGCTGTCGGGCTTGCCGGTTTTCTCGGAGTAGGCCTGCGGCTGTCCCTTGCTCCACTGCAGGCACAGACGTCCGGCCACGGTGATCGAGTCGACGAAGACGGTCTCGTACTTGTCGAGGACCGACGGATCACCGAAGCGCGCGCACACGGCATCGAAGTGAGCCTGGCTGTAGGGCTGGTCTTCGCGCAGTGCCGGGTTCGGGCCGCCGATGAAGACGGCGAAGTCGCGGCACTCCTGCCACGTGCGAGGGCGGATCGTGTCGCCCGCCCAACCTTCGACGGCGAGATCGCCAGCCTCAAGGTCGAAGAACAGTGTCGCCGTGGGCTTCAGCGTCCAGAGCTGCGAGGTCTTGCCGATGCCGCTCTTGCCGACGAGCACGCCCTTGACGCCACGGCGTTCAGCGAGGCGCTGGTCGGCGGTGATGATGGGCAGGCTCATTTCCGACCCCCTTCACAGCCCAGATCGGCGAACGCAGCAGCCACCGTGGTGACGCCCAGGGCGCCGCGCTTGCGGGCCAACTCGTAGAGATCGCGCAGACCCTGCAATCGACGGATGTGGACGCGGGCTGCGGCCTCCATGCCCTGAATCGCGAAGGCCAGGTCGTCGATGGTTGCGTCCTCCAGTGGGCGCACCACTTCATCGGAACGATTGCCATCGAGGGCCGGGATGCGGATCGTCTCCGGCAGGTCGCGCAGGTACATCTCGGACTGCTTGAGCAGCAGATCGATCAACGTGGATTTCGTTTTCATGGGGGTCACTCCTGAATCAGGGCAAGGCGGAACCCGGGCTTGCCGGTCTTGAGCGTTCGCGCCGGGGCAAACGCGCTCTTCAGCGTCTCGGGCCAAGCGTTGAACTTGGTCTCGGAGATGCGGTAGCTGATCTCGACGTACTCGGCGGGGTCTTCGCCGTTGGCGGCGATGCGGCGGGTGATGTCGTTCAGCTTGGCTTGGTCCCACTCGACCTTCTTGGGCAGGTCGGCGGTGATGCGCACGTGGCCATCATCGAAATGCACGACACCGGTGTCCTTGCCGGCCGCCAGGCGCAGTTGGTGGGCACGCTGGGCGTACCGCAGATCCAGAGCGCGATCGACGTGTTCGACGATGGCCTTGGCGGCAGCCAGCAGATCGGCCGCATCGTTCTTCAGTTGGAACAGCGAATCGCTGGACCGCTCGGCGAGCTCGCCGGCTGGCGTGGCCAGCACTTGATCGGGGGTGGGGTGGCTCATGCCGCACCTCCCGCATCGGCGCGCTCGGATGTGCTCTTGCGCAGGCTGTCGGACTCGAAGGCCTCGACGTCCTCAAGGCGATAGAGAACTCGCCCCTGCAGTTTCAAAAAGACCGGACCGATTCCTTCGGACCGCCAGCGTTCCAGTGTGGCTTCGCTGACGTCCCAACGATCAGCCAGTTGGCGTTGGTTGAGGTGTTTGACACTCACGTTTTTCTCCTTTCGGGTAGTTGCGAAAACGTGAGGTCATCTTCAAATTCGGCATGTACGGGCGTCTGCCACCGCCATGTACGGGCTGATGTGCGGGCTCAGCCACAGCGCGAAAGAACGGGCCACAAGAAGCAAAAAACCGCCCGAAGGCGGCTGTGCGTGGTGAGTCCGGCCGGTGCTGGTCAGTCCAGATTGAATCCGTAGTGACCGCTGCCATCGCCAGCGATGTAGTCCTCCCAGATCAAGTTCCCGCTGAAGATGTTCTGGATGCGCTGGCTGCGGCCAGACTTCTTTTGGGCGTATACAGCGTCCAGGATTTCATGTGCGGGAACCCAGCGGCGCCCGTTTTCGAATTGCTCGAACAGATGGCTGACCACGGCAATCTGCCTCGCGCCCTTGATCGCCCAGGGCTTGTCGGACTTGGTGGCGATGACCAGCGTGTTGGAGTACCTGTCGAAGCGAACCGGCAGAGACTTCTCCACCTTGCTGCCCGATGGGGCCAGCAGCAGCCGGTGGATGATGTCGATGTCGACGTGCGGCTTGATGGCGTAGTCGACCAGGGCAGTCACGATCGGAACGATGCAGTAGGAACGCGGCGGCACAACGATGTCGGGCAACGACTGGCCGGTGGTGAAGATGAGTCCCTGGTCGGGTAGCGACGCGGCACGGAAATGCTCGAACACCTGATCGGTAGATGACGAGAGCCCCCGGACCACCCATGCATCGACCTGCGTGTCGGCAATGCGCATCTTGCCGAGTCGCCACAGTACGCCGTCAATGGCGGGCGCCGTGATGCCGCTTCGTTGCGCCTGGGGAACGCCGAGCAGGTCCGCCAAGTAGTTCAACAGCTTCGCGTCGTTGACGGCATGAACGCCGACCAGCTCTGCCGAGACGTACTTGGTACGGAAGGTCTCGGGACAGCGGTAGCGATACCGACCCGGGTCATCGTCTTCCTCGAGGTCGACCGGAACGCGCTCATCGCCGCAGGCTGCCAGATAACTGCCTGCAAAGCCGATACGTTCGGTCCAAGCCGCGAGATCACGGTCGGACAGAGCTACCCGGCGCGACAGATCCCAACCGGGCACGCCGCGCATGCGCTGACCGTCACCATCAGCAACGGCGTGCATCGATCGATCGAAGAGATCGATCAGTTCAAGCAGCGAGCGCGTCGACAGGCTCTTCTGCGACATCGCTGATCTCCTTCACCAACTGCCACTTGGCCAGCAAGCGGTCGCACAGCGCACGGTCCTTTTCGCGCTTGGTTTTGATGTTGCACTTGTTGTCGTCGCGCAGGATCACGACGATCGTGCGAGCACGTTCCTTGCCGACCTTCTTCGTGCGGATGGACAGCTTCGCGTAGCTGATGTGGTGATGGCGGAAGTCGAACGACAGGGAGATCAGGGAACGTGCGGCGGTGTAGATGTCGTCGACGTCCTTGGCCCAGATCTTCACCAGCAAGGAACGGTGGTTGGCAGTGGTGTAGCCGAGTTCGATCACTTTGACCGAGGCCACATCCTCGCCCGTCAGATCGAAGCTGCGGGGTGCGGCCAGACTCTGGTAGTCGTACTGCTTCAGCGGGATCTTGTCGCCAGTGATAGGCGACTGCAGAAGCGAGTCCGCCACGATGCGTGCCAGTGCCTCGCGGCCGTCGGTGTCTTTCGACAAGACCTCCAGGTGGCCATTGGCGGGCTCATAGGTGATGTGCGAGGACACAGCCCGGATCACCTCCTGCGGCACCAGTTCGCTGGCCTGTACCCGATCGATGATCTCGGGCGGGCGGTTGTGATGGACGCTGACCTGGTACAGGTCGACGTCTTCGCCGGTGAGGGTGTCAGGACGCAATCGCTTGAAAACCTGAACGGCAACCGTATCCGCTGCACAGCCAAGCTGCTGAGCGACGGCCTGGTGGAAGGCCTGCCGAGCTACCGCATCATCCAGGACCGTCAGATCCTTGGGCGCGACATAGCCCGAATAGCAAGACGCGCTCTGACGGAAGACATCCGCCTGGCGGGCGTTCAACGCCTCCTCAAACAGTGCGGGCGCATTGAGATACAGCCACAGCGCACGTTCGTACTGGTTCGGGATGACTGCAAACGCGGCCTTGGCATCGTCGCCGACGATGTCCTGACTGATGCCATCGATGACGTCCTGCCCGGCGCCATCCGAGAGCAGCACGATGCGCTCAGACACTTCCTCGATCTTCCGCCGCGCGCCCACATCCAGTGCCGACAGGATTGCCTCCATGACAGCGCGCTGCTCCTGCTTGCCCTGCTTCTTGTCCAGATCCGGCATTGCCAGAGCGAACTCCCCCACTATGAATTCTCGGAAGACAGCCGGCGGCAGGTGGCCGAGCAGCTTGGACAGGTTTTCAGCATCGTTCATTGACATTCCCCCTTTGCAAGGTGTTGATCGGGTTGGCACCAGCCCGAGCCGCCCCATCTTGTTCTTGGGGGTTGCAGACCGCTTTTGTTCGGCGTACCGAACGATTGGGATTATTTCTGGTCGGATATGGGTTTGTCAAGCAGGTACGTTTTCGTTCGGTATGGTGGTATTATTTTCGGCTTGGAGCAGACCAATTAGGAGCAATCGGTGCCATCACCCCTGGGCGACAAGATCCGCGCACTGCGGAAGCAGAAGAAGCTCAGCCTTGAACAACTGGCAGAGCTGACCGAATCCAGCAAGAGCTACATCTGGGAGCTGGAGAACAAGGATGACCCGAAGCCGTCGGCGGACAAGATCGGCAAGATCGCCTCGGTGCTCGAGGTCACGACCGAGTTCCTGCTCACCGAGTCGACAGCATCCCCTGGTGAAGAAGTCATCGACGAGGCCTTCTTCCGCAAGTACAAGGGCATGCCGGACGACACCAAGAAGCGGCTGCGCAAGATCCTCGACGCATGGGATGACGACGAGTGACCGAACGCAAGCAGCCGATGGCCGAGGCCAACCGCATCTCGTCCATGCTCAACATGGTGCTGGGAGCGAACCGCTTTCCGGTCAAGGTCGATGAGGTCGCACTGGAGTACTCCCGGCAGTGCTTTGCCGACTCGCCCGTGGACAAGGTCCAGGGCGAGGATATGGATGGCTTGGAGGGCATGCTCGCTGCCAACAAGGCACGGTCGAAGTGGTTGATCGTCTACAACAGCGCCGTCCGGTCCGAGGGTCGCAAGCGTTTCACGATTGCGCACGAGTTCGGTCACTACATCCTGCACCGCCACGACCAGGATCGGTTCGAGTGCGGTGACGACGACATCGAGACGGGTGACGGCAACGAGCGGGACATCGAAACCGAGGCTGACAAGTTCGCGTCGACCTTGCTGATGCCGCTAGACGATTTCAGGAAGCAAGTCGATGGCCAACCCGTCAGTTTTGACCTGCTGGGTCACTGCGCGGAACGGTATGGCGTGTCGCTAACTGCCGCCGCGCTGCGCTGGACGGAGATCGCCGAGAAGCGCGCGGTCCTCGTGGCAAGCCGTGACGACCACCTCCTGTGGTCAAAGTCGAACCAGGCCGCCTTCAAGTCCGGCGCCTACTTTGCGACGCGCAAGAACACCATCGAACTGCCGCAGGACGCTTTGGCGCACAGCAACAACCTCTTGGATGTGGGTGCTCAGACCCAATCGACGCGGGCGCAGACCTGGTTCCCGCGCGAACCAGCGTCCATGCAGTTGAACGAAATGACCAGGGTCGCGGGCCAATACGACTACTCGCTGACGTTGCTGTTGATGCCGGACGCTGAGTGGCAGCGGCCACAGCATGACGATGGCGAGCCCGAGGAGGACACCTTCGATCGGTTCGTCCGCAACGGCCAGTACCCCGTGCGGTAGTTCAAGTCCTATCGATGATGACAGCGCACAAGTGGCAGTTCACATCCCGATTCCGCCGTCACGCCTTCGGCTGGCGATCCGACACGCCGATCCAGCGGATCAAAGAAGCGCTCGCTGAAATCAAGGCGGTCGCACGCAAGGAGCCGGTGCTCGCCGCCGACGGCGCCGTGACTCTGCTGGAGAAGTTGTCGCCAGCGCTGGAGCAGGTCGACAGCTCTTCCGGAGCCCTCGGCACCGCAGTGAACCGGGCCATCGACACCCTGGTGCCCATCATCGCCAAGGCTGATGTCGATCCGCGCGTTCGACAGCGTTGGCTGGAACGCCTGTGGCAGGCCTTGCAAGACGACGACATCCCCTACATCGAATCCCTCGGAGAGCATTGGGGCGAGCTGTGCGTCACGTCGGAACTGGCGATGGTGTGGGTCGATGAATTCCTGCCTCTTGTCGAACGCGTCTGGAGCTCCCGATCCACCGGTCACGGGTTCTTCAAGGGGACCAGCGCATGCCTTGCGTCGCTGTATGCCGCTGGCCGCCACGATCAACTTCTCACGCTGCTGGAGCGGGCGCCATTCAAGTGGTGGCACGACCGCCAGTGGGGCGTCAAAGCACTTGCGGCGATGGGCAAAAAGGCTGAGGCAGTGCGTTACGCCGAGCAATCGCGCGGTCTGAATGACCCCGGCTGGATGATCGCTGAGGCTTGCGAGGCGATCCTGCTGTCGTCGGGCTTGGCCGAAGATGCTTACCGCCGCTACGCGATCGACGCCAACCAGGGCACGACCAACCTGGCGACGTTCCGAGCCATCGCCAAGAAGTACCCGAACACGCCGCCAGAGCAGATCCTGCGTGACCTGGTTGCCAGCACGCCCGGCACTGAGGGCAAGTGGTTCGCGGCCGCAAAGGATGCGGGCCTGTTCAACGTCGCGATCGACCTGGCAACCACCAGCCCAACCGATCCACGCACGCTGGCCCGCGCGGCCAGAGACTTTGCCGAGAGCCAGCCTGAGTTCGCGGTCTCCGCCGGCTTCGCTTCACTGCGTTGGATTTCGCTCGGGCACGGCTACGACATCACCGGCGCAGATGTGATTGACGCCTATTCGGCGGTGATGCAAGCGGCATCAAAGGCGGGCGTGGATGCGCAGCAGATCAAGACTCGGATCAGGGATCTGCTGGCCTCAACGCCCACCGGCAACCAGCTCATGAAGGCCGTCCTTGCCCATCACCTGACGACCTGACTGGGTCGCTGTTTCGCAGGAGCCAGCGCCAGCACGCAGGCGCTCGAAACTCCCTCATGGTGTCGGTGAGGGTTCATCCGGAGAATTTCGCTATTCAAGCGAGTTTGATGGACAGGACCGATACCGATGCATGAAATCAACCAAGTACCCCCCGACCGGATGACCCCCGAGCAGCGTCGGCGCGAGATCGCGTCGTTGCTCGCAAATGGGCTCGTCCGCCTTCGCGGCACCGACTCTCGCCCGTCCGCAAGACGGACTTCGGAGAGCGAGTTTGAGCTTGGCTTTTCCGGCCACCAGCGCGTTCATTCAGACCCCGCCAACAACACAGAAACGGAGTCCTGATGAGCACGCCCGCCAAGGCCAACACCGACAAGTTCACCGCGCCACCATCGGTGGCCTCACAGATCGCGCGATTGCCCGAGCTACCCATGCTGGAAATCAAAGCGCTCTGGCAGAGGCTCTTCGGTGACGACACGCCCACCCACAACCGCCAGTTCCTTGAGCGGCGCATTGCCTACCGCCTGCAGGAGGTGGAGTTCCGCAAGGTCGACGCCAACCTGCTGGACCGCAACAAGCGCCGCATCGCGTCTTTGGTCGAGACCGGCAAGGTCAAAAAGCGCGACCGTGACTACCGGCCAGCAGCGGGCACAGTGCTCACCCGCGAGTACCAGGGTGTCGAGCACCGCGTCATCGTGACCCAGGATGGCCAGTACGACTACCAGGGCCGGATGTACCCGAGCCTGTCGATGATCGCCCGCGAGATCACCGGCACGCGGTGGTCAGGGCCCCTGTTCTTCGGGCTCAAAACGCCAGCCACTCCCAAGACAGCGGCGAAGAAGGGAGCCCGGCGATGAGCGAAGTTCTGAAGCGCCGCATGCGCTGCGCGGTCTACACGCGCAAGTCCACCGACGAGGGGCTGGACCAGGAATACAACTCGATCGACGCCCAGCGTGATGCGGGGCATGCCTACATCGCCAGCCAACGCGCCGAGGGTTGGATTCCGGTCGCAGACGACTACGACGACCCGGCCTTCTCGGGCGGCAACATGGAACGCCCAGCGCTGCGACGATTGATGGCCGACATCGAGGCCGGCAAGATCGACGTGGTCGTCATCTACAAGATCGACCGCTTGACCCGCAGCCTCGCCGACTTCTCCAAGATGGTCGAAGTGTTCGAGCGCTACGGCGTGTCGTTCGTATCGGTCACCCAGCAGTTCAACACCACCACGTCGATGGGGCGGCTGATGTTGAACATCCTGCTGTCCTTCGCACAGTTCGAGCGCGAGGTCACCGGCGAGCGCATCCGCGACAAGATCGCCGCCAGCAAGCGCAAGGGCATGTGGATGGGCGGCGTGCCTCCCCTCGGGTACGACGTCGAGAACCGCCGACTGGTGCCCAACGAACGCGAGGCCAAGCTCATCCGGCACATCTTTCAGCGCTTCGTTGAACTGGGCTCGGGCACGATGTTGTTCAAGGAGCTGAAGCTGGACGGCGTCACGTCCAAGGCGTGGACCACGCAGGACGGCAAAACACGCGACGGCAAGCCGATCGACAAGGGGCTGATCTACAAGCTGATCAACAACCGGACCTACCTCGGCGAACTGCGCCACAAGGAGCAGTGGTACCCGGCTCAGCACCCGCCGATCATCGACCACGAGCTGTGGGACAAGGTGCACGCCATCCTGGCCACCAACGGTCGGGTTCGCGGCAACGCCACGAGGGCGACCGTGCCGTACCTGCTCAAGGGCATCGTCTTCGGCAACGACGGCCGTGCATTGTCGCCGTTTCACACCACCAAGAAGAACGGTCGCCGCTACCGCTACTACGTGCCGCAGCGCGAGAACAAGGAACACGCGGGCGCGTCTGGGCTGCCACGGCTGCCGGCTGCTGAACTTGAATCCGCAGTGCTGGATCAACTGCGCGCGGTCCTGCGATCGCCGGATCTCTTGGGGGACGTCCTGCCTCGCGCGATCAAACTCGACCCAGGCCTCGACGAAGCCAAGGTCACCGTCGCCATGACGCGGCTCGACACCATATGGGACCAGCTCTTCCCAGCCGAGCAGACGCGCATCGTCAAACTGCTGGTCGAGAAGGTGATCGTGTCGCCCAACGACCTGGAGGTGCGACTGCGCGCCAACGGCATCGAGCGCCTGGTGCTGGAACTTCAGCCAGCGGGCGCGGCCCAGCCCGAGGAGGCATTGGCATGAGCGAAATCCGCATCCAGAAGACGGGCGAGCCCGACGTCATCGCTGCCAGCGATGGGCGGCTGACCTTGTCGATACCGATCCAGATCAAACGGCGCAGCGGGCGCAAGCTGGTCACGCTGCCGATCGACCCGGTGACCGGCGAACCAGCCAAGGCCAGACCTTGGGACACCGCCACCACGCCGTTGCAACTGGCGCTGGCCAGAGGGCACCGCTGGCTGGCCATGCTGGAGTCGGGCGAGGTCAAGTCCCTCAAGGAGATCGCCGCCCGGGAAGGGATCGACAACAGCTACGTCAGCCGGATGGTCAACCTGACGACGTTGGCGCCCGACATCGTGGCTGCCATCCTCGATGACGCCATGCCCAACCACGTCACGCTGTTTGACCTGGCGGTGGATCCGCCAGCGCTGTGGGACGACCAGCGCGCCCGGCTCAGGTAGGCGCGCAGAGGCGTCGGGCGAGATCTGATCGCTCCCTCCGACGACCTTGTCCCCTCCGGGTAGGCAATGCCGCAATACAACCGCTTGAACCGTCCGCGCGTAACCCGTTGATTTCAAAGGGTGCCGGACAGGCCCCCTGCGGACTTCGGGCCTTTCGCGGAGAGCGAGGCCGGAGAGAAGAATGGCATGGAGAGAGCGAAAGGTGGCCGAGAACGGGCCAGATGGCGAACCGGCGAAGTCCGCAGGTTTCCGCAAGAACCCGCGCAAACACGCGGGAACTGTAGCCATCAGACGAAAAAAAGCCCCAACTGAGAACAGTTGGGGCTTCAATAATGGTGGAGCCGGCGGGAATCGAACCCGCGTCCGCAAGTCCTCTACAGCAAGATCTACATACTTATTCCGGTCATTTGGTTTTAACCCGAATCACGCCGGCCGAACAGGCTGGATTCAGGCGAGCCACCTTGGTTTAACGTTGAATCAAGCGGCCCGATTCAACGCGAGTCCATGTGAATGACTCCACCGCTGGTTGCCCAGCCCGGCCCATGGACCTGCCGGTGTGGAGTCTAGCCGTCAAGCGGCTAGAGCGTACGTTTCGTCGTTGGCGACTAATTTTTTCCAGATGGATTTACGAGGGAACTGGGCCTCGGTATGCACTCGTCTGCTTTGCTACCCACGTCGAAGCCAAGTCGGCCCCATGTAATACAGTATGAGAGTTTCCTTTTCGGGATAAGTTCATACTGTGGCTGAGACTACGGGCGGAGGTTGAGATAGTCAAGCAATTCCAGTGGCTGGCGGATGAAACCGTCTCCGCCCCAGATCGCCGGTTGGTCGGTCTCGGCCAGGTAGCCGTAGAGCGCGACAATGGCCGGCATATGAACCGCACGAGCGGCCTCGATATCGCGTTCCGCATCGCCAACGTATAGGCAACGTTCCGGCGCGAGGTCGATCTTCCGGCAGGCATGCCACATCGGTTCCGGGTCAGGCTTCGACCGGGCGCAGGTGTCGCCGCTGACCACGCAGGCGGCGCGCTTCAACAATCCAAGTCGTTCGAGCAACGGTTCGGTGTAACAGGCCGGCTTGTTGGTGACCACGCCCCAGGCGATGGCGCGGTCTTCCAGTTCTGCCAGCAGCCGGTCCATGCCGGGAAACAGCGTGGAGCGGTCTGCCAGGTGCGCAGAGTAGTGTTCCAGAAATTCGCGGCGTAGCTCGGGCAAGCCGGAGTCGTGCTCGGCAACGCCGAAGGCGAGCCGGATCAAGGCTTGCGAACCGTGCGATGCTTGGGCGCGAATGGCAGGTTCGGCCAGCGCCGGCCGGTTGCGCCGCGCCAGCAAGGCGTTGATGGTGTCGCCCAGATCGGGCGCAGTGTCGACCAACGTACCGTCGAGGTCGAACAAGACGGCGCGAACCATATCAGCCGGGTTTGCGGCAGGCGATCAGGTAGTTGACGTCGGTATCGCGGCCGAGCGAGTAGACCTTGGTGAAGGGGTTGTAGGTCATACCCTTGATCTCGACCATGTCCAGACCGGCTTGGCGGGTGTAGCGGGTCAGCTCGGCCGGCTTGAGAAACCTTGCCCAGTCGTGCGTACCCTTCGGTAGCAGGTTGAGAAGGTATTCGGCGCCGATGATGGCGAACAGGTAGCTCTTGGGGTTGCGGTTGATCGTGGAAAAGAATAGCCAGCCACCCGGTTTGCACAGGCGCGCGCAGGCCGTGATGGTGCTGGCTGGGTCGGGCACATGCTCAAGCATTTCCAGGCAGGTGACTACGTCGTAGGTCTCCGGGCGCTCCTCGGCGATCGCCTCGGCGGCGATGGATCGATACTCAACTTCCCGGCCGGATTCGAGCAGGTGCAATTTGGCGACCTTGAGTGCCTTGTCGGAAAGGTCGACACCAGTGACCTTGGCGCCTTTGGCCGCCATGGCCTCGGCCAGTATGCCGCCACCACAGCCGACATCGATAACCGATTTGCCAGCAAGGGCAGCCAGGCTGTCGATCCACTCCAGACGTAACGGGTTGATTTCGTGCAAGGGCCGGAACTCGGATTGTGGGTCCCACCAGCGGTGCGCCAGGGCACTGAATTTATCCAGCTCGGCTTGATCGGCATTGGTCATGATGTTAGCTAGGCTCTTGGTTTGCTGCGGCTTGTAGGTGTGCATCATAGTGGCGCTTGAACAGGAGTTCCAGTTCATCGATGACCTCCAGCGCCGGCAACTTGTGTATCACATGCCGGGTTACCAGCGTAGAGGTATCCTGCAATAGAGTGTCCCGGCCCAACATGGGGTAAGTCAGCATTAGACGTTTCACTGCCTTGATAACTGACTCTTGTTCAGGACGGGGAATAGCCAGCGGCGTTTGCGATACGTCTACCACGCTGGCAACAACTTCTCGCGTCCCCAGAAACTCGGCATAATCGGTCAGGCTTTTACGGTTGGCCTCGGATAAGGCGCGAAACAGCCGTAGCAGACACTTCTCGTCGGATGACATATTTAGATAATGAGTTGGTTCCGATCCCGGATCAGAGGTGTGGTCTCGATGAATTCGAGGAATGCCTGCAATAGTTTGCTGCGAAATTTTTCCTGGGGGTAGACCAGGGAGAACTGGCGCAGCAAAGGCGGCGTCATGGGTACCGCTACCAACTCACCCAGGCGTATCTCCTTGGCCACGGTGGTAATCGAAACCACGGCGGCGCCCAGACCGGCGGCCACGGCGCCCTTGATGGCTTCCCGGCTGCCTAGTTCCATGACTAGATTGAGATCATCGGTATTGACGCCATTCTGGCTGAAATAATCATCGATACATTCCCGCGTACCCGAACCCGATTCCCGGCTGATGTAGGGATACGAGGCCAGAATGGACGGACTGATCATGGCATTCTTGGCTAAATCGCTATTCGTCGCACAGATCATCACCAGTTCATCCTCGCAGAACGCACTGGTGATCAAATTCGGGTTGTGTGAAGGTGATTCGATCAGACCCAAATCAAGTGTGTGGTCGGCCACCTTGTGTTCGATGGTCTCGGAATTGGCCACGGTCAGCCTGGCCTGGGTTTCCGGATGCAAGCGCTTGAACTCGCCCAACAACTTCGGCAGCATATATTCGGCGATGGTCGTTGAGGCGCCGACCAGGAGTGGCCCACTGATTTGGCCTGTCAACTCCGAAATCCGCGAATCCATCTCCTGAGTAAGATTCAGGATACGTTCGGCATAATCCAGGGTCAGGGCGCCCGCCGGGGTCAATGATATCTTGCCATGCGAGCGTTCAAACAGACGGGTGTTGAAATGCTCTTCCAGTTGTTTGACCTGGAAGGTTACGGCGGGCTGGGTCATGAACAAGAGTTCCGCAGCCTTGGTAAAAGAGAGCTGTCTGGCCACGGTATAAAAAACCTGTAATCGACGATCTGCCATAACTAGAATACGCCAAACTAATCAACAAAATTTATTGGACCATATTTTCCCGCTCAAAGATAGCTAAACCTCGATCCAGTTCTTGTCATGGTTTTGGATGGTCACGGACAAGGCCGGCATGATATAAACCTGGCACCTTATCGTGCGGCTGCGCCCCCTCTTTTTTATCATCGATATATCCAGAACCTCATAAAGACTCCATGGATCGCGGTTTTTTCATCATTATGGCGGCGCAGTTCTTTTCCGCGCTTGGCGATAACGCGCTGCTGATAACCGCGATTGCCATGCTGCGGGAACTGCAAGCCCCGGCCGAATATGAACCGCTACTGAAGCTGTTCTTCACGATCTCCTATGTGGTGTTGGCCGCGTTCGTGGGCGCCTTCGCCGATTCGATGCCCAAGGGTCGGGTCATGCTCATCAGCAACAGCATCAAGGTCGGCGGTTGCGTCATGATGATCCTTGGCATCAACCCGCTTTTCGCCTACGCGGTGGTCGGCCTGGGCGCCGCGATCTACTCCCCGGCGAAATACGGCATCCTCACCGAATACCTGCCCCATTCCAAGTTGGTGGTCGCCAATAGCTGGATCGAAGGCTTGACTGTCGGCGCCATTATCCTGGGTACCATGGCAGGCGGCTGGCTGCTCAGTCCTTATGTGCAACAGGCATTCCAGTCAGCCGATAGCTTGCTGTTCGGCGGCCTGGCCGGAAATCTGCTGGACTACAGCATGAGCGCCATCGCCGGTCTGTATCTGGTCGCCGCCGCGTTCAACCTCTGGATTCCGGAAACCGGCGTCGATCACCGTCTGCTGCACCGCAACCCCTGGTACATGGTGCGCGATTTCGCCCACTGTGTGAAATTACTCTGGCTAGACAAGCTTGGACAGATCACCCTGGCCGTCACCACCCTGTTCTGGGGCGCCGGGGCGACACTGCAATACATCATGCTGCGCTGGGCGGAAAGCGCCCTCAACGTGCCGCTTTACCAGGCCACCAATCTGCAAGGTATTTTTGCCGTGGGCGTCGCCATCGGCGCCGTATTGGCCGGTAAATTGGTGACCATCGACAAATCGGTCAAGGTCATCGCCGTGGGCATTGCCATGGGCTTCGCCTCGCTGTTGATGATCCCGGTACATGACATGGTTCAGGCCTCGATATTGATGGTCACGGTGGGTGCCATGGCCGGCTTCTTCGTGGTGCCAATGAATGCCCTGCTCCAGCATCGCGGCCATATCCTGATGGGCGCCGGGCATTCCATCGCGGTACAAAACTTCAACGAAAACCTGGGCATCCTGATTATGCTGGCCCTATACACCCTCATGGTGAAGGCCAATCTGCCGATCTGGACGGTGATTGCGATGTTCGGCGCCTTCATCGTCGTCAGCATGTATCTGGTGCGGCGTTGGCACCTGTTCAACATGCGCGAGCACAAAGACGAACTGGAGCACCTGCTGGCCATCGCGGCAGCGGCGCATCAGCCGCTCCAGCCAGCCCATAGCATGACTACGGGTCAGATGCTCAAGGAAGACCTGCCCAACCCACGCGCGGTGGTCAGAAAGACCGTGCAAACCTTCACCCGATCGCCCAACGCGAAAAAAAAACGGCATTGAGTCAAAGAATGACTGGGCGGTCCGGCAATTCATTGATATCGCCGGCATCGCCGGGATACAAGACCTCAAGGTATTTGCTCATGGCTTCGATGCCGTGCAGCAACGCCGCCTCATGCCTGCCGGCCTGAAAATGCGCCGCCATTTCACGACACAATCGCGCCCAGTCTTCCTGACCAACGGCGCGGGCAAGACCGCGATCGACGACGATCTCGAATTCGCGGTCAGCCAATAACCAGTAGATCAGCACGCCATTATTCAGCTCGGTGTCCCATACCCGGAGCTGAGAGAAAACCTCCTCGGCGCGTAGCCGCGCGGTCTGTCCTTTCAGCAAGGCAAACAACCCCAGGCTTGTTTCCAGCGCCACGCGAATTTGGCCGCCATGACCAGCCTCCGCATCGGCAACCGCCTTTTCGATGCGCCCCAGGCTGGCCGGCGGCAACATTCGACGCAACCACCAACCGGGATAGCTCAGATGTTTGAGGATACGCATAATCCCGCTCATGTCACCACCTCCCCGATGCCCCGCCGCCGCCAAAACCGCCACCGCCGCCCGAGAAACCGCCGCCACCCGAGAAGCCACCGCCGCCCGAACTCCAGCCGCCACCACCGATACCGCGCCCGACCCCCGAAAACGCCAGCACGAAGGCGACGACTGCGGCGATCAGACCGAGGCCGACCCCGCCCAGAAACCAGCCACCCAGGAAGCCCAGCCCGGCGGCGACCACGGCGGCGCCCAGCGGACCCAATAGGGCCCGGAGTATCTGCACGACAAAGATGACCGGAAGCAACAGGGCAAACAGCAAACCGCCATCCATGCCCTGCGACATTCGATTATTTGTCGGCGGTGGCGGCAGCGCTTCGCCATTGACCAGTGCCATCAAGCGATCGAGACCAGCATCGATGCCGCCGGAAAAATCGCCAATCTTGAACCGGGGCGTAATGACCTCCTCGATGACCCGCTTCGCCACCACATCGGGTATCACGCCCTCCAGACCGTAACCCACTTCGATCCGTACCGTTCGATCATCCTTGGCAACCAGTAACAGCAACCCGTCGTCGCTTCCCTTGCGGCCCAATTTCCAGGCGTCCACGACCCGAATCCCATATTGCTCGATCGTTTCCGGTTGAGTGGTCGGCACGATCAAGACGGCTAACTGACTGCCTTTAGCGGTCTCGAAGGCCGCCAGCTTAGCCTCCAGCGCCTGAACCGAATCGGCCGACAGGGTCTGGGTCAGATCGGTGACCCGCGCCTTGAGGGCCGGCACGGCGACCGGATTAGCGGCAATGCCAGACATCCCGAATAGCAGACCGCAGCAAAAAGCCGCCCAAAATAACCACACCCTCGACCTCATGACAACCTCCCGGCACAGGCGCATTGCCGGACCCGCTCGAACAGGCAGACCGCCGCAGCGGCGGCCACGTTGAGTGATTCGACCGCGCCCGGCATAGGGATGGAAAAGGTCTGAACCGTATGCAACAACGTGGCGCTCAACCCCGCTCCCTCGTTGCCGAATACGAATGCCACCGGCCCGGTCAACGGCAGGTCATACAGGGACCGCTCGCTACGTAATGCCGCCGCATAGACAGTTCCAAGGAATGATGCCGATCGCCGTATGAGGTCCGCGCCCTCGACGATATGAAGCCTGAAATGGCCGCCTTGAGCGCCGCGCAACGTCTTGGGCGACCAGGCCTCGGCGCAGCCTTTGGATAGATACGCCGTTTCCACGCCCGCCGCCGCCGCCGTCCGTAATAGCGCACCCAGATTACCCGGTTCCTGGATGTCCTCCAGCAGCACGGCAAGGTTCGGCTTATCGGAATCGGGGCGTTCTGGAATATCGATGATGGCCAGTATGCCGCTCGGGGTAGTCACCGGCGACAGCTTGTTGAACAGTGCGGCCGGCAATTGCGTCACCGGCGTCTGCGGCAACCGGTCGCGCCAGGCATCGACATCGACGCGATCGTCGCTTATCAATAAATGTCTGGGTGTTATGCCGGCCTGCACGGCCTCGGTCAGCAGATGCTCGCCATCAAGCAAGGTTTGCCCTTGTTCGCGGCGTTCCTGACGGCTCTGAGCGAGGGCCAGCACGGCGCGAAAGGTTGGATTATCACGCGAAGTAATGCGCTTCACTGGCATATGCCGACTGATCGCTCACTGCAAATACGGCCGTCTAACCAGGTGCTTTGCCGCAACACTGTGCCATCCAGACGTGCGCCATTTAACAGTGCGCCGCTCATCACTGCGAAGCTGAGATCAGCGCCGGTCAGATCGGCGCCAGTCAGGTCAGCCTGATTCAAGGTGGCGCCTTTCAAGATGGCGCCACTCAGGTTTGCGCCACGCAAATCGGCTGAGCCCAGGTTCGCATAGGACAAATCCGCGCCGGTCAAATCCGCTCGCTCTAAGTGCGTGCCAACCAGGTTGGCATTACGCAATGGCGCTTGCGACAGCCTGGCCTCGTTCTTGACGCAGCCTGACCAGACCACCCCTTCACCGGGCGGCTGGGCGCAATTTTTCAGCTTGCCGGCAAAGGCTGCCTCGATCTTGGTGTTGCCCGACTGCCCCCGCCAAACGCCGATGCCGACCAGAACCAGCACCAGGACCGCGATCAGGCCCGCGACAAAAGCCGGCCGGCGGTTGGATTGAGCATCCAGCAAGGTACGGGTTTCGGCCTCGTGGCGGCGCAGACGGTCCATGTCATTAGCCTGCGAAGGCACGTCGCCCACATCGGCACTTTCTTCAACGGAATCGTCAATCCAGCGCAGCTTGGCCCGCTCGCGTTCCTGCCGCCATTCATCGTGTTCCGATTCGGGGAACGGCGCCGATTTTCGCTCGCCATTGAGTAGGTCGGTTTCTCGTAGAGCGGCCCAGGCTTGACCATCCAAACTAACTTCGTCGTCGAGATTAAGCTGGCCCAGGCTGAAGGTTTCACATATCTGCCTGGCCGGAAAGGGACCGCTCGTTGCGCCGTGTTTACGGACATACCAGAGGTGCTGTGTCATGAATGGCCAGTCTATGGAGTGACGGGCCTATTTTACAGAGCCAAGCGACGTAGATAAAAAAAACCCGGTTGTTTTTAACCGGGTTTAAATCCACCAAAAGAGGAGGATGGAGGAGACAACACTGACAACACCCAAAAGGATAGGCATCGCCAACCGTGTTATTAGCATAATCTAATATTCGAATTATGTTGTCAAGTAGTCCAGGCAACAATCGCACGTTTTGCATTTGGCTCAAGCGAACCGCTGCGATCTTGCACCCGGCGGATTACTGGATATAGCGGATTGCCACATTTTCAGGACCGAGCCAATCGCGCAATTCACTCATCAAGCCATCTTCCAGTCTCACCCGCCAGCCAGCGCCGAGGTTGATTTCACACTCGCGATCATCAGTCCGGTAATGGGTGCGTATAGGACAGCCCTGCTCCTCCCCCACCGCCAGGTAGGGGGTCAGGATTTGCGCCAGTCGCTCGGCATTCGCTTGGCCATTCATCCGGATGGCCAAACGGCTGGCAAAACGACTCCGGCCCTGCTCCAGGCTATACAACTCGTCAGCCACGACCCGCATACCGCCGGAATAATCATCATGGCTGACCTTGCCGAGGACGAGCAGCAGGTTGTCTTCCTTGAGCAGACTGCGATAGCGGTCAAATTGTTCGTTGTACACCAACACGTCCAGGCGCGCCGTGCCGTCGTCCAGGGCGACATAGGCCATTTTGCCGCGCCGGGTCATTTGGTTGCGCACTCCCATAATGACTCCCGCCATTAACAAGGACCTTGGCTGGGGCGCCACCTGGCTGAGATTCAGGTCGGCTAGGCCGGCCAAATCGGCCCGATAGGCGCTAAACGGGTGGCCGCTGAAATAAAAGCCGAGCGCCGTCTTTTCCTGCGCCAGTTGCTCGCGTATCGACCAGTGCGGGGGCGCGACCAAGTCTAGCGCGGGCTCGTTGAGTTCGGCCCCGAACAGGCTGTTCTGTACCGCATGGACTTGGGCGGTCTCGGCCCATTCCATGGCGATGCCCACTGAATTGAGCACGGCGGCACGATTTTCATGCAACGAATCGAAGGCGCCAGCCCGGGCCATGGCCTCGATGGCACGACGGTTGACTTGGCGCCGGTCGACCCGTCGACAAAAATCGAACAGATCAACGAAGGGACCACCTTTGTCCCGTGCCGCCATGATGTTGATAATTGCCGATTCGCCGGTGCCCTTGATCGCCCCCAGGCCGTAACGTAGCGAACCACGATCGACCGGGTAAAACCTGAACTCGGACTTGTTCACGTCGGGCGGCAATACGGTCAGGCCATTGCGCTGCGCGTCCTCGATAAAAATCCGTATCGCATCGGTATTATCCATATCGGACGACAGCGTGCCCGCCATGAATGCCGCCGCGTGATGCGCCTTGAGCCATGCGGTTTGATAGGTAACCACGGCATAGGCCGCAGTATGGCTCTTGTTGAAGCCATATTCGGCAAACTTCTCCATCAGTTCGAAAAGATGGATCGCCAGCTTCTCGTCGTAACCCTTTTTAGCCGCACCAGCACGGAAGATGTCCTTCTGCTCGGCCATCACCTCGATCTTTTTCTTGCCCATGGCCCGGCGCAAGAGGTCAGCACCGCCCAAGGTATAACCGCCGATGATCTGCGATATCTGCATCACCTGTTCCTGGTAGACGATAACGCCGTAGGTCGGCGCCAGGCAGGCGGTCAGGTCAGGATGAAAGTAGTCGATCGACTGCCGACCTTTTTTCCGCTGGATAAAATCGTCCACCATGCCCGAGCCTAGCGGCCCCGGCCGATAGAGCGCCAGCACGGCGATGATGTCCTCGAAACGATCCGGCTCCAATTTGACCAGCAGATTCTTCATACCCTCCGATTCAAGCTGGAAGACCGCCGTGGTATTGGCCTTTTTGAGTATGTCGTAGACCGCTGGATCGTTGAAGTCCGTGGTATCGAGCCGAATATCGGCGGCCGGGTCCAGCCGTTTGATATATCTCACGGCCCAATCGATGATCGTCAGGTTGCGCAGTCCCAGAAAGTCGAACTTCACCAGGCCGATCTTCTCAACGTCATCCTTGTCCAGTTGAGACACCACAGATTCAGAACCTTCCGCACAATACAAGGGACAGAAATCGGTCAATTTGCCCGGCGCGATGAGTACACCACCGGCATGAGTACCAACATTGCGGGTCAGTCCCTCCAGTTTTTTGGCCAGGTCGAATAGTTCCCGGACCTCTTCTTCCCGTTCGTAACGATCCCTGAGCTCCGGCACTTCGGCCAACGCCTGTTCCAGGGTCACGTTCTTGCCCGGCGCCGACGGGATCATCTTGGATAATTGATCGCAGAAATTGTATGGCATATCCAGCACCCGACCGACATCGCGCACCACCGCCCGCGCCGCCATGGTGCCAAAGGTGACGATCTGCGATACCGCATCGGCGCCATATTTTTCCCGCACGTATTCGATCACCCGCCAACGGTTGTCCTGGCAGAAATCGACATCGAAGTCGGGCATATTCACCCGCTCCGGATTAAGAAAACGCTCAAACAGCAGTGCGTAACGCAACGGATCGAGATCGGTGATGCCGAGGCTGTAGGCGACCAGAGACCCCGCCCCCGAACCGCGACCCGGGCCGACCGGCACTTCGTGGTGCTTGGCCCAGTTGATGAAATCGGCCACGATTAGAAAATAGCCGGGAAAGCCCATCTGGATGATGGTCGCCAATTCCAATTCCAAACGCGACCGGTACTCGGTCAAACGAGCGGCACGCTCGCCCGGCTCCGGGTAAAGCATGGCCAGACGTGCGGCCAAGCCATCGTCGGCCCGTTGGCGCAAATAATCGTCCAGGGTCATGCCGGCCGAGGTCGGGAACAACGGCAGTTTGCTATTACCGAGTTCCAAGGTCAGATTGCACCTGCGGGCAATCTCCAGGCTGTTTTCCAGCGCCTCGGGCAGGTCGGCGAACAACTCGGCCATCTCCGCCTGGCTCTTGAAATAATCCTCGGTATTGAAATGCAGAGGCCGGCGACGGTCAGCCAGCATATAACCCTCGGCGATACACACCCTAGCCTCATGGGCCTTGAAATCGTCACGGGTCGGAAACTGAACCGTGTGAGTCGCCACAATTGGCAGATCAAGCTCGCTGGCCAGCGCCACCGCCTGCACCAGATGGACCTCTGCTTCCGGGCGGCCGTTCCGTTGTATTTCCAGGTAATAGCGATCGGGAAACAGGTCGGACCAGTCTTGCGCCAAGGCTCGCGCGGTATCCCATGAGTCGTTCAGCAATGCCAGGCCGACATCGCCCCATTGCGCGCCAGACAGGGCGATCAGGCCATCGGTGCCTTGAGATCGTAACCACGCCTTGTCCAGCATGGCCCGGCCACGATGCGGATTGTTCAGATAAGCCTGAGTCAGAAATTCGCTCAGTCGATGGTAGCCATCGTAGTTCTGGGCCAATAACAGGATACGGCTCGGTTTATCGGGCTGGCTGGCATCCGCCAACCAAATATCACAGCCTATGATCGGCTTGATGCCTTTTTTTCTGGCCGCCGAATAAAACTTCACCAAGGCGAACAGATTGCCCAGGTCGGTCAGTGCCAGGGCGGGCATATGGTCTGCCGCCGCCGCCGCAACCGCCCCATCCACGGTCAGGATGCCGTCCTGAATGGAGAATTCGCTATGCAGTCTGAGGTGTACGAACGAGGCGCTGGCCATGCGGCGTTAAAACAGTGACGGCTGGGCCGCCATTATACCGTTTGAATTTTTATGCCCCGCCGGGCGGCGCGAATAAAAAAAGGCTGCACCCGGTTGGATGCAGCCTGTTCGGGGCGTGTTACTTAGATAGCGTCTTCCCTGTTCAGAATCCGCAGTTCGACCCGGCGATTACTGGCTTGGCCGTCTTTCGTGCCGTTATCCGCGAGGGGCTGTGATTCGCCATAGCCCATGGCCGTCAGATGATCGGCCGCAACACCATGGGCAACCAGGTAATTCATTACTGCTTGGGCGCGGCGAGTCGATAGCTGCTGGTTGAGATCGCGGTTCTTGCTGTGATTGTTGTTATCGGTATGCCCCGCCACTTCCACCTTGAGTTCGGGATAGCGCTGTAAGGTCTGGGCAACCTCATCCAGCACGGGGTAGGAATCCGGGCGCAGCTTGGCCGAGGCATATTCGAAGTTCACCCCCTTGAGTTGCGTTACCGATTGCAAGGTACAGCCAGCGGCATCGACCTTGGCGCCGGCTAGCGTATCCGGACACTTATCCTGGTCGTCGGCGATACCATCGCCATCCTTATCGCTAGGTGGTGTGGACGCGACGGCGGCCATATTGGCGGTCACCGTCGGCTCGGACCGGTTGACGGCGTACATTTCATCTTTATTCATCCAGGTCTGGTTGGGTGCCTCGATCGGGCAGGCGGTATCGGGATCAAAAGCCGCCACCTCCTTGGCCTGGACCAAGGCCGTGGTATCAAGCTGCCGGACTCCCAATGACTTGACCAGATTGCCCATGGCGGCATGGCTGCGCCCCAGAGCAAATAGGTAGTCATAGTTGGCGTTCTGATAAGCGCGCTTGGCCTGAAAAACCTCGTTTTCGGAATCCAGCAGGTCGAGTAGCGTCCGCTGGCCGATATCGAATTGTTTGTAATACGCCACGATGGCCTTTTGTTGGGCCAACATATGCTGTTCCAGATAGCCCTTTTGTTCCTTCAGCCGCTTGACGTCGTTGTAGGCGATGTACAGCGTCTGGCGGACATCGCGGCAGGTCTTGTCGCGCATATCCTTGGCCATATTCACTTGCTCCCAATATTGCCGTTCAGTCGCCTTGTCGGCGCCGCCGTTATAAAAGTTGTAATTGAGCAATAAACCGATATTGGTTGTATTGGCGTTGCCCCGGATACCGCCTAGATTGCGGCCGACATCTTCCTGGGCGCGCAGATCGATGCGCGGCAGAAATTTTGCGTGGCGAATCTTGGCATCGCTTTGCGCGGCGACGATATTCTCTTGCGCGGCCGCCAAGGCCGGATTTTGCCCATAGGCCGCGCGTAAGGCCGCATCGGAACTGTCCGGAATACCACCCGTCATATCGGGCAGATCGGCCATATTTTCGGGTGGCAATGTGCCGACGATACGCTGATAACGCGCGCTGACGTCGTGTAGATTGCTGTCCTCGGTCAATAAATTGGACTCGGCCAAGGCCAGGCGGCCGCTGGCCTGCTCGAAGTCCACTTGACGGCCGACGCCGGATTTGACGCGCTGCTGGATTTGTTCAAAAACCTTGCGGTGATGGACATAATTCTCGACCGCCAATTGATGCAGCTTGCGATAGCGCAGCACATCGGTATAGGCCCGCATGGCCTCCAGCGCCGTGGTCTCGGCAGTATCCAGCAATTCGTCATAACGCACCCGCTGGGCGTAGTTGAATTTTTCCACCTGATTGCGGGTGAAGTGGCCGTCGAACAGCATCTGGTTCAGTATCAGCGAGCCGGCATTGCGCGTGTAGCTATCTTGAATAGTCGGCGAATGTTGCCGTTCCCTGACGACATCGGCGGTCAAATCGACCGTGGGACGATAGCCACCCTTGACCACTGCGATATTTTCGGTGGCCGCCTTGAAGCCATGCCAGCGGGTAAGCACTTCAGGATTTTTCAGTACCGCCTGTTGTATGGCATCCTTGAGAGTACCCCCCTCTGCCCATACTGCAACCGGCGTCATGGCTAGTGCGACGGCGCAGAACAAAGCGGATAATGACCGACTGTTATTTCTCATATCGTCCCCTTTTAAATAAATTGGTCGCCATCAATTTTCCAATCCTATTACCAATACCGATCAACTAGAAGGTGAGTTATTACCATAAAGGCTACAATTTTTGTCGGCTTTAACCTGAATTTTCATTGGGCTGCAAGAACTCGCCTATCAATCTGCGCATATCGGTGATCCACATGGCCAAAGGTCGTCATCGTCGACTTGCCTACCTGGCAGGATCGCTCGCCATGATGGCGCTGTGCGTTTATGTCGCCTTGGCGGTATTGGGCCAAGGGTTCAATTTCGATGGCCAAGTCCAGCTTGCCGCCAAGCGCTATGGCACCCATGGCCAACAAACCATGACGCAGTGGCGTGATTTGATGCGCTCGCTGGACTATGCGCAAAAAACCGACCAACTCGAAAAAGTAAACGCCTTTATCAATAGTCACGTCACCTTCACCGAAGATAGCGCCGGATGGGGACAAAACGACTACTGGGCGACCCCGCTCGAAACCCTGGGCCGAGGCATCGGCGATTGCGAAGACTATGCGATCGCCAAGTATTTTAGCCTGCTGATTCTGGGTGTACCCGGCGATCACCTACGCATTACCTATGTCAAGGCCCGAACCGGCGGTCCATCAAGCAGCCGATATGAAGCGCACATGGTATTGGCCTATTACGCCAGCGTAACCGGGGAACCGCTGATACTCGACAATCTATCCGAGGAAATTCGCCCTGCCTCCCAGCGCCCCGACTTGACCCCTATATTCAGCTTCAACAGCGACGGTTTGTGGATTGGCGCCTCGCCAGGCGGCCATTCCAGCGGCAGTTCAACCGCCCGCCTGTCGCACTGGCGCAACCTGATCGCCCGTATGCACGCGGACGGCTTTGAATAATGTTCGTCTTATAATCCATATCCCATTGGGAGACCGCTATGTCCATCTATCGACAACTCTGGCTGGCCATCGTCGGGCTGATCCTGCTCGCCTTCGCCGGCAGCTTCACTGTCAGCGTGCTCACCGCCCGCGGCTATATTGAGCAGCAGCTCTATATGAAGAATCTCGACAATGCCGGCGCCCTGGCTTTGACGCTCTCGCAACTGCCCAGCAAAGACCTCGTTACGGTGGAGCTCATCATCTCGGCACAGTTCGATACTGGGCATTATCAGGAAATCGTCCTGACCGACCCCCAACACCGAGTCCTGATCGATAAACAATACACCGGCGCCGAGGCCGGCTCGCCCGCCTGGTTCGAGCGACTCTTCCCGATACAAGCCGCGCCCGGCGTCGCCTTGGTCCAGGATGGCTGGAAGCAGTTCGGTGCCATACGGGTCGTCAGCCACAGCCGGTTCGCCTATCGGGCGCTCTGGAACGGTGTCAAGGAACTGGCCGCATGGTTCATCCTGGCCGGTCTAAGTGCTGGCATTTTGGGCGTTTGGCTGCTGAAGCGGCTATTCCAGCCGCTCAACCGGGTGGTCGAACAGGCCCGAGCCATACAGGAACGACGTTTCATTACCGTCACCGAACCGGCCACGCCCGAACTGCGCTCGGTCGTCGTGGCCATGAATGCCATGACCGCGCGCCTGAAAAACATGTTCTCGGACGAGGCGCAACGGCTGGATAAACTCCGCCGCCAGGTCAATCACGATCGGCTGACCAACCTGCCAAACCGAGCCTTCTTCAGGACCTGGCTGCCGGAAGCATTGCAGGGCGACGAGGCCATGGCTAGCGGCTCTCTGGCGCTGGTGCGGATTACCAATCTGGCGCGGCTTAATACCCAATTAGGCCACGCCAACACGGACAAACTGATCCAGACCATCGCCAACGCCTTGCATGGCATGGCCCAAGATCGGGAACATTGCCTGGCGGCACGACTCAACGGTGCCGATTTCGCCGTACTGGCGGCGGGCGAGGACAACGTGGCTGAATTTGCGGCGCAACTATGCGCAGCGCTCAAATGCGCGCCGCCGACGGATTTAGCCAAGCTGGACGACCTCTTCCATGTCGGCGCAGTCCCCTATCGAAAAGGCGAAAAATCCAGCGAACTGCTCGCTGCCGCCGACCAGGCGCTGGCCATAGCCGAGACCAAAGGGCCGGATGGTTGCCATAGTCTAAGTTCGGTCTTCGGCGCCGATCAGAGCATGACTTGCGAAACCTGGCGGCAAGCGCTGACCCACGCCTTGAACGACCGGCGGATTCGCCTGGAGCGTTATCCGGTATCGGCCCCAGGCGGCCAGCTTATCCACCAGGAAGCCTTGGCCAGGCTGCAACTCAAGTCGGACGGACCCTGGCTGCCGGCCGGCGAGTTCATGCCGATGGCGCTCAGACTCAAGTTATCCGCCCAAGTGGATATGAACGCACTACAGAACGCCCTCGACATACTAGCCAGTGAAGCGACTGAAATTGCCGTTAATCTATCTGCCGATTCGATCGCTGATTGGAGTTTTTGCAACGCCATGATAGGCATCATGAAGCAAAGGCCCGACTGTGTCCGGAGACTATGGATCGAGGCGCCCGAATATGGCGTCTACCGCAACTTCGACGCATTCAAGAGCTTCTGCCTCAGTCTGGCGCCGCTGGGCTGCAAATTGGGTATCGAGCATTACGGCCAGCAGCTTGGCCAAATCGCCAAGCTGGCGGAACTGGGGCTGGATTACCTCAAGATCGACAGCACTTACATCCGTGAAATCGAGCGGAATACGGGCAACCAGGAATTCCTGAGTGGCCTCTGCAAGATGGCGCATAACGTCGGGATGCTGGTCATCGCCGAAGGCGTCATGACCGAACAAGAGCTGACCACCCTGACCAACCTGGGCTTTGACGGCGTCACCGGCCAAGCGGTCACTCAACGCCGGCAAAGCTGAATGAGGTAATTGCAAAACTCACCATTCCCGCACAGGCCGGAATCCAGTGCTTATGCAACCTCCTCGAATCAGATCACGCCGCTCTCTTCATCGCTCAACAAGCCGACTGAATTGATCGACGCCCTGAGCGACCGGCGCTGCAACAGCTTTTCCTGCGCGCTTTTGGGCAGATCGGTAAAGCGCAGCAAATTCCGCTCAATCAGCAAATCGACCACATCCTCGACCACCCGGATCAGGGCCAGGTCGGAATCGTTCAAGGCCCGAACCACAGTCGGATCGACACCCTCATTGCCCAGCACCTTATCGAGCAAGAAACCACTCAAGTCATGGTTACCCTCATCCAGCCATTCTGGCGTCAAATTGGACTGAGCAGCGGAAACGGCGACGATCCTACCCTGGTTGTCGCGCTGGATATACGGCATATTTACCCCCCCAAAAAACAGCCCCCGCCGATCCAATCGCCGGGGGTCTTGATACAAACAATCAATCGGTTATCAATTTACCACTTGTGAGCAGGCCCTGGATGATTTGATTCACGGTCGGGAAACCAGTGGTCAAGTCCCAGAGCAGATAATTTTTCATCAATCGACGATCAGCTTGCCATTGTTGAGCAAGGCCTGGATCAGGGCGTCATCATTGCCGCTGGAGACGCCATAGGTGGCATAAAGATCGACTCCGGAAAGCGTGATACGCTGATCTTCCTGACCGCTGATGCGAGTCCCGCTGCTAAAGCCGCCGTCATGGCTGATACGCAATATCGTGTTACCGCCACTGACAGTGATGTCGATAAAGGTATTCAGGTTACCGATGCCAGCGGTGTGATTCTCGCCGACCAGCAGATCGCGCAGATCGAGCACGTCGCTCGCGGGGTCGAAATCGGTGACGGTATCTCTTGCCCGGCTATTGCCCTTGGGGCCATTGTCGCCCAGCAGCCAACGGAAGGTGTCCGCGCCCGCGCCGCCAGTCAGGTTATCGTTACCTTGACCGCCGATGATGACATCGTTACCGGCGCCGCCGTCGAGCGTGTCGTTACCGGCCAGGCCGTTGATGGTATCGTCACCAGGCCCGCCGGTCAGGGTATCGGCGTTAGTGGTACCGGTGAGGGTCTGCGGCGAGGCATCGGCGATATCCGCGGCGACTATTGTGTACACCGGGGCGGTGACATGGAAGTCCAGAGGCTGCTCCGCCGTGACTGCGGTGCTGCCGCCCACGCTCTCACTCACCGTCGCCGTGACGCCCAGATGCAGGTCGCCCGTGAAGGCGCCGTCGATACTCAGTACCGCCGAGGCCAGCTCGTCACCCTGAATCGTGATGCTGCCGCCGGACTCGGTGTAGGTCTGGGTGGCCGTCACGATCTGTGCGCCCGCCGGCAAGCTGGCGAAGGTGATCGCCAAGGACTCCGAGGTATCGGTATCGATCAACGCGGCCGCCACATAGGCCGCCAGCGCAATATCCGTCTTCGAACCGCCCTGCGCATTGCCCGCCGCCACGCCCTGATACCCGGTCAGCGTGATATCGTCGATCATGGCCCCGCGGCCATTCGCGTTGTAAGACGTGGCATCGGTAAGCAGCGAAATCGTGTGCACAGCGCCGTCGCCGACAAAATTCAGCTTAAGATTCTGCCAATCAAGGTAGGTCATCGGGCTGGTGCTGGCGTACTGCGCCACCGTCACCCCATCGATCTGGATGGCAATCCGCGTGTAGGCCGTCGAAAAACCGGGACGCCCGGCGTAGTCGAATGACAGTTCATAGACCATGCCCGCTTGGGTCGCTACGGAACGGGAAATGCCGAGAGTTTGATAATTAGTGCTTGCGTTGTTCAATTCAAGCCAATTCGCGCCATTCCCAGGCGAGGCATACACAGTGTTCATATTGCCGTCCTGACGCTGCTGCGAATCACCCTCATGCCAGGTTTCCATAGTATTCGTGCCACCGGTATAGGAGTCTGGAGCATCGACCCTGGTCCAGCCCTCCAGCGGATCGACCCGCGATCCTTCCGACGTGGTATTCGAGTTGGGCACCGTCTCCCAACTGGTGTTGAACAGGCTCGAAGGCGGCATGTTGGTCACCATCAGTGTCGGCATATCGGCCACCGGAGCGATATCGATCGCCATGGTCGCGTCCGGGCTGCTGGCAGCACCATCGTTAGCCTGGTAGGTAAAGCTGGCATAGTCCTGATGCAGGTTGCCGGTGCCCGCCGTCGGGTAGCCATCGACCCCGGACTCGTTGGCATCCGGTACAAACCGGAGATAACCGGCATCGATATCCGCCTTGCCGATAAGCTGATTGAGTGCGACCGCCACCCAAGCACTGCCGTTGTAGTATTCCAAGTTGCCGTCCGTTGGCAGCGAGGTCACGCGCACGCCAAGGTTCGCCGCCGGCGTATCGACGTCGGCGATATTGAACTGCGCCCAGGTGAAGACCATAGGCGTGTCCTCAGTCCCGGATACCATGCCGCCCGTTGCCGTCGGTGCATCATTGGCGCCATCGATAGTCACCGTCAACGTCGTGCTGGACGGGGCGCCGGCCGCATCCTGCATCGTATAGGTAAAGGTATCGACCAGCGTCTGCCCGACATTCAATGCCTGCACCGTCGCGTCGTTATTGTTGACGGTGTAGGTATAGCTACCGCCGGCGTTGAGGAGCAGCGTGCCATAGTTGCCCGCTGTACTGCTGCCCACCGTACCCGCCGCCACACCACTGACCGCTGTAACGGTCATAGTATCGCCAACGTCGACATCAGTGTCGTTAACCAAGACATCACCCGTCGGGTCTGTGCCCGCCGTGCCGTTGTTCACGCCCCCCGCCTCCACCGCCGTCGCTACATCGGCATTGGCCACCGGGACGTCGTTGGCCGGATTGACCGTGACGGTGACCGTCGCGGTCTCGGTGACGCCGCCGCTGGTGACGGTGTAGGTGTAGCTG
>Ga0210014_1000410_pt1 | contig 35959 bp, 32 predicted proteins | sample CryGeymeta201519_FD_183983 | JGI IMG/M metagenome (GOLD analysis project Ga0210014, IMG submission 183983) | Groundwater microbial communities from Crystal Geyser aquifers in Utah, USA - Crystal Geyser metaG 2015-19 (SPAdes) (version 2) | ecosystem: Environmental > Aquatic > Deep subsurface >...
CGTCTTGCACCACCTGCCACGCCAACAAGACCGACCTGAAGGTGCACCTGGCCGAGAAAGCCAAATGCACGGTGGACGTGAGCCAGATCACCTGCAACAGTTGCCACGGTACCAAGACCATGCAAACCGGTGCGGGCATGGGCAAAGGGCTGGTGGCTGCAGATGGCAAAAACTACTGGATGAACGACATCACCTCGCACATCTACGACGTGCCGCGCAAGGACAACGTGGGCGTGAAAGGCGTGGCCCCGGGTGCGGCGATGCCGATTCCGTACACCAATGCCTGTGGTGCCGCTTGCCACGATGTCAAAAAACTCTGATCAGTTGGCCTGATCGTGAAAAAACCGCCGCTGATCCCGGCGGTTTTTTTTGTCTCATTTTGAGAATTTATGGGCTAGACCCTGACCAAATTAGGGTTAGTACTAGGTGTTGAATCGCAGCAAACTTGAACAATCGCTATGTAAACCAATTCATAAGAACGGCAGTTCACAGCCGCCGTAGGTAAAGTTTCATTCACCACTCATAGGAGACATACACATGCAAAAGGTGTTGCACATCAACGCAGACAAATGCACCGGCTGTCTGCAGTGCGAAATGGCCTGTTCTTTCGAGAACTATGGCACTTTCGCTACCGCCAAGTCGCGTATCAAGGTTTTTGACTTTCACCATACCGGCAAGAAAGTCCCCTATACCTGCACCCAGTGCGACGAGGCCTGGTGCCTGCACGCCTGCCCGGTCGAGGCCATCACGGTGGACAAAGCCACTGGCGCCAAGGTGGTCAACGAGTCCACCTGCGTGGGCTGCAAGGTCTGCACCATTGCCTGCCCGTTTGGCACCATCAATTACGTACAGGAAACCGGCAAAGTGCAAAAGTGCGACCTCTGCGGTGGCGAACCGGCTTGTGCTGATGCCTGCCCCACCAGTGCCATCACTTTCATTGATGCCAACTGGACCGGCCTGGGCAAGATGGCGCAGTGGGCAGACAAGCTTGGCAACCAAGCCACAGCCGCCGCTTAGAAACCCAACACTTTAAATCTAACCATCTAGGAGACATCACTATGTCATGGGCTGGAAAAATACTCCGCGTTAACTTGACCGCAGGCACCGTCAAGTCTGAACCCCTCAATATGGAATGGGCGCAAGCCTATATTGGCTCGCGCGGCCTGGGGACCAAATACCTGGTCGAAGAAGTGGATGCCACCGTGGATCCGCTTTCGGCCGACAACAAAATCATCTGGGCTACCGGCCCCTTGACGGGCACCATGGCCAGCACGGGCGGGCGCTATACCGTTATCACCAAGGGCCCGCTGACGGGTGCCGTGGCCTGCTCCAATTCGGGCGGCTACTGGGGTGCCGAGTTCAAAATGGCCGGCTGGGACATGGTCATTTTTGAAGGCAAGTCGGCCAAGCCGGTGTACCTTTACGTCAACGATGATGTGGCTGAGTTGCGCGATGCGGCCCACCTGTGGGGCAAGAGCGTTTGGGAAACCGAAGAGCTCATCAAAAAGGGCCTGCAAGACCCGCTGACCCGTGTGTCTTCGATCGGTAAGGCCGGCGAAAACGGCGTGCTGTTTGCCGCTGTGGTCAACGACCTGCACCGTGCCGCTGGCCGCTCCGGCGTGGGCGCTGTCATGGGCAGCAAGAACCTCAAGGCCATCGCCGTGCGTGGCACCAAGGGCGTGGGCAACATCAAGGACCCCAAAGCCTTCATGGCCGCCACCAAGGCAGCCAAAAAAGTGCTAGCCGACAACGGCGTCACCGGCACCGGCCTGCCCGCCATGGGCACCCAGGTGCTGATGAGTGTGATCAACGAAGTGGGTGCCCTGCCCACGCGCAATCACCAGGACAACCAGTTTGAAGGTGCGATGGATATCGGCGCTGAAGCCATGGCCAAGCCGCGTGCCACCGACGGCAAAAAGCACCTGGTCACCAACCAGGCCTGTTTTGGCTGCACCATTGCCTGCGGGCGCATCAGCAAGATGGACGAGGGCCACTTCACCATCGAGAACAAACCGCAATACCGCGGTGCCAACGGTGGCCTCGAATATGAAGCTGCCTGGGCGCTCGGTGCTGCCAATGGTGTCAACGACCTGGAATGCCTGCAATACGCCAACCTGCTGTGTAACGAAGAAGGCATCGACCCGATCAGCTTTGGTGCCACCGTGGGTGCGGTGATGGAACTCTACGGCATGGGCGTGTTGACCAAAGAACAAATCGGCATCGAAGCCCCATTTGGTTCGGCGCGTGCGCTGGCCTTTCTGGCTGAAGAAACTGTCAACGGCCGCGGCTTTGGCAAGGAAATTGGCCAGGGCTCCAAACGCTTGACTGCCAAATATGGCCACCCGGAGCTCAGCATGAGCAGCAAGGGCCAGGAGTTTCCGGCCTACGACGCGCGCGCCATTCAGGGCATTGGTCTGGCCTATGCCACCAGCAACCGCGGCGGCTGCCACCTGCGCGGCTACACCATTGCCTCTGAAGTGCTGGGCATTCCGATCAAGACAGATCCGGCCGAGTCTCAGGGCAAGCCAGAACTGGTCAAAGCGTTCCAGGATGCAACCGCAGCATTCGATTCGGCCGGTGTGTGCATCTTCACCACCTTCGCCTGGGGCCTACAGGACCTGTCGCCGCAAATCTCGGCAGCCTGTGGCGACCAGTACACCATTGAAGAGTTGGCCAAGATTGGCGAGCGCATCTGGAACATGGAGCGCGAGTTCAACAACCGCGCGGGCTTTACCAAAGCCGACGACAGCCTGCCACCACGCTTGACCAGTGTCGAAGGTGCCTGCAAGACCGGCCCCATGAAAGGCAAGTTCAACGAACTCGCCACCATGCTGCCGCTCTACTACGAAGCCCGTGGCTGGGATTCCGAAGGTCGCCCAACCGCAGCGACCAAAGAGCGGTTGAGCCTGTAAAGTTCGCCTCACGTCATTGCGAGGAGCGCAGCGACGCGGCAATCCAGGAAGTCATGGATTGCCGCGCTTAGCTCGCAATGATGAAGCAAAGTCACAAACAAGCGGCATCACCAGCCGCTTTTTTTCTGGAGAAATTAACATGACCCATCACGTCATCCTCGGCGCCGGCCCGGCCGGTGTCATTGCCGCGGAAACCATCCGCAAGCTCAGCGCCCAGGACAGCATCACGATCATCGGCGACGAACCCGAGCCGTCTTATTCGCGTATGGCCATTCCCTACCTGTTGATGGGCAACATTGACGAGGCGGGCACCTACTTGCGCAAGAGTCCCACACACTTTGCAGATCTAAAAATCAATGTGCGTGTGGGCCATGTCAAGCAAGTGCAGGCAGCCACCAAAACCATTGTGCTCGACAATGGCGAAACCATTTTGTTCGACACCTTACTGGTGGCCACTGGCTCGCGCCCGGTGACGCCACCCATTCCTGGCATCAAGTCCGACGGGGTTCACCGCTGCTGGACGTTGGCCGATGCACGCGCCATTGCTGCACTGGCCCAGCCCGGCGCACGCGTGCTGCAACTCGGTGCCGGTTTCATCGGCTGCATCATCATGGAAGCCCTGGCGGCGCGTGGCGTGAAGCTCAGCGTGGTCGAAATGGGCGACCGCATGGTGCCGCGCATGATGGGCCCTACCGCAGGCGGCATGATCCGCGACTGGTGCGAGACCAAGAACGTCGAGGTATTCACCAGCACCAAGGTCGAGTCGATTGAACCAGGCAAACCCTTGAACGTGAAACTCTCCAACGGCAAAACCGTGCAGGCCGATCTGGTGATCAGCGCCGCTGGCGTGCGCCCGGCCATTGGTTATCTGGAAAACTCAGGCATCACTTGCCTGCTGGGCGTGTTGACCGATGAGCACTTGCAATCCAATGTTCCCGGCATTTACGCTGCTGGCGATTGCGCTGAAGCTCTGGATAAAGTGAGTGGCAAGATGATCGTCAGCGCCATTCAGCCCAACGCCGCCGAACAGGCGCGCATTGCCGGCATGAACATGGTGGCGTTTGCGCGTGGTCAGCTGCCCAAAGCCAGTCTCAAGGGTGTCACACAAATCAACGTGCTCGACACTCTGGGCTTGATCTCGTCAAGTTTTGGTGACTGGGAAGGTGTACCAGGCGGTGAGCATGTTGAGCTCACCGACAAGCCCGCAGGTCGCCATTTGAGCCTGCAATTCAAGGACGATGTGCTGGTGGGCTGCAACAGCGTCGGCTGGACCGAGCATGTGGGCGTGATGCGCGGCCTGGTGGAAGGCCAAATCAAATTAGGCGAATGGGCCGACACCCTCAAGCAGGACCCAACCCGCCTGATGGAAGCTTACCTGGCGGCGGCACAAGGGCAAGGCGACTGGTCGGGGGCGCAGGATGCGCGCAGGCGTTAAAGTTTGAGTTATGAAGATCACCCTGAAACTTTTTGCCTCGCTGACCGACTATTTGCCTGATTCTGCCAAGTACACCAACTTTGTCGAGTTGGATGTGGTACCCGCGAGCACCATCGCGCAAGTTGTCGAGCAGCAGCGTCTGCCCGAAAAGTGGGTTCATCTGGTGCTGCTCAACGGCCACTATGTGGCGCCCGAGCAGCGCCTGGCGCAAACCCTGAATGAGGGCGATGTGCTGGCCATCTGGCCGCCCATTGCCGGTGGCTGACAGCCAAATTCACTGATGCAGGATTTTTATGCCGAGCGCTTCGAGCGCGAGATGGGTTGCACCGAGGCCGAATGGCTGACGTGGCTGCCCAAGGCTATTGGCGATCACCACTGGAAGCAGCAGGTGGGCGCGGCGGGCGTGCGAATCGGTGACGGGGCGTTAGGTCTGAAATGGCAGCTTGAGCCGCCCCGCGTGATCGGGCTCATCAGCATTCCGGTGCTCAAGGTGAGCTTTCGCTTTGCCGGACTCGATGACCAGCAGCGCTACACCTTCATGAAGCGATTCGATCTGTATATGCAGCGCGGTGGTGGCTGATCAAACTGACGAGGTGACAAAGAAAGCAACCGTTTTGATGCCCGCCAGCGTCAGCAGCAGTGAACCAAACAAATGCAGCGCAGCAGTGCCAAAACCAAGCAGGTAGCGCTGCTGCCCGAGCATGCCGACCACTTCGGCTGAAAAACTGGAAAACGTGGTCAACGCGCCCAGAAAACCGGTGACGATGGCGAGTCGCCAGGTCGGGTCAAGGTGGGGCAGGGCTTGAAATACGGCCACTGCCACACCAACCAGATAGCCGCCGATCAGGTTGGCGGCAAGCGTACCTATTGGAATCAGCGCGCCCGGGTTGAGCCACAGGCCCAAACCCCAGCGCGCCAACGCGCCGATACAGGCACCCAGACAAATTGCAAAGACGGAGATCATGAGGATGGCATCATACTGACTGAAGTTGGCTCAAAAAAGCAAAAGCCCGCTGAAGCGGGCTTTTAAATGATGAAGTCGAAGGCTTTACTTCTTGGTCACAGCAGGCGTGGCCTTAAACGCTGCGCCGCTAACGGTCAGGCCTGCGGCTGAAAACTTGGCGGCATTGCCTTCGCCCACACCCTTGACGCGCGTGACAAAGTCATTCCAGTCCTTGAAGTTGCCTTTTTTACGTTCATCGAGAATCTTGGCAGACATGCTCGGACCCACGCCCTTGATGCCGTCGAGATCCGCAGCGGTGGCTTTGTTGACATCGACTGCGGCAAAACTGGCGGCTGCATACAGCATGGCCACGAGGACCAAAATTTTCTTGAACATGATTTGACTCCCTAAAAATTGAAAGAAGGAACAACGATGTCAGTGACCGAATGGAAAATGTCAGTCAAAAACGTTGAAAGTGTAATACTTTGTTACTTGAGCCAGTCAATGTGAATTGATAACTGTGTGAAAAATACGTCAGTGTCAGGCCTGTTGTGTCAGCCATTCAATGTAACTGGTCACGCCGGTTTTCACGTCAGCAAACTCGTGCGTGCAACCGGTCCCGCGCAGGGCGCTTAAATCGGCCTGGGTGTAGCACTGGTATTTGCCCCGCAGTGCCTCGGGGAATGGGATGTATTCAAGAAGTCCTTCAGCCGTTAAATCGTCAATCGACAGCGCCGCCTGGCCGTTGATCTGACGCATGGCGTTGACCACCGAACTGGCCACGTCGTTGAAGGGCTGGGCACGGCCGGTACCAAGATTGAAGATGCCGGAAATTTCGGGGTGGTCGAAGAACCACAGATTGATTGCGACCACGTCGTCGACAAAGACGAAGTCGCGCATTTGTGCGCCGGCTGCAAAGCCGCCGTAGTCACCAAATAACTTGACCCTGCCCTCGGCCTTGAACTGGTTGAACTGGTGAAACGCGACGCTGGCCATGCGACCCTTGTGCTGCTCGCGCGGTCCATAGACATTGAAATAGCGAAAGCCGACCACCTGCGCGCTGCGACCGGTGCGGGCTTGCTCAAAAGCAGTGCCACACTCGCGCCGCATGCGCTGGTCAAACAGCAGCTTGGAGTAGCCATAGACATTGAGCGGCTGCTCAAACGCAGGTTCTTCGCGGAAGGTGTTGGCGCCGCCATAGGTGGCCGCGCTGGAGGCGTAGAGCAGGCGCGCGCCACGCTGGTGGCAGGTCCGGTACAACTGCACCGAGGTGGTGTAGTTGTTGCGCATCATGTACTTGCCGTCACTTTCCATGGTGTCACTGCAGGCACCCTCGTGAAAAACGGCTTCAACCTCGCCGTAAGCGTCGGTAGCAAAGGCATTGTAAAAATCCCCGGCATCGACATAGTCGGCAATCTGCAAATCGGCCAGGTTGCGGAACTTGTCACCCTGGGTCAGGTCATCGACCGCAATGATGTTGGTCAGGCCTCGCGCGTTGAGTCCCTTGATAAGGTTGGCGCCAATAAAACCGGCGGCGCCAGTGACAACGATTCGGATCATGTAAATAACTCCTCGTAAGAAACAGTGGCGGTGCCAAATTTGCCTACCACGATACCCGCCGCCTGGTTAGCCAGCGGTAGGGCCTGGCGCAGGCTGTAGCCGGCAGCCACCAAGGTGGCCAGGGTGGCAATCACGGTGTCGCCGGCGCCGGTCACGTCAAACACTTCGCGCGCCTGTGCTTTGACGTCCAGGCGGCCCTGCGCGTCAAACAACGACATGCCTTCTTCGCTGCGGGTCAGCAGCAGCGCCGCCAACCCCAGCTGTTGCCGCAGGTTGTCGACCTTGGTCTGCAATTCAGGCTCGTCTTGCCAAACGCCAACCACCTGCTCAAGTTCGGCGCGGTTGGGTGTGATCACGGTGGCATGCTGGTAACGTGAATAATCGGCTCCCTTGGGGTCAATCAGAATTGGCTTGCCGGCTTTGAGCGCCCCGGCAATCATGTCGCTCACATGCGCCAGTCCGCCCTTGCCGTAGTCCGAAAACAGCACCGCCTGATGACTGGGCAAAAGCTCCAGGAAGGTGGTCGTTTGCGAGGCGAGCACCTCGCTTTTGGGTGTGTTTTCGAAGTCCATGCGCAGTAATTGCTGCTGGCGGCCAATAACGCGCAGCTTGACCGTGGTTTTGAGCTGTGCATCGCGGCCGAAATAGGGCGCGATGCCGGTCTCAGCCACAAGTGCCTCAAGCTTGTGGCTGGCTTCGTCAACGCCCACCACGCTAAGCAGGGAAGCCTGGGCGCCGAGCGTGATCACATTGAAGGCGACATTGGCGGCACCACCGCTGCGTTCTTCCTCGCGCGTGACGCGCACCACTGGCACCGGCGCTTCAGGGCTGATGCGCTCCACGGCACCAAACCAGTAGCGGTCAAGCATCACGTCGCCCACCACCAGCACGCGCGCTGCAGCCATTTTTTCTCTGGAAATAATCATAATTCTTCAACCCGTCGAGCGGGGTAACTGTCCCAGGTCTGACAACCGGGACATTGCCAAAAGTGTTTCGACGCTTCAAAGCCGCAGGCGGCACAGCGGTAACGCAGCAATGGCTGAGTGGCATGGTCAAGGGCGCGCTGCACCTGCGGATGAAACTGTTCGTGTTCAAGTTTTTCACCCGCGATCCAGCGTGTGGCGGCCACCAGAGAGGGCTCTTTTTCAAGGTGTCGGGCATACCAGTCGCGGGCACTTTTTTGATCGGCTGGGTCTGCCGCGGAGAGGGTAACGATGGCCTCCAGGACGTCCAGCGAGGCCTGTTCGCTGTAAAGCTGTTGTAGTCGCGCCAAGGTGTCTGCGCCCTTGCCACAGTGCAGCGCCAATTCGGCCAGCGGACGGGCGATCAGGGGAATGGCCGATGAGCTGCTGTCAAGCGCTTGCATCAGGGTGTTCCAAGCTTGGGCTTGCTGACTCATGTCAGCCTGCAATTGGGCCAGATCAAGGCGTGCGCGCGCTGCTTCTGGTGCCTTGGTGATGGCGTCGTACAGCAATTGCAGCGCTGCTTCCAAATGGCCCTGGGCTACCTGCGTGGCGGCTTGTTCGCAGAGGTAATGTGCCAGACGGGGCGCAAAACTACCTTGGCCAGCATGCGCCAGTTTTTTTGCCATTTGGGCGGCTTGCGGCCAGTCGCGGCTGCGTTCGTAGTTGGCCAGCAGGGCCAGGCGGGCCTGGGCTTCAAAAGGCGTCCCTTCGAGTTTGAGCAGGGCCGCCTCGGCATGGTCAAGCAGCCCGGCCTTGAGGTAGTCCAGCGCTAGCGCGTGCTGGGCCCGCTGACGGTCCGCCTGGCTGATGTCGCCGCGCGACAGCAGGTGCTGGTGCACGCGCACGGCGCGTTCATACTCGCCACGCCTTCTAAACAGGTTGCCCAGTGCAAAGTGCAGCTCTGACGTGTCGGGGTCGTTTTGCACGGCCTCGATGAAGGCGTCAATGGCCTGGTCTTGTTGCTCGTTGAGCAAGTAGTTGAGGCCCTTGAAATAGGCCTTGGGTGCCTGTCGGTTTTCCAGCCTGATTTGGCGAAAATCCAGCCGTGACGCCAGCCAGCCCAGCCCAAATGCCAGTGGCAGGCCCAGCAAGACCCAGCTCAGGTCAAATTCCATCGGCGTAGGCAGGTGTTGCGGGCGGCGCCTGAGTCGGCGCAACAGGCTCGGCTGGAGTTATTTCGGGCTCAGGTTTGGCGCGCTGATGCTTCCACCACCAGGGGAGCATGCCAAAAACGCCCACCGCAACGCCGATGCTGAAGGCGCCCAGCACCACAATCACCATGGGCGCGAGCCATTGTTTGCCAAAGAAAAAGTGCACCGTTGTGAATTGCTGATTGTTCAGCGCGAACGCAAACAGTGTAAAAAAAATGGCTGCTTTGAGTAGCCACCTTAGCAACCACAGGATGTGTTTCATCGATGATTCCCCGAGTTGGGAAGATTCTAGCGTTTGAGGCTGCCGTCAAGCCGTCGGCGTCAACGCATCGGTACCTTGGTCAACGGACTGGCGCAGGGCTTTGCCGGGTTTGAAGTGGGGCACCTTTTTTTCAGGAATGGCGACGCTTTCACCGCTGCGCGGGTTACGTCCCATGCGAGGCGCGCGGTAATTGATTGAAAAACTACCGAAGCCCCGGATTTCAATGCGGTATCCACGCGCCAGGGCGTCGTTCATGGCCTCCAGGATCGCCTTGACCGCCAACTCGGCATCGCGCTGGGTAATCTGGCCAAATCTGGCTGCAAGTTCTTCAACGAGGTCGGAGCGGGTCATAAAACTATTACCTTTGCGGGACAGACCTTTAGCGCTGCCCCCAACTGATGGGGAATAAAAAAACGACCGGCGCGCAGGGCAGCCGGTCGTCAGTTCAGGTTAACAACAACAGCTTAGTTATTGTTGTCGAGCTTGGCGCGCAGCAAAGCGCCCAGGCTGGTGGTGCCGGCGTTTTCGCGGGCAGACTGGTGGCTCAAAGTGGCCATGGCTTCAGATTGGTCAGCGGCGTCCTTGGCCTTGATCGACAACTGGATGTTGCGGGTCTTGCGATCCACATTCACCACCACAGCGGTAACTTCGTCGCCTTCCTTGAGCACGTTGCGGGCATCTTCGACGCGGTCGCGTGAGATTTCCGAGGCGCGCAGGTAGCCGATGATGTCTTCGCCGAGCTCGATTTCAGCGCCCTTGGCATCCACAGTCTTGACCTTGCCTGTCACCACGGAACCCTTGTCGTTGATCGACGAGAAGGTGGTGAACGGGTCGGAGTCGAGCTGTTTAATGCCCAGCGATATGCGTTCGCGGTCGACGTCCACAGCCAGCACCAGTGCTTCCACTTCCTGGCCCTTTTTGTACTCGCGCACTGCGGCTTCGCCGGGCTCGTTCCAGGACAGGTCGGACAAGTGCACCAAGCCATCGATGCCAGCGGCCAGGCCGACAAACACGCCGAAGTCGGTGATGGATTTAATGGGGCCCTTGACACGGTCGCCGCGCTTGGTGTTTTGCGCAAACTCTTGCCACGGATTGGCCTTGCATTGCTTCATGCCCAAGGAGATGCGGCGCTTGTCTTCGTCGATGTCGAGCACCATGACTTCGACTTCGTCGCCCAAAGCAACGATCTTGCTTGGTGCCACGTTCTTGTTGGTCCAGTCCATCTCGGACACGTGCACCAGACCTTCGATGCCGGGCTCGAGTTCGACAAATGCGCCGTAGTCGGCGATGTTGGTGATTTTGCCGAACATGCGTGTGCCTTGCGGGTAGCGGCGGTTGACGCCCATCCACGGGTCGTCGCCCAACTGCTTCAGGCCCAGCGAGACGCGGTTCTTTTCGGTGTCGAACTTGAGAATCTTGGCGGTGATTTCCTGGCCAGCGGTCACCACTTCTGACGGGTGACGGACACGGCGCCATGCCATGTCAGTGATGTGCAACAGGCCGTCGATGCCGCCGAGGTCAACAAAGGCACCGTATTCGGTGATGTTCTTCACCACGCCTTGCACAATCGCGCCTTCTTTGAGCGTTTGCATCAGCTTGGAGCGCTCTTCGCCCATGGAGGCTTCCACCACGGCGCGGCGGCTCAGCACCACGTTGTTGCGCTTGCGGTCGAGCTTGATGACCTTGAACTCCATCGTCTTGTTTTCGTACGGAGACAGGTCTTTGGTCGGCCGGGTGTCCACCAGCGAGCCGGGCAGAAAAGCGCGGATGCCGTTGACCAACACGGTTAGGCCGCCCTTGACCTTGCCACTGGTCGTGCCAGTGACAAATTCGCCGCTTTCCAGGGCCTTTTCAAGGGCCATCCAGGAGGCCAGGCGCTTGGCGGTGTCGCGCGACAAAATGGTGTCGCCGTAGCCGTTTTCGATCGAGCCAATGGCCACCGACACAAAGTCGCCGACTTGCACTTCGGTTTCGCCCTGGTCGTTTTTGAATTCTTCCAGCGGCACGTAGGCTTCGGACTTGAGGCCGGCGTTCACCACCACAAAGCTGTGCTCAATACGAACCACTTCAGCAGTGATCACTTCGCCCGTGCGCATTTCCGTGCGTTTCAGGGACTCTTCAAACAGGTCGGCAAAAGATTCAGACATTTTCAATGCGGTCATGACAACCGCGGGGTTAAGTTTTTGAACCCCATCTGCAGTGCGCCAATGCAGCGCGAGAAGACGGATGAGGACCGGTGCATTGGTTTGGTTTTTAGGCCCCAACCTTTGCGGTTTCAGCTCTTGGGAATGATCCAAAGGGCTGCTTGCCTTGCCACCATGACACCACCAGATCAACCGATTCTTCAACCGATAAACTGGAATTGTCGAGCAGCTTGGCGTCTATGGCTGGCTTGAGAGGCGCAACGCTGCGGGACGAATCCCGTGCATCACGCGCCTCCAAGTCAACGCGGAGAGCGTGGAGTGTAATCGAATTTCCTTTTGAAATCAACTGTTTAAACCGCCTTTGTGCGCGCTGTTCGGCGCTGGCCGTTAAAAACACCTTGAGTGCTGCGTCCGGAAAGATCACGGTGCCCATGTCGCGGCCATCGGCGACCAGGCCAGGCAGGCGGCGGAAACCGTGTTGCAAGTCCACCAGTGCCGCGCGCACTTTGGGCAAGGCGGACACTTTGGACGCATTCATGCCGCATGCTTCGGTGCGGATGGCGTCAGATACGTCCGTGCCATCAAGCAGCACCCGCTCGGCCTTGAATTCAATGCGCAAGTCCGTGGCCAGGCTGGCGATGGCAGCCTCGCCCGTGGCATCCAGCGGCAGCCCCGCCTGCGTCGCTGCCAGCGCGGTGATGCGGTAAAGCGCGCCGGAGTCCAGCAGGTGGTAGCCCAACTGGCTGGCCAATTGCGCCGCCAGCGTGCCTTTGCCCGAGGCGGTTGGGCCATCGACGCAAATCACGGGGATGTTGCCTGGCTCGGTTTGCACCAGGGAAAACAGCGCTTCGAAATAGTCCGGGAAAGTCTTGGCGACACATTTGGGGTCTTCGATGCGCACCGGCAGATTGGCGGGGTTGAAGGCAGCCAGCGCTAAGCACATGGCCACGCGGTGGTCGTCATAGGTGCGGATGCTGGCGGCTTTCCAAAGCGCGACGCTGGCCGGCGGCGTGACCTGGATGAAGTCAGCGCCTTCCACCACCGTCGCACCGAGTTTGCGCAACTCGCACGCCATGGCGGCAATGCGGTCGGTTTCCTTGACGCGCCAACTGGCGATGTTGCGCAGGGTGGTGGTGCCTTGGGCATACAAAGCCATCACCGCCAGCGTCATGGCGGCATCGGGGATGTGGTTGCAATCGAGGTCAATGGCTTTGAGCGGCCAGGTGCCACGCGAGACCTCCAGCCAGTTGGTGCCACTGGCCACTTTGGCGCCCATCATTTGCGCGGCCTCGATGAAGCGGATGTCGCCTTGAATCGAATCCGCACCCAGGCCTTCAATGTGGATGCCGCTTTGGCCAGCAGGGCAGGGCGCAATGGCACCAAGTGCAATGAAATAACTGGCCGAAGAGGCGTCTGCTTCGACAAACAGCGTGCCCGGCGTCTGGTACTGGCTGCCAGCGGGAATAGTGAAGCGCTGCCAGCCTTCGCGACGCACCGCAATGCCAAAGCGCGCCAGCAGGTTCAGGGTAATTTCGATGTAGGGCCGCGAGATCAACTCACCCACGACGTCGATCACGATGTCTTGTTTGGCCACCAGCGGCAAGGCCATCAGCAGGGCGGTCAGAAATTGGCTGGACACGTCGCCGCGCACCTTGATCGGGGCATCGAGCTTGAGTTGCGGTTGGCCAATGCGCAGCGGCGGGTAGCCGTCCTGTCCGGTGTAGTCGATCTGACAACCCAGTTGGCGCAGCGCGTCGACCAAATCGCCAATTGGCCGCTCGTGCATGCGCGGCACGCCGCTCAAGCCGAAGTAGCCACCCATCAGGGCCAGCGCGGCGGTAAGCGGGCGGATGGCAGTGCCGGCGTTGCCCATGAACAAATCGACCTGCGTGTTTTTGGGCTGACCGCCCAGGCCGTCAATGAGCACGGTATTGCCTGATTGGGTGATGCCGCAACCCAAGGCCCGCAGCGCTGCCAGCATGACGCGGGTGTCGTCGGAGTCCAGCACCTCGTGGAGCGTGGTGCGGCCTTGGCTGAGCGCGGCCAGCAACAGTACCCGGTTCGAGATGCTTTTGGAGCCCGGCAAGGTGATGCTGCCGCCGGCGGATTGCAGCGGTGGCAGATCGATGAAGGCGGTAGTCAGCATGGTTGCTTGAGTGGCTTGTGTTGCTTGAGATGCCATTGGCTGCGCGCGCTACTGGCTTGCGCGATCAGGGTTTGCAGCGCCGCGCCGTCGCCTTGCAGCAGCAGCGCTTCAAAAGCCTTCAACTGGGCCTGAAAGTGCTGGCTCTGGGCCAGCAACTCTTGCCGATTGGCCAGCAAGATATCTCGCCAGACCTTGGGATCGCTGGCGGCAATGCGGGTGAAGTCGCGAAAGCCCGGGCCGGCCAGTGCCAAAAATTCCTGTCCCAGGGGCTGTCCGATCACAGAATTCATCATGGCAAAGGCCAGCAAATGCGGCAAATGGCTGACTGCCGCAAAAGCCGCATCATGGGCTTCTGGCGACATCTGCACCACCCTGGAACCCAGCGCCTGCCAGACCTCATGGGCCCGCTCGAGCTGGCGGCTGTGCGTCATTTTGGTGGGCGTCAGAATGGTCTGGCAGCCCTGGTATAGCTTGGCATCGGCGTGCTCTACACCGGCCATTTCCTTGCCGGCTATCGGATGCGCCGCCACAAAGGCGCTAATCTGCTCGCCCAGGGCACGCTGAGCCGCCGCCAGCACGTCACCTTTGGTGGAGCCCACGTCCATGATCAGCATCTGCGGTGTGACTGCTGGCTGGATGGCTTGCAAACTGGCTTCGGTGGCGGCGACCGGCACCGCCAGCAACACAATGTCGGCACCCGTGGCCGCGTTTAACGCCGACGAAGCTGCCTCGTCGATGACACCCAGTTGCAGGGCTTTTTGGGTGGTTGCGGGTGATTGGCTGTAGCCGACCACGCGCTTGACCAGTCCGGCGCGCTTAAGTGACAGCGCAAAAGAGCCGCCCATCAGGCCGCAACCGATCAATCCGAGTTGCTCAAACATATCTGGTAGTCCGTTTTACCAAACCCGATACATGAAATTGCGTCTTTTTCCGCCATGCGTCGTTGTTTGTTGTTGCCATAGCTACGGCTATGGCGTCTCCACTCGCCTAGCCTGGCGAAAAAATCCATCAATTTCATTTTGTATCTTGTTTGGTAAAACGGACTACTACTCAGAAACCGGGTAAGTGCCCAGCACCTTGTAAAACGCACACAAATTGCGCAGTTCTTCCAGAGCCGCCGCCACATGGGGCTGGCTGGGGTGGCCCTGTAGGTCGATGTAAAAATAGTATTCCCACTGGCCCGAGCGCGCCGGTCGCGACTCGAAGCGGGTCATGGACACGCCATGCTTTTTGAGCGGCACCAGCAGGTCATGCACCGCGCCGGGCCGATTCGTCACCGAGACAATCAGGCTGACGCAGTCGTTGCCCGTGGCCTGCGGCGCGGCCAGCGTTTGCGGCAGGCAGATGATGGCAAAGCGGGTGCGGTTAAAGGCATCGTCCTGAATGGCGTAAGACGCGATGTGCAGGCCAAATTCACTGCCCGCGCGTTCGCTGGCAATGGCCGCCCAGGCCGGATTGGTGGCCGCCAGCCGGGCGCCTTCGGCGTTGCTTGCAGCAGCGCAGCGCTCGGCGTTGGGCAGGTGGGTGGTGAGCCAGTCCTGGCACTGCGCCAGCGCCTGCGGGTGGGCATAAACCGCCTCGATGTTGTGCAGCGAAGGCTCCAGGCGCAACAGGTTGTGGCGCACCAAAAAGCTGGTTTCGCCGATGATGTGCAGCGGCGAGTTGAGCAGCAGGTCGAGCGAGCGCGAGATCACGCCTTCAGACGAGTTTTCGATCGGCACCACGCCAAATTCGGCGCTGCCCGCGGCCGTGGCGCGAAACACTTCGTCAATGCTGACGCACAACACGCGTGACATGCTGCCGCCAAAAAACTGGATCGCCGCCTGCTCGCTGAAGGTGCCCGCCGGGCCCAGATAGGCCACGCGTTGCGGCGCTTCCAGCGCACGACAAGCCGACATGATTTCGCGCCAGATCAGGCCCAGGCTCTGGTTTTTGAGCGGACCTTGGTTGTGCGACTGCAGGTTCGCAATGACCTGCGTCTCGCGGTCGGGGCGGAACACGGCCGAGCCGTCAATGCGCTTGATGTCGCCCACCTCGTGGGCCAGGCTGGCTCGCTGGTTTAGCAAGGCCAGCAGTTCCCTGTCGAGGGCGTCAATCAGGATGCGCAATTCGGGGAGGGTTTTTGCCATGGGCCGGTTCAGGTTAAGGAGTGATCGTCGCCGCGAGCGTGAGCGTGGCAGTGCATGGCCTCAGCCACGCTGGGCCTCAAAGTCGCGCAGGTAATTCACCAGCGCCTGCACGCCTGCCAAAGGCATGGCGTTGTAAATACTGGCGCGCATGCCGCCGACTGATTTGTGACCCTTGAGTTGCAGCAAGCCGCGCTCGCGGGCACCGGCCAGAAAAGCGTCGTTGAGGCTTTCATCACGCAGGTAAAACGGCACATTCATGCGCGAGCGGCAATCCTTGGCCACCCGGTTCACAAACAGGCTGGAGCCATCAATCGCGTTGTAGAGCAATTCTGCCTTGGCGATGTTGCGCGCTTCTGCTGCCGCGATGCCGCCTTGTTCCTTGAGCCACTTGAACACCAGTCCGGCGATGTAGATCGAATACGTGGGCGGCGTGTTGAACATCGAATCGTTGTCGGCCACGGTGCGGTAATTAAAGGCACTGGGGCAAATCGGCAGTGCGCGGTCGAGCAGGTCGTCGCGCACCGCCACCAGCGTCAAACCCGCCGGCCCCAGGTTTTTCTGAGCACCGCCGAACGCCAGGCCAACGCGCGACCAATCGACCGGGCGCGAGGCGACGTGCGATGAAAAATCGACCACCAGCGGCGCCTCGCAACCCAGCGCTTTCAGGTCGGGTAGCGTGTGGTACTCGACGCCGTTGATGGTTTCGTTGCTGCAGATGTGCACGTAGGCGGGTTTGTCACTGAGTTGCCAACTGGCAGGGTCAGCCAGCGTGGTGTGACTGTTGGCCTTGGTGTTGGCCGCTTCATGCGCCGTGCAGTACTTGCGTGCTTCAGCCAGTGACTTCTGGCTCCAGCTGCCGGTCACGACAAAGTCAGCCGTCTGCCCCTGAGAGAGATTCAGCGGCACGATGGCGTTTTCGGCCAGGCCGCCGCCTTGCATGAACAGCAGTTTGAAGTGCGCGGGAACTGCCAGCAATTCCCGCAGATCAGCCTGGGCCTGCGCGTAAATTTCTCCGAACTCCTTGCCGCGGTGGCTCATCTCCATCACGCCCATGCCGCAGCCATGCCAGTCCAGCATCTCGGCGGCGGCCTGGGCCAGCACCGCGTCAGGCATGACGGCAGGGCCGGCGGAAAAGTTAAACGGGCGCATCGCTGTCGTCGTCAGTGGCTTCGTCGCTGGGCGGGTTGGCATCGTTTTCCACAATGCGCTGCAAGCCGCTCAATTGCGAGCCATCGTCCAGACCGATCAGCGTTACGCCCTGGGTGGCACGACCCAACTCACGTATCTCGGAAACACGGGTGCGCACCAGCACGCCCTTGTCGGTGATCAGCATGATTTCGTCATCGGCATGCACCAGCGTAGCGGCCACCACCTTGCCGTTGCGCTCGGACTGCTGGATGGCGATCATGCCTTTGGTGCCACGACCATGGCGGGTGTACTCGGCAATGCTGGTGCGCTTGCCATAGCCGTTTTGGGTGGCGGTGAGCACGCTTTGCGCCTCATCTTCGGCCACCAACATGGCGATCACCGATTGGCCTTCATCCAGGGTCATGCCCTTGACGCCGCGCGATTGGCGGCCATGGGCGGTGACCTCTTCTTCGTTGAAACGCACCGCTTTGCCACCATCGCTGAAGAGCATCACATCGTGTTGACCGTCGGTGATCTCGGCGCCAATCAAATAGTCACCCTCGTCCAGATTCACGGCAATGATGCCGGCCTTGCGCGGGTTGGAAAAATCGTCGAGCGGGGTCTTTTTGACCGTGCCCATGCTGGTGGCCATGAAGACGTATTGATCCGCAGGGAAAGTACGCTTTTCGCCAGTGAGCGGCAACACCACGGTGATTTGTTCGCCATCTTGCAATGGGAACATGTTGACGATGGGCCTGCCACGCGAACCGCGCGAGCCTTGCGGCACTTCCCACACCTTGAGCCAATACATGCGGCCGCGGTTGGAGAAGCACAGGATGTAGTCGTGCGTGTTGGCAATAAAGAGCTGGTCCACCCAGTCGTCTTCTTTGGTGGCGGTGGCCTGCTTGCCACGGCCGCCACGTTTTTGCGCCCGGTACTCGCTCAGGGGTTGGCTCTTGACGTAGCCGCTGTGGCTCAGCGTGACGACCATGTCGGTGGGCGTGATCAGGTCTTCGGTTGAGAGGTCAAAGGAGGAATACTCGACCTGGCTGCGGCGTGCACCCACTTTGGTCATGCCGAATTCGGTCTTGATGGCGGTGAGCTCGTCGCTGATGATGATCGACACCCGCTCTGGCTTTGCCAGAATGTCGAGCAAGTCGTCGATCTCGGCCATGACTTCCTTGTATTCAGCGACGATCTTGTCCTGCTCCAGGCCGGTCAGGCGTTGCAGGCGCATTTGCAAAATCTCTTGTGCCTGCGTTTCAGACAAGCGGTACAGGCCGTCAGCGCCCATGCCGAGCTCGCGCTCCAGTCGGTCCGGGCGGTAATCGTCGGCGTTGACCAGGCCGCCGTCGGCGCGCGTGCGGGTCAGCATTTCCCGCACCAGTTTGCTGTCCCAGGGACGGCTCATCAATTCGACCTTGGCCACCGGCGGTGTCGGCGATTCGCGGATGATGCGAATGAAGTCGTCAATGTTGGCCAGCGCCACGGCCAGACCTTCGAGCACATGGCCGCGCTCGCGCGCCTTGCGCAGGTTGAACACGGTGCGCCGCGTCACCACCTCGCGGCGGTGCTCCAAAAAGACCTCGATCAGGTCTTTCAGGTTGCACAGCTTGGGCTGGCCATTGATCAGCGCCACCATGTTCATGCCGAAGGTGTCCTGCAACTGGGTCTGCTTGTACAGGTTGTTGAGCACCACTTCGGGCACCTCGCCGCGCTTGAGCTCGATCACCAGGCGCATGCCGGACTTGTCGGACTCGTCCTGAATGTGGCTGATACCCTCGATTTTTTTCTCATGCACCAGCTCGGCCATGCGTTCCTGCAAGGTTTTTTTGTTGCACTGGTAGGGCAATTCATCAACGATGATGGCTTGGCGCTGGCCCCTGTCGATGTCTTCGAAGTGGCACTTGGCGCGCATCACCACGCGCCCGCGCCCTGTGCGGTAGCCGTCTTTGACGCCGTTGATGCCGTAAATGATGCCGGCGGTGGGGAAGTCAGGTGCCGGGATGATTTCCATCAGCTCGTCAATCGAGGCGTCAGGGTTGCGCAGCAGATGCAGGCAGGCATCCACCACCTCATTGAGGTTGTGCGGCGGGATGTTGGTGGCCATGCCCACCGCAATGCCAGAGGAACCATTTACCAGCAAATTGGGAAAGCGCGCCGGCATGACCAACGGCTCTTGCTCGCTGCCGTCGTAATTGGGGCCGAAGTCCACAGTTTCCTTGTCGAGATCGGCCAACAATTCATGCGCGATCTTGGACATGCGGATTTCGGTGTAGCGCATGGCGGCGGCGTTGTCGCCATCGACCGAGCCAAAATTGCCCTGGCCATCGACCAGCATATGACGCAGAGAAAAGTCCTGCGCCATGCGCACGATGGTTTCATACACCGCGCTGTCGCCGTGCGGGTGGTACTTGCCAATCACGTCGCCTACGATGCGCGCCGACTTTTTGTAGGGCTTGTTCCAGTCGTTATTGAGCTCATGCATGGCATACAACACGCGCCGGTGCACGGGCTTGAGGCCGTCACGCGCATCGGGCAGCGCGCGCCCGACGATCACGCTCATGGCGTAATCCAGGTAGCTGCGGCGCATCTCGTCGGCAAGACTGGTGGGCAGGGTTTCTTTGGCGAACTGGGTCATGAAGAATGCTTGTGTCTAGGCAAGATTTGAGTTAGACAGCGATTTTAAGCTGCCCATCTGTGGTTGCTTTGCAACGCAGTTTTGAAATTGACGTTTGGGCGACCTCATAAATCACAAATGAATTGATTTATCGCAAGCCGTTCGAGGGGTCTGTGGCACAATGATTCTCAACCCCCAAATTGATAGGCAGCTTGGGTGTCCGTATTCCGACGCAGCCTTGCTGCGGATCTTTCCCTAAGGAGAACCCTGATGAAATTTAATAATGTGGCAGTACTTTTTGCAGCTATGGCTTTTGCTTTGCCGATGGCTGCGAGCGCTCAAAACGCGCAACCATTTCCAGCTAAACCAATTGCCAGCCCAACCGCTGACGATTTCAAATACGCCACTGGTGAGAATCAGTGGCGTTCTGCTGATGGCAAACCCGTGATGAACGGAACCAATGAATTGTGCTGGCGCAACAACTACTGGACGCCAGCCACGGCTTATCCCGGTTGCGACGGTTCAATCCTGAAGCCTCTGCCTGTTGCTGCCGCGCCCGCTCCCGCGCCCATCGCTGCACCGGCTCCTGTTGCCACGCCAGCACCAGCACCGGTTCCTGCGCCCGTGGCTGCTGCCAAGGTCACTTACGCCGCTGGCGCCTTCTTCGACTTTGACAAGTCCGTGCTCAAGCCAGAAGGTAAAGCCTCGCTTGATGATCTGGTCGCCAAGGCCAAGGACGTCGATCTTGAAGTGATGATTGCAGTCGGTCACACCGATTCCACCGGCCCAGACAGCTACAACCAAAAGCTTTCTGTGCGTCGTGCTGAAGCTGTCAAGGCTTACTTGGTGTCCAAAGGTATCGACAGCAATCGCATTTACACAGAAGGTAAGGGCGAAACCCAGCCTACAGCTGACAACAAGACCCGTGAAGGTCGCGCCAAGAACCGCCGCGTTGAAGTTGAAGTGGTGGGTACACGCGCCAAGTAATTGATGCATGCACCGGCGCTTTTTTGCGCAACAAGAAACCCGCTTCGGCGGGTTTTTTGTTGTTAGTACGGCATCCATTCGGCATCAAATGAAATGAATTGATTTGAGTTTTTATGAACAAGTTGTGAAAAAGCATATCACCTTCATTGTTTGAAATACTAGGGTTTACCCTAAAATTAGCACTTCAACATTTGTTGGTAGTTTCTTCAACGACAGTAAGACCAAGGTGACCGATGCAGAATAATTCCGAGTTGATCCAACGCTTGAGCAGTTCTATCGAGGTCATTAACGTTCGCATTGCCCGACTATCGTCGGTGCTGCGCGTACCCCTCAACGACCGCTCTGCACTGAGCGCTTTGATGTTGTCGCCTCCCGCGTCGCCACTTGTCGATGAACGCAGCACCACTACCACCCAAGTAGCTCAGGTGTCCATTGGTTTTGATGAGCGCCAGGATCATCTGCGTGAGGAATTGCGTGGTTTGTTGATCTTGCGCTACCACATGGAAGCAAGCAGTCTGGACAAAAACGGCCTGGCAGTGACAGAACAGGCGATGGTTCAGGCCGAGGAGCATTTGCTGCGTCGGGGATTCAAGCCGGGCGCTGATGGTTTGAAATTAGATGAGTTTTTTAATATTTTGGAAATGATATGAATTTGCATTCGGATACCGAACTGATCGAAAATTACACTTTTCCAGAGATCAAGCTCGGACAAAGTGCCCGCTTGTTGCGCACCTTGACGCTTGAGGATATTCAGGCATTTGCCGCTGTGTCTGGCGATACCAACCCGGCGCACCTGGACTCCGTCTATGCCAGCGACAGCCTGTTTCATGGTGTGATCGCCCACGGAATGTGGAGCGGGGCGCTGATCTCTGCGCTGCTAGGCACCCAATTTCCAGGTCCTGGCACCATTTACCAGGATCAGGCGCTTCATTTTGTCAAACCGGTTCGTGTGGGTGACACGCTCACTGTGACCGTCACAGTGACCGCGCTGAAACCTGAAAACAAGAGCCTGGAGCTTGATTGCCAGGTGATCAATCAGCGTGGTGAGTTGGTCTTGAGCGGCGTTGCCAAGGTGCTCGCACCGACCAACAAGGTCCGTTTGCCGCGCGTTGTGGCGCCGCGGATTCAATTGTTCGACCCGCAAGCGCGCTTCAATCATTTGCTCGGCCTGAGTGACAAGCTTGAAGCGGTGCGCTGCGCGGTGGTGCACCCGTGTGATGCAGGCTCGCTCAGTGGCGCCATGGACGCCGCCCGCTACGGGCTGATCGTGCCGGTGCTGATCGGTCCCGAGGTGCGTATTCGCCATGTTGCCACCGAGGCAGGCATTGATTTGACCGGTGTCGAGATACTGTCTGAACCACACAGCCACGCTGCCGCCGAAAAAGCTGCTGATATGGCAGCCGCTTGGGAGGTCGAGATGATCATGAAGGGCAGCCTGCACACGGATGAACTGATTCACGCGGTATTGGCCAAGCCTGCCCTGCGCACCGGCCGGCGCATGTCGCATGTGTTTCGCTTCGATGTGCCGCTCTACCACAAGCCGCTGTTGATCACCGATGCCGCGCTCAATATCCGCCCCACCCTGAAAGAGAAAGTTGACATCATCCAGAACGCCATCGATTTCGCGCGTGTCATGGGTGTCGCTGAGCCCAAGGTGGCGATTTTGTCGGCGGTCGAAACCGTCAATCCCGGCATTCCTTCCACACTCGATGCCGCGGCACTCTGCAAAATGGCCGAGCGCGGTCAAATCACCGGTGGCGTGCTCGATGGTCCGCTGGCTTTTGACAATGCCATCTCGCTCCAGGCCGCGCAAATCAAAAACATTGAATCGCCGGTGGCCGGCCACGCTGACATTTTGGCGGTGCCTGATCTGGAAAGCGGCAACATGCTGGCCAAACAGTTGGAGTACCTGGCCGGCGCCAGCGGTTCCGGCATCGTGCTCGGTGCCCGGGTGCCCATCGCTCTGACCAGTCGGGCCGACGGACCGTCGAATCGCGTGGCTTCAGCCCTGCTGGCTTTGTTGGTGGCGCACAACGCACGTCGTGACCAGCCACGGCCAGTCTGGTAAGAGGTCCTGATATGGCTATTTTGTCGGTCAATGCGGGCTCTTCCTCGCTCAAATTTTCGCTCTATCCACTGGCACAGGGCAAAGTTCTACCGCAGTTGCTCAATGGCAGCATTGAAGGGATTGAACCGGCAGGTTCACCAGAAATGTCCTGGACGTTCCAGGGCAAGAATCGCACCCGTACCCTGAATTTGGGCAGCGAGCAAATTTTTGCCCGGGCGCTGGTGAGTTTGCGTGAGTTGCTGGCCGAACTGCCGGGCACGCCGGTCATGCAGGCCGTGGCGCACCGGGTGGTGCACGGCGGCGCAAGCTACCGTGCCAGCGTGGTGGTGACCGATGCCGTGCTGGCCGACTTGACAAAACTCAATTCGCTGGCGCCGCTGCACCAACCGCATAACCTGGCTGGCATACGCGCATTTGCAGCAGCCTTTCCCGAGGTGCCGCAGGTGGCGTGTTTTGACACCGCCTTTCATGCCACGTTGCCCGAACTCGATTACCGCTTTGCCTTGCCCGAGGCCTTGTACCAGCAGGGATTGCGCCGCTACGGTTTCCATGGTCTGTCTTACCAGTATGTCATGGGCGTGCTGCTGGAACGCAGTTCGCGCGCCAATGGGCGGGTGTTGATGGCCCATCTGGGCAATGGTGCCAGCCTTTGCGCGGCGCGTGCGGGCAAGAGTTGCGCCACCACCATGGGTTTCTCGGCGCTTGACGGCCTGATGATGGGCACCCGCACGGGCTCGCTTGACGCCGGGATCATGCTCTACTTGCTGGAGCAGGGCTGGGACCATGACCGCTTGCAAAAATTGCTCTACAAACAAAGCGGCTTGCTGGGCGTGTCGGGCATTTCGGCTGACATGCGCCGCTTGCGCGCTGACAGCTCGACCAGCGCCAAACTGGCAGTGGACATGTTTACCTACCGCGTGTTGCGCGAAAGCGGCGCCATGGTCGCTTGCCTGCAGGGGCTCGATGTGCTGGCCTTCAGTGGCGGCATTGGCGAGCACGACGTGGCGCTGCGCACTGAAGTTGGCCAGCGGCTGGCTTGGCTGGGCGTGGTGATTGATCCGATCCTCAACCTGCAGGCCACGGGCAATCAGGTCATGGCCATCCACGCCCCTGGCAGTGCGATCGAAATCTGGGTGGTTCCCACCGACGAAGGCGTGGTGGCTGCGCGCGAAGCGGCACAATTGATCGCTGACTGATCAGTCGGTTTTCCTCGCCGCGTGCTTTGCGATACTCGGCGCATGCAGCTTCAAGACATTCTTTATTCCCAGGGCTTTGGCACGCGCCGCGTGTGTGCCGGTTTGATCCAGCAGGGTTGGGTCCATGTGTACGAACCCAATCAGGGCGCTGATCCTGTCCTGTGCGTCAACGCAGCGGCTGAATTTGTCGCGCAAGGGCTGCGTTTTCGAGTGCAGGGCGTGGACTGGCCGTATGCCGAGAAGGCCTACCTTATGTTGCACAAACCAGCGGCCACCGAGTGCTCGCAAAAGCCGTCCACCTATCCCAGCATTTACACATTGCTGCCGTCGCCGCTGCGGCTGCGGCCGCAAAAAGGGGCGGTGCAGGGCGTGCAGGCCATCGGCCGGCTCGATCAGGACACTACTGGCCTGCTGCTACTTACTGACGACGGCAAATTCATCCACCGCATGAGCTCACCGCGCCACCATGTGCCCAAGGTGTATGAAGTCACCGTCAAGCACCCGCTCGACGCGCGCCAGATCAGCCAGTTGCTCGCCGGTGTGGTGCTCGACGACGACCCCAAGCCGGTGCGCGCGACGGCCTGCGAGGCAGTGTCCGAATTCCATTTGCGCCTGACGCTCACTGAGGGCAAATACCACCAGGTCAAACGCATGGTGGCGGCCGTGAGCAACCGGGTGGAAGCTTTGCACCGTTCGCAAATTGGTGGTTTGCGTTTGCCCTGCGACCTAACGCCCGGCCAATGGCGCTGGCTCAGCGAGGCGGATTTGACCAGCATTGCAGGCGTGCCGGCTGCGGTATGCTCTGCAGCATGAGTCTGCTGTTCGATTCCTTCTGGCGCGCCGTGGCCTATGGCTTGCGGCCCCGGGTTATTGTGTTGTCGTTTTTGCCACTGCTGCTGATGGCTGGCCTGGCTTTGGGCCTCGGTTATTTCTATTGGGATGGCGTGCTGTCATCGGTGCGAATTTGGCTGGAATCATCGGCGCTGGTGGGCAGCATTTCTGGTTGGTTGCAGGGCATGGGCCTGGGCAACCTGAAGGTGGTGCTGGCGCCACTGATCGTCATTTTTGCGATAACACCGCTCATTGTGGTGTTATCGCTGCTGGTAGTGGCGCTCATGATGACGCCTGCGCTGACCTCGCTGGTGGCCCAAAGACGCTTTCCAGCATTGGAACGCAAGCGTGGCGCCTCGTTGCTAGCGAGCTTATGGTGGTCGTTTGTGTCCACCTTGCTGGCGCTTCTCGCGCTCGTCATGTCTGTCCCGCTGTGGCTCATTCCGCCACTGATTCTGGTTTTGCCACCGCTGATCTGGGGTTGGCTCACCTACCGCGTCATGGCCTTTGATGCGCTCGCTGAACACGCCAGTACCGAGGAGCGACACGCGCTGTTTCGCCGCCACCGACTGAGCTTGCTTGGCATCGGAATTTTCTGTGGCTACCTGGGCGCAGCACCCAGCCTGATCTGGGCTTCAGGCGTCTTGTTTGTGGCGGCGTTCGTGGTGCTGGTGCCGCTGGCCATCTGGCTCTACACCCTGGTGTTTGCCCTGGCTTCGCTCTGGTTTGCCCACTTTTGCCTGGCGGCTTTGCAGGTGCTGCGGGCCGAGCGCGCTGCGGCCGCAGCAGCGCCCACGCCACCGGATGCCGATCTACCCGATTCCTTATCCCTGTTGATGAATCATGCCCCAAACCCTATCGATGCCCCCAATCCAGAGCGCCAATAAACCAACGCCAAATTTCGGCCTGATCATCATTGGCGACGAAATTTTGTCGGGCAAGCGTGCCGACAAGCACTTGCCCAAGGTGATCGAGTTGCTCAAGGCGCGCGGTCTGCCACTGACTTGGGCAGAGTACGTGGGTGACGACCCTGACCGCATCAGCGCTGCCTTGCACCGTGCATTTATTTCGGGCGATGTGGTGTTTTCCACCGGCGGTATTGGCGCCACGCCTGACGACCACACACGCCAGTGCGCCGCGCGCGCGCTGGGCGTTGAACTGGCGCTGCACCCACAGGCCAAGGCCTTGATCGAACAACGCATGCGGGACTTGGCGGCGGAGCAGGGCCAGACCTATGACCCCAATCAAGCCGACAACCTGCACCGACTCAACATGGGCATTTTTCCCACGGGTGCCGAGATCATTCCCAATCCCTACAACAAGATTCCGGGCTTCAGTTGCGGGCACTGTCACTTTGTGCCGGGCTTCCCGGTGATGGCCTGGCCCATGATCGAATGGGTACTTGACACCCATTACCGTACCTACTTTGCCAAGGATGCCTGGTTAGAGCGCTCCGTGATCGTTTTTGGTGCCATGGAAGCCACCCTGACGCCGCTGATGGAAGCCATTGAGCATGATTTTGTCGGTATCAAGGTGTTCAGCCTGCCCAGTGTGGATCATCCTCAGTATGGACGCCATATTGAACTTGGTGTCAAGGGTGATCCGCAAGCGGTGGCCGGTTCGTTTGCGGCTTTGCTTAAACGGCTTGAACCATTCCATCTTAAACTTGGCCCGGAATTGGTGCGTTCTTGAACTCGTGCCCCGCGTCAATCAAAATAAGCACTTTTTTGGTGCAATGCAAACGACTTTTGGTGCATTTCACATGGGTGGAATATGAATCTTGTCAGTTTGAGGGAACGCAAGTGTTGAAACTCAAGGCAAAATACGGCCAGCGCACGATTCGATTGTCAGTCGACGGATCTGGCACAAAACCTGCATTCCCAGCACATAATCCCTTTTCAACAACTATTCCTTTGGAGTAATCAATGGCCAAGACCGTCGCAGACGTGATGAAGATGGTGAAAGAAAACGAAGTCAAATTTGTTGACTTCCGATTTACCGATACCCGTGGCAAAGAACAGCACGTCACCGTGCCTGTGTCGCACTTTGACGAAGACAAGTTCAGTTCCGGTCACGCCTTTGACGGCTCGTCGGTGGCCGGCTGGAAAGGCATCGAAGCCTCTGACATGCAACTCATGCCTGACCCCAACACCGCCAACATTGACCCATTCTTCGAAGAAACCACGCTGTTCATGAGTTGCGACGTGATTGAACCCACCGACGGCAAAGGCTATGAGCGCGATCCCCGCTCCGTGGCGCACCGTGCCGAAGCCTACCTCAAGGCATCCGGTGTTGGCGACACCGCCTACTTTGGCCCAGAACCCGAGTTTTTCTTGTTCGACGACGTGCGCTGGAACACTGACATGTCGGGTTGTTTCTTCAAGGTTGACGACTACGAAGCGCCCTGGAACTCGGGCAAGAAAATTGAAGGTGGCAACCGCGGCCATCGCCCCACTACCAAAGGTGGTTACTTCCCCGTGCCGCCAGTGGACAGCACGCAAGACATGCGCGCCGAAATGTCCTTGATCCTGGAGTCGCTGGGTGTTCCGGTTGAAGTGTTCCACCACGAAGTCGCCTCCCCTGGCCAGTGTGAACTGGGCACCAAGTTCAGCACGCTGGTTGAGCGCGCTGACTGGACCCAGGTGCTGAAATACGTGGTGCAAAACGTGGCCAATGCCTATGGCAAAACCGCTACCTTCATGCCCAAACCTGTTGTCGGCGACAACGGCAGCGGTTGCCACGTTCACCAGTCGGTCTGGAAAGATGGCAAGAATTTGTTTGCTGGTGACGGCTATGCCGGCTTGAGCGACTTTGCCCTGTACTACATCGGTGGCATCATCAAGCACGCCCGCGCCCTCAACGCCATCACCAACCCCGGCACCAACAGCTACAAGCGTCTGGTGCCAGGTTTCGAGGCACCGGTCAAGCTGGCCTACTCCGCCAAAAACCGCTCGGCTTCAATCCGTATTCCCTACGTGGCCAACCCCAAGGGGCGTCGTGTCGAGGCACGCTTCCCTGATCCGCTGATGAACCCCTACCTGGGCTTCTCGGCGCTGCTGATGGCGGGCCTGGACGGCGTGGAAAACAAGATTCACCCGGGCGAAGCCGCCACCAAGGACCTGTACCACTTGCCGCCCGAAGAAAACGCCAAGATTCCGACGGTGTGTCACAGCCTGGATCAGGCACTCGAGTGCCTTGATGCAGACCGTGCGTTCCTGACCAAAGGGGGCGTCTTTACCGATGGCCTGCTCGATGCCTACATTGAGCTCAAGATGGGCGAAGTCACGCGCTTGCGCATGGCCACGCACCCGATCGAATTTGACATGTACTACTCGCTGTAATTGCCTCTCAGGGTCAAAAAAAGGACGGCGCATGCCGTCCTTTTTTATTGTGGGAAACTCACAACCCATGCATTTGACATTGACGCCTTGGGGCCGCAGTGCCGTTGTCAATCAGAGAGACTTGAACCGTTATGACACAAATCACCTGGACAGGCTTATTGCTGCTGGCGCTGTGTGCCAGCGCGCAGGCACAAGACCGCATCTACCGCTGCGGCAATGCGTACACCAACACCGTAACGCAGGAACAGGCCAAAAAGTGCAAACTGGTCGAAGGCGGCAACATCACGGTGGTGCAGGGCACAAGCCCGGCCAAGGCAAACTCGCCCGCCAATTCGGTCAGTGCAGTCAGTGCTGGCAGCTCAGGCCCGCGCGTGACTGCGGCCGAACAAAAGTCACGTGACACCGATACATTTCTTATTCTGCAGTCAGAACTGAAAAAGGCTGAAGCGCTGCAAGCTGAGTTACTCAGGGAATACAACAACGGGCTGCCCGAAAAGCGCGGCGATGAAATGCGCAATGAGCAGCGATACCTCGACCGCGCGGTTGAACTCAAAGCCAGACTGGCGCGCAATGAGAGCGATATCGCCGGTCTTCGCCGCGAACTTGAGCGTCTGCCCGCCAGCCAAGCCAACCGATAGGCGAGTCTGAGCACATGGACTTGAAGCTGCCGTTTCCCAAATTCCGACCACCGCAAATGGGCAAGCCGAGCCAGCGTTTTGTCGCCTTTGATTTATTGGCTACGCTGGTGGCAGTGGTGCAAAGTGATGGCACGGTGGTGTTTGCCAATGCCGCGCTGGAAGATGCCATGGGTATCTCTCGGCGCACCATTGTGGGTTCGCATTTACCCAATTCCTTTACCGAGCCCGCTCATTTACAAACCGCGCTGCAAGGGGCTGGCAGCAACGAGTTTGCTGCCCTGCGCTACGACGCCGGTCTGCTGCGCCTTGGGCGTGAGGTGCTGCCGGTGCATGTGATCGTGACGCAGACCGAAAGCGGCGACATCATTGTTGAGTTGCTGCCGCTGGCGCAGCAGGCGCGCCAGGACCGTGAGGAGCGCCTGGCTGAGCAGGCGCAGGCCAACAAGGAGCTGATTCGCAACCTGGCGCACGAAATCAAGAACCCGCTGGGCGGTATCCGCGGTGCCGCGCAGTTACTTGAGCTTGAAATGTCCCAGCCCGAGCTCTCGGAATACACCCAGGTCATCATCCATGAGGCGGACCGGCTGCAGTCGCTGGTGGACCGCCTGCTGGCGCCGCACCGGCGCCCCCATGTGGTGGGCGATGTCAACATTCACGAGGTCTGTGAGCGGGTGCGTTCGCTGATTCTGGCGGAGTTCCCCAAGGGACTCACGGTGATTCAGGACTATGACGCCTCGATCCCCGAGTTTCGCGGTGACCGTGAGCAGCTCATTCAGGCCTTGATCAACATCGCCCACAATGCGGCGCAAGCACTGATCGAGCGCATCAGCTTGGGCGATGGGCAAATCATTTTTCGCACCCGGGTGGCACGCCAGACCACTTTTGGCAAACAGCGCTACAGGTTGGCACTGGAATTGCATGTGATTGACAACGGGCCTGGTGTGCCAGACTCGATCAAGGACCGTATTTTTTACCCGCTGGTGTCGGGGCGCGAGGGTGGCTCGGGGTTGGGCCTGACATTGGCGCAAACCTTTGTCCAGCAGCACCATGGTTTGATCGAGTGTGACAGTGTGCCGGGGTGTACTGATTTCAAAATACTGATTCCTCTGCCCTGAACGCAAGTTGGCTGAACCCCATTGCGGCTGGGGTCAAACTTAAGGTGAGACAACGTAATGAAGCCCATTTGGATCGTAGATGATGACCAGTCCATTCGCTTCGTGCTGGAGAAGGCACTGCTGCGCGAGCAATTGCCCAGCCGCAGTTTTACCAGTGCGCGCGAGGTACTGACCGCGCTCAATGAAGACAAGGCGCCGCAGGTGCTGGTCAGCGACATCCGTATGCCGGGCGGCTCGGGGCTTGATCTGCTCGACAAGGTCAAGGCCAAGTACCCAGGCCTTCCTGTCATCATCATGACGGCGTATTCTGACCTTGACAGCGCCGTATCGGCCTTTCAGGGAGGGGCCTTTGAATACCTGCCCAAGCCGTTCGACCTGACCAAGGCGGTCGAGCTGATTCGCCGCGCCGTGGAAGAAAGCCAGCGCGAAGAAGTGGCTGACGAAGCCATGGTCGAGGCGCCAGAGATGCTAGGCCAGGCACCCGCCATGCAGGATGTGTTCCGCGCCATTGGCCGTCTCAGCCAAAGCAACGTCACCGTCATGATCACCGGTGAATCGGGCACGGGTAAGGAGCTGGTGGCGCGCGCGCTACACAAGCATTCGCCGCGTGCCAACGGGCCGTTTGTGGCCATCAACACGGCGGCCATCCCGAAGGACCTGCTCGAATCCGAACTCTTCGGCCACGAGCGTGGCGCCTTTACCGGCGCGCAAACCATGCGCCGCGGCCGCTTTGAGCAGGCTGACGGCGGCACGCTGTTTTTGGACGAAATTGGTGACATGCCCTACGACCTGCAAACCCGGCTGTTGCGGGTGCTCTCAGACGGCCATTTCTACCGCGTTGGTGGTCACAGCGCAGTCAAGACCAACGTGCGCGTGATTGCCGCCACGCACCAGGACCTGGAGCAGCGCGTCAAGGACGGCGTGTTTCGCGAGGATTTGTTTCACCGCCTCAACGTCATCCGCCTGCGCTTGCCGAACCTGCGCGAGCGGCGCGAAGATATTCCCATGCTGACGCGCCACTTTTTGCTGCAAAGCGCGCGCCAGTTGGGCGTTGAGCCCAAGCGCATCTCGGATGCGGCGCTGGTGTGGCTGGGGCAGTTTGCCTTTCCCGGTAACGTGCGTCAACTGGAAAACATGTGTCACTGGCTCACCGTGATGGCGCCGGCGCAAGTGATTGAACCCAAGGATTTGCCGCCTGAAGTGGGGGTGTCGCACGCAGTGTCTGCGGTGCCTGCTGCGCCGTTGACACCCGAAAACCATGATCCGTCCGCAGCGACGGCGACACCGCAAGCGCTTCCTGATTTTCCCGTGTTGCCAGATTTGCCCGCCTCACATGCTTTAACCGCCACACCGGTGAATGGCTGGGAGCAGGCGCTGGAGGCCGAGGCCAGTACCCTGCTAGCCACCGATCGCACCGACGTGTGGGACACGTTAACCGCCCGCTTCGAGTCGCGCCTGATTCATGCCGCACTGGCCGCCACACGCGGGCGCCGCATCGATGCGGCGCAAAAGCTCGGCATTGGCCGCAACACCATCACCCGCAAGATTCAGGAACTTGGCCTGGAATAAGCCATGCAACTGATCAATTCAGTTCGATGACCACGGGGGCGTGGTCGCTGGGGCGTTCGTTTTTGCGCGGTGATTTGTCGATCCAGCAGGCTGCTACCTGATCTTTTAGCGCGTTGCTCACCAGAATGTGGTCGATGCGCATGCCACGGTTGCGCCTGAAACCAAAGTCGCGGTAGTCCCACCAGGAATAGCTTTTTGGTGGCTGCGGGAACAACCTGTGCGCGTCATGCAGCCCCAGCGCGATCAGGGCGTTCAACTCGTAGCGCTCCTCATCGGTGCAATGAATCTGGTCTTTCATGCCCACTGGGTCCCACACATCGGCGTCGTCAAAGGTGATGTTGAAATCACCCATTAGCACCAGCCTGGGATGGGTGAGCAGCTCGGCGCGCAGCCAGTCGCGCAGCCCCTTGAGCCAAGCCAGTTTGTACTCAAACTTGTCACTGCCGGGCTCCTGGCCGTTGGGGAAATACGCGCCAACAACCCGGATGTCGGTTGACGGCTTGTCCACAGAACCAGGCGCTAAGTTACCTTCGGATTCAGCCTCGGACACAAAAGTTGCGCTGATCACGCGCGCCAACTCATCGCTGAAGCCGGGGATGTTACGCACCACGTCGCGCGCGGGTGTCTTGCTGATCAGCGCCACGCCGTTGTAGGTTTTCTGGCCAAAACAGCTTGAGTCATAACCCGCCGCCGCAAACGCGGCATGCGGAAACTTGTCGTCGCTGAGCTTGAGCTCCTGTAGCGCCAGCACATCGACCGGGTTGGCAGCCAGCCAGTCCAGCACTTGCGGCAGGCGCACGGTGAGCGAATTGATGTTCCAGGTGGCGAGCTTCATGGTTGATTTGATCTCAGGGTTGCTTTTTGTAGGTGACAAAACTGAACGGCAGACCGCTGCTGCTGATGTGGGATTCACGGGCTACTTCCCGCCACTCGGGACCAAAGTGAGGGGCAAAGGCATCGCCTTCAAAGTCGGCATCCAACTCGGTCACCACGGCGCAGCTGGCCAGCGCCAGCGCCTGGGCGTACAGCTCGGCGCCGCCAATCACCCAGGCCGTGCTGTCGGCAGGGCAGGCGGCGCAGGCGGCCTCCAACGAATTGACCACCACGGCGCCTTCCCCCCTCCAGTCGATTTGCCGCGTCACCACCACATTGAGGCGGCCGGGCAGGGGGCGGAATTTGACCGGCAGCGAGTCCCAGGTTTTGCGGCCCATGATGACCGGGCAGCCCAGCGTGGTGCGTTTGAAGTGTGCCATGTCCTCGGGCAGGTGCCAGGGCAGGGCGTTGTTGGCGCCGATGACGCCGTTGCGGGCGCGCGCCAGGATCAGATTGAGTTTCATAGAGATTTTGCAGGTTTGCGCGGTGGCAGCAGCACGGCGGCAATGGCGGCCATGACGCACAGCACGGCCACCAGGTCTTGCCAGCCTGGCACTTCGCTTACGATCAGCGTGGCGCTCAGGGTGCCCACCAGCGGGATCGCCATGATACTCATGGCGCTGGTGGCGGGCGGCAGATGGCGCGCCATGCCAAACCAGATGATCTGGGCAAAACCGTAGTTGATGAGCGCGCCATAGACCAGGCTACCCCACATCGGGGTAGAAAATTGCCAGGTGGGCCAGGGTTCAAGCAGGGCGGCAAAGACCCACAGACTGACGCTGGCCAGAATCAGCATCCACACGGTGAGTGTTTCCATGGGCAGCGTGAAATGCGCGCGGCGCATCATCAGTGTGCCCGCAGCCCACGACAGCGCGGCCAGTTCCATCCAGACAATGCCCAGCGGTTTGCCGGTGATGGCGGTGAGCTCATTGAAAGTGAGCAGGCCAATGGTCAGCGCCACAGCCAGCATGGCAAAAACGATGCGCCGGGTGAGCTTTTCCTTGAACACCAGCACGCCCAGCAGCACAGTCCAGATTGGCATGGTGAAACCCAGAATGGCGGCGCGGCCGCTGGCAAGCTCCTTCACGCCCAAAATCGCCAGCGTGTGCCAACCCAGCACATTGGGCAGCCCGAGCGTTATAATGCTGCGCCACTCGGCGCCCTGCGGCCACATGCGCACGCCTTTGAAGCGGTAATAGCTGAACAGCCAGAGCGCGCCAAAGCTCATGGTGAGCGCCCGAAAGTACAGCGGCGAGAGCTCGCGCAAACTGTACTTCATCATCGGCCAGTTGATGCCCCACATCAGCGTGAGGGCGACCAGGCCCCATATCTGGCGGCGGCTGATCACACGGCCACCGGCGCCTTGATGGCGGGGTGACACTGGTAGCCGATGACTGCGAAGTCTTCATAAACGTAGTCAAAGATCGAGTCGGGGCGACGCTTGATGTCCAGCGTCGGGTAGGCAAACGGCGTGCGACTGAGTTGCAGCGCCACCTGCTCGGCATGGTTGCTGTAGATGTGGCAGTCGCCACCGGTCCAGATGAAGTCGCCCACGTCAAGGTCGCACTGCTGCGCCACCATGTGCGTCAGCAGCGCGTAGCTTGCGATGTTGAAAGGCACGCCCAGAAAAATGTCGGCACTGCGCTGGTACAACTGGCAGCTCAATTTGCCCTTGCCGCCCGGTGTGGTTGCTGGCGCCACGTAAAACTGGAAAAAGGCATGGCAGGGCATGAGCGCCATTTTGTCGAGCTCGGCCACGTTCCACGCGCTCACCAGCATGCGGCGCGAATCGGGATTGCTTTTCAGGGTATTGATGACCTGGCTGATCTGGTCGATATGACCGCCGCCCGGCGTTGGCCAGCTGCGCCACTGCACGCCATAGACCGGCCCCAGGTCGCCGGTGTCGGGGTTCGCCCACTCGTCCCAAATGGTGCAGCCGTTGTCCTGTAGCCACTTCACGTTGGCGTCGCCGCGCAAAAACCAAAGCAACTCGACGATGATCGCTTTTAAAAACACCTTTTTGGTGGTGACCAGCGGAAAGCCTTGGGTCAGGTCAAAGCGCATCTGGTAACCGAAAACGCTCTTGGTGCCGGTGCCGGTGCGGTCGGCTTTGAACACGCCGTGGGTGTCTGCGTGGCGCAGCAGGTTTTCGTATTGGGTGCTGGGTGATTGGGGCATTTTAAAAAGGGCACGCGGCCCTTTTCCTTGTTTCGCTGAGGTGACGGATTCTAGCTTTCATGGTGTCGGCCCCTCCTTCGCCACCACCGTGTCATACAGCCCGATGTGCGCCAAGCCCTGGTGGCTTTCGATGCCGGTGTAGCGCAACGATGCGTCCTCGTAGCGCCGAAACGCAAACACCGCCTGGTTCATCTGCTCGGTGTTAAACACCTTGAGCCGCACCAGCAGGTGAAAGTCTTGAACGCTCAGCCCGGTCACCGTCAAAAACAGCGCTGGCTCCAGCTTGGTGATCACGTCTTGCAGCGTGTTTTCGCGAAAGTCGGTCAGGTACATGAACGCCGGGATGCGCGTGGCAAACTTGATCAGCTTTTCTTGCACCAGCTTGCGTTTGGACTTGTATTCTTTTTCCTCAACGGAAAGCTCTTTTTTCTCTTTGTCCGTCAGCTCTCCGTCTTTGGCCTTGGTTTTGAGGTCTTTGACCTGCTCGCTCTTGTTGATGATGGTCTCGATAACGTTGTCACCCAGCGAGCGCCAGCCCTCAATGCGCCCCACCGCATCCATCGCCTCGGGGCTGTCCAAAATACGGCGCAGCGTGCCGTTGTCCACATTCACCAGCAGCGCGCTCTCCCACTTGCGCGCCAGCAGCGTGGCCGAGGTGCCCGCCATGGCCATGTCCAGAATGCCGCCTGCGTCGATCTGCGTCATGTTGGCACCATCAAACGCCAGCACCGGCAAAAAGGCCACCAAATCGCGCACCGCATTTTCGGGGTTGGTCTCGTTCGGCGAGAGGCCAATGCCGTATTCCGACAACTGGCGCAGCGCCCGCGTCGGCGCAAAGTCGAACACAAAGCACACGGGTTTGAGAATTTCTTCCTCGTTCGGGTTGTCGCCGTTGGGGTTTTTGATGGACCACGGCGACTGCACCCGAAACGCCGCCTGAAAGTAACTCTCGGGCGATTTCAGATTGCGCAGCATCAGAATGGCCGACCACTGCGCCACCGTCACGCCCGTGGTGAGCTTGCCGCACGACAGCGTGATGGTTTTGGTGTCAAACCCGCTGCCAATGGCCCTGCGCACCGGCGGCAGCGCGTCCAGCCCAATGCCTGCCGCAGCACCTGCTGCCACGATGACTGTGTAACCAAGCCAAAAGGTGTTGTGCCGCTCGGCCAGCAAATTCGCCATCGCATGGCAGGCCGCCACATTGGGCAAAAACCAGAACGAATGCTGCAAATAGGGCAGCAGGCGCACGTCGGAGTACGGAAACGGTGGCCGTGTGCCGGTTTTCAACAACTCCGCCGACTGTGCTGCATAGCCACCGCGAACGATGTCCAGCCACTTCTGCACGTCGCATTTGTGCTTGAACTCGGCGGCGGTGCCGGTGCCCTTGGCTTCAAAAAACGCATTCAGATCAAACTCGTCAAACTCTCCACCGCTGGCAATGGCCAACAATTCGTCGGGCATCTGATAGGTCAGCAAACGCATTTGCGGCAGGGCCGCATAGGGGTTGCGCCTGGCCGGGTGCGTGGCGGCAAACGCGGCCTTGGCACGTTGCTCGTCGGTGTAAGTCCAGTTGAAGATTTGCTCCTCAATGAACTCGCCCGTGGCCAGCGCCTTGAACGGCGTGCCCGACAGGTACAAATAGGCACGGGTCGTGATCGGTAAAAAATCGGTTTCCTGGTTGGACAGCACGGTCAGGTCTTCGTTGATGCCGTCCAGCTCACCCGCATATTCCAGCTTGGCCTCTTTTTTGGCGACAGCATCATCCTCG
>Ga0210014_1000413_pt1 | contig 35780 bp, 40 predicted proteins | sample CryGeymeta201519_FD_183983 | JGI IMG/M metagenome (GOLD analysis project Ga0210014, IMG submission 183983) | Groundwater microbial communities from Crystal Geyser aquifers in Utah, USA - Crystal Geyser metaG 2015-19 (SPAdes) (version 2) | ecosystem: Environmental > Aquatic > Deep subsurface >...
GTCAAACCACGGATGTTGGCTGTAAAACGGTTCCCGATGGCCTGACCGGCTGCGTCGTCTTTGGCGCTGTTGATGCGCATGCCAGACGACAGGCGCTGAATCGCCGTGTTCATGGCCGATTGAGATTTGCTCAAGTTGTTTTGGGTTAGCAACGAGAGCGTGTTTGTGTTGATGACTTGTCCCATGATGAACTCCTAAATGCAAAGTTGATGAACTCGGCCGTTTGCCGAAACGTTGGGGTGATCCAGTTGTAAGGAGTGCGCCACCGTTATTCAGGTTATCGGCCAGTTCACCAAAAACTTTAGGGTAAATGTCAAAAGTTTTTAAATTCAACTCAGGTTCCCCAGGCAGACTAACGCAAGGCACCAAGCGTAGCAGCGCTGCGCGCCGTGCATTGCGCCAAATAACGGCAAAACGGCCGGTTGTTTGCCTGATCGGCAGGCAGGCTGAGTGTTCAATCGGGGCTGACAGAGGCTCACTGTTGCGCTTACAGGTTGTGCTTGCGATGGATCCCCGCCACTGCGAAGGTGGCGATGCTGCGCAAGCACCTCAACAAGGAGGATGAGGCCCGCGCGCTGGTGCGTGCTTTGTTCGTCTCCAGTGGTGACATCGAGCCTGACGAGCGCTCCAATACGTTGACCATCAACATCCATCGCATGGCAACCCCGGCGCATGACAAGGCACTGGGTCTCTTGCTCGCCGACTTGACTGACCAAGCGTTCTGTCACCCGCAAACCGGTGCCAAAATGATCTTTTGCTTGGTCTAATATGCCATTCACGATTCCTTGCAGATCAGGAAATCTGAACTTCAACCACTTCAATGGGCGGATCATCACAGCGCACCGCGTTGATCAGTGCAGCCAGTGGCGTGGGAGCCTCGGTAAACAGCTTCTTGAAGACGAAGTCGTTTTTGGGGTCAAGTAACGGGCCAGTGGTGAGCAGGGTGGGCATGCTGATCTTTCAATGTTCTGAAAACACAGCCGCCAGCGTGGGGGCGTCAAGGATACGGTCTGTCCAGACTTCAAGTTGCTCAGGGGTGGCGCTTTGCAGGCGTTGGGCTGTCTCCGGGCTCAGGGGGCCAAAGCGTTTGTTGAGCTGGCGGGTTAAAACTGCGGGTTAAAACTGCGGCTTCACCCTCGGCTTCACCCTCGGCGTGACCTCTGGCTTCTCCTTGCTGCATGCCCCGCTCAATGGCAAGGCGTTCGACACTGGTGACGTATTTCATTTGGGTTTCTCCTTCAATTTGCGCTATATCTCGCCACAGTTGTTGCGCCAGGCCGTCGGGCAGTCGCATCATCCAGTCGAGCACGGAAAACAGGTCCAGCACGCGCTGACGGCTCCAGCCGTGGGTGTAGAGCAGGCGCACCAGAGTGCGTTTGGCTTGGTAGCGCTGCTCGGGGTTGTGTTTGGTTTGCCGGGTGCGCAGGTGGGCTGCCGTGACCAGGGCAAACGGGTTAGGGTTGGCTTCAAGGTTTTGATCTTGATCAGCGTAGTCGAGCAGTTTGACCACTGGAAAGCGTATTTCGTGGGTGCAGCCCAGAGAACTCGGGGAAGGCGTGCTCCAGGATGTCTTTCCAGGGGCTGTCGAATTCGTCAGGGTGCGTTGTGGGCGTGGTCATGGTTTTGATATTAACGGGAATTAATGAAGTGCGATTGTCCTGCGCAACGTTTCCGAGAGTGCGTTGGGCGTGGGCGTCGCGGCAGCGGTGATTGTGTTGGCACGAATTCATTTGACCTGGCGTGATGCTCACACTGGTCATGCTCATCGATTACATGGTGAACCCGTTGGAGTGGCTGAAAGGCATTTAGACGCTGATTGACCAGGGCCAGTATTTTGTGATTCCTGCGCCGCGCCAGACCGGCAAGGCCACTTTTGGCTTGGCGTTGATGGAAAAATTGAACAGCGATGGGCGTTACACCGTGCTGATCAGTTCGATCCAGCCGGCGGCCCAGGGGCGCGATCCGGTGCAGGCGATGAAGATTGCCGCGCAATGCATTGCACAAGGCAGCCGTCTGTATCTGCCCGAAGCTGAGTGGGCACCTGCGGTGGATGCGAACCAACAGTTTCCTGAAAACGGCATGCTGAATTACCTACAGCAATGGTCGCAAGCCAACCCGAAGCCCATCGTGCTGCTGCTCGACGAAGTAGATGCCTTGCTGGATGCCAATTTTTTGGCCATGCTGTACCAACTGCGTGCAGGATTTACGGACCGAGTCAAAGGCGGTTTCCCGCATTTGATTGGCCTGATTGGCCTGCGCGATGTGCGCGACTACACAATCCGTGTGCGACCTGATGCACAAAGCCTGGGCACAGGCAGCCCGTTTAACATCAAGGCCAAATCCTTCTTTATGGATCGCTTTGACCATGACGAGATTGTTAGTTTGCTGCTGCAACACACCCAAGCCACCGGCCAGGTATTTGAGCCGCCTGCCATGGCCGCCATTGAGCACCTGACCCAAGGCCAGGCCTGGCTGGTGAGTGCGCTGGCCTATGAGTTGGTGACCGAGATGTTGCACAACGACTTCGCCCAGCCCATCACCGAAGCGCTGGTCTGGAAAGCCAAAGAAATACTGATCCAACGCCGCGACACGCACCTGGATTCGCTTCTGGACAAGCTCAAGGAGGACCGTGTGCGGGGCATTGTCAGCGCAGTCATCAACGGCACCGAGCTCAGCGACGACCGGGTCAACGATGCCCTGACTGCCAGGACCTTGGCATCATCACCCGCAAGCCGCCATTCGTTTTGCCAACCCGATCTACCGCTACCTCACCCGGTTGAATCAGCCCCACGGTTACCTGCTATTGTTTGAGCTGGACGCAAGCGTGAGCTGGGACGCGCGCATTCAGTGGCAAGACCTGACGGTTGACGGCAAAGCCCTCACACTGCTAAACCCGCGTACTTAAGGCGTCATGTTCATGACTTCCTGGTAGGCGGCAACAAACTTGTTGCGCACTTGCACGCCCATTTGAAAGCCGATATTGGCTTTTTGCAGGTCAACCATCACATCGTTCAGGGCCACACCGGGCTTGCCCAGCTCGAAGTCCTGGGCCTGGCCGAAGGCTTTGTTCTGTGCTTCGCTGATGCGCGCCAGCGATTGTTTTAGTGCGCCTGAAAAGCTCACGTTGGTGGTATCGGCCGTCGGCGCGGCGACTTGGCCGGGGTCACCGGCCTTGGCCATTTCGCGCATCTGGCGCATTTGCGCCAGCACCGACTCAATCGAAGCATTTGGCGAGACTGACGAAATCGTCATGAGCAATTCCTTTGACGCGCAGGCGTCTTTGATTTAACAGATGCCCCAAGCGTAACAGCGCTCTGGTAGGTGCATCGGGTCAAAAGATGCCAAATCTCCCGGTTGTTCTGCCGATCAGCCCGCGCGCGCAGCACTCATAATCATGCACATGAGTACGGATGCCATCGCCCCTACACCGACCTGGCTGGAGCAGCTGCGGGCGAATCCGCGCTTGCCGCTCATGCTGGGGGCGTCTGTGCTGGTGGCCGCGTTGGCAGCGGCACTGTTGTGGACCCGGGCGCCCGACTACGGCGTGCTTTACAGCAACCTGTCTGACCGTGATGGTGGTGCCATCATCGCCTCGCTGCAGCAGATGAATATTCCCTATAAGTTTACGGAAGGCGGCGGCGCCTTGCTGGTGGCGGCCGACAAGGTGCCAGAGGCGCGCCTGCGCCTGGCAGCGCTAGGTTTGCCCAAGGGTGGCAATGTGGGCTTTGAGTTGCTTGACAACCAGAAATTTGGCACCAGCCAATTTGCCGAGCAGATCAATTACCAGCGCGCCCTGGAGGGTGAGTTGGCGCGCTCCATCAACGTCATTTCTGCGGTGAGCTCGGCACGCGTTCATCTGGCGCTGCCCAAAGCGTCGTTGTTTGTGCGCGACCAGAAACAGCCAAGTGCCTCGGTGGTACTCACGCTGCATCCGGGACGCGTGATTGACGATGGCCAGATCAGCGCGGTGGTGCATTTGGTTTCCAGCAGTGTGCCCGAGCTTTCTGCCAGAAGCGTGACCGTGGTGGATCAGCAAGGCAACTTGTTGTCAAGCGCCAATGCGGGGGCGCGCGGCCTCGACACCAGCCAACTCAAGTATTCCCAGGAAATAGAGCAAGGCTATGTTCGCCGCATTGAGGCCATTCTGGAGCCTTTGATGGGCACGGGCAATGTGCATGTTCAGGTGTCAGCCGACATCGATTTTTCGGTCGTTGAGAGCACCGATGAAAAATACTTTCCCAACAATGACCCCGCGCGCGCCGCCATTCGTAGTCAGCAGATCAGTCAATCGGGCCAGCAAGGTGCGGGTACGGTGGCCGGTGGCGTGCCCGGCGCCTTGAGCAATCAGCCTCCGGCAAATCCACGCACCGATGTCGCAGGCGCAACTGCACCGGGAGGCGCCAGCCTGATTAACAGCCGTAAGGATGGCACGACAAACTACGAACTCGATCGCTCCATTCGACACGTGCAATTCTCGGCTGGGGCGGTCAAACGGCTGTCAGTCGCGGTGCTGGTCAACCACCGCGGCACGCTGAGCGCGCAAGGCAAGCCCGAAACCAAAGCGCTATCGGCTGCGGATCTGGAAAAAATAACCAATCTGGTCAAGGAAACCATGGGTTTCAGCACCGAGCGTGGAGATTCGGTGAATGTGGTTAACAGCCAGTTTGCCACCGAGCCCGTCGCTGAGGTGGCTCAGCAACCTTGGTGGCGCCAGCCGGAAAACCTGGAACTCGCCGGCCTAGCGGGTAAGAGCTTATTGTTTGGGGTACTCGCCTTGTCCTTGCTGTTTGGTGTGGTGCGGCCCCTTATGCGTAAGGCCCAGCCGGTGCAGGCGGTTGCCCAATCGTCAGGCGAAGTTGGCGCCTCTGAAAACGAAAACGAAGCCGAATCTGAGGCCGACGCCGAGGCCACCAGCGTCAATGTATCGGCGCAGGCCGAAGCAACCCAGGCCAAACGTCATCAGGACAACGTCAAGTATGCACAAGAAGCCGCTATCCACGGGCCGCAAATGGTGGCTATGCTCCTGAAACACTGGATGAGTCAAAAAGATGCATGACGGTATAAGAAAAAGCGCCATCCTGTTGATGACACTGGGGGAAGACGGTGCCGGCAACGTTCTGCAGCACCTGTCACATGAGGCGGTGCAGACGCTGGGTGAAGCCATCGCGACCTTGCAGCAGGTCCGGCACGACGAAGTGAATGACGTGCTTGAAGAGTTCCGTCAGGAAACTGAACAGTATTCGGCCATGCACCTGGACTCGGGTGACTATCTGCGTAACGCGCTGAAGAAGGCGATGGGCACCGAACGGGCGGCTGACCTGATGGAAAACATCAACCAGACAAGCTTGTCAGCCAGTGGCATTGAACGCCTGAACCACCTCGGCGCAGTTGAAGTGGCAGAACTGATACGCGACGAGCATCCGCAGATCATTGCCACCATGCTGGTTCACATGGATCGCACCAAGGCCGCCGATGTGCTGGAACAACTCTCGGAGCGGGTGCGCTACGACGCCATGCTGCGGGTTGCCACCTTTGGCGGCGTGCAACCGGCCGCGCTCAAGGAACTCACCGAGGTGTTGTCAGAAATGTTGTCGGGTGAAGGTGTCAAGCATGTTGGTCTGGGCGGAGTGCGGGCCGCTGCCGAAATTGTGAACCAGATGAGCAGCGTCCATGAAGAAGCCTTGATCAAGCATGTGCGTGAAGTTGATGAAAACCTGGCCCAGAAGATTCTCGACCAGATGTTCCTGTTCGAGAACCTGCTTGACCTCGAGGACCGCAGCATCCAGTTGCTGCTGAAAGAAATCGAATCCGAGTCGCTCATCATTGCGCTCAAGGGCTCGCAAAAGGAACTCTGCGACAAGTTCCTTAAAAATATGTCGCAACGCGCTGCAGAAGCCTTGCGTGAAGACCTTGAAATGCGCGGCCCGGTGCGGGTGTCGCAGGTTGAGGCTGAGCAAAAGAACATTTTGATGATTGTGCGTCGCTTGACCGACGCGGGTGAGATTACGGCGGGCGGCTCGGGCTCGGATGCCTATGTTTGAGCCCTTGCAGCAGCGCGAGCCACCAGCGACCATGAGCGCCTGGCAGCGCTGGGAAATGAGTGCCATCGCGTCAGCATTGGTGGCGGCCGAAGCCCCGGTGGACGAACAGGCCAATGCCTTGCCAGCCGAGTCATCGGCTGTGACGTGTGCATCGACCATCGTGATCGACGAAGAAGAGCTCAATCGCATGCGCCTGCAAGCGCAGCAGGCGGGCCAGGTCGAGGGGCACAAAGAGGGTTTTGAACAGGGTCATGCCGAGGGCTACGCTGCCGGACTGGCGCTGGCGCAAACGCAGGCGCAGGCGCTGCAAACCTTGCTGGCAGCGCTGCCGCAAGCCATGCGCACGGCCGAGGCCGAGGTAGCCGAAGACTTGTTGGCGCTGGCTATCGACATTGCCCAACAGGTGGTCAGCCAGACGCTGGCCTCCGATTCGCAGCACATGTTGGCGCTGGTGCGCAATTTGCTGCGCATGGAACCAGTGCTCAACGGCACACCGCGGCTGTTGCTGCATGCAGACGACGTCGCGCTGGTGCAGCAGCATCTGGCCGATGAACTGACTTCGGCCGGCTGGCGCATACGCACCGACCCCACCATTGAGCGCGGCGGCTGCCGTGTGCATGCCGCCAGCGGCACCCTTGATGCCACACTTGAAACGCGCTGGGAGCGGGTCACGGCGGCCTTTCAGCACAAGCCTGACAAGCCAAAGAGGACACCCAAGCCCAGAAAGCCCAAGGAGGCTGTCAATGGCTGAGGTCGCCGAGCCGCTCTGTGATAACCCCCATGTGCTGGCCTGGAAAGCGGTGTTAGCCGAGGCCCGCAGTGACGTGGCGCACAGCGTGCCGGTGCGCGCTTGCGGGCGCTTGACCCGCGCCGTCGGTCTGGTGCTTGAAGCCGTAGGGCTGCACCTGCCGGTTGGCAGCGATTGCCTGATTGAGCTGCCGCCCGGTTACGCCAACAAGACGGCCGAGGCCGAGGTGGTGGGCTTCTCTGGGGACCGCGTTTTTTTGATGCCGCAAAGTGAAGTCGATGGTTTGCTGCCCGGCGCGCGCGTTTATGCGCTCGAGCCGGTGCCGGGTCGCGACAGTGGCAACGGCCCCAGAACCAAAAGGTTACCGGTGGGGCAGGGCATGCTGGGCCGCGTGGTGGATGCCGCCGGGCGCCCGCTCGACGGCCTGGGCACACTCGACTTCACGCATGAAGTTGCACTGAGCGCCACCCCCGTCAACCCGTTGAGCCGGGCACCGATCGACAGTGTGCTCGACGTTGGCGTGCGCGCCATCAATGGACTTTTGACCGTGGGCCGGGGCCAGCGCATGGGCTTGTTTGCCGGCTCGGGTGTTGGCAAAAGCGTGTTGCTGGGCATGATGGCGCGCTACACCAGCGCCGACGTCATTGTGGTGGGCCTGATTGGCGAGCGTGGCCGCGAAGTGAAAGATTTCATTGACAACACCCTCGGTGCCGAGGGCATGGCGCGCGCGGTGGTGGTGGCCGCACCGGCCGACAACTCGCCGCTGATGCGCTTGCAGGGTGCCGCCTATGCCACTTGCCTGGCCGAGCATTTTCGTGATTTGGGCAAGGACGTGCTGCTGATCATGGACTCTTTGACCCGCTATGCCATGGCGCAGCGTGAAATTGCCCTGGCCGTGGGCGAGCCGCCCGCCACCAAGGGTTACCCGCCTTCGGTCTTTGCCAAATTGCCCGCACTGGTCGAGCGCGCCGGCAATGGCGCGCGTGACGCGGATGGCCACGGTGGCTCGATCACGGCGTTTTACACCGTGTTGTCGGAAGGCGACGACATGCAGGACCCGATTGCCGATGCCGCCCGCGCCATTCTGGATGGCCATGTGGTGCTGTCGCGCAGCCTGGCCGAGGCTGGTCACTACCCGGCGATCGACATCGAGGCATCCATCAGCCGCGCCATGACCGCGCTGATTGACCCGGCACAGTTCAAGAAGGTAAGCCGTTTCAAGCAAAACCTGTCGCGCTACCAGCGCAACCATGACCTCATCAGCGTGGGTGCCTATGCGCCCGGCCACGATCTGCAGCTTGACCAGGCCATTGCCATGTACCCAAGAATTGAGGCTTACCTGCAACAGTCGATGCAAGAGCGTGTGGACTACCCGGCGGCGGCCAGCCAACTCAATGCCTTGTTTGACAACCAGCCCCGCACTGAAATTTCGGAGAAAACGCCATGAGTGAGAAATTACCGCTCGCCACCCTGATCGAATTGGCACAAAACAAGGCGGACGAGGCAACCCGGCGCCTGGGCCAATTGCAAACTGCGCACACCAGCGCTGCTGAAAAGCTTGAGCTCCTGAACAGTTACCGGCAGGAGTACCTGGACCAGTTGCAAACGCATTTGCACGACGGCGTGTCGGCGGCGCACTTGCGCAATTTCAGGCAGTTCATCAGCACCCTTGACACGGCCATCGAGCAGCAGCTCGCTTTGACAAACCAAGCCGATGCACGCCTGGTGCACGGGCGCAGCGAATGGCAACACACCCGCTGTCGTCTGAATTCTTTCGATACCCTGGCCGAGCGCGTGCAGCATCAGGAAGCGCTTGCCGAAAACAAGCGCGCGCAACGCGACAGCGATGAGCACACCTCACGCCAGTTCTACATGCGCTCAGCCTCTTCAGCCGGTTAAAACGCGAGGCCATACCATGTCCATGATGCTTAACGCCGCACCCGCACCCGCAATCGCAATTGCAATTGCAATTGCTCCTGGCGCTGTTTCGACCGGTCAGCCCAAGGCACTTAGTGAAGCACCGGAGTCGGATGGGTCGCCCAGTTTTTTTGAGGTGCTCGCCAAGTCGCTGCTGCCCGACACCGTGGCGCCTGGAAAAAACATGACCAAAGCGGTGGCGCCTGCGCGCCATCAAGACAAACAGACAAGCGATGACAAGGTCGACCCTACGGCGCTCCTCATGGGCATTAACCTGCCCATTTTCCGGCCTGAGCCCAAATCGGTTCATGTGACACCGGTCGGCGAAGCGTCTGCGCTAAAGGTAAATCCGAATGCCCTGACACGCAGCAAGGCACTGCTGCCAGCGGTGGCAGCAGCCAGCCCGGCGTTGCTCGCAGCAAGCAGCACTGCGCAAGAAGTACCAGCCCTCGGCGCGCCACTGGCCGAACCGCTGCCTGCTGCCACGCATGCGAGTCCGAATGACGTACTGACCGGGGAAGCTATGGGGCTAGCAGCCTTGGCGGCAAAAGCGCTGCCGGCAAATACTCAACCTAAAGAGGCGTTGGCAGAAATGGTTACTGTCAGGGGCGACCCAGGCAGCAATCTGCCCGTCTCGCCTGCTGCAGCCAGCGAACTGACGGCAGCAGTGCAAACCCTGACTCATAATCTTCGCCGCACGACCACAGAAACGGGCCAGGTCAAGGAAACTGGCCAGGCAAATGCACCGGCTGCCAAAAACGCCATCCCAATGGGGCAATCCGATCCAATCGCCACGCTCGTGCCAACCATCACCGCTGAGACTGCGCCTTTCAATTCCGCTGCTCGCGGCGAGCAGCCGCTCGAATCCGACACTTTCCTCAAGGCCGGGTTGAACACCAAACCGGACCAGCCCAGTCTTGGTGCCGACAAGGATGCCGCGCGGCTGGAGTCGGCTTCAGCCAAATCCGATGCACAGTTCATAACGACACTCACTGCAGCTACAGCTGTAGATCAAAGCGCTGTTGCCGTCCCCAATGCCGTGGGCGCCATGGTGCCCGCCAGCCCGGAGCCGGCTTGGGCCAGCAATGCTACAGCGATACAGACGCGTGCCTTCCTGGCTCCCGAAGTCGGTAGCCAGGGCTGGGACAAGGCGCTGAGTCAGCAAATGCTCAACTTGGGCAAGGCCGGTCATCAGATCACCGAACTCCAGCTCAATCCCCCCGGATTGGGTCCGCTGAAGGTGACGCTTGATTTGAACGACCACCAGATGCAGTTGACGTTTGTGTCAAGTCATGCCTCGGTCCGCGCAGCCGTGGAGGCCGCTGTGCCCCAATTGCGCGCCACCCTTGCTGACAGTGGCATCAATCTTGGGAACGCATCGGTCAATGCCGAAAGCCAGCCGCAGACCCAGAGTGCGTTTTCACAGGGGCAGGGCAGGGCGCCTGACCACAGGGCCTACCCGAGTCGCAGCCTGCCCGACAATTCTGCCCCGCTGGCGCAGGCCGCCGCAGTCGCCAGTCCGCAAGGCGGTGGTCTTGCGGTAGATACCTACGCCTGATCGCCCGGCTTGGCTCAGGGCAGGCTGGGTAGCGCAAAACGCAGGCAAACGCGGGAGCAAAAGCGTTTTAACCCATTTGATTGACCGATGCCCGCAGTCAGCTTGTTTCAAAATCGACTTACCAATTTAGCAGCGATAACATGGCCACCAGTACCGTCAACCCCCGCACTACCTCGCCTGCCAAGGTGAAAACACCCAAAGCGCGCAAGCTCACCATTTTTTTGCTTGCATTGCTGCTGATCGCTTGCGCTGCAGCCGTGGCGGGGTATTTCCTAAGAGACTACTTCAAGTCTGGGGAGAACGCGGATGCCATGTCGGTTCCCGCCGCCGATCCTATCTATATGACCATCGCACCCATGACCGTTAATCTGCAGGCCAACGACAGGCACCGTTTTCTGCATGTCGGCATCACGCTAAGGGTCACTGACACCAAGGCGCTCGACCATGTGAAGATTTATTTGCCCGAAATCACGAGTCGCATGCAAATGGTGTTGTCCAACCGACAATCCGAATTTCTGATTACCGCCGACGACAAGGCTAAGCTTGCAGCTGAAGTGCTTGCTGCCTTGAACCAGCCATTTGGGGCCAATCAGCCTAGCCTCAAAATTGTCAGTGTGTTGTTTCCGGTTTTCATGTTGCAGTGAGTCTCTTCAGAAAATATCGCCATGGCTTATGACCAACAGCTTTCGCAAGATGAAGTAGACGCCCTGCTCCAGGGGGTCGGGGGCGACACTGACCTTGCAGACGCACCCCCTGCGGCAGACCAGGGCCCGCCAATCTATAACCTGGGCACCGACGAGCGTATTGTGCGCGGGCGCATGTATACGCTGGAAGTCATCAATGAACGCTTTGGACGGCACCTGCGGTCTAACCTGCTGACTTTCATGCGCCGCCACGCCGACATTTCGGTCGCTGGCATTCAGATACAAAAGTACGGCGATTTCGTCAGACACCTGCCGGTGCCTGCCAATATCAACTTGCTGCAAATGAAGCCGCTACACGGCACGGCGCTGTTTGTGTTTGATCCCAAACTTGTTTTTCTGGTGGTTGATAACTTGTTCGGCAGCGATGGCCGTTACCATTTCCGCATCGAAGGCCGCGATTTCACACCGACCGAGCAGCGCATCATCAAACGCCTGCTCAATGTCACGCTTGAGAGCTACGGCGCGGCCTGGCAACCGGTCTATCCGCTTGATTTTGAGTACATACGCTCCGAAATGCACGCCAAGTTGGCCAACATTGTTGCGCCCAACGAGGTGGTGATCAGCACCACGTTCCAGATTGAGTTTGGTCCGATTGGCGGCGCCCTCAGCGTGTGCATTCCGTATTCGATGATTGAGCCGATTCGCGACCTGCTGTCCAATCCGTTGCAGGACGAAGTGGCCGTTGACAAGCGCTGGGTCAAGCAGCTTGCAAAACAGGTGCAGAGTGCCGACGTTGAACTGCTTGCGCATTTTCAGACGATGCGCTCAAGCATCGGTGCCTTGCTCCAGTTGCAGGTTGGCGATGTCTTGCCGATCGAGATTCCAGAGTCGATTACTGCCACCGTCAACGGGATTCCGGTCATGGAATGCGGTTACGGCACCTCCAACAACCATTACGCACTCAAAGTGCTGAAAATGGTTCGCCATGACATTGATTCGATCAAAGGAAACAGCGTATGACCGACGAAGCTATCAACGAGTCCACGCTGGTGGACGACGATATTTGGGGCAGTGCACTGGCCGAGCAGGCGCAGGCTGCCCCGTTTGCGCCACTGCCGCCCTCTGACATTTCGGCAAGCTCCGCAAGCCCAACCACTGCAGACACTGGCGCCAGCCTGGCCGGCCAGCGCGTGTTTCAGCCCTTGCCAAGTGCTGGCACTCTGGATATCGCACCGGGCGATATTGAACGTGTACTGGACGTACCCGTCCAATTAACGGCAGAGCTTGGGCGCGCGCGCATCACCATCAAAAGTTTGCTGCAGTTATCGCAAGGGTCAATTGTTGAACTCGACGGGCTCGCCGGTGAGCCGATGGACGTTTTTATCAACGGATATCTGATCGCGCAAGGTGAAGTGGTGGTGGTCAATGACAAGTTCGGCATCCGCCTGACCGACATCGTCACACCCTCTGAGCGCATGCAGAAGTTGAACCGTTAAGCGCCATGCGCACGCTTTGGCTTTTGGCTGTCAGCTTGACCGGCCTGTCTTTTCCGGCGGTTGCGGTGCTGCCTACCGTGCCAGCGGCTGCGCCGGCAGAAGCGGTTCCTTCTTATGCCGCAGCTGGATTGCTGCAGGCCGGATTGGGTTTGGCGTTGGTGCTTGCGCTGATTTTTCTGTTTGCCTGGCTGGTGCGACGCTTTGGCTTGCCGGGGCGCAGCTCTGACCGGCTGCTCAAGGTGGTGTCGAGTGTCATGGTGGGTCAGCGTGAACGCGTGGTGGTGGTAGAAGTCGGCAACTCCTGGCTGGTGCTTGGTGTGGCGGCAGGCCAGGTCAGCGCCTTGCACACCATGCCGGCTGAAAAACTGGTCACCCAAGGCAGCGCCCAGCCTGCCCCAACAGCGCTTGCTGAAGTTGTTTTTTCCCGGAACTTGCGCGAATCTCTACAACGCATGGGCCTGCGCGGAAAGTCCAATTGATGACTACCCACCGTAGCGGATGGCGCATCAGTGCGTGGCGACCCTGGTTGGCGCTGCTGTTGATGTTGCCCGTGCTGGCGATGGCCCAGGGACTGCCCGGCATCATCAGCTCGCCGGGGCCGGGTGGCAGCCAGAACTGGTCGCTCAGCGTGCAGACACTGGTGTTGCTGACCTCGCTGACCTTCCTGCCGGCGCTGCTGCTGTCCATGACCAGCTTTACGCGCATTTTGATTGTGCTGGGTCTGCTACGCACCGCCATTGGCACGCAGTCGTCCCCGCCCAACCAGATACTGGTCGGACTCGCCCTGTTTTTGACTTTTTTTGTCATGTCACCGGTCTTTGATCGCGTGCACACCGAGGCCTATCTGCCTTTTTCGGGAAACAAGATCAATGCCGAGCAGGCGCTGGACCGGGGTGTCGCCCCGTTCAAGGAGTTCATGCTCAAGCAAACCCGCGAGGCCGACCTGGCGTTGTTTGCCAAGCTGGCCAATGTGCCGCCAATGGACGGGCCGGAGCAGGTGAGCCTGCGGATTTTGCTGCCGTCATTTGTCATCAGTGAACTCAAAACTGCGTTTCAGATTGGCTTCACAATTTTCATTCCCTTCCTGATTGTTGACCTGGTGGTGGCCAGCGTGCTGATGTCCATGGGCATGATGATGGTGCCGCCAGCCACCATTTCGCTGCCGTTCAAATTGATGTTGTTTGTGCTGGTGGACGGCTGGCAGCTGCTGATTGGGGCGTTGGCCCAAAGTTTTTACACCTGACACCTTCTGCAGCGCTCTTTCGCAAGGATGAATCCACCATGACGCCCGAATCGGCAATGACACTTGGTTATGAGGCGATGCGCCTGGCGATTTTGCTGGCAGCGCCACTGCTGCTTGTGGCGCTTGTTACCGGCCTTGTGATCAGCCTGTTCCAGGCGGCCACGCAAATCAACGAAATGACCCTCTCGTTCATTCCCAAGCTTTTGGCAGTGTTTACCACCTTGGTGATTGCGGGTCCCTGGATGCTGGAAACCGTGCTGGACTACATGCGCAATCTGTTTAATTCGATCCCGCAACTGGTGTCCTGATGGCGCCCATCCTGTCGGTCAACTCGGAGCAGTTGAACCTGTGGATGGTGACGTTTCTCTGGCCTTTTGTGCGCATGCTGTCACTCATCGGCACGGCGCCGGTGCTGAGCGAGGCCGTGGTGCCGCGCACGGTCAAGCTGCTGATAGCCCTGCTGTTGGCCATTGTCATCAGCCCCACGCTGGCGCCCATGCCTGCGGTGCCCGTGATGTCGGCGGCTGGCATCTGGATTTTGGTGCAGCAAATTTTGATAGGCGCTGCCATGGGGTTTTCCATGCGCCTGGTGTTTGCTGCGGTGCAGGCTGCCGGTGAATACGTCGGTTTGCAAATGGGTTTGTCTTTTGCCTCGTTTTTTGACCCCACCAGCGGTGGCAACACCATGGTGCTGTCACGTCTGCTCAACGTCATTGCCGTGTTGATTTTTCTGGCAACCGACATGCATCTGCTGATGATCAGGACGCTGGCAGAAAGCTTTCAGACCCTGCCGATCTCGGATGCGCCCCTGGCACGCAGCGGTTGGGCGTTTCTGGCTGTGGCCGGTGGCCAAGTGGTGACCAATGGCCTGATGCTGGCGCTGCCGCTGATTGCGAGCCTGCTGAGCTTGAATCTGGCCATGGGCATTTTGAACCGGGTGTCGCCCCAATTCAGCATTTTCTCGGTGGGCTTTCCGATCACGTTGCTCGCTGGCCTGGTCATGCTGCTGTACTTGATGCAGTACATCGGCCCTTTTCTAGGGCCGCGCTTTGCTGCCAGCCTTGACCTGATTCCGATTTTTTTGCAGGGAATTCGCCGCTGAAGTGGCGGCTTGACTCCTCAGAGGTAATTGAAAAGCGACAAGCCCTGAATCTTCACAAAGACTTTTTGGGTCGCTTCGAGTGCTGTCTGGCGCTGGTAAAACTCGGCAATGGCACTGGCATAGTCCAGGTCTTGCAGTTCTGACAGGTGGCTCTTGTCCAGCAACACCCGGTTGCCGCCGGTCACGTTGAGCGCGTCGAGCTCCTGCAGGCGTGAGCCAATAGAGGCGCGGACCGTGAGCACATTGTCATGGGCGTTGGTCATTTTGCGGTTGGCTGTGCTGAGTGCGTTGAGCAGGTTGGCTTGGCCAACGCCCGTGCTATCGGCTTCAATCGGCTTCTTGAGGGTCTTGATGATGTCGCTGATGGCGCCGAAGACGTCGGTGCCAGCATTTTTGGCAGTTTTTACGCTGAAGCTGTCGCCCGCTGCGGGCGTGCCGCTGATGCTCATTTGCACGCCGCCGAAGCTGATGGGTTCACCTGCGGTGTAGCTTCCCGAGGCGATGGGTGTTACTGGCGGTACGGTGTTGACCACGTAAGTACTTGCATCGGTAAAACTGATGGTGAAGTCTTTCCCAAAATTGGAATCGGTCGGGTCGGTCACCGCGTTACTGCTGAACACGCCTGTACCACTGTTGGTAAGGGACGCTTCACTGACATAACCCGCGCTGCGCTGAACAGACTGAAAGATGCTCCGACCGTCATCCGTGGCGGCCATCTGGCGCGACACATCGACCTGCATCAGGCGCTGGCCCTGGTCGCCGGTGTACGTTATGGTGCCGTCTGCTCCCGACGTAAACGGCGGGGTGCTGCTTTTGAAACCGGCAAACAAATACTGGCCATTGCCGTCATCGGTATTGGCCAGGCCCTGCAATTGCTTGTAGCTGCCTTCCAGCGCGGTTGCAATACTCGAGCGGTCGGTATCGGTCAGGCTGCCGCTGCCGGCCTGGATCACCAGCACCTTGATGTCCTGCAACACGGTGGTGACACTTTGCAGCACGCTTTCTTCCAGCGACAGCGACTGGATCGCCATGGTGCGACTGGTTTGGTACTGGGAGTTGATCGCGAGCGACTGCGACACCGCGAGCGCGCGTGTGGCGGCAACGGGGTCGTCCGAGGGTGACAAAATTTTTGTCATCGCGCCCATTTGCTGCTGCACACGCAACAGGTTGGTTTGTTGCGAACCCATGGCCTTCTGGCTTTGTTCGTAAAACGATTGAGTGCTGATACGCATCGTGTTCTCCTTGGGTGGGCTTAACGGGCAATGCCAAGGATCGCGTCGAAGATGGTGGACGCGGTCTGGATCACCTTGGCATTGGCCTGGTACATCTGCTGGTACATCAGCAAGTTGGCGGTTTCTTCGTCCTGGTTGACGCCTGAAATCGACTGCTGGGCCGCGCGAATCTGAGAGGTCAAACTGCTCTGGGCGGTATTTGAAATCTCGATCTGCCGGGTCTTGTTGCCTACTGTGCTGACCAGTTGGGCGTACGCGGCGTTGAAGCTGGCATTGCCCTCTCCGAAATCCTGGGCGGAATCTCCCCCAATGGTCTTCTTGTTTTGCAGCGCCGCCAGCAACAGGGCATTGCGGCCGTCTGAGACGCCGCTGGCATTGTGGGCGATGGTGAATTTGTCACCATCGGCTGGAGCACCATTGATGGTGAAACTGATGCCATTGAAGCTCAATTGATCACCAGCGTTAAAGGCCACGGTGCTTCCGTCCGGAAATCCCGAGAGTGTGTTGTCAGTGCTGTTATAGGCCAGCGTCACAGTGGCAGGGGGCATTGGCACATTGTTGGCATAGCTGGTGTCAATCGTGCCGCCGCTGATCGCGCCACTGCCCTTGTTGCCAAAAGTGTTGTCAACCACAATGGCTGCAGCGGCTGCGATTTTGGTGGGCTCGGTCATTTCCACGGCAAAGTCGCGGGCACCCGCTCGGGTTGGCTGGATGAAGAAGGAATCACCCGGTTGGGCGCTACCACTTTCAATTGTTAGTGTCAAGCCGTCGAAAGTGACCGTGTTGGCGGGTGCAGTTGGAAATCCTGTTGGTAGCGGTGGCTGTGTCTTGTCGGATAGCCGTGTCAGCCGGTAGCTGCCATCTGCCTCAACGCTGAGTTTGTAGTCGCTGGTGGTCAACTTTGACGTGTCAGAAAACTCTGCTGACAGTACCAAGCCGCCCTTGTTGTTTTCATTTTTAATCACGTCTGGCTCGGACTGCGAGAAGAAGGGCTCACCCAGCGTGCCATTCAAGTCAACCCCCAGCGCTTGTTGCGTGTTGAACGCGTCAGACAACGCAATCGCAAGCCGGCCCAGGGAATTCTGGGCGTTGCTCAGCGACTCGTTGCGAAATTGCAGCAGGCCGCCCAGTGCGCCACCGGTCAGCACGCTGTCCTGTAGTTCCATGGTGTTGCCGCCAGTGCCTGTCAGGAAGACGGAAGTTTGCATGGGGTCGGCAGACGACACGTCCGACTTCAAGGTCGCGGCCTTGTCACCCAGCACCAGTGTTTGACCATTGCCAATAAATATGCTGTACTGGCCGCTGGGCTGCACAACGAGCTTGGTGCCGACCAGTTTGCTCAGGTCGTTCACCAGCAAATCACGCTGGTCCATCAGGTCGTTCGGGGCGTGGCCTGCGCCGGCATTGCTTACCAATGCGATTTGGTTGTTCAAGTCGGCGATTTGGGTGGCGTAGGTGTTGATCAGGCTGACGTTGCCGGCGATCTGCTCGTTGACATCGGTGTTCAGGCCGGTCAAATACAAACTGGTGGTCCTGAACTGGTTGGTCATGGACTCGGCAGCGCCTAGCAGTTGTTGCCGTGCAGCCGTGTCAGCCGGGGTGTTGGCCACGGCCTGAACGCCGTTGAAGAGGCCTTGCATCAGGGGCGACAGACTGGCGTTCTGGTTGGCCAGCAGGTTGTCGATCTGGCTGATTTGGCCATACTGGGTGGTCAGGGACTCGTTGCTTGACTGCGCCTGGATGAGCTGACTGGTCAGAAACCGGTCATAACTGCGGGTGATATCGGTGGCTTGTGCACCGTTGCCAAAAAAACCGACGCCACCGACATAAGTGCCTGTGCTTGAGGCAACTTCAGCCGACTGGCGGCTGTAGCCCTTGGTGTTGACGTTGGCGGTATTGTGGCCAGTGGTCACCAGCGCAGCCTGGGCCACGTTGAGGCCGCTCAGGCCGGTGTAAAACATACCGAATGACATGGTGTTGCTCCTGTGGGTTAGCCCAGTATTGTTGGTTTTAGAACTCTTCCCAGTCGCCGCTGGCGGCTGCCGGGGCTGGCGTTGGGGTGTTGGCCAGCTTGCGGGTTGGCATTGACCTGAGTTCGCGTTGCTCGCGTTTCACCGGTTCGGCGGCGATTTTGGGGGTGACTGGCGTTGTTTGGCTGGCGCGGTCCTGAGAAAAGCGTGCGCTTTGGCGGCGGTCCAGCTTGAAGACACTCACCACCTGTGACAGGTTACCTGCCTGCTCCTGCAAAGAGGCTGCGGCAGCGGCAGCTTGCTCCACCAGCGCGGCGTTTTGTTGTGTCACCTGGTCCATTTGCATGATGGCTTGGTTGACCTGCTCGATGCCTACGGTCTGTTCTTCGCTGGCAGCAGATATTTCGGCCATGATGTCGGTCACACGCTTGACGCTGTCGACAATTTCGTCCATGGTCTTGCCGGCTTGTTCCACTTGTTTGCTGCCCTCTTCAACCTTGTTGACTGAGTCGCTGATTAACATCTTGATTTCCTTGGCGGCTGCGGCAGAGCGTTGTGCCAGGTTTCTGACCTCGGCTGCCACCACGGCAAAGCCGCGTCCTTGTTCGCCTGCACGCGCAGCCTCTACTGCCGCGTTGAGCGCCAGAATATTGGTTTGAAAGGCAATGCCGTCAATGACGGCGATGATGTCTTCAATTTTTCTGGACGACGCATTGATCGCCCCCATGGTGCCAACCACTTCGGCCACCACGCTGCCGCCCTTGATGGCCACGTCTGAGGCCGCCACAGCCAGTTGATTGGCCTGACGGGCGTTGTCAGCATTTTGTTTGACCGTGGCTGTGAGTTGCTCCATCGAGGCGGCCGTTTCTTCGAGCGAGCCCGCCTGTTGCTCGGTGCGGCCCGAGAGGTCAAGGTTGCCCGCTGCGATCTGGCTGGAGGCCGATGCAATGGTGTCGGTGCCCTTGCGCACCTCGCCAACAATTCGCACCAGGCTGTCATTCATGTTTTTGAGGGCCTGCATCAATAGCCCGCTTTCATCTTTGGACGTGACCTCGATGCGGCTGGTCAGGTCGCCGCCCGCGACCGTCTGCGCCAGTTTCACGGCGAACCGCAATTGGGCGGTGATGCCAACCGTCAGCCACCAGGCAAGTACGCAGCCCAGCAGCACAGCGACCAGCGCCAGCAAAGTCATGTAAAGTTTTCCATCTTGGTAGAAATTATCGATCTCGGTGGCGGTCAGGTCGATGTGCGTTGTTTGGTAACGCAGCAAGTCCCGAATCGAATTTTCGTAGGCGGTCAAAGCGAGCGCCAGCTTGTCCAGACTCGGCGCAACTGCCTGCTGCTGGTCATCATTTTTGAGTTGCAGCGCAGTGGCTCGCAATTCGACATAGTCGGCCTTTTTGGCGACGGTTTCATCAAACAGTTTGATCTCTTGTGGAGTTGTCAGCAAGGCCCGCATCAGCTCGGCATCGGCTGAGATTTCCATATTGGCCGTGGTGATGCTTTGCTGGTAGTAGAGCGCGTCTTCAGGATCAGAGACCTTGACAAGAGCCAGGGTGCGCACGCTGTTGGCGCTGGTTTTACGCAGCCATTCGGAGGCAAGGCGCTCCTTCACCAGCGTCTCGCGGCTCATTTCTTCGGCGGCGCTGGCCATCTTTTCCAGGCGCCAGACACCCATGCTGGCAATCACAACAACAAAGAAAAGCACCATCCCAAAGCCGATCCCCAGTCGCGTGCCAATTTTCAAATTGCTAAGTTTCATGTGACTCTTTCCGAAAACAATAAAGGGCGATGTGCCGTTAATTCAGTCAGGCTAATTCGACGTTGTGTCGCCCAGGCCCATCTCAGGGCTCGACACCAGGCTGTCAATGTCCACCAGGATCAGCATGCGCTGATTGATCGTGCCAAGCCCGATCAGAAATTGGGCATCAAGCACCGCACCCATTTCGGGCGCCGGTTTGATTTGCTCTGACGACATCGAGATCACATCCGACACGCTGTCCACCACCATGCCAACGATGCGGTTCGCGAGATTAAGAATGATGACTACCGTGAATTGGTCATAGCTTGCCGCTTCCAGATTGAATTTGATGCGCATGTCCACAATCGGCACGATGATGCCCCGCAGATTGATGACACCCTTGATGTGGGGCGGCGCATTGGCTATGCGGGTGACTGCGTCGTAACCGCGCAGTTCCTGAACTTTCTGGATGTCGATGCCATATTCTTCCTGGCCGAGCGTGAAAGCCAGAAATTCCAGTGGCGCGCTTGTCGTTGGCTCAAGCTGATGGGTTGTTGCGTGCATGGGCACTCCTTAGCTGTGTAACGGCAATCAGATGAAAAACTTTAGGGAATCCCGCACAAGAAGACATGGGTGTGTTTGGCACGGGTCAGCTGATCTGCTTCATGATGCGGATCAACTTGCTGCTGTACTGTGGGTCAGTTGCGTAACCGGATTGTTGCAAGCCATGCGCGGCTTCGTCGGCAGTCTTGGCGGCCCGCACGTTATCGTAGCGCGGGTTGTTGTTGATCAGTTTGGCATAGTCAGAAAACGCCGCCTCGTAAGAGTCGTAGGCCCGAAAGGCAGCCCGAGTTTTTTGCGCGACGCCGTTGACAAATTCGGTAGTCGTGGTCTCGGCAACCCTGCCTGTCCAGCCCTTGCCGGCCTTGATGCCAAAAATGTTGAAGCTGGCGCGGCCATCGTCGGCGCGTATCTCGCGTCGACCCCAACCGGACTCCAGTGCGGCTTGGGCCATGATCAGTTGGGCCGGCACACCGCTTTCCTGGCTAGCGCGCTGCGCTGCGGGCAACAGGTTTGACACAAACTGCTCCACATGCGCCTGCGAATAGACGCTGCGGCTCAGGGTGGCCTTTCCGGCGGTCTCTTCGTAAAGCGACAGGTCTTTGGGCGCAATGGGTGGCCGGGCAGGGTCCGTGGTGGCTGAAGACATTGGGGTCAGCATGGCCAGTTTTGGCGCGCTTGTAGCCATTGGCCTGGTGGGAACCAGCGGTGCTGGCTGGAAGCCGTTGGGTGTGGCCAGGGGCGTAGCCTGTGGTGTGGCATCTGGAAGATGACGGCTGAGCTGGGCGTACATCGCATCAGCCAGCCCCAGGCCTTTGCCGGACAGGTTTTGCGTCAACTGCTGGTCTAGCATTGACGTGAACATTTTTTCTTGTTGGTTGCCAAACAAGCCCTCGGTCGGTGTGGCGTCGCGCATGCTTTTGAGCACCATTTGCATGAACAGCGCCTCGAATTGCTTGGCCGCCTGTTTCATGCCCTCATCGGGGGAGTTGTGCAAGGTGCGGCGCAAGGCATCGACACCTTGCACATCGAATGACAGGCGCTGGTCGAGCACCCCGGGTGTCGAGCCGACGCCGCTGTTGAGCACTGGGAAAGTGGCGTTGCTCATGACCGCTGCCTCAGATGACCTCAAGCTCGGCACGCAAGGCACCGACGGATTTCATGGCCTGAAGAATCGACACCAAGTCTTGCGGGTTGGCGCCCAGCGCATTCAAACCCTTGACCACATCGGAGAGCGAGGCGCCAGCCTGCACGATTTGCAAGGCGCCACCCTCCTGGTTGACTTCAATCTGCGAACGCGGGGCCACCACCGTCACGCCGCCCGCGAGCGGATTGGGTTGGCTGACAACAGGTTCGGTCTTGATGACCACCGACAAGCTGCCGTGCGCCACGGCACAATCATTGACTCTGACGCTCTGGTTCATGACGACCGAACCGGTGCGCGCATTGATCACCACTTTGGCACCGACCCGGCTGGGCGTTATCTCCAGGTTCTGGATGCGGGCCAAAAAACCGACGCGATCATCCGGATTGGCCGGCGCCCTGATCTGGATCACCCGGGCGTCGAGCGCCCGTGCGGTATTGGGGCCCAGGTTTTGGTTGATGGCGTCCACGGCTTTTTGTGCTGTGCCAAAGTCGCCGGCATTGAGTTCCAGCGCGAAACTGCCGTCGTCTCCCATGGCCGATGCCACAGCCCGCTCGACGATGGCACCAGCCGGGATTCGACCCGAACTGACCTGGTTGATTTTGACCTGGCTGCCTCCGCCCGAGGCGCCCACGCCACCGAGCACCATGTTGCCCTGGGCCAGCGCATACACCTGGCCATCGGCCCCTTTAAGCGGCGTCATGAGCAGGGTGCCGCCGCGCAAGCTTTTGGCGTTGCCCATGGACGAAACCGTGATGTCAATGGTTTGACCCGGCCGCGCAAAGGGCGGCAATACCGCTGTCACCATCACCGCAGCCACATTTTTGAGCTGCATTTTGCTGTCAGGCGGCAAGGTAATACCTAACTGCGTCAGCATGTTGTTGAGGCTTTGGGTGGTAAACGGGGTCTGCGTGGTTTGGTCACCACTGCCGTCCAGGCCCACCATGAGGCCGTAGCCAATCAGCGGGTTGTCGCGCACACCCTGAAAACTGGCGACGTCCTTGAGCCGGTCAGCCCGCGCTGGCGCGCCAGCGAAAAGGGGCAGTGCCAGTGCCAGGCAAAGTAGCAGGTGTTTGTTAATTTTCATTACAAGGGCAATACATTGAGGAAAAAGCGCTGCAACCAACCCATGGTCTGCGCTTCGTTGATGTAGCCCTTGGCGCTGTACTCAATGCGGGCATCAGCCACCTGGGTTGACAGGACGGCGTTGTTGGCACCTACCGTGCGCGGGTTGACCACCCCGGAAAACCGGATGAATTCGGTGCCCTGGTTGATCAGCATTTGCTTCTCACCACTGACCTGTAAATTGCCGTTGGCGAGCACGTCAACAATCGTCACTGTGATCATGCCGTTGAAGGTATTGGCCGCATTGGCGCCGCCCGCGGCTTTCATAGAATTGTCACCCGACACGTCGGCGCCTTGCTGCCCGGCAAACAGGCCTGTCAAAAAGCGCGGTAGCAGGTCCAGTGAGACACTGGCGCCGCTGGTCCGGCTGACGTTGGTGGCTGAATTCTTGCTGGCATTGACATTTTCCCGGACCAGAATGGTCAGGATGTCGCCAACGTAGCGCGGGCGGCGGTCTTCAAAAAGAGGTGTGTTGGATAAACCCGCCTGGTAAATGGAGCCGTGGCTTGCTGCGCTGGGCGCGACCGGGCGCACGGCCTCGGGGCGCACGGTCATGGGTTGCTGCACCAGCGGTTCGCGCGGCAACTGGGCGCAACCCAGCAGCAGCAGGGCGGTCAACCCACACCACAGCAAGCGAAACGCGGCATTCATTGCAAGTCTCACAGTTGCGACAGCTTGGCGAGCATTTGATCAGAGGTGGTGATCACCTTGCTGTTGATCTCATAGGCGCGCTGGGTCTGGATCATGTTGACCAGTTCCTCGACCACATTGACGTTGGAAGACTCGACATAACCCTGCGTGAGCGTACCAGCGCCGTCTTGCCCGGGAACGGTCTGGTTGGCGCCACCCGAGGCATCTGATTCGAGATACAGGTTTTCTCCCGCGCTCTGCAAACCGGTGGGGTTTAAAAAGGTGGCCAGCTGCAGTTGCCCCACCTGCACGCTGGCGGTGCTGCCAGCCTGAACAACTGACACCGTGCCATCAAACGCAATGGTCATGCTGGTGGTGTTTGGCGGCAGGGTGATCGCTGGCTGCACCGGGTAGCCGCTGGCGGTCACCATCTGGCCGTCTTGGTCGGTCTGAAAGGAGCCGTCACGGGTGTAGGCGGTGGTTCCGTCGGGCATCAGGATTTGAAAAAAACCGTTGCCGTTGATGGCGACATCTTTTGGATTGTCGGTTTTGGTGGGGTTGCCATCGGTGTGAATGCGTTCGCTCGCCACCACGCGCACCCCGGTACCAATTTGCAGGCCCGAGGGCATGCGCGTCTGGTCAGAGGTCTGGCCGCCGGTTTGGCGCAGGTTTTGGTACATCAGGTCTTCAAACACGGCGCGGCTGCGCTTGAAGCCCGTAGTGCCCACGTTGGCCAGGTTGTTGGCCACCACGTCGAGCTGGGTTTGCTGGGCATCAAGGCCAGTTTTGGCAATGTACAAAGAGCGGATCATGAGAAAACTCCTGGTTAGCTGTTGGAGAGCAACTTGTTGGCTGTCTGGTCGTTGGTTTCGGCGGTCTGCAAGGTTTTCATCTGCATCTCAAAGCGCCGCGCATTGCTGATCATGGCCACCATGGCCTCCACCGGGTTGACGTTGCTGCCTTCGAGCACGCCGCTGCGCACCGTAACAGCCGGGTCAGCCTGTGGCGCCGCAGCACCGGCACGCACGCGAAATAAACCGTCTTCGCCACGCTCCATGTCGGCCGCAGGCGGGTTGACCAGCTTGAGCCGCCCCAACTCGACGCCACCCGTGGCCCCGTTGCCCGCCGCCTGTGCAATGACTTGGCCACTGTCGGTGACGGACACGGCAGAATCAGGCGGCACCACCAGGGCACCGCCGTCGCCCATCAGCGGACGCCCCGCCATGGTCTGCAATTGGCCGTCGGCGCCAACTTGCAGATTGCCGACCCGGGTAAACGCTTCGCTGCCATCAGGTGCCGTGACGGTGAACCAGCCGTCCCCCCGAATGGCGACATCGAGCGGGCGGCCCGTGGGAATCAAGGGGCCAGCGCTCATGTCGGCGCCAGGTGTGATTGCAGTGACAAAGGTGCGTGTCGGCAGCTCTTCGCCCACCACGGGAATCGCGCGAAAGCTGTTGATTTGTGCGCGAAAACCGGGCGTTGACACGTTGGCCATGTTGTTGGCAACCGACGCTTGCTGCTCGAGCGCCTGCTTGGCACCCGCCATGCCGATATAGATCATGCGGTCCATGGCGTCTCCTGTTTGGATTGCGAACTAAGCTGCTTGCACATCAAAAAGCCAGGGTCAGCGCAGGTTGATCAGGGCCTGCACCACCTGGTCTTGCGTCTTGACGGTTTGGGTGTTGGCCTGGTAGGTGCGCTGGGCAATGATCAGGTTGATCAGCTCGGAGGTCAGGTCAACGTTGGAGCCTTCCACTGCGCCGCTCAGCAGCGAGCCGCGCGATTTACCCATGCCGGGCGCGCTGGTCTCTGGCGAGCCCGAGGTTGGGCTCTCTGCCCAGACGTTGTCGCCCATGTTGCGCAGGCCGTTGACATTGTCAAACGAGGTGAGCACGACCCGCCCCAGTTCTATGGACTGCTGGTTGGTGTACTTGCCGGTCACATAGCCGTCTGGTGCAACTTCAATGGTGGTCAACTGCCCGGAAGCATTGCCGTCGGGTGCCATGTTTCTGACCTCGTTGTCAGCGGCGAATTGCGTTGAGCCAGTCAGCGTCATGTCAAAGGTCATCGGTGCCGAATTATTCGGGAATTGAAGACCGGTAAAGCTCAGCAGCGTGTCCGTTGCCGGCGCGGTCGGTGCCACCAATTTGCCACTTGTGTCAAAGACAAGTGGACCCGTAGCAAGCGCAGTTGCTGGGAGGTAGGTTGGCGGGGTTGTCGCCGGCGAGGTCGTGTCCTCCAAAGTCAATTTCCCGGCGTCGTCCAGGGGGCGGCCATCAGCCGTGCCATACACGTCCCAAGTGCCGGGAGCAGTCTTGGCAAAGAAAACTGACAACTCATGGGAAACGCCCAGTGAATCGAAGACCGAGACCGAGTTTGAGTAGTTGTAAGTCGTTGAATTTACGGGGTCGAAGGCCGTGGCCGCCGGGACTTCACTGCGCGCATCAATGTTGAACTGGGCTTCGATCTTGGTGGTTGCAGCAGGTTCGACAAAAGTCGGCTCGACCTTCAGGGCTGCAAGGCTGCCTTCAGCGCCGGCCACGTAACCGGTGAGCTGCATGCCGGAGGCATTGACGATGAACTGGTCCTTGTCAACATTAAACTGGCCGTTGCGCGTGTAGCGGACTTCACCGCTGTCATTGGTCATGCGAAAAAAACCGTTGCCATCAACAATGGCCATGTCCAGCGGACGGTTGCTGCGCTGTATGGCGCCGGCAGTGAAATCCTGGAATACGCCCGACACCTTGGTGCCCAGGCCGGCCATGGAGCCGGCATACACGTTGGCAAATTGCGCGCTACCCGCCTTGTAGCCCACGGTTCCCGAGTTGGCAATGTTGTTGCCGATCACATCGAGATTCGATGCGGCCGCATTCAGGCCACTGACACCTTGTGTAAAACTCATGATATTTCCTTTTTGACGAGTGGTTTAAAGAGATGCGACCGGTGCGCTGAGAATGGTTCTGACGTCGCTGAAACTGATGGTGCGTTTGTCCGCCAGTTGTAGAGCAACGCCACTGGGGCCCTGTGCAACGCTGCTGACGTTGGCGTAGGTCAGCGGCACGGCCACCAAATTTTCGCCCGCGCCGCTGGCTGTCACGCTGAACTGGTAGTTGCCGCTGGCAAGGGCCACGCCACTGTCGTTAGCGCCATCCCATGACAGGGTTTGCACACCGGCCGGCAAAGCGCCCAGATCAAGGTTGCGAACAACCTGGCCGGCGGCATTGGTGATGCTGACCTTGACCGAATCAGCAGCGGCTGGCAGATCGACAGCAAACGGCGCAGCCGCGTCAGCCTCAAGCGCCAGGCTGGTGCCCGGCGCGAGCACCGAGCGGTCAATCAAGCCCGCCGCTTGCAGCACCTGGCCCGAGCCGGTTTGCGCCAGCAGCGACTCCACGGTGCTGTTGAGTTTCTCGATGCCGCTGACCGTGCTCATCTGCGCAAGCTGCGAGGTGAGCTGGGCGTTGTCCAGCGGGTTCAGTGGATCTTGGTTATTGAGCTGTGTCGTCAGCAGCTTGAGAAAACGCTGCTCGCTGTCAGCGTTGGTGCTGGCAATGGTTGGGGCGGCAACGCTGGGCGCGTTGAGTGAATCAATTGCATTCAAGGCCATGAAACTGTCTCCTGATCAATAAATTGGGGTGTCAACGCGGTCTTATTGACCGACGGTGAGCGTTTTCAGCATCAAGGTCTTGGCCGTGTTGAGGACCTCGACATTGGCTTGGTAAGAGCGTGAGGCCGAGATCATGTTGACCATTTCCTCGACCACGTTGACGTTGGAGTGCGACACATAGCCTTCTGCGTTGGCAAGCGGGTGCTTGGGTTCGTACACCATGCGCAGGGGTGAGGGGTCTTCGATGACGCGGGCCACTTTGACGCCACCGATGGCTTGCCCCTGGGGCGCCGCGACTTCAAAAACCACCTGCCGCGCACGGTATGCCTCACCATCAGGACCCGCCACACTTTCGGCGTTGGCCAGATTGCTGGCGGTGACGTTCATGCGCTGAGACTGCGCCATCATGGCCGAGCCTGCAATGTCAAAAATTCCCATGGCTGAATTGGATATGGGCATGCGGTATCTCCTTGTGTTTACTGTTGGATGGCGGCCAGCATGCCTTTTATCTTGGCGCTCAGCACCGTCAGGTTCACTTCGTAGCGCATCGCGTTGTCGGCAAAATTAACGCGCTCGACATCCATCTCTACGGTGTTTCCGTCAATGCTTGACTGTGCGGGCGTGCGAAACATCAGGTCGGCGTCTGCACTGCCGGATGTCGGCGAGCCAGCCAAATGCAGCGGTGAGGTGCCTGTCATGGGCAAGGCGCCGTTGGACCGGGTGCGATCAACCGCGTTAGACAAGGCACTCTTGAAATCAATGTCACGCGCCTTGAAATTGGGCGTATCGGCGTGGGCAATGTTGCTGGCCAGAACCTCTTGCCGTCTGGCCCGCAGGTTGAGCGCCTCTTGATGAAAGCGGAGCGAAGAGTCCAACTTGTCTAACATGTAAATCCTGCTGTTTGAAGGGGGGGCACGGGAGGCCAAACCAATCTGCATGGAAATAATTCTAGGCAGGCCCACGGCAATCAATTTCTTGATTAGATGGGGTTTCAAGGCTTAATTCAGACTTTGCTGCCTGGGTTCGTGTTTCTAAAATCTGGCACATGAAACGACTCCCCCTTTGTTTTCAGCGTGTCTGTTCAGTCTGTGCCAGCTCAGTTGTGGGTGCCTTGTCGCTACTGGCCCTGGCCTTGGTTGTGCAGACGGGCAGCGCGGCAGCCAAGGCACTGCCAACCACGCCGCCGGTTAACTTGATGGGCCGCTTGATGGAGCAATTCGTGCTCGATCGGACCGCCGGGCTGCCGGGCAAAGTCGCAGTGCGTTTTGACAAAGCCATGTTGCAGGGCTTGCCCGCCTGCGTAGTCCCCGAGCTGTTTTTGCCCGCTGGTGCACGGTTATGGGGGCGCGTCTCGGTGGGTGTCCGATGCAATGCTGCACAGCCTTGGGTGCGTTACGTGTCGGCCTATGTGTCGGTGATCGGGGTGCACTATGTGGCAGTGCAGCCGATCACCGCAGGGCAAACGCTGTCGCTGGCAGACGTCGAGGTGCGTGAGGGTGATTTGACTGCGCTGCCTGCCAGTGTGCTGGTTGATGCTGCGCAAGTTGATGGCATGGTCGCGTCGAACCGCATTGCTGCAGGGGCGCCGCTGCGGCGCGAGTTGTTGCGTGCGCCGGTGATCGTGCAGCGAGGACAGAACGTCAAGGTGATGTCACAGGGTGCTGGTTTTATGGTCAGCACCGAGGGCCGGGCCATGACCCAGGCCGCGGCAGGTGCCTTGCTTCAGGTCAAGACCCGTGGGGGGGGCGTGATCAGTGGTATTGTTCGGCCAGATGGCACGGTAGAGCAGTCCCCATGATTTTTTCAATTATTTTTCTGTGTGCCCTAAAGTTCTGCTGTAAATAGCCGTAATACAGTTGAGAACCCTTAAAGGAAGCATTATGAAAATCGATCACAACAGCCCATTCATGAAACCTTTGGTAGATGCTTCCCTTGTGGGGGCGCCCAAAGACGGTGTCAAACTCCCAGCCGCGCTCGACAATGCTGCGGCGCTCGCAAAGCAGGAACCGCCGCCGTCCGTGGTGTCTGCATTGCCTTCAACACAAGGTGACTTTGACGTTGCCCGCGTCACCCGGATTCGTGATGACATCAGTGCGGGCCTCTACCAAGTGAACACCGAAAAAATTGCAGACGGCTTGTTGGCTAGCGTGCGCGACCTGATCGGCAGAAAAGTCTCATGAGCCAAGCGCTGCACGATTTGCTCAACCAGGAACGCGCAGCGATTCAGGCTTACATCGATTTGCTCGACGAAGAAGCCCAGGTTTTAGGCCAAAGTGATTTCTCCAGGTTGCCGGAGTTGGCCGCAAAAAAATCAGAAACTGCTTTGCAAATCACCGCGCTGGAGCAGCAGCGAGACCAGCTGCAACAAGGCCTCGGGTTTGCGCCGGGTCGCGCTGGCGCTGAGGCGGCCTGTGCTGCGTCTGGTCCCAAACTCATGCAGGCATGGCAAGGCGTGTTGGCTAGTGCCACAAATGCGCAAAGCCGAAATCACCGCAACGGCGTGATGATTCATACCCAACTTGACTTCACCCGGCAAACGCTCGGCTTTTTACAGGCCAGCGGCCAGCCGCTGTATGGGCCTGATGGCAGCCACAAGATCGGCGTGGGTACTGGCGCCAGCCTCGCCCAAGGCTAATTTCTAATAGCTAAGAACTAAACACCACACTGGTTGGCGCGCAAACCATTTCTGGTTTAGGCGCTCCAAAATTCACTAATCTCGCCCGCGGCGCGTGAGTTCCAAGTAAGTGATGAGCCGTTGCAGCTCTTGTTCTCTCGATTTCGGAAAGCCCACAAATCGGCAGCCAACGCGATAGACCGGGTTGGCTGTATCCCGAAGATTGCGCAAATAGGTGATATTTAAACCGGTCTCGACCATGCCTCGTTTGCCGAAGTTGAGCTGAGCCTTGTCCAGGATGCTGCCCATTGGGAGTGTGGCTAGTCGCATATCTCTGGTGCGCAGGCCCACCCCATCAAGCGAAAGATCAACAATATCAAAGTTGATCACATGCTCGTCTGGCATCACGGTGCTGCATGTATAAGATTCGACCAACGGCGCATTGGCCCGGAAAAATTCACGCCGCTGCACCCGATAAAGACTTTGCGGAAGTGGTGCATGGAATGCAAAGACGCCCTCAAATTCAATGCCCTTGGGTTGGTCGCTGACAAACTGTATGCGCACGCCTTCCTGGTTGCCAGAGAAATAATTTTCCTGTGCTTCCAGCAGACACCGGTTGTGTGTTGCATCAGGGCTGGCGTCATACACGAAAGTACCGGCAGCCTGATCGACCGCCAAAATGCGCGTCACGATGCGGGCCGGGCGCTGGTTGCTTTCAACCGTCAGAAAATCCTTGTGGCTCATTAACAGACGTAGCACATCGCCAATCACCTTGGGGTGGGTGGTCCGAAAATCTTCCAGACCGGCAAACATTGTGCTGGCCGGTTTGGCGCCTGACTGGTCCGGGGCATCTTGCCGGGGTGACTGTTGTTGGTTCATGGTTGAGATTTTGACTGAGCTGATTGCCGAAAATTTTGAGCTGGTTCAATCGCCATTGTGACTTGGTCTGAAACTAAAGTGTGTGCAAACCATCAACTCACATTCTGGAGAATTTTTTGGCTTCTTCATAGAGGGGCGCCAAGTCCCCCAACGATGCACGCACCTCGTCCAGGGTGCCGCCGAGTCTGTTGGCGATAGGCGCCGGCAGCTCTTCGACACAGGCGTTGCCGGCAAAACCAAACCCCATTTTCTTGCTGATCTGATTGGCTGTGAAAACACACGCGATCATGGGTGTGTCTTTGATTTCGGGGCCATACTGGTAACGGATGGCTTCGATCAGCTTTTCTGGGAAGCGCCACTTTTCAACCAGCATGGCGCCAATGCTCGCGTGGTCAGTGCCCATGATGTCGCGCAGGCAGAGGTGCAGTGAGGTTGAATTGGCGTGGCTACGCGTCAGCGCCTGTTTGAATTCGTCCGGGAAATACTGTGCCAGCACCAACTTGCCGAAATCATGAAGCATTCCGGCAACATAGCACTCCATGGGGTCCACATCTGTCACCCGCAGCGCAAGCAGCTGGGCAATGCCCGCACAGCTCAGCGAATGCAGCAGACATTGATGCCCATCGAAATCATCCGAGTTGTGTGCTGGCAGCATGCCGATGGCCGCCACGCCAAGAGCCAAGTTCTTGATGGTGTTGAAGCCCAGAAAAATCACCGCATGGTTGATGGAAGTGATGGGTCTGGGCAGGTTGAAGTAGGCGGCGTTGATGACCCTGAGAATCTTGACGGTCAGCACCGGGTCTTTCTCAATGACCAGCACCACATCTCTGGGTGAACAGTTCAGGTCACGCGTCAGGGCAAGCAACTCCTGAACGTTTTTTGGAAAAGCGGGCATGCGGTCAACGGCCGCAACCAATTTTTCAGCAAGGTCTGGATTCATGAGCACCTATTGGGCCTTCAAGTAAGAAAAATAGTCGCGGTCTGCCTTCAGGATGTGACGTGCAATGACATCGTGCGCAATGAAATTGAAGAGTTCGCCAATGTTGAGTGCACCTGCCTCAAAGCGTTGTGACAGGCCAGCTGCATCAGCGATCAATTTCTGATGCATCCTGGCGTGCATCGGCACGCCGGGGTAGCCTATAGCAGCAATAGTAACTTCTTCATCCCGAAAATGTTCCATAACATCGGCCAACAGGGTTTTGATGAGCCCTGCCACCTCATCGGGCGGCGTGCCTGACAACATCGCGCCCAGGATGTTGTTGGCGTCACGGAACAAGCCACGGTGCTGGTTGTCGATGACACTGTTGCCGCTTTCGTAGGCCGGATGCCAGGTCAGCTTGACAAAACTGGTTGCCATGTCGCCCTCAGGTTCGGGCTGTGCCGGGACCTCTGGGGCAAACTGAACCTGGTTGCGTCCACCCTCTTTGGCGCGGTACAGCGCGGCATCGGCGCGCGCAAGCCACTGCTCCCAGGTTTCAGAGCCTGTGCATTCAGCCACACCCAGGCTCACGGTCAAGTGTCCAACTTTGGGGAAAGTGGTTTGTGCCAAACGTTCACGCAGCCTTTCAGCAAGCACGGCCGCTGTTGACAGCTTGGTGTTGGGGCACAGCACAACAAATTCTTCGCCACCCCATCGCGTCAGCGAATCACTGGTACGCAGCCCTGACTGCACCACCGACGCCAGTGTGGTCAGTACCTGGTCGCCAACGTTATGACCATGTGTGTCGTTGACCTTTTTGAAAAAATCTATGTCGATGATCAGCACACTCAAAGGATGCTTGTAGCGCTTTAGCCGATCCATTTCGTTGGCCACGGCCTCGGCCAGACGCCGCCTGTTCCAGGTGCCTGTGAGCTTATCGGTGCTCGCCAAGTGGTCAAGCTCGAAAAGGCTTTTTTGTAGCTCCTGATTGTTTCGCTGCAGGCGCTCCAGCGCCTTCTGGAGTTCCACAACGTTTTGGTGTCGTCTCATGTCGATCACCGCCGCACCAACAAACAGCAGCTTTTCGTTAGGCCCATGGATCGGAAACTCGAGCCACAAGCATTGCACATACGAGCCCTTCACTGAAAAATTCAGCGCCTGATTGACCGCGACATCGCCTCGCATGATTCGCTGATCAGCGCGCGCGAGCTGGCTGACCGCTTCGGCAGGAAACAGCTCGCTGTCAACCCTGCCGGCCAAGTGCGGTGCGTCGCTGCAAAGCAAATCTTCCAGAGTCTTGTTGGTAAGTTGATATCGACCGTCCAGACCTTTTACGCCCAGGCCTGCGCTAAAGGTCTGGGGCATCAACATGGCTACCAGGCCGGCGGCCCCGATCGCATGTTGCCTGGCAAAGTTGTAGATCAAATCGTTTTCATTCATGCTCGCCTTCGTGTTGGCCTCCGTGCTGAAAGCCAAGCCTCCCGGTACGCATTGGGAGTAAGTAGACCTGATTTAACCAATAAATACGCTTGCCGCAGTGGCAAAGAAAAGGGGGAATAACCGCTCTATTCGATCAATCCTGGTGGCAGGAAAAGACGAAGATTCGGCACCAATAAGTGGAAAAGTTTTTGCAATTGCCATGTTATTTCCTTTTTAAGTGGATCTAAATCATGCCGCGCCGCCTGGGAGAACTTGATTGACTTTTTTTAAACGATCTGTCCCGCTACAGCAGTACCCTGCAATCTTGAGCCTGGTCAGCGCGCTTGCCATTGCGGCCGTGGGTCAGTTAAGTCTGGTCGCCATCATGCTGGCCGGCCTTGTTGTTGTGGCGGGTGTTGTGCTGACCAGGAAGTTAAAGGTCAGAGAAGCCGCCTTGATGGCATCCATTGAAACCTACCTCAATAGCCAGACCCAGTTCAGCGAACAACTGGCACCAGTGTGGAGCGGTCACATCGAAATGTCCCGTTCGCAGATGGCCAGCGCCATCGAGTCGCTATCCGAGCGCTTTTGCGGCATTGTTGACAAGCTTGACGCTGCCGTGCACACGTCGGCACTGGAAACGCAAACCATTGAAGACGACGACAAGGGCCTCGTCGCCGTCTTCAGCCGCAGCGAGCAAAAGCTCAGCGACGTGATCACCGAGCAAAAGGCCGCCATGAGCGGGCTCCTTGGCATGCTCGACAAGGTGCAAGGGCTGGGGCGCTTTACCTCCGAGCTCAAGGAAATGGCCGCAGACGTCGCCAAAATTTCGCAGCAAAGCAATTTGCTGGCGCTCAATGCCGCCATTGAAGCGGCGCGCTCTGGCGAGCACGGGCGCGGCTTTGCGGTGGTCGCCAATGAATTTCGCGTGCTCTCGGGCCAATCTGGCGAGACGGGGCGGCACATTGCCCGCAACGTCGGCATCATCAGCAGCGCCATTGTTGAAACCTGCACCGTGGTGCGGGAAGCGGTTGACCAGCAAGACGCATCGCTACTGGCCGCGCAAAGCACCATTCATGCCGTGATGGCCGACTTTCAGGGCATCACCGATGCGCTGATGCGCTCGGGCGCACTGCTCAAGAACGAGAGCATCGGCATCAAATCAGAAATCAACGACTCGCTGGTGCAAATGCAGTTTCAGGACCGCGTCAGCCAGATCATGAACCACGTCAAGAACAACATTGAGAGCCTGCCCGCATTCATGCAGCAACACCAAAAAGACTACGCCAGTTCGCTTGTGCTGCAGCCACTTGATGCGCAAGACTTGTTGACCGAGCTCAAGGCAACCTACGTCATGTCAGACCAGCACGTGGTGCATGAAGGCGGTGAGCTTGCGCAAAAGAGCAATAACGACATCGATTTTTTCTAGAGGAAGCCATGGCTAAAACCATCATGATTGTTGACGACTCCGCCTCCATGCGCAGGGTTGTAGGTATTGCGCTAAAAGGCGCTGGGTACGACGTGCTGGAGGGCTGCGACGGCAAAGACGCGTTGAGCAAGCTCACCGGCCAAAAGGTCCACATGATCATCAGCGACGTCAACATGCCGGTCATGGACGGCATCACGTTCCTGAAAGCCGTCAAGCAAATGGCGGCCTACAAATTCACGCCCGTCATCATGCTCACCACCGAGTCTGAAGAGTCTAAAAAGCGTGAGGGCCAGGCCGCCGGTGCGCGCGCCTGGGTGGTTAAACCGTTCCAGCCGGAGCAATTGATCGGAGCAGTCCAGCGGCTGTGCTTGCCATGAGTGAAACAAACATTTTGCGCATTGAGGGCGAACTCACCATTTTTCGCGCCATGGAGCTCAAGCCCATCCTGCTGGCGATGCCCCCGGTCGATGTCATTGACCTGTCGGGCGTAACCGACCTTGACACAGCCGGCGTGCAACTGCTGATGCTGGCCAAGGAAACGGCGCTTGCGGCACAGCGCGACGTCAAGCTGGTGGCGCACAGCCCGGCGGTGATTGAGGTCTTTGAGCTGCTCAATGTGGCGGCTTATTTTGGCGATCACCTGGTTATGGATTCACGCACCGCCAGCGGTGCTGCAAGGAGCTGATGTGGATTTGGATGACGCACTTGAAACCTTCATTCTGGAAAGCCGCGAGCTTCTGGAGGACATGGAAACTGCGCTGTTGGCCATAGAAAGCGCAGATGACAAGACCGAGATGATCAACGCCATCTTTCGCGCGGGTCACACCATCAAGGGCTCTGCGGGTTTGTTCAGCCTTGACCATGTGGTGGCATTTACCCATGTGGTGGAAAGCGTGCTTGACAAGGTACGCAGCGGCAAGATTGCGCTGGCTGACAAACTGGTGGTGCTGTTGCTGGCTTGTGGCGACCACATTGGCGCGCTGGTTGACAGCGTGGCCGCTGGTGAGCACAGCGGCAATGCCGAACTACAGGCCCAAGGCGAACCATTGCTGGTCATGCTGCGTGACTACCTCGACCCGCCCAAAGCAGCGCCCGACCCAGCCAAGGTAGCGCACAACCTGCCCACCGCCGACACCGAGCAGGTGCAACGCATCAACGGCAACACCGCCAACACCGCCAATGCCGACCACTGGCATATTTCGGTGCGCTTTAGCCCCGATGTGCTGCGCAACGGTATGGACCCGCTGTCGTTCATCCGTTACCTCAACACCATGGGCCAGATCATCGGCATTGCAACGGTCACTGATGCGCTGCCCAACGCCGAGCAAATGGACCCAGAACTGTGCTACCTGGGTTTTGAGATGGCGTTTCAGACCGATGCCGAAAAAGCCGCTATTGAGAAAGTATTTGAATTTGTGCGCGACGACAGCCGCCTGGTGATCTTGCCGCCACACAGCCGAATTTCCGAGTACATCAGCCTCATCAATTTGCAGCAAGGTGATGCTGCCCGGTTGGGCGACATGCTGGTGCGCTGCGGCACCCTGATGCCGCAAGAGCTTGACATGGCGCTGGACGTGCAGTCTGACGAACCCGGCAAGCCCATTGGCACCATTTTGGTAGAGCAGGGCTCGGTGCAGCCCGAGGTGGTCGAAGCCGCGCTCACCAAGCAAAAACAGGTCAAGGATATTGGCGCGGCTGAGAGCAAGTCGATTCGCGTGGATGCGGACAAGCTTGATCAACTCATCAACCTGGTGGGTGAAC
>Ga0210014_1000429_pt1 | contig 34927 bp, 25 predicted proteins | sample CryGeymeta201519_FD_183983 | JGI IMG/M metagenome (GOLD analysis project Ga0210014, IMG submission 183983) | Groundwater microbial communities from Crystal Geyser aquifers in Utah, USA - Crystal Geyser metaG 2015-19 (SPAdes) (version 2) | ecosystem: Environmental > Aquatic > Deep subsurface >...
GAGCAGCACGCGCTGGTGGCCAAGGTGCCGGCGGCATTCCTGGCGAAGGTCGGGAAGTACGCCTTCGCCATCCGGGCGAAGGACGCCCACGGGCATCTGGGGCGCTCCCACGCGAACAAGTGGGCGTTGGAGTGTGGGCAGCTCTGTCGCTGGAACCCGGACCTGGACACGGACTCGGACAACGACGGTGACATCGACGAAGACGATGATCCCATCGAGGCAGATGCCGACAAGCCAGGGCGAATCGTCGCCCTGAACGACGATGATGACAACGGGAACGGCATCCCCGACCTTACGCCGGGCGATGACGAGTACACCGACGACGACATGGTGGAAGTCATCCTCCGCGCCGTGCCGATGACGCCCGACAACAAGCTGACGCTGCGCTGCCCGCAGGGCGGCGCGAAGATCCGCGTGTGGCCGAACCAGTACAAGGGCCCGGGCGAGGCGCTGGACTTGCCGCACGAGTTCGAGTTCGGCGGCGGGGACATTAGCGTCTGGGTAGAGGGCCTTGAGACCAGCGCCGCGCCCGGCGACGTGGTGCTGGAGCTGGTGGGGACGGTGGATGGGGAGGAGTATGTAGATGTGGTGAGGTTGACCGTTGCGCGCTTGCGACTGAAGGAGGCGACCTTCGGTGGCCCGCACCACCCAGTGGTCAGGGACAACGGCGCAGGCCAGTACGTTGCGCCCCACTGGCTCGACAACAACGAGGACGGGGACGGGAAGGACCCCGGGGACCAGCGGTACCCCGTCTGCTACACGCGGGACACGCGCATGCAGGTGGCTGCCAAGGTGCTCCTCGCCCCGCCGGACCTCTTCCCCGGCCCCTTCCAGATCAGGGGCGACGGTCCCGGAGCTTGGGACGTCTCCGCGACTGGCGCCACTGTGAACGGCATTGAGATCACTATTCCGCTGACCGAGTGCCCGACGCCTTTCCTCAACGAGATCGACTTCTTCAACCCGATGGAGATCAAGTGGGAGCTGTCGCCGGACGGCGGCGCAACCTGGCTGAACGTGGGCAAGAGCGATGACCGAGTTTACGTAATGCTCGCGAACCCCGTTGCCAACTCCCTCTACGAAACCATCGTAGACATTGGGTGCCGGAATGCGGACGGGAAGAGCAACGCCAATGACGGGGTAACCGCGATCTGGGGCGACTTCCAGGGACCGATTCCAGGTGTGCGCCGGAAGGTCATGGACGGGGACAACAACGTCGACGGCGTGAACATGCGGTACTGGCTGCCGGCGAACAGCACCCCCCAGACACTGGCCGGAATGCTGGCCAGTCCCGTTGGCAACGGGAGCTGCGTGGCCTGGTCCGAACTGCTCCACGAGACGGTCAGGGCTCAAGGCATACCCGGTTCCCAGATATACGAGGTCCAGGCGAGCACGATCGTGAACCCCGACGCGGACGGGTTCCTGGTGAAGAACTGGAACTTCGGCCACCACGTAAGGACGGGACCCCTGGGCGGCTGTGAGACTGCCGCGAATCCCGATGACTTCCAGGCGATTCCGGAGGGACCAGCGCCCCCTGATGCGTCGTGCGTAACTCCCGGTCCGAATGGCACTCTGGGTACTGCGCCTGGCGGCAACGACGTCGAGGCCGACGGGCTATTCGCCGGAACCGCCCATCCTTACCTGCTGTTCACGGGGCAATGGGGGGGCGATCCGGCCCAACCGTATGGTGATCAGGCGGGCGACGTAGCTAACCAACCCGGGGTGGCGGGCCAACACAACGCTGAACCGCCAGAGTTCTTCTATAACCACTACGTCGTCAGATACGGAATAGAGATCTACGATCCCTCCTACGGGGCAGGTCCGTTCGCAGACGAACTGGCGCACGAGACGACGTCGATCCTTGGCATCAAGGCGACGTTGCCCGTCGGGCCGTGTGCGAGGCGAGACGACCCGGCTCGCCAGGAACTGATCTACATCCCCCGTTAGGGCTCTGCGTAGCTGTGGAGGTGAGTTCAATGCTGAGCCGTCTTGCGCCAAGACACGGGCTTCCCCGTGCCGCCCTCGTTCTCTCGGTTGTGGCAGTGGCCGGGGCGTGTCGTGCTCCCGCGTCGCCAGCGGCGGTCGAGGCAGCCAAACAGGAGCCGCAGGTGGAGCGACTCCAGAGCCTGGGGAAGCCAGCCTACCACGCGACGCATAGGCAGCTTGCGCTGTGCGTGCAGCAAGCCCCGATTCCTGCGGACCCACGCTGGATGTTTGCGCTCCCGAAAGAGTGGCTGCGGCCGGTTGGACTCGATGAGAACCCTCCGTTCGGCAATCTCATCTTTCAGCTAGTCGACTCTCGGAGAGAGGACCCGCTCAGCGGCGACGTGATCTGGGTTGCCTACGAGCTGTGGCGCACGGGCGGGGGGCCGCCCGAACGCTGGACCGGGGGTATCGTCTGGGATGCCCGCGCAGAAGAGGCGTACATCGTGCTCATGCAGTCGCGAGGTCAGTACAGCTACAACATCCTGCGGGTGTATCGCGCCCGACCGGGGCAGGCAATCGCGAAGCATCCCATCAGCCTGGAGGCGGGCCGGCCGCAAGCATGGCCCAAGACCGCGATGCCCTTCGCTCAGGTACGTACCCGTGGACGCGCGGACGCACTCACTCTGGTTGGGCTTCGCCGGCGAGGCGACGAACTCGTCATCACGAGTGAGAGCGAAGGGAAGGCCCCGTCCCCCGCGGAGTTCCGGTACCATCTGAAGACCGGCAAGTGGTCCACGCCGCTACCCATTGAACACATCGGGCCTTAGTCGTCACGCCGTGAACGGGGTCACACCGGCGCCCTGATTGCGCCGAGCATCCCGCACTGGCCGGACTACTTCGGCGCCGCGGCCTACAACCGGCTTGGCACGCCGGAGGTTACGGAATCGTCCGCTACGACGGCCGGTTCTACGACCCGTCCTACGGCGCCGGCCCGTACGGGACGGAGAATGACCATGAGAACGCCGCGTGTGCTGGCATTCTGAGCGCTGGCTTTGCCAAGAGAAACGAGGTAGCTGTGCAAGAGCTCTCCTATCGTCGTAGAGCAGACCTGGAGTAGGGGAGGCAACCATGGACACTTCGGCCGTTGTGTGGTCGAGCCTTGCTCGAACTCTCTTCGTAGTGACATGCGTCCTGCTTCACTGTGCGTCCGAAGCACCATCCGAAGAGCAAGTGGGGCACTCCTCGCGCCGCGACAGCCCCGAGCGGCTGGCGCGGCGCGGCTACTCGGTAGACCGGTCAGCGCGCCAACTCGCTTTGTGGCGGAAGCCGGTCACCCTCCCGCGATTGACGTTGCGCGAGTGGGATGAGTTTGTGCGAAAGCACGGCACAGAGGGGTTCCCGAATATCGCCTTCGTGCTCGTCGACGCGTCACGAGATCGTCCCGAAGAGGGTCATGTAGCTGCGGTCGTATACCGCCGGGATACTCCTGGAGCAATGCCTCCTGCTACTTGGTGTGCTGACCTATCCTGCGCCGACGAGGAGAACCTGGCGTACATTGCCCTAGGCAGTTCCACCCCAGAGAGGCTGGATCTCGCACTCTACCAGGCAGATGTGCGGAAGAACCTGGGCCAATGGCCCCTGCAAATGAAGTACGAGAACTGGCCGCAATGGCCCTCACCGGTGCCGCCGGTCTCCCGGGCGAACTGGCGCATCGAGGGGCGGTCCATGCCCCGGGTTTCACGCGTGCGCCTTCGGTCCCAACCCGCTGCCATCGTCGTGGAAGCTGAAGTGGACCATCCGGCGGGTGCGGTGATCCATTTCCGCTTCGATCTGGAGAGCCAGCGATGGTCGGCAGTTGCCCCAGCAGGCATAAGGGTAGTGCGCCATCCGTGAACCACGGAGGCCGACAAGCGAAGGGACGGAACCGGGCCAAACCTGCCCTCGGAGTCCGCCGGGGACCCCGACGACCTCCAAGCGATACCGATTGGTCCAACCCACTCTTGTCCAAAACAGCATTTGATGGAGGAGCCAGCCTGTCGCCCAGGTATCGGACCAGTAGGTGGTGCTCAGATGATCTGCGTGACTGGTATACATCGGCCCCTGAACGTGAGGCGCCGAGGAAGGAATGCCCAGATGAACGGACAGACCGGGCTCGAGGCACGCCGCGTCACAATCACTATCTGTGCGGCGGCGCTTTTTGTGTTTGGGCGGGCCCCACTGGCTGGCCAGACGACTGGCGGACCACTATCGCAGAAGCTCACTGGCGACGGGTCCGCCCCGCAGGCGGTGGCGATCATCCGCCACGACCCCAAGGAGCCAGCCCGGCGCCTGGTCCTCTACCGCGTCGACCTGCCGCAGCCATCTCTGCGGGACCTGGAGCGCTATTACCGCACACACCCTCCCGGGGTCCATTTGGGGAATGTCGCCTTCCTCTTGGTGGACCACCCAAGCGGGAACGAGTCGGAGGGTCGAGTCGTGTGGGTTGCCTACGTGTTCGAGAGCAAGTTGGTGATGCCTCCCCCCATCTGGTCCGCTGCCCTCGCCAGGGATCCGCGCACCGCGAGGACCTATGTGGTCTTAGTTGAGTCGGCGGGTCAGTACGCCAGGCTGGACGTCAGCATCTGGGAGGTCGCTACCACCAAGTCGCTTGCCGCGTACCCTTGCCGACTCGTGACCGCTGAATGGGAGAAGTGGCCGAAGGCCCCGGTACCAACTGCCCACGTTCGAACGCGCGGTTACGTCTACGGAGTGTCGGGAATCAGTGCAGCCATCGAGGCTCACCGTGTGGTGATTCGTGGGGAGAAGAAGTACGAGGGCTATCCACCCGCGGAGTTCTCCTACCACCTCAAGGACGGGAAGTGGTCCGGTCTGCCCAAGAAGTGGTCTGCTCTCCCATAGGCTTCGACAGCGCTGGCGAGCATGCTCCGCTCCACCGCCGCGCGTGTAGCAACGCGCCGGCCGGGGTCCGAGAGGGTTGCCCCTACCGGCGGGGCACCAGCGACGCATGGTTTCACCCAAGTAGATCGTTGCCCTGCTGCAAGCCAACCTGCCCGGTCTTGTCCACCACGGGGTACACTCCAGTACCATCTCACCAGGCGTGCGGGCGAACAGCGGCGACTCCGGATCAGGTGGAGAAGGATTGCGTTTCGGGCTTCTACAATGAAGTCGTGCGCTGGTTGAACGAGCCGGATGTGGCGGCGGACCTGAACGGAGACGGAGATATGCTCGACTTGGGCGTACCGTACCAAGTCTTCGCCATCGACCACAACCCCGCTGGTCTACAGATAGTCGAGTACGTGTCTGACAGGTAGGCGGTGGCCACATGATCTGGAAGGTGCTTTTGACCTCGCTGGCCCTGTGCGGCGCATTCCCCGCGCGGGGAGCGCCGATCAGCGACGGCCTGTGGCCTGGGCTGATCCCCAAGGCCGTCATTGTCCAGGGGTCCTGCTACCACTCCGAGCTTGATCCGCACCTCAACTATAGGCTCGACATTCTCAAAGCACCCATCGGAAGGCGGTACGCGGAAAAGGACACAGAGAGATACTGGGGCACGGCTATGCAGCACCATGCCAACGACGCCTGGGACTTCAGCGCACACGGTGTGCTTTTCCTGATCAGCAGTTGGTTGCCGGGCCTCCCTCCGGGTCGCATCGGGTCCTACCATCTTGACCGGTTGGACCTGCCTCTGTTGGCGGCATTCATGTGGGAGCCGAAGCGAGGCCCAGGGACTTCCGGCCGCCTTCACGACAAGGAGGCAATGAAGTGCGCGTCCATGAGGCAATATGCCATCGTGGACTTCCTGTCGCAGAAGGACTTCGAGGCTCAATGCCGAGGCCTTCCGGCACCGCGCTTCAACTACGACATCATTGCGAAGGACGGCACCACAGTTGAGTTCTGCTACGGCGCGGAGGGTTCGGACTACGAGATGTGGACGTGCACCCAGAAGCTGACTCCGTTCAAGAGGCTCTACCGGTTCTCCGCGCCCTCCGCCCCGGCGTTTCGTATTGCGCGCAGCAACGGCAAGCTCTTCCTCCTGTTCAGCGAGGCGGGAGTCTATGCGATCAAGGAACCAAGAGCGCCAGTGGGCGTGCCGGCCTACATCCCCCTCGAAGGCGACCGGAGGGGATTGAACCGCGCTGCACCGGTGGACGCAGTGCCGAAGGTCACCTGCGAACGGGTGAGCGCGCTCCGTGTGGAGTTGCTGGTTGTTGACAAAGACACGGGGAAGGCGTACTTCTACAACGCAGGTTCATTGTGGGAACTGGGGCAGCGACTGAAGCCCCTCCCCGTGGCTGGGAAACCGCCAGTCCCGGCAGACAGAGACGGGATCGTGCGGCTGCTGCACCGGCTTGCAGGGGTGGTGCAATCACGCCGCGACGTTCCCCGAAAGCGCTAACGCGCGGCACCCCAGCGCGGGAGCCCGCCGTGCTCAGCCCGTCGAATGTCACGCAGGAGCGGTCCGGCGCTGCGCACGGTCCGTCGGGCGTCGGGCAGGCTCCGTCGCGCACCTTGCACGCTCCGTCGCATATCGCGCACGCTCGGTCCGACGCCGTGCACGGTCGGTCGTCCGTCGTACAGACGATGCTGCGCACCGCCCACAGTCGGTCGGACAGCGTACAGGCTCGGGAGGACGCCGTGCACGCTCTGGTGGGGCACCGCGCACGCTCGGTCGGACACCGTGCGGGCTTGGCCGAATTCCTCCCGACGCAGTTGGCCGCTCGACCTGCTATGATAGGTGCGTGACTTCAGCCGTTCATCGGCTTCCTGCAGTAGAACACAGCCGGAAGGATGGTGCAGGATGAGCCAGAGAAGGTATTCGATGGAGGACGAGATCGACCGGGCGCTGAACTGCCGTGGCGCGGTGGCGGAACTGCCGAGCGCGATCAACGAAATGACGGTGGCGGCGTGGGACGCGCTGATCGCGGCGGGGCGCGCCGCAATCCAGGCCGCAGAAGAGCAGGAGGACGACGCGGACGTGGCGGCGGCGCTGATGCGCAACAAGGTGGACGAGCTGAACGCCAACTTGCAGTCGATCCGCGCCATTGCGAAGGCGCAGTTCAAGCGGTCCAATCCGGTGGTGGCCGGTCAGTTCGAGTCCACTCCGTCGTACGCCAAAGCCCCCGAAGACGTCCTCTCGCGGGCAGTGGCGGTAAACGCCGCCTGGAGCCACCACCCCGGACACGTGGGAGCCGATCCCCGCCCTCGACCGGGCCGCCTTCGCGGCGAAGATCGCGGAGGCCGAGAACCTGGTGAAGACCGCCGTCGAGAAGGAGAAGAACGCGAGCTTGGCAGCGGCGCTGCGCCTGGAGAAGTCGGCCGAGATCCACGACACCAACGTCGCCTGGTACGCCGTGGCGAAGAACTCCTTCCTGCCCGGCTCACCCGAGCGCACCATGATCGAAGGCACCGTCATCCACCACCACCAGTCGGAACCCGGCCCGCAACCGCCGGATGTGTCGTAGAGCCGGGCGGGCCGGTGATCTACGTTGGGCGTCGCGCAGGCTTCGCCGCCGGACGGAGCGTGGTGGCCTTCACCCCTGGTCTGGCGAACCTGCAAGTGGTGGCCGGGAACCTCTACTTCCCCATGCAGTTCGGTCCCCGCGACGATACGGGTGATATCTTCGAGTCAGCTACCGGCGCACGACTGCCGACGGCGGTCTTCGCCGATGACTGGGATCACTACCATCGCAATGAAGGCGAGGTGCACTGCGCCTCGGCGACCAAGAGGCAGTTTCTGAAATCCGGCGACCCGTTGTGGAACTGGTGGGAGGCACAGCCATGATGATGAAGGCACGACTGCTTGTGTCTGGCCTGCTGGTGTACACCTATGGCGTCCTATCGGTGCCGGCACCCGAAGCGAGAGCGGAGCCCACGGCCTTGTCGTGGGAGGAAGCCCTGGTGGCAACGCACGAGCTCCTGGACATGGAATACCGTTACTGGGCGCAAGAGGAGGACTTCGACAGGCGGCGCTTGTTGATTCCGGCGTTTGAGGCATCCCTTCTTGCCCTGGGGAGCCGAATGGGCGACGACGTTGCGGAACGCGCCGCAGCTTCGCGGTCACCCGACGTTCGGGTGAGGCTGCTGGCGACCGCGCACTACGTGGCCCACCGGCCTGATCGCTACGCCGATCTTGCGGACTACTACGGAAGGGCAGCCAGCGTTCGCACCCACCTTCCGCGCGCCCGGCCCCTGCGCGAGGAGCACGCGACAGAGGAGTATTGCCTGGTCTGGGAGTACATGTTGCTCAGGCCCCCGGGACCCGGCCCGGCTCTGTACCTGGACCGAGCGTTCGAGGCCCTCGAACGGATCGGCAATCCTGCGAGCATCGTTGTGCTGCTGCATCTGCACCGAATCGGCTGCGCGACCGTGGGCTACAGCTATCGCATGGTGCTGGCGACGGTGGGCCGGTTTGCGACGCCACAGGGGTTGCGGGCAATCCTTTCGTTCCTGGCCCAAGCTCCGCAAGAGGCTGCGACGGGGAAACCATACTACGCATGGGGCACGGCCGCAGAACGCCAAGTCCTTGACGTCCTGGCAGGAGAGTATGGCAACACCGACAAGTGGCGGAAGCTGCTCGCCGACTTCAAGGAGCACCTGCCTTCCGACGAACAGCGGCTGCTTGAGGAGGCCAGGCGGCTGGCAGCAGGTCCCACGACGGCGACGAACTGACTGGCGCCGAGACCGCCGGCGCGGAGCTGCGGTTCGACACCTCGTCAGCCCGGCCGCACCCGACGACGACCTACTTCACCCTCCAAGGCGCGACGGCTTCGTACCACGACCGTGAAGCGGTGCCCTCGATCTGGGTCGACGGCAAGAGCAAGGAGGTCGCCTGGCAGTCGATCAATGATTACGCAGCGGAGTACGAGCACCCGCTCTGGAAGCGCTGGGCCGAGGCAGCGGCGAAGACCGGCCACGGCGGCGCCGACTTCTTCGTCATGCTGGAGTTCCTGGACACGCTCCGCACCGGTCGCCCGTCGCCGATCGACGCCGTGGACGCCGCGACGTGGAGCTGCGTCATCCCCCTGTCGGCGAAGTCCGTCCGCGAGGGCGGCGCGCCGCAGGAGATCCCGGACTTTGGGAAGGTGTGAGCGAGCGAGGCGGCGGCACCCTTGCCTGCCCCTCGCGGCAGGGCCGCAACCGGACCCACCAGGCCGTTGGGCCAGTGGAGTACTGGAGCTTTGGTGGATTGCCCCAGCACTCCTCGCGGCCCGTGGCCGCGCGCACTCCCTCACTTCATGCAACGGAATCCTCGCAGGAAGACAAGACTCCGGAGTTGCCTTCCGTCGCCAGCCGATCCCTCCATTCGTTGCCGCCCTGAATCCGTTGGGAGCCGGTGTCCGAAGAAGCGCCCCGGCGAATTCCGGGCGGTAGCCAACGGACTACTGGCGCCCAAACCGCACCAGCCCCGCCTCAGGCACGTACCAGGTGCAGTTCCCTGTGCCTCGCCACATCACCCACGGGTCGTCGCCCTGCTTGCGCACAGACAAGTTGGACGGGAAGCGGAGCTCGGCGCTTGGGCTGATCCCCAGCGACGCGAAGGGCACCCGCATTTCGGCGACCCAGCGGCCGGAGTCGACGACGGTGGCGGCGTACTGAACGTGTTCGCCGGCCTTGCGGGCGACGGCCGGCGGGGCGCCTGCTTCTTCGCTGGAGTCGAACGTGCCGTTGGTGAAGCCACGCAGGACGAGGATCGGCGCCTTCGCGCCCAGAGCCGCGTTGCTCAGCGCCGCGCTGCTCAGCGCGACCTCGACGGCGTCGTTCATGCCCCAGGCGTCGTCGCGCAGCATCGGGAGGTCCTTGCTGACCGCGTTGTCGAACGCGACATAGAGCGCCTGATCGTCCCAGGCGAGCCACGCTTTCGTCGGCAGAGCGACCTTCTCGCCCTCGACGCCCTCCTGCAGGAGGAGCCCCTTCGCCGGGTCCAGGCCGAACCACTCCTCCGGCGTGAGCTTGCCATCCACCGTCACTGTGCCCTGCAAGCGCGGGATGCCGAAGACTGGCGCGGGGCCGGCTTTCCGGGCGGGCTTCGGCTTAGCGGCTGGGGGGACGGGGTCTTTGCGCAGGACGGACGTCACCGGCCAGGAGGCGCGCGCGTCGCTCTTGTACACGCCGATCTTCTTGAAGGGAATCTCTTTGAACCCGGTCTTCCACGCTGGCGAGTCCTTGGTCAGCCGGAAGTCCGCCGGTGGCTTGGCTGCGAAGCGCGGATCGACATCGAGGAGGTTGTCCTCGAACTTCACCAGCGGCATTGCCTTGGGTTCGGTCCAGCCCCAGGGCCCACCCCAGCAGACGCTGCGGGCGACGACGTTGCCTTTGGGCGCCAGCGGCTCATCCTCCAGAATGCCGAGGAGTTCGGGATACCGGACCGACCAGGGCGGCTGGGTGTAGTTGAGGTCACGCAGCTCCTTGGTGGCGAAGGTGCCGACGCCTTTCGCCCAGCCGAGACCGCGGGCGTCGATGCTGAACGCCTTGCCGCAGTTCACGAAGAGGTTGTTGCGCATCGTGTTGTCGCGGCCGCCGCCGATGAGAATCGCCGTCGCCACGTCGTAGAAGACGTTCCCGGAGATGTCGGCGGAGGAGAAACAGTCGTCGAGGTACACGCCCAGGCAGCCCTTGCCCTGGAAGCCGTGGATGTTGTGCAGGTAGTTGTAGCGGATCTTGTGGCCGCGCATCGACCAGGTCTCGTCTGGTGGAGACGTGTAGATGGCCCCGGCGTCGTTGGACTGGAACACCGCGCTGTGGATCTCGTTGTACTCGATGGTCATGTCGTTGTGCGAGAAGCCGATGGCGATGTGGGGCACGTTGTCGATGAGGTTGTGGGTTGCGCGGTTGCCGACGCCATACAGGGCGATCGCCTGCTGGTATACCGGATCCCACCGGGCGGTGTGGTGAATGTGGTTGTTGTCGGCGGAATGGCCGGCGGGCGTCAGCGTCTTCCGGTCGCCGCCTTCGAGGTGGATGCCGCCCTGCCCGATCTGGTAGACGTCGCACCCGATCACGCCGTGCTTCGTGCCACCGTAGACCTTCACCGCCCAGTTGCCCATGTTGCGGAGGGTGCAGCCGACGACCCGCACGTCCGAGCCGCCCTTGATGACGACTGCGCTGCCGCGCCCGGCCTCGATGAGAAGGTGGCGGAAGGTCACGTGGGACACGTCGGTAAGCTGCAACAGGTCACGCGCCACAGAGACGGCCACCGTGCCGAAAGACAGCGAGGCGGTCGGCCAGAAGTAGAGCAGGCTCGTCTCGCGGTCGAGGTACCACTCGCCCGGGCTGTCCAGCTCGGGCAGCACGTTCTCGGCGTAGAACCACTGACCCTTGCGGACGCTGTAGGTTCGGCCCTGCTCGGCGGGGAAGCTGAGGGTGCGGGTCGCGGCGTCGACGCTGCCCAACGGAATGCGAAGGTCGGCCCAGTCCCGCACCCAGAAGCCGTGCAGCCAGATCCCCTGTTCGCCGACCCATCGACCCGGGCGAGCGTCATCGCAGACGAACTTGCCTTCGGGGGTGGTGACGATGTTTCCCTTGGGCTGCCCGTTGGCGTCCAGCGCCGCTTCGAGGTGCATGTACCCCTCGTTGGGGTACCGGGCCAGCGTCATCGGCTTGTCCTGGAAGAACAACTCGAGGCCGGGGTCAGACTGGTAGCTCTGCGGGCTGTTGATTCCCTGGAGATCGGTGACGCCCAAGGCTTTGAGGTCTGCCTGGAACACCTTGCCGTGAGCAGCGGCAGGAAGGCGCTTGAGGGTCGCCGGATCGGTGACCGGCTTCCAGCCGTTGACGCGCTTGCCGCCTACAATGCGCACGTCCTGCCCCTTGCGCGCGCGGTACTCGACGGGGCAGGCGGCGGTCCCGGAGTCTTCCGCGGTGAACTCGACCGGCCGGCGTAACTCGTAGACGCCGCCGGCGAACTCGACCGACACCGGGCCGGCAACCCGGCCCGCCTTCTTCAGTCGGCGGAGCTCGTCCCGCGCACGCTCAATCGTTGCGAAGGGCTTCTTGGCGGTGCCAAGGTTCGCGTCGTTGCCACTGGTGGCCACGAAGAGCGTCGTCGCAGCCGGGGCTGACCATGCTGAGTAGCAGGCCAGGAAGACGAGTAGACAGGTCTCTGTTGTCAGTACCATTGTTGGGTCTCCTTCCGAGACGCGCTATCAATCGGAGTCGCGTCCGACTTCAGAAACTCCAGCGCCGCGTCGCCGTTGCCGAACCACTGGCTGACGTAGACGTCGAGCATGCGCTAGAGCGGCGCCAGCGCGTCGGCTTCGGTGTAGGTCAGACGCCGCAGAACCCGAAGCGTCACGCGCTCGGGGTGGCGACGCTCGACATTCAGCGTCCGCCGGTGGAGGGTCACCTGCCGCTGAATCGGCGCCGGCGGTCTGTCGGGCCTCACCTCCGCCTGCTTGCGCTCCAGCAACACGGAATGCAGTTGCTCATAGTCGCTGGTCAGCACCAGCAGAAACTGCTCGATCGGGTTGCGGAGCGCTCGCGCCAACCCGTTGATCGCCGCCTGGGTGACCGACTTCACCTCGAACAGATAGACCTGCAGGAGCCCGTCCTGGTCGGCGATCAGTTTGCAGCGGCGGATCTGCGGTTGGAGCGCCTCCGCAATGCCGAGGTTGGCCGGCGATTGCGTCAGCCGCCTCTCGGTGTCGTACCCGAGCCGCTGGAAGAGCGCCGCCACCGCGTCGGCATCGGCGAGGTCCTGAACGTGGCGAGGGGTGAGTTCAGCGTCCAGCAAATCCTGTCGTCCTCTCCCGGCTGCCCGCTACTTCGCCGCTCCGGCTTGGGGCGCCTCCCGCACCAACACGATCCGGTCCACGTACACCGCCTCAACTTCATCCGGATTGCCGCACGGCGCTACCCAGAAGTACATGTCGGCCCGCAGGTCTTGGACGCCGAGGTCGAGGCACTTGTACTCCTTGCCGCCGCACTCTTCGAGGGTCACGGTTCGGGCCGCGACTCCCGTGGCGTCCTTGTTGTCATACAGGCCGAGCTGCAGGCCCTGGCCGGTGGCGGCCTTCGCGTCGCAACGGGCGAACACGTAGCAGTGCCATTGGCCTGGCTCGATCAGGTCGTCGGAGACAGGGCACTGAGTCGCCCACTGGACGTGATTGGCCGGCATTCGGGCGGCCATTCCGTCGGAGGCACTTGGGTCTTCCGTCAGGGCGACCCAGCCGCCCGGGTTGTGCAGCACGAACAGGTTGTCCTGAATGTCGACCCAGTCCTCCTTCGGGAGGTCCTTGCAGAAGGCGGGCGGCGGGCCCGGGGGGCGGAACCGACGGGCGAGGTTCTGGGCGTATTCTGCGAACGGCCGCCCCTCCCCGTAGAACTCGTTGCCGAATTTGCTGTTCTGCGCGATCCACCGTTGGCAGGCGGCGACGGGGTCGGCTGGAGCCAGGAACGCGACCTTCGTCCGCGCGGCCTGCCGCTGAAGCGACTGGTAGCGCTGGAGCCAGGCGTTGTCCAACGTGAGCCGCTCCCGCTCGACACGCGCGCGAAGTGTCGCGTCGTCAGCGACGGCCGCTTGTGCTTGGTCGAACAGCCGGGTTGCCTGGTTCAGCACGTCCAGCGTCATCCAGGGAGAGGTGTCGCCCATATAGCAGCGGAGGTAGGCGTCGGACTCTGCGACGGCGTCCTCGCACGAGTTGAGGTACTGCAAGAGCGGCGGCGCCGCCGGGCCGTAGTAGCCCTCCATGAACTCGCGGATCAACGCCTCCTGGTCGCGCGACGGGTCCCACATCAGGTGCGCCAGCAGCCACGTACGCAGGCGGATGAAGTCGCCGGTGGTGCTGTAGGCGTCGCCCTGCTCGAACAGCCCCAGCGTCTTATGGGCGGCGAACCAGCGGATGTCTTCCGCCAGCGACCGCAGGTTGGGGTGCGGCAGCAGGAAGTTGGCGAAGTTGGTCACGTAGTTCCACACGTAGAGCTGCGGGGCAATGGCGCTCCACTGCTCCATGTCGGTGCTGAACTTCTCGTTCTGCGGACCCGTGCCCAGCGGCTGGGAGAAGGAGCACTCAATGCTGCACAGGCGAATCAGCACGTTACCGCGAGGCTTGACCTGCTTCGGTGCGTGGCGGGTGTAGCTGTAGGCCAGCGTCTCGACCAGCACCTTGGGGAACTCCTTCTCGATCTCCTCAGCGACGGCGTTGACGAAGTGGATCAGCGGGCCCGAGGGCGAGCCCTCCTGTTCCTCCAGTGCCTTGCACTTGGCGCACTGGCAGGCCCCGCCCCAGTCGTTCTGGCTGATGGAGAGGATCCGCGGATCGGCCTCCGCCCGCAGCCGCTCCAACGCGTTCCGCACGAACTCGGCGCGCATCTCGTCATTGGTCAGGCAGAGCTGCGTGCCCTCGGCCGTGCGTTTGCCGCCGATCTCGGAGTACCAGTCGGGATGCTCGGCGAAGTACTTGTCAGGCGGGAGGATGCTGAAGAAGGTGTGGCACCAGCCGATGACCTTCATGTTGCCGCCGTACTCAGGCGGGATCTGCATGAAGTGCCCGTTGAGCTTCAGCCGGACGGCGAAGGGGCAACTGAAGGCGTCGTGGTAGAAGGCTTCCCGCGAGAGCAGCGGCGGGGCGTAGATCGTGTTCAGTTCGGGGACTTCGAGTGTCGGCTTCTTCGGGATCGTCGCCTCCGTCGAGGTCCACCACCGGCAGCCCACACCGTCTTCCAGGAACGAGAAGACCGCGTAGAGCGTGCCGCGCGGAGGCTGGCCAGTCAGGATCAGCTTGTCGCCGACCGTCTCTACGACAATGCCGTCTGCGCCGAGCTTGGCCGGATCGACCGCGGGAAGCAGCCGCTTCGCGCGCGCGGAGGCGCCGATCAGGATCTGTGGGGCGTCGTCGGCGACCTCTGCTTCAGTGCGGATCGGTAGCGTCGCACCGGTCACCTGCACTAGGTTCTCCTGGAGTTCCCGGGCGGCAGTCTGCTCGGGCGCTGACGCGGTTGCGGAGACGACGAGTGCGTATGTCGACGCTCCGTCCTTGGCAAGCGTCAGCGCGCCGACACCGGCGGCGGCAAGGCAGGTAGTGAGATACGAGAGTGGGAGGCACAGTCTTCGCATGGTGGTCTCCTTGAGAGCTACGGGCATTTTGGGTCTCGGCACGAGCACTATCTCTTCGGCCGCCAGCCCCGAGCACCTGCCGCCTTCATCAATGACCGCACCGCGCAGCATCGGTGCAGGTGTGAGCGCGCTCAGGCGCGAATACAGTGCCGTCGAAGAGAGGTGAGCCACTATGCGACTGAAAGACCAGGTCGTCATCGTCACCGGCGCCGGCAGCGCCATCGGGCGGTGCATGGCCGTCAAGCTGGCTGCGGAGGGCGCGCGGGTGGCGCTGGTCGCGCGCACCGAAGCAGACCTGCATGAGACCGCGGAACTGGCAGCGCACGCGCCGGGCGAGACGCTGGTTGTCCCGACGGAGGTGACCCGCGCGGACGACACGCAGCGCATGGCCCGCGTGACCGTCGAGCGGTGGGGACGAATCGACGGACTGATCAACAACGCCGGCAGCTTCTACGCCCTGGGACCGGTGGCGGAGGTCGACGCCGAGAAGTGGTGGGGGGACGTGACCGTCAACCAGCTCGGCACGTTCCTGTGCTGTCAGGCGGTACTGCCGACGATGGTCGCGCAGCAGAGCGGCTGCCTCATTGCCCTGTCCGGCGGTGGGGCGGGCAATCCGCTGCCCTACGGGTCCGGCTACGCCAGCTCCAAGTGCGCCCTGTTCCGCTTCACCGAGTGTTTGGCGCACGAAGTGCGCGAGCACAACATCCGGGTGTTCCTCATGAGCCCGGGATTCGTCCGGTCCCGGTTGACCGAGTACCACGTCTACAGCGAGGAAGGGAAGAAGTACCTGCCGACCATGCAGGGCTCCTTCGAGCAAGGCAAGGACGCGCCGGCTGATATCGCCGCCGAACGGGCGATCCACCTCTTGGCCGACGCCCCCCTCGAGTTGACCGGCCGCCAAGTCGGCGACGAAGCGTTTTCCTCGGAATTCGTCCAGCAAACGCTGTCCGGCGACTCCGGTCTGATGAGAATCCGATAGCGCGCCGACCCGGCACGTTACACATGACATATGACACACGACACCCGGCACTCGCCCTCACCGGAGCCCCAGCCATGAACACCGTGCCTGCCCCAACAGCCCTGATCCTGGCACTCTTGCTGGTCGCCGCGCCGCTCCTTGCAGAGGAGGAGTTCAAGCTGCCCCCTCCACCCGACAACCTCGAGCAACTCGGCGCCAACATTCAGCGCACGATGACGCTGCTGGCGACCAGCACGCCGGAGAAACGCAACCACGTGCGGATCCTGTTCTACGGGCAGTCGGTCACGGCCAACCCCTGGTCCAAGGCGGTTGGCGACGACCTCCGCAAGGCGTACCCAAACGCGGACTTGGAGATCGAGAACCGCGCCATCGGCGGATATGAGGCGCCCACCCTCATCAACACCGCCGACTACGACCTCTACCCGTTCTACCCCGACTTGATGATCTTCCACGTGTACGGCGGCGTCGAGACCGGTGAGCAGGAGGAGATCCTCAAGCGCACCCGGCAGCGCACCACGGCCGAGATCCTGCTTTGGACCAGCCACTTCCGCTGGCCCGGCAACCTTGCGCGCGACGGCGATCCCAACGACCCGGCGGCGCAGAACCTCTACCAGGCCGACGAGAAGCGCGTCCAGATGATCCGCGGCCTCGCGCAGAAGTACGGCTGCGCGCTGGCGGAAGTCCGGGAGCAACTGAGCGAGTACCTGAAGGCGAACAACCTGTTCCCGAAGGACTCCCTCGGCGACAGCGTGCACCCCAACAAGCTCGGGAACTTCCTGCTCGAGAAGCTGATGATGCCGTCGTTCCGGTACGACCCCAAGTTCCCGCAGGACCCGTGGAAGGACCTCGTGCGCGAGGTTTCGGTCAACGACCCGAGTGTGAAGCGCGGCGCCGACGGCAGCCTGGAGCTGACCTTCGAGGGGAACCGCGTCGACCTCCTTGCTGCGCACACGAAGGACGCCAAACTCGGCACCGCGAAGGTGCTGATCGACGGCAAAGCGCCGTCCCAGTTCCCGGAGCTGTACTACCACGCCCGACCCAACGCCGCGCCCTACGTGTGGTGGCCCGCCATCAACCGGATCGGCTGGGAGAAGCCCCTGATCGTCGAGAAGTGGACCGCCAAGATCCTCGAATGCGACGCCGAGAAGAACGTGCTGAAGTACGAAGTGAGCGGTTCGAAGACCGGCCCCGACGGCACCGGCGCCCAGTCCGCCCGCTTCGTCAGCAACTCCGGCCGGGTTGCCATCGACCCCGGTATGTGGATGCTCTGCCATACGCTGCGCTACCGGCAGAAGCCGCTGCCCGAGGACTACGAGGTCACGTGGGAGGTCAAGCCGCTGTTCGTCCACATGTACCAACCGCCCAGCACCGCAGACCCGGCAAAGGAATACGCCACCACACTGGCCCAGGGGCTGACCAACGCGCAGCACACGGTGCAGCTCATACCCAATGGTGACGGGCCGGTGCCCGTCGAGGCGATCCGGGTGTACCGGCCGCCGCTGGGGTGAGATTGAACTGGCCCTGCAGGTAGACCCATTCCGCGATATACCCGCGAAGGTTGGGAACACACCGAAGTCCCGGTGCGACTTCGGCTCCGTCTGGGAGAATACCCTCTGTCCTCCGTCTGCTGCACGCCTGCCGGGGAAGTTCCGCGAACTTCCACTTCGGTGTGTTCCCAACCTTCGCGGGTATAGCTCACGACAACGACAATGCGCCCGATCGACACGTTCTCTGTCGCGCTCGCCCTCTGCCTTGCGCTGCCCCCGTGCGCAACCGGGGAGGCGGCGGGACCGCCGACAGTCACGAGTGTCGGCGTCTTCGCCTGGCTGGGAAGCTGGCAGAAGCTCGAGGCGCCCTCAGTGCCTGCCCCGGCCGGCGACGGTACGGTTGACGGGTCGCTGGGCGGTGTGTTCGACGTGCAGTGGACGCGCGAGGGAGGCGCGTTGGAACTGGCGGTCAAGCGCAAACGCGACGACTGGTGCGGCAGGCTGGCGGTGGACTTCGCGCTGAGCGGCGACGTAGCGGCGTTGCACTACGGCGTGCGTGAGCTGCCCGTCCGCGTGCCCGTGGCTGCGGTGAAGCCCGGCGCCGTGGTCAGCACGTGGGAGACGGGGGCGCCACGGTGGGTGCTGGCGGAGGCCGCCAAGGCTGCCGAAGGTGTGCTTTTCGAGACACGCAACCACCACGGCTTCTTCGTGTCGCGGGCGAAGGACAACACCTTCCACCTTCACGCCTGCCTCGACAGCGGCGCGGCGGGCGGCACCGTCCGGATGGCGTTCCGCCTGCTGCCGGGCACCGCCGCCGATTCGCTGGCGCGGCTCAGTGCCGAGCAGTCCGGCGGGAAGTCGGTGACCACGCCCGACACGGAAGCCGCCGCACGGCTGCGGGCCACCGGCATAGTCAAGGCCGACGCCTCGGGCTGGGCATTTGCCGATGCCGCCGGGAAGCCCTTCTACGCCATTGGGCTGAACCAGGCCCACCTGCCGACCATGGGCGCAGCCGAGCAGGACGACATCCTGGCTCGCGCCGCAGCCGCCGGGATGACCGTGGTGCGGTTGCTGATTCCCGATTGGTGCTACCGGCCGCTGCCGGCCGCCTGGAACGACGAAGCCCTCCGCCGCCTGCACGATACCATCGACCGGTGCGCGGCGTACGGACTGCGGGCACTCATTTGCCTGGAGTACAGCGCGCACGGGTACCAGTACAACTGCAGTGTCCACCTCTCTCCCAGCCCCGGTGACCTGTACCTGATGCCCGAGCCGCTCCGCTGGTACGAGGAGATCGTCGGGCGCCTCGTGACTCCGCTGCGCGACGACCCGGCCGTCTTCGCGTGGGACGTGAGCAACGAGCCAATGATCGAGCCCGACCCCGCTTCGCCGTTTCTGCCCGCGGCGTTCCAGGCGTGGCTCAAGGAGCGATATGGCACCCTCGACGCCCTCCGGAATGCGTGGGAGCAGCCCGACCTGACCGCGTTGGCCGACGCCCCCGTTCCGAGCAAGCAAGACTGGGAACAGCAGAAGACGCCGCCAGCGCGCGACTGCTTCGCCTTCGCTGGCGACGCCGTGGCGAAGAGCATGATCGCCCGGGGCAAGTTGGTGAAAGCTGCGGACCCCAACCACTTGGTCACGATCAGCCACGGGAACCCTCGGCAGCTCCGCGGGCACGAGGGCGCGGAGCTGTTCGACTTCTGGGCGCCGCACACGTACGACTTGTGGGTCAACGGCCCGGTGATCTCACACCACGTGCTCTACCTGATCGACACGCTCCGCAACGCCCTGCCCGACCGCCCGCGTCCGGTCGTCATCGAGGAGTTCGGGATCAACGAGGGACCCAAGTACCCCGACGCCATGCGCGCCGAGCACCTCCGCCAGTTCCTCGAAGCCGGCAAACGCTGGGGCGCCGCTGGCATCATGCACTGGTGGGAGATGTCCCCCGCCATGTTCGCCGAGTACGCCGCCGCGCAGCCGTACCAACTCCAGCCCCGCCCCGCCAAGCCCACCGTGGCCGCCTACCTCCCACCCAGCCAGGAATGGAAGACCATGCACTACCCCGCCTACATGACCCGCCGCCTCTGGGGCCAGTGCCTCCACGCAGCGGCCCAGGCGGGCTGGAACACGGAGTACGTGAGCGCTCCGCAGGAAGCTGCCGGCTGCGACGCAGTGCTCGTGCTGGCCGACGAACTGCAACCAGAGGAGGTCGAGGTGGTCCGCAGCATGGGCTTGCCGGTGTTCCTGCCGCCCGGCACCGGGGCCGCCGCCGAGCAACTCCCCGAGGCCACCGGCTTGCCCCAGACGGGCGATGAACAGGTGTCGGCGTGGCGAGCACGGAAGGACAGCGGACAGCCTGTCCGGTGACCCGGACAGTGCCACAGGGAGCGGCACGCATCCGCATCACCGGGAGCCGCCGTCACACTGCGGAGACGACTCGCACCACGCTCTTCCCCGCCTCTCCCCCCTCCGGCAACCCAAACCGGATCCGGCTGACGCCGTCCTGCTCGGACCACGTGCAGCCCTCGCCGGTCAGCTTCGCGCCGACTTCGACGATCACCTCCAGCGGCTTGTTCTCCGGATTGGAGAGGGCGAGCTCCAATCCCTTGTCGGTCTGGCGCGTGAGCAGCAGGCACGGGCGGTCGACGGCGAGGGAGGGGCCGTTGGGTACCGTTAGTTTGCCCGGTTGATAGAAGGCGGCTGCGATAGTCTTCGTGTTGCGCTGCCGGACGGCCTGCAGGTCCGGCGTGTTCTCCAGGACCTCGGTGGGTGGCGTCTGTGCGTACGCGGCCAACGCGGCCGCCGCGATCCCGGGCAGCACGACGTATTGGTAGCCGCCGTCGGCCACCTGCTTCCCATGGTTGATCCAGAGGCTGAACACGTCTTCCGACACTTCGTCCTTCGGGTACACGTGGTTGATCTGCCACCAGTTGCCTGTCTGCCGTTCGTCTTTCAGGACGAGTTGGGCGTGTTCGGGGAAGAGGTAGCCGACGCCGTCGTGGTGGATCCAGGCGGGGCCGTTGAGGGTCTGTTGTCCGCGCTGCGCCACCCGCGCCGGGCCGCCGGCCGAGACCAGCACGTCGCCCTTGCGCAGGCACTGGTTCACCGAGGTGATGACGGGGAAGTCGGTCGGGCAGGTGAGACCGGCGCCGAGGCAAACGACTTCGTTATCGAAGAAGGACCACGCCTTCTTCGCAGTCAGCTTCCCGCGGGCGAAGTCCATGGCGGCCAGACCGTACTGGCCGTCCGAAACGCCGCCCACGAATGGTCGGAGCCCGCGCTGGCCGTTCTTGGTGACGGGTGGATCGTCGGTGAGTTCGCAGGTGATGCCCGGCAGCCGTTTCCAGTCCCACACGGGGAAGATGCCCTTGTACTCATCGCCGGTCCGGTAAAGGTTCATCAGGCCGTCGGACAGGTGTCGACCCAGCAGGCTCTCGTCGTTGCAGGTCTCCGTTTGCAGCGTCCGCGGCGAGGTCATCCGGACGGAAGCCATGAAGTCGGGGCGGTGGTGTGCCATGTAGTCGACGCGCCAGAAGTGCTTGTTGCCCACGAGCGCGTTCTGGGGTGTCGGCTTCTCCAGGCGCGCAGCGAACGCTGCGAACTCCGCTTTGCGAGGCGAGTCCAGTTGCGCCATGTCGCGGCAGGCGCCGGCCAAGCCGTTGGCGCTGCCGGCGCCGCGGCGGGAGATCTCGCGGCCGCAGGCGCTGTAGTCGAACGTCGCTCCGCGAGCCAGCCACTGTTGACCGTCGAGCAGGTAGCTGGAGAGGATGTCGAGCTTCTCCGGCTGGAACTGAAAGCACGTGCCGCGGGCGAGCACTGCGAATTGTGGGCAGTCTTGCGAGAAGCCCCTACCGTACCCGCCGGAGTAGAACTGCTGGCCATGCTGGTAGAAGCTGCAGTCGGGCTGGACGCCCTCACCGGTGGTGACGCGGACCTCCTTGGCTATGCTGTCGAATGCCACCTGCACCAGCCAGGGCTCCTTTGCCAGACACCCGCGGGCGAGGGTGACCTCCGCCACCCAAACCAGGTTCTGCCCGGTCATCCCCAACTTGGCTGCCTCCAAGACGGCGAGACCCGCCTCTCGTTGCTCCTTGGACAGCGCTCCCTCGATGAGCAGCATCAGCCGGTACATCGTCCGGGGCACGCCGATGGCGTTGTACCACCAGTTGGGGCACTTCGGTCGCTCGCGCGTCCACAAGTCGAAGGCGCGGAGGATCGCCTGCTTCAGCTCGGGCTTCCCGTGCTGCGGCGACTCCGGCTGCGCGTATGCCTGCGCCATCCGGTAGGCCCGGTTCACATGGTTCGCGGGCGCCCACGCCGTCGCGTTGGTGTTGGCGTAGTCGATATCCTCCCAGCCCCCGTTCGGCTGCTGGTCCTGGACGAACCCCGGCACGTCCTGGAACGTCCCCGCGCCACCGAGCGCCATCTGGTACAGCCGCTGCTTGATCGTCTCCATGTCGGTCCGCATGTCCGCGTCCCCCTCCTGGCCCTTCACTCGCACCAACTCCAAGTCATCGAGGTATGCCGTCACGATCGACGCTGTGTAGCTGTGGACCCAGACCTGCACCTGCTTCACCTGCGGGGGCACCAGCAGGGAGGCGGAGAAGGGCTGCCACGCGCGGTCGTCGCCGCCAAGCCCCAGCAGGTGCGGATCGCCCGGCAACGGCTTGCCTCCCTCGTCCAGCAGCCGCAGGTAGATCCCCAACCCGCTGCCCGACACGGGGAACACCTTGCCGCGCAGCTCGTAGAGGCCCGCCGAAGGCACGGGCACCAGCGGGCCGTTCACGTTCGAGCCGTCGTTGGCATCGGCGTCGACGATCTTGAGCGACTTCGTTCCACTGGCCGCTTGCTCGGCCGAGACGGAGGCAAGCTCGCTGCCTGCGGGGAAGGTCCACCCCTTGGAGCCTTCCTCGAAGCCAGAGTTGGGGAAGGGCACGTGGACCTCCTCGGCGCACGCAGGCTGAAGCGCAAGGAGCGCTTGCAGGACCAGAACACAGATAGTTGCCATTTGAACTTCCTCCAAAGGAGACCAGCACACGGAGCCGGTGTCGCCCCAACCAGGGCGTCGGGCGCCTCGAAGCGTGGCAGCCTCAGGCATTCTCATTGCCGTCGAGGCAGGAAACAGACGAGCCCGGGGCTGTTGTACGGAATGCACCGCCCGGCGCCCGAAGGACCTCAAGCGATGACAGGTCGTTGAAGCCCCGAGCGATGGCGTTCGAAACGATGGACGCACTGGTTGGTCGCCTCACTCGCCGTGGATCGACAGCGGCAAGTACTTGCTCATCAAGGCGAAATGCCTCTCGGCAGCCAGCAATGGCAGCTCGTTCTGGATGGCATTCTGCGCGATGAGAAGATCGGGGATGCCGACGCCATTGATCCCTCTTCGCAGGCACGTGACCTGCATCCGGACGAGGTCCTCCCAGTCGATAGTCATGGGGTACCGCTTGATCGCTCAAAGCAACGAGATCAGCCGTTTCTCCGAGCGGAGCTGGAGGGGCGGCGTGAGTTCCGCCAAGATCAGGTCATTCGTGACCACGAGGTTGTCTTGGATCAACTGGTCAACGACGTCTGCTGCGCCGGTGCCCCGCAGGTAGCCAATCCTCCAGACTGAGCTGTCGACGAGAACGCTCATGTGCGGTCGCGCAGGGCGTCGAGGTCCATATCCAGATCGACCTTGCCTCTAAACTCCCTCAGCCCTTGGATCCGAGCTCTCCGCACGAAGTCCTCCAGCGCACTGATGACAACCGCTGTCTTCGTCCTGTGGTGCGACAGCTTCATGGCTTCCTCGACAAGTGGGCCGGGAAGATCGAGGGTTGTTCTCACGGCAGCCTCCAAGACACGCCTGGCGCGTACGGATCGCATTATATGCCGCCATGCGCCAATCGCCCAGCCCACTCCTACGCTGGCCCTTCGCTCCCCTGCTCCCGCGCATTGCATTGCATGCCGGTGCGACTCGTGGTCTGGCTGTTCCTTCCTCCGCCAACGTGCAACTCACCGCACCGGATGGACCTGTTCTCGCACCGGGCGTTCGCCGCCTTCCTGGAGGGTCACCACGTCCAACCCCATCCATTGACCGCCCCAGGTTGCGAACTCAACGTGGTGCGACTTGCGTACCGTCAGGGGCAGCATCTGATCGGCGATGAACTTGCCATCGTAGAGGAGGGTCAGGCGGTCGTCCTTGCAGAGGACACACAGGTCGGCGACTTCCCCTTGCTTGGCTTCCGGGTAGATACTGCTGCTGGCTCTGGGGCGGGCTACGCAGACGCCCACGGGGTCGAGGGTGTTGAACCCGGTGAGGTTCCAGGGGGTCCAGCCATCGTAGGTCAAGACAGCGTCGTCGATCTTGAGCCGGAACACCGTCGTGAAGGCCACGCGCATCTTCAGCGTAAAGTCTCGCGGTAACGACTTGCTGAACGTTGCAGTCAGCTCATCGGAGTAGAGCACGCTGGCCCTCATATAGGGCAGCTCCAAGCGCACGCTGTCCGGTAGGGGTTGAGTGTTGCCCTTGAGCGTCCAGTCGGCCGGGTCGAAAGCCGTGATCGGCTTGAAGCCCACCACGTCCTCCCCTGCCGGTTCCGGCGTCGGGGGCAGGTTGGGCGCCGCGCCCGCGGGCGTGACACGAAACAGGCGCATGCCTCCTTCCTCCATCGTGACCTTGAGTTCCCTGCAGCCGCGCGTCAACGTGTTGCGGCCGCCGTAGGCCAGAACGTCGACGATGTCGGCGCCAAACATCCTGCCCACCGAGAGGGTGACCGTCTTGGTGCCTTCGTACTTCACGTTGCCAACCACGAGCATGGCTTCCTTGCGGCCGCGGTAGTACGAGACCGGAAGCACCCGATCCGTGCGGATGTGCGGCTGCTCCGCCCAGTACCCGTAGAACACTGCCTTTGGGTCCCGTTCGCGCGGCAGGCTGAAAAACAGGTCCTGCGCGGCGGGCTTGTAGTCGCCGTAGGAAGTCTCCACGTCGTGCAGGAGTCCCAGCGCGCCAGCCACACGGGCGTCGTGCGCGGCGTCGAAGTAGAGGACCGGCAGGAAGAATGTCCTGAACCCGAAAGGCTTGCCGGAGTAACCGACAAGGAACTTCGCCGGATCGACCAGGTAGCCGTGGCGATAGCGCGACAGTTGCTCGCCTTCGTAGAAAATGTCGCACAGCGCGAGCGTCGCGAGGTTCAGCCCGCCGCCGGTGTGTGCCCACAGAGGGTACCGGCGTCCCTTGTCATTGAGGATCCCCCGCGCCCGCTTGAGGAACTTGCGTTGACCGAGGATCCGTCCAGTCTGGAACTCGTCATCCCACACCGCCGGCAGCGAGTCGCTGCAGGTGTGCCCAAGACTCTCGCAGTTGAATGGGTAGCTCGGCCCGTCGAAGTACAGCCCGTCCAGGTCCCCCTCGTCGGCCAGGTCCTGGAATCCGTCTAACAGCAGGTCGCCCGCCGCGCCGCGGAAGCAGCTCACGTAGCAGGGCACGCCCTTGCCGGGGGCGTAGGCGCGGCGATACCAAGCGCGCTCGGGCGGGGCCACCCACTCGTTGCCATACTCGGCAAAGCCGGGGCTGTTCTCGGCCAGGCACTGGCTGAAGTAGGTGAAGAAGAGCTTCCCTTCGGCATGCGCTTTGGCGGCGCGCTCCTTGACTTCGGCAAGCTTCTTCAGGTCGGGATAGCCCTGGTAGTCCGACCACTCCTCGAACCAGAGCGCGGTCTTCGCCTGCAGCGGCGGCACCGGCTCCGCGCGGAACGGCGTTCCCTGCAGGAAGAACTGGAACACCTGGTCGTCCTCAGCGACCTGCCCCTTCTCGCTCACCAGTCGGATGACGAGTTCGCTGGTGCCATCGGGCTGCTGCGCCACCTCGAGTTGGCGCCCGTCGGGATCGGTGAAGAAGCACCTGCGGTCGTAACTGAATGCGATCCCAACGTTCTCACTGCCGACCCACAGCTCCGAGGCGTTCCCGCTGTAGCCCCCACCGAAGATGGCCAGCGTGTCCTGCACCGAGCCTCGGTTCACGTAGCGCGCAACACCGGCGGCGAGGGGAACGTGCACCTCCAGCTTTTCGAGAGCATTTGCCCCAACGCCACGCGTACGCAGCCGGACGACCATGAAGCCGTCGAAGTCGACCATCGTGCGCACCTGGACGCCCTTGGCCGTCGCAGCGCAGTCGAACAGCACTCTGGTCGGTTCCGGCTTCACCTCGCCCAGTTTCGCTACGCCCAATGCGCGGCCCTCTGCTCGCGCGTCCACTGTGACGGCGCCGGCAAGTAACTGGTGCCCGACGAGGCAGACTTCGGCCGGCAGCGCGGCCGGGCCAAAGGTCACCTCTGCGTGTGCCAGCTTGACCTTGCGCCCCGCCACTGACGGAGCGGTCCAGGGGTAGGAGACCTTCCGCTCGGTGTACTCCATGCCGGCTTTGGACCCGTACCACTCCGGCGCGGGCTCGGCGAAGTAGGTGAAGCTCCGTTCCAGCTTGTCCGTCTGTCCCGCCACGCCAGCGACGGCGACGAACTCGTCCGGCACCCCTGCCGCGGGGAGACCGAGCGTCACCACCGTGGAGCGCGTCGGCAAGAGCTTCGCCCGCGCGACCAAGTCTGTGCCTTTGAGGGCGAGCGTCGCCGTGCGACGGCCCGCGTCGGCCGGGAACTTGGCGCAGACCTTCCGAGACAGCGGGAAGTACTCCACCTGCACCGGGTGTGAAGGCGGCAGATCCCTTACGTTGGCCGGTGCTGGCGCCTTTGCACCGATCTCGCTGGCGCGCTGTTCCTGCCCGGCGGGAAGGAACAGCGCGGTGGCAAACGGCATCGGTTGGTAGTTGCCGAAGCCGGGGTAGTAGAACCCGTACCGCTTGCCGCGGTAGAAACGGAACAGGTTGAAGTAGAGCTTGCGCCCGTCGACCTCTGTCACCCCGACCAGGGAAAGGGGGATCGTGAAGACCGCGCACCACTGATGCTGCCCCGTGGTCACCGTCGCGGCAAAGCCCGGGTTGGGCAGCAGCGTCTCGTTGTAGTGGCGACTAACGGAGCCAGCAGCATTCACCGTGAACTCGTAGAAGTGCGCGACCGGTGGCAGCGCTACCCCTTGCGCCCCCTCATAGCCGCCGACCTCGATCTGCTTGGTGCTCGCGCCGTCGCCGACCCCAAGCAGGAGCTGCACCGCTTCGTCCTGCGTGAGGTCCTCGCCGTACGTCCGCGCCAACGCCCGCCCTGACATCGTTTGGTCCGTGCAGACGAACGCCGCGTACAGCTCTTCCCCGTCGTGGAACAGATATGCCGAGGTCTCTCCCGGTATTCCCGGACCGCGGCCGGTGTCCGTGAAGAGGGAGACCTTCGCCGCTCCCGTCCAGGCCGCTGCGGAGAAGGTCTGCCGCCTCGTCAGGTCCTCAGCCTTCCGCTGGTCGATCTTGGGGATACTCACCATCGGCAGCTCTTCTCCGGGAACCACGCGCAGAGCCAGAACCAGCACGGCCCCTATGGTCGCGAACCGCGACCGGGCGTGCACGTATCGAGCTGGCTTCGGGGGGACCATGTTGTTCCTTCGAGAATGCGCTGTCAATCCGAGCCGCGACGGGGTGCCCTGTGGTCTCATCCATTGGAGTGTTCAGGCGAAGGGCGGGCGTGAGTGATTCCTACTGATTCAGCCTTAGCCGGTCGCTTCCTTCCCTCTCGGCGGCGGCGCCTCCCGGCGGACACCGGCGCGGGGTTCAGGGCTGCGGAGGTGGTCGGGCTGACGCTGGCGAACACTGAGTGGAACCGGTACGGAGGTGGAGGTCTCATGTCTGCGTCGTTCTTTGCCCAAACAGGATTGGGGTCGCTGGCCGCTGTGCTCCTGTGCGCAAGTTTGCTCTCAGCCGCGGAGGCGCCGCCGCGCGCGGGGCTGCAGCTCTGGCTGGATGCCAGCGACCCAGCGATCACGACCAGCACGGCCGACGGGCGGCTGACCCAGTGGACAGACCGTTCCGGCAACGGTCACGACGCCAGCCCGCTCAGTGACGGTCAGGCTCCCCAGGTCGTGCCGGCCGCCATGAACGGCAAGGCGGCCCTTCGGTTCTCAGGGAAGCAGTGTCTGCGCATTTCCCCGATTCGGGCAGCGACGGGCCCGGCGACTGTCTTTGTCGTCTCTCAGCGGCTGGCCCAGCAGGCGTCCGGGGAGAAGTGGCAGCGCTTGGTGTCTTCGTGGGAAGGTCAGGCGGCTGACGACAACAAGCTGCCGAGCTTCTGCGTGCTTGCCGACCACAAGGGCGAGGGCAGCGCCTACGGCCCGGTGATCTACGACGCACATTTGCCGGACGTGACACTGAACGTGCTCACGCTCGGCGCCAACGGCACGGGACCGCACCAGTTCTTCCGCGGCGACATTGCCGAGGTGCTGATCTACGACCGCGGCTTTGTCGCGCACGACGAAGTGCAGCAGGTCGTCGACTACCTCGCCGCCAAGTGGGGCGCGAAGCCGGTGTGGGAAGACGTGGGCTGGACGCGAGTCGGGCCATTGGGCGACACGCCAGAGCGGGTGAGCGACGAGCTGCCGCTATCAGACCAGGCGAACGCAGGCAAGTGGGCCAAGTTCGGGCCAATGTGGGACGAGTTCGGCACCGACAAGCTTGACCCCGAGAAGTGGTACCCCACCAACCCGCAGTGGCAGGGCCGGCAGCCGGCCTTCTTCTGGGCGGAGAACGCGAAGGTGAGCGATGGGAAGCTGCACCTCACGATGCGCAAGCAGGAAGCGCCCGAGGCGCCGAAAGACAAGGGCTACCACACCTATACCTCGGCCGCGGTCAAGAGCAAGGGCGCCGTGCTCTACGGCTACTTCGAGATCAGCGCGAAGCCCATGCGCTCCCACGGCTCCAGCGCCTTCTGGTTCTACGACAACACCCCCGAAATCTGGACCGAGATCGACGTCTTCGAAATCGGCGGCGGCGCGCCCGGCTTCGAACGCAAGTACAACATGAACCTGCACGTCTTTCACACGCCCACCGAGAAGAAGCACTGGAGCAAGGGCGGCGTGTGGGTCGCGCCGTGGGACCTGGCCGACGACTACCACGTGTACGGGCTTGAGTGGAACAAGGAGGAACTCAAGTACTACGTTGACGGCGTCGCCGTCCGCACCGCCAAGAACACCCACTGGCACCAGCCGCTGACCCTCAACTTCGACAGCGAGACGATGCCGACTTGGTTTGGGCTGCCGAAGGACGAGGACTTGCCGTCGACGTTCAGCATCGAGTATGTGCGGGCGTGGGAGAGCGGGGAGTGATCGAGGTCCCGATTGCGAGCGGTCGGGCAATGCCGCTGCCACCGGTCCCCCCGAAACTGCGCCCTGTGCCCCCCCTTTTACCGCACAATCGAGCTGTACGGCCGATGCGTCTGCCCCTGGTAGATCAGCCCGCCTCGCTGGACTGTTTGGAACGGCTGGTACTGCATCGCCTTCGGCAGGTCGTTCAGCGGCGGGGCGTCCTTCGGCTCGTGGCAGCCGATACAGCCCTTGCGCTCGCCGCCGCGGACGTAGTTGAAGTCGGTCTCGTGGACCACGATCTCCTCGTTCAGGTCCAGCAGCTGGAACCGGAACGGCGTGTCCGCCGGGACCTCCACGTAGAAGGAGCCGTCGTCCTGCAGGGGCGCCGTGCCGAGGACGCGGGAGCGGAAGTTGCCGTTGGCGTTGAGAGACAACCCCATGGGCAGCGCTTCGAGAATACGGACGAACCGGGGCTTGCTCTGGTCGTAGGGGAGGTCGCTGTTGAAGACAGAGTTGCAGTAGACGAATCCCGTGGGCTGCTTCCGCAGGGCGGGAAGGAGGGGCATGGCCCGTGGAGTCGGCCGCGGGCGCAACGGGAGCGGGTCGATCAGGCTGTTCTCGGGGTCGCGCAGGAGCGGTGTCAGCGCCCGGGTGCGCAGGTTCATCGCGTACAGCCCATAGCCGCTTGTGGACAGGTCGTACCACGGCGTGTGTGAGACCAGGATCCACTCGTTGTCCAGCGGGTACGGGGTGGTGAAGCGACCCACCGGGTTCATGTCGTCGTGGTTGTGGATGTAGACCTCTTCACCGCCGGCGAGGTTGAGCACTTCGGGGAAGACCGGCAGCTCGCAGTCCTGCGGGTCCAGCTTCGGATCGACCACCGTCAGCCCGGCCGGCGTCAGGCAAACGAGTCGCCCATCGGGCCGCTCCCGCGCCTGGCTGATCGACACGCCCACATGCCCGCCGCGCGGGTGCCAGCCCGAGTATTGCAGCGAATCCGGCGTGGGCCGCAGCGGCGTGTAGAATGAGCCGCGCATGCTCCCATAGACGTGCTGGTCGTTGGCGCCCTCGGGGTCGATGACCCGCAGCACGGTTTCGATGCGCTGCATGTGGTGCTCCGTCGGCAGCGGGCCGGTGCTTCCGTCCTGGGCGTAGAACCGATAGCTCGAGTAGAGAATGCGCCCGTCGCTCAGCGGCAGCGGCTCGTAGTCCTGGTTGGGGTTGAAGGTGAGTTGCTCGACGTTGCCGCCGTCGGCGTCCATGGCGTAGAGCGCCCGAGAGCGCTCCTGGTGGTAGTACTCCTGATAGCCGGTACGGTCGGAGGAGAACGCGATCCGGCCGTCGGGCAGGTAGCACGGATCGACGTCGTTGCAGTTGCCGCTGGTCAACTGGCGCAGGCCGGTGCCGTCGGCGTTGATCTCAAAGACGTGGAAGCCCTCCGTCGTGAAGTCGCGCCGCATCGCGAACAGAATCCGCCGCCCGTCGAACGAGACCTCGGGGCCCTGCACCGCGCCGTGTTCGAGGTTGGTGAGGTTCTTCACGACGCCATCGCGCGTCGCCGGGGTCAGTGTGTAGAGGTTCTCCCCCCCCGCGTACCACGGTGTCTTCGGGAAGAAGTACGAATCGCGGAACCCCAGGTTCGATTCGCTCCGGTTCTTTGCCTTGACGAAGGCAATCGCGGGCGGCAGGTCGGGCGCCGGCGAGGAGGCGGGCAGTTCCTCATCTTCTGTCCCGGCCAGCGCTTCCTTCGCTGCCTCGCGGACCAAGAGCACCGGATCGCTCTCGGCAAGCTGCCGAAGGACCTTTGTCGCGTCTGCCGCTCGGTTCGTGCCCAACGCCCGAACCGCCGCCTGCCGGATCAGGTACTGCGGATCCAGCAGCGCCGCCCGAAGCACCTCGGCTGCGTTGGCGCCCCCGATCTCGCCAAGGGCCAGCATCGCCGCATACGCCACGCGGATGTTCGGCATCCAGTCGGGCGCGTAGACCTGGCGCATCTGCCCTTCGTAGAACTTCTGGGTCAGCATCCGGCGCGGCCCGGCCGACAACTCCCAGTAGGCGTTCTTCTCATCCGCCAGCAGCCCCGCCAAAGCCGGCACGCTTCGCGGATCCCTGAGGGCGGCCAATGCCCGCGCCGCCCAGTAGCCCGCAACCTGGTCGGGGCCAAGCAGCAGCCCCTCCAACGCTTCTGGGGAATCCAGTGCAGGTTTCTGCCAAACCGCCCACGCGCACAGCGCCGCCACGCGCCCGCCCTGCGTCAAGCCCCGCAGTAGTTGCTCGCGCCCGGCGGCACCCATGTCCGCCAGTTGCACCACGGCGGCGGCGCTGGCGGGAGTGCACTTGCGCACCTCGGCAAAGCAAGCAGCGGGATCGGTGCCGGCGCGACTGCTGCCTCCAATAGCAGCAAGCAGAAAGGAAATGAGTGCAGCGAGTGCAGCAGTGGTTCGCATGGGCCAAAGACATTGGACGCCGAAGCTGGCAAACCCTTGCGGCCGCGCGAACGGAGGCGCGCCCTTCGCGCCGCGACTCAACGACTCGACCAGTCGATCACCATCTGCTCCCGCGCGCCGCGGGCTTCCTGGATCGGCCAGGTGGCGCGCAGCTCGTCCTTGTACGGGCCGATCTGGTCTACCGGGAGCGGCTTGAAGCCCAGAGCGAGGGCGGGGGAATCGGGCTTCAGCCGGTAGTCATCCTTGGCGGGGTCGACGAACCGCGGGTCGGCGATGGCGGAGTGCTGGTCCAGCCCCTTGTTCTGCCAGGCTTCCCACTCGTCCATTGCGGTTGCCTCCTGGAGCGTGACCTCGTCCAGCCAGAGCGTGCCCGCGTCCTGGCGGATGTCGATCCGGACCCGAATGGTCTTCATCTCCTCGCGGTAGTCGCCCTCGCCTGGGGCGGGGAAGCGGAAGACGGTCTCGTACTCCTTCCACTCGGTGCCCGCCTTGCCGCTCATGCCCTTGGCCCAGAAGTAGACGTTGGGGGTGTACGACTGGGGCAGCATGCCGAAGGCGGTGTCCGGCGCAGCGGCCTTGATCTGGGCGCTAAGCCGGTACGTCTGCCCGAGCTTGACGGGGATCTCGGCGCTGACGAAGTTCGGGCACAGCGTCTGACCACTGGTGTCGGTAGTGGTGCCGCGGCCATCAATGCGGATCGACTGCTTCCCGGCGAAGTGCACCTCCGTGTCCAGCGCGGCACTGGTGTCGTTGGGCTTCACCTGCCACTGCCAGTCGGTCGGGAGGGCGCCGGGCTCGCCTTCCTCGAAGCCCGGATTCGCGACCAAGTTCGGACCCGTCGTGCCTTTGATCCCGGTCAGGCCCGTCAGCAGCGGCTTGCCGTAATGCCAGACGAGGTTGAAGTTGGACTCTGTCTTGTCAAACGGCAGGTTGCCGTGGCGGTAGAGCGCCGCGTTGGGGTTGGCGTAACAGACGATGTTGCGGAGGAACTTGTTGCCGGCCATCTGCCAGGCGTCGTCGAGGCTCTTCGTCAGCTCTGCGTAGCCCGGGTACTTCTGGTAGGCCGGCGTTCCGGAGAACTTCTTCCACGTGTCGGTCATCATGGGCACCGGGTGCCCGCCAGCGACGTAGCCGCTGTACTGCATCTGGCAGTCGCGGCCGTCGACGAAGACGTTGTTCTCGATCACGTTGTCGCGCCCGCCATGCACGTGGGCGCCGCCGAGGATCGTTCGGACCACCAGGTTCCCGTGCACGTGCGTGCCGCAGGTACCGTCGTCCAGGTAGATGCCCCAGTTGAAGTGGGGCGAGGTCCACTTCCCGCCTTCCTGCCCGAATCCAATGATGTCGTGCAGGTAGTTGTAGCGGATCTCCGTGCCGCGCTTCGTCCAGTCGACCTGCCAGGAGTAGATGGCGCCGCAGTCGGCGGTCTCCAGGTTGACGTGACGGATCTCGTTCAACTCGAGGACATGGTCGTTGCCGCCCCAGACGATGCCGAACCGCGGGCAGTCGTGGATCAGGTTGCGCGAAGCGCGGTTGCCGACGCCGCTGAGGGCGACGCCCACGCCCTGCTTGTAGAACACCCCGGTGTGGTGAATGTAGTTGTTGTCGGCGTAGTTGCCAGCGGGCGTCAAGGTCTGTGCGTCGCCGCCGCTGAGGGAGATGCCGTCGCGGCCCACGTCGTAGATGTCGTTGCCGACCACGCCGTTGTCTTTGCCGCCGTTCACGCTGACGCCGGAGCCGCCGTACTCGCCCACACTCCGGATCGTGTTCCCGGCGATCAGGCAGCCGGTCGCGTTGCTGAGCACCACTGCGGTGCCCGAACAGCACTCCATCGTGAAGCCGCGGAAGGTGACGCGGCTGGCACCGTCGAGTTGGACAATCGTGCTCAGCATCGGCGCGTAGACGGCCATGTTCGCCGGGTCGGCGTCGGCCGGCGGCCAGAAGTAGAGCGTGCCGCTCTCCCGCTCCAGGTACCACTCACCGGGCGCGTCGAGTTCCTCGAACAAGCCCTGCACGTAGTACCGGTCGGTCGGCCGGATCGGGTACGAGCAATCCGCGGTCAAAATGAGGAGTCGGTTGTCGCGGTCGACGCTCTTGAGGCCGACGATATTGTTCCACCAGTTGTAGCGGGGGAAGACGAACACCTCGCCCTCTTCCGGCTTCGCCCACTGCCGCGCGTCCGCCTCCGCGTAAGGCAGCGTCTGCTTGTCTTCGCCCGGCTGATCCTGGTATATCGGGACGGGCTTGCCGTCGGCATAGGCCCAGCCGCCGTGGTACGGGTTCTCCGGGTCGAAGTTGGGGTAGCGGGCGAGTTGCTGCCGCCGGCCGTTGCAGAAGAGCTGGCGGAAGTTGGCCCCCTCAAGCCCTTGGGCGCGGACCTCGGCCTTCAGGATCTTCCCTTTGTAGGCGGCGAATCCGGTGATCGGTTTGCCGCCAATGACCACCGGCTTCTCGTCCTCGTACGCCCGGTAGGCGACCGGCGCCTCGACGGTGCCGGAGTCCTGCGCCGCGAGCTTCAGCGTCTGCGGGAGAGCGTACAACCCCGCCCGCACGAACACGGTCACCGCCCCCTTCACGGCGCCGCCGGCTTTCCCCCCGCGGATCGCGTCGCGCGCTCGTTCCAGCGTCGCGAAGGGGCCGTCCGTGCCCGCCGCGTTGGGGTCTGATTGCCGCCCCGTCCAAGCGTCGTTGCCGTTCGTGGCGACGTAGAACACGGTCGGTTCCGCCCCGGCTCGCACGGCGCCCGGGAGCACCGGACAGAGCGCCGCCATCGCGACAATCACTCGTCGCAGTCTTCTCGCTGTTGTTCCTGCCATCATTGCCTACGCCTTTCCACAGGTGTCATTCGTCGCCGTGCACGCGCCGCCACGTCTTCCCCTTCTTCGGGTTCCAGATTTGATCGTCCGACACACCGATCTCCTCCAGCACCGCCTCGACCACCCGCGTCGTGCCGAGCATCCCGATGTCGTGGGCGTCTGAGCAGACCGAGAGCTGAACGCCCTCGCCAGCCAGCAGTCGGACGTAGTCCTTGTACTGCTCCTTGAACCGGTCGGGGTACCAGTCGCACACGAAGATGGCGCTGGCGTTCAGCTCGATGGCGGTGCCGTGCTCCTTGGCTGTGCGGGCGAACTCAAGGTGGTAGTTTTCGGAGACGACGGACAGATCATCGAACTTGGGAAAGCCCTTCTGCTGGAACTCGCCGCCGCTGAACCACCACGGATGGACCACCACGTCGATCAGCGGGTCGCGGGCGAAGCGGAGGTGATGGTGGTGCTGGATGTCCACGACGCGCTTCACGTCCCACTCGTCCACATACGTCGCGTGGATGCCGCCGATGGCGAACTCGAAACCAAGCTGCTCGCGCACGCCGTCGTCGTACGGAATGTCGCCCTCGACGTTGAGCAGGTTCAGCTCGACGCCGAAGAACGTCTCCAGCGAGGTCTCGGTCACCGCCATGTCGTGTTTGATCTTCTCGTGCTCGGGCAGCTTGTCCCGCGTGTTGAGGTGGTCGGTGATGCCGATAGAGGTGAGTCCCAACTCCTCGCCACGCCGGTAGATCGCCTCGACGGTCATCGTCTCGTTAGCGCACTTGAGGTAGGTGGTGTGCAGGTGGTAGTCGGTTCCGCGGATCATGCAGGGAGGTCCTTTCGGCAGGCAAGGTGAAGCCAAAAGCGAACAGTTCGGGGGACGAGAGGGATTCCCTGCGGAGGCGCGAACGGCGCCGGGCACGGCCGACCCAACCGACCCACACTGCTCGGCGAGGGTCTCCTGACCCCGCCGCTTCGCCGACCGACAGGTCTCCTCGAATCCCTGGGATTCGCAGCCCCTT
>Ga0210014_1000445_pt1 | contig 34354 bp, 35 predicted proteins | sample CryGeymeta201519_FD_183983 | JGI IMG/M metagenome (GOLD analysis project Ga0210014, IMG submission 183983) | Groundwater microbial communities from Crystal Geyser aquifers in Utah, USA - Crystal Geyser metaG 2015-19 (SPAdes) (version 2) | ecosystem: Environmental > Aquatic > Deep subsurface >...
CGTGCTGTCACGGCCTGGGCGTCATACTTTCTGATGCGACCATCGGTATGCAAATGTACCGTCAGGTTAAACGCTTGGCCGCAACCCATATCTCCGAGTCCTTCGTCTTCAAAGTCAACCCGCGCGGCCGGGAGTTTCTCAAGCAAAAAGGCAAACTCACCGGCAATATCCTTGATCTTGAATGGGACAAGAAAGCCCACCTCATATTCGACGATACCGTCCCCATCGGACGCCCCGAGATGATAGATGAAGGCACCGAAGCCCAAATCGAGCAGAGCATGAGCAACCACTATTGAAAACAAAATTTCTGCCTTTTCCTTGGGTGTTGTTGACACTTGTTTGACCTTATGTTATCGTAAATGCTTGTTGCTAAGGAGGATTGCTATGTATGCCATCATAAGATGCGGTGGACAACAATATAAGGTAAATAAGGGCGATGAGATCGTAGTCGACCAGGTAAAAGGTAACCCTGGCGATAAGTTCGATATCGAAGATGTTCTGATGCTCCGTGATGATCACGTGGTTGCCAACAACCTCGATAAGGTAAAAGTTGTAGCCTCGGTCACCGAGCACTTCAGGGGAGACAAGGTTATCGTCTTTAAGTATAAAGCCAAGAAAAACTACCGCCGCAAAAACGGTCATCGTTCGTATTTGTCGAAGATAAAGATCGAGGACATCAAGGTTCCAAAGGCAAAGGCCGCCAAGAAAGAAGAAGAGCCGAAAGAAGCCGAAGCAACCGCTTAACCGTAAATAAATAATACTAAAAAGAGGCTGCGGCCTCTTTTTTTTACTAATTTTATGCCGATATTTACGGGCAGGTCAGCACGGATAGTCGGATAACTTGCTTGCTAACACACTAAGAGGTAGCACATCTAAAAAAGTTAGCGGATTTAACATGAAATATATTGATTTTTGCAAAATATTGGTTAATACTAATGCTAGCTGGGAGCTATGGTAGAGCAAGTTACTACGGGTTACAAACTCAAGATTTATAATTAAATAAGATACGGCGAAAGACAGGCCAAAAGTCTGTCTTTGTTAATGTGTGTCGATTGTGTAAACATTCACAATCTAATAAAAACTCTCGAGCGGAAAGAAGGTTATTAGCTTGGCTGTATCTGGGCAGCTTAAATCCATCGACATGGATTTAAAGAAAGAGATCGAAGAGCGATCCGGGCAAAAGCTCTCAATGTGCTACCTGTGCGGTAAGTGCACAGCAGGTTGTCCGGTTGCTCCGTATCAGGACATCCCGCCACACGTAGTCATGCGTCTGGCGCAGTTGGGTAGTAGGGCGCTATTGCAGTCGAAGATGATCTGGAACTGCGTCTCTTGCGGAACCTGCTACACCCGGTGTCCTAACGGCGTCGATCCCGCGAAAGTTTGCGAGGCGGCGGCGCATATTTCAAAACGCACGGGTCAAATCGCAAGCAAGCCGGCGTCAGTCCTGCGCGAAGGGTTCGTGGAATCGATCAAACAAAACGGTCGCATACACGAGCTTAACCTCGGCGTTAAAATGGTAATGTCGACGGGCGATTATCTCGGTAACCTTGATATCGGTATACCGATGTTTCTTAAGGGCAAAATGCCGGTTTCGGCCCACAAAATCAAGGATCTGGATAAATTCCAAAAATTATTTAAGTACAATCTTAAGAAGGGGGATAAGTAATGACGAAATATGCTTATTACCCCGGCTGCTCGCTTGAAACGGGTGCTAAGGAATACGATACTTCGGTGCGCGGGGTATTCGGTAAGCTCGATCTTGGGCTTACCGAGATCCCCGACTGGTCGTGCTGCGGCTCATCGCAGGCGCACAAGGTTGATCGCGGCATGGCTACTGCAATTGCCGGAAGAAACCTGGTCCTTGCGAGCGATATAGGCGACATCGTAGCCCCGTGCGCGTCCTGCTCCTTGACGCTTAAAGAAGCCATAATCGAACTCGAGCATGAGGGACCGGAACGCGCTGTTCTAAAGGATGCCGGTTACGAGTACCTGCCGGGAAGCGTCAACGTAGTATCCGCGGTTGAAGCGGTCTACCGGGCGCTTCGGGACGGCCAATTCGAAGGCAAAATCAAAAATCCTCTCGAGGGATTGAAAATCGCATCCTATTATGGGTGTCTTCTGGTGCGTCCACCGGAAGTAGCCAAGTTCGATGATCCCGAAAATCCAACCTCAATGGATAAGATAATGGAAGCCGCCGGCGCAACACCGGTTAACTGGTCACATAAGGCAGAGTGCTGCGGCAACGCATACATCATGGTAGACAAGAATATGACATTAAGTCTGGTCACGAAAATCATAAACGCCGCGGATAGGGGAGGCGCCGATATCATCGTAACGGCGTGCCCGCTCTGCCAGGCCAACGTCGAGGCGCGGCACTCGTTGCTTCAGCAAAAATTCGGCTTAAAACGCAGCATCCCGGTGGTATATTTCACACAACTTTTAGGTGCCGCCCTGGGCGTCGATAAAGGCAAGCTTGCGATGGACGAGAGCGTCTACAAGCTTATCGAAAAAGCGCGGCAGGCAGAAAAGGTAGTTGGTTAGTATGGCGAGAACTGGAGTATTTATCTGTCATTGCGGTGCGAATATCGCCGGTAAGGTGGATGTCGCAAAGGTCGCAGAAGAAGCTGTCAATCTTCCCGGTGTGGTATACACCGGTCACCAAAAATATTCCTGCTCCGAGGCGGGGCAGAAGGTCATCGTCGATGCGATTAAGGAGAATAAGCTCGACCGCGTGGTCATCGGCTCCTGCTCGCCGAAGATGCATGAGAACACGTTTAGAAAAACCGTCCAGCAGGCGGGGCTTAACGCGTACATGCTGGAGATCGCAAACCTTCGCGAGCAGGTTTCCTGGGTTACGGGGGATAAGGAAGAGGCCACCGCCAAGGCGTTTGATTTGATTAAGGCCGCGGTCGGTAAAGTAACCTTTGCCAAGCCGCTTACCCCGGGCCAGGTCCCGGTAACGAAACGCGCGCTGGTTATCGGCGGGGGTATCGCCGGCATCCAGGCTTCGCTCGACATCGCCGGTATGGGATACGAAGTCGTTATGGTCGAAAGGGAACCTTCGATCGGCGGGCGTATGGCGCAGCTCGATAAGACCTTCCCGACGCTCGACTGCTCGGCATGTATCCTCTCACCCAGAATGGTCGACATCGCGCAGCATCCAAAGATCAAACTTTATACCTATTCCGAGGTCGAGACGGTCAACGGCTATGTCGGTAACTTTAACGTGACGATCCGCAAAAAGGCGCGTTTTGTCGATGAGAAGCTTTGTACGGGTTGCCTCGAGTGCATAGGCAAGTGCCCGTTAAAGAAAAAACTAAAGAACAAATTCGAGAACTTTCGCGCGCCGCGCGGGGCTATCTATGTTCCGTTTGCGCAGGCAGTCCCGAAGGTTCCGGTTATAGAGAAAGAAACCTGCCAGTATTTGAATTCGCCCGACCCGGACACCATCGAGGTCAAAGAAGGCGAGAAGAAGCCCAAACGCAAATGCGGCGCCTGTGCCAAGGCTTGCGCCCAGGGCGCCATCAACTACGATATGCAGGATGAGCTGATAAACGAGACCTTCGGTGCGATCGTCATTGCAACCGGCTTCAACCTGTTCGATCACAGTAAATACGGCGAGTACGGCGGCGGACAACTCCCCGACGTCATCACCGGGCTCGATTTCGAGCGCATGGTCAATTCATCCGGCCCGACCGAAGGCAAAATCGTTCGCCCATCCAACGGCGAGAAGCCAAAGCGCATAGTCTTCATCCAGTGCGTCGGCTCGCGTGACGAGGCCAAGGGCGTGCCGTACTGTTCGAGGATTTGCTGCATGTATACGGCGAAGCATACCATTCTCGTCCGCGAGAAAGTGCCGGACGCCGAAGTATACGTCTTCTATATGGATATCAGGGCCGCCGGTAAAGGCTACGAGGAGTTTGTCCTTCGCGCCCAGCGCGAGTATGGCGCCAACTATATCCGCGGCCGCGTCTCGCGCATCTACGAGGAAGACGGCCATATGACTATAAAGGCGGCCGACACGTTGGCCGGCATGCCGATTGAGATGGCGGCGGATATGGTTGTCCTGGCGACGGGCTCCATCGCCCGCGAGGATAGCGTAGAGTTTGCCAATACGATCGGTATTACGACAGACACCTACGGCTTCATCAGCGAGACTCACCCCAAACTGAAACCGGTCGAGGTCCCGCGCGAGGGCGTGTTCGCCTGTGGAGCGGCGCTGTCACCGCGCGATATCCCCGACACGGTGGCCACCGCCGGTGCGGTCGCCGCCAAGGTCGGTGTGTTATTCTCGAACGATATCCTGATGAGCGATCCGATGGTTGCCGAGATCGACCCGATGAAGTGCGTCGCCTGTGGCGCGTGCGTAGCCGTGTGCCCGTACTCGGCGATCACTATGGAAGAGTTCAGAGGTAAGAAGTTCGCTAAGGTAAACGAGGCCATGTGCCAGGGTTGCGGAACCTGTTCGGCGGCGTGCCGTCCGGGTGCGGCCCAGCTCAAAGGCGTGACTGATGAACAGATATTAAAATCGATAGAGGCGGTATTACAGTGGTAGATAATGGGCATTTCAAGATAATCGGATTTTTCTGCAACTGGTGCAGCTACGCCGGTGCAGACCTGGCGGGAAACCTTCGCCTGAGCTATCCGGCGGATCTCAGGATTGCAAGGATCCCCTGTACGGGCCGGATGGACCCCTTGTTCGCGCTGAAAGCATTGCTTGAGGGCGCAGACGGGGTCATGGTATCCGGCTGACACCCCGGTGATTGCCACTACAGAGAGGGCAATTACTACGCCAGGCGGCGCCTGGCACTGTTTAATGAGATACTGCCGGTATTAGGCATTGAGCCGGAGAGGTTCAGGTACACCTGGATCGCGGCCTCCGAAGGCAAAGAGCTTAAAGAGGAAGTCGAGGACTTTCTCGAGGTGCTGCAGAGAATCGGCAAATTCAACCCTAGTGTCTTCTCGAATCTCGACCCGGCGACGGTTACAGAGATAGAGAAGTCGGGAGAGAAGGTCGAGGCCTAATATGGAGAAACTTCAAACGCAATTACGAGAAAAAGCTATAGAACTTTTGGATAAAGGTGAAGTTACCGCCGTTATCGGTTGGGGCTCGGGGTGGAACCCGGCAAAAGCGACACCGCTTTTCGCCCGCGATAAAGAAACGGCGGATAAATTCGTCTTTAACCCGTTCTGCTTCAACAACCTGGCAGTTTACCTGCCGAGGATGAATGAAAAGACCGCGATCATGGCCAAGCCCTGTGAGGCAGGCTCTATTGTGGCGCTCTTGGCCGAAGGCAAGATCGCCCGCGAGAACATCTACGTGGTAGGCGTCGCATGTCGCGGTATCGTCGACCCGGTCAAGCTTGAGAAGGCCGTCGGCTCCATCGACGATGCGACAGCCGCATACCTCGATGGCGACAGCGTAGTCGTCGAGATTGGCGGAGAGGCGAAGCGGGTACCGTTTGCGGAGGTCGCTATGGATAAGTGCATGTCGTGCAACCAGCAAGACACGACCTTCAGCGATGTTATGGTAGGAGAACCGGCCCAGGTACCGCAGGGTCAGCCATCCTTGGTCGTACCGGAGGATGCCGACGCCGCGTGGTGGGCCGCGTTTTGGACTAAAGAATTCGATCGTTGCATCCGCTGCTACGCATGCCGCGAGTCATGCCCGGCGTGCTACTGTCGCGATAACTGCGCGGTGCAGTCGCTTCGCGAGAGGTGGCAGCACGTAACCTGGGATTCAAAGGAAGCGCTCATGTTCCACGCCCAGAGGGCCATGCACGTAGCCGGCAGATGCATCGAGTGCGGCGCATGCGAGCGTGCCTGCCCGATGGGAATTCCGCTCACACTGCTTCACCAGCAGGTAGGCAAGGCCGTAAAAAAACTATTCGACTTTAATGTGGGGGAAAAGGTGGATGAGCGTCCACCGCTTGAAACCTTCCGTAAGGAGGAGCTAGAGAAAAGTGGTCACTAAGATATTACCCGCTGGAAATATCCAGTCATGGATTGATAAGTTAGTCGCTTCTTACGGGGTATATGCTCCGGTGGAAGTTGAAGGCGCCTCATCGTTTAAACAGATCAAGGCCGGGCAAGCCCCTGCTTTTGATGCCAGAACCGATCTTTCACCAAAGGGCATCATATTCAAGCAGGTCGAGAAGATTCTCTCCTACAAGAAGGATGAAAACGGCATAGCGATTGAATACGCACCGGAAGAGGAGACGAAGACCGTCATCTTTGGTCTGCGTCCCTGCGACGCACGGTCGTTTACGTTAACCGATAAACCGTTTCTCGATCCGGTAATGCCGGAGAATAAATACGCCGAGCGCAGGAAACATACCGCGCTCGTAACCATGGCCTGTAACAAGGCCTGCAACACATGTTTTTGTACCTCAGTCGGCGGCGCTCCGGACGAGAAGGTGGGCGATGTCTGGATGATGAATCTGGACGGGCGCTACATTGTAGAAGCGCTCACGGAGGCCGGCGAGGAGCTTTTGAAAACGGCCGGCTCGCTTAGCGATGCAACCGTCGATGATGAGGCCGCTGCAAAGCGTATCGGCGAAACGGTTGCGGCTTCGATGGAAAAACTTGAGGTACCGAGTGCAAAAGCGCTCGATAACCTCTTTACCGATGAAGCCTTCTGGCAAAACCTTACGGCCAAGTGCTTAAGCTGCGGCGCATGCACCTTCGTGTGCCCGACCTGTTATTGCTTCGATGTCAAGGATGACGGCACCGTTAAATCGGGCGACCGTTACCGTGGCTGGGATTCATGCATGTTCTTCCAGTACAACCGCGCAGCGGGCGGCCATAACCCGAGGGAGTTTCACTGGAAGCGTATGCGACAGAGGATGCTGCACAAGTTCAGCTACTTCCCGGAGAAATACGGCGATATCGACTGCGTAGGCTGCGGTCGCTGCATCAAAAGCTGCCCGGTCTCATACGACCTGCGCGACTTCATCCAGTCGGCGCTTCGCGCAACCGCCGGAATGGAACTCGGTTTCGCCGAAGAGCTTCCAACTGAAGATCAAGTAGAACCATTGGCGTGTGATGTAAAACCGAGCGACGAAATTGTCAAGACGGGAGTTGGTTCGGATGACTAGTGCGACAGACATCAAAACAATGCTGCCGCTAACAGCTACAATCCTTGAGGTCTTCGATGAGACCCCGGATATAAAAACATTTAGGATAAAACCGGATGACGAGCAGGAGTGGGAGAAATTCCAGAACAGAAAGTCCGGCCAGGTCGCCGAGCTTTCGGTGTTCGGCACGGGTGAATCGGTTATATCGATCACTTCGCCGCCAACCCAGCCGGATTATTTGGAATTCACCATCAAGCGCACCGGCGTTGTAACGGATATGATCCATACCTTTATCGCGGGAGACAAGATCGGCATTCGCGGCCCCTATGGCAACGGATTTCCGGTTGACGACTGGAAGGGTAAAAATCTTGTTTTCGTCGCCGGCGGTTTCGCCCTCGCACCGGCGCGAAGCGTCCTTAACTACGCGCTTGATAAGCGCGACGACTACGGTCACATCGATCTGTTCTACGGCGCCAGGACCCCGGGGGATCTCTGCTTTAAGTGGGAGTACGACCGCTGGAAGAACGAGAAAGATATGTTTTTCGACGTCACCGTTGACTGTGGCGATGATGCTTGGACCGGCAAGGTAGGCGTCGTTCCTGCTCTAGTAAAAGATGCCAACCCGTCACCGGAGAACACGATCGCAATAATTTGCGGTCCTCCGATCATGATCAAGTTTACCCTGCAAGAACTCAACGCGATGGGCTTCCAACCGGAGCAGATCGTCACTACCCTCGAGGGTAAGATGCAATGCTGCGTAGGCCTTTGCGGCCGCTGCAACGTCGGCTCGAAGTTCATCTGCAAAGACGGCCCGGTTTTCACACTGGCCGAGCTCAACGCAATAAACGGTGATTTCTAATGGGGGGACGTTCTTAATTTGCGCAAATAACTCAAAGGTCAAGCATAGCAATAAAGCGGGGAGACAAAATAGCACGGCTTGCTGAGCAAAAGATCGGCAATATGTACAATTGCTCATAAGCATAAATGTTTGACAACTATATCCCTCAAGCGTTAGAGTTAAGCCATGCCACGGAAACCACGCCTTGATGCGCCAGGACTAGTCCACCACGTTATTGCGCGCGGCATCGAGCGAAGAGAGATTTTTGTCGACGATGCCGATAGACGTACGCTTTTTGCCCAAATAAGTAAACTTGCGGGCGGTGATAACAACCACATCTATGCCTTCTGTTTGATGCCAAACCACATCCATCTGTGTGTGCGAACCCTTGCCATGCCGCTTGCGACCTTTATGCGGCGCTTACTAACGCGCTATGCCATCTACTTCAACCACCGGCACAAGCGATGCGGGCACCTGTTTCAGAATCGATACAAATCTTTTGTTGTCGATGAGGAAAATTATCTGCTCGAACTTATCCGCTATATCCACTTGAATCCGGTACGTGCAGGGACGATTAACGGACTTGATGCGCTTGAGCGCTGGCCTTATGCGGGGCATGCCGCACTCATGGGCAGGGTGAAGCTTTCTTGGTTTGCGTCAGAGCATGCTCTTTCGCTTTTTGCCGGCAAGCGCTCTCCTCGTGAAAGACTGGCTACGTTTATGCAGGAGGGGCTGGAGCGCAGCTCGAATTATGAGCTATCCGGTGGCGGTTTAAAGAGAAGTCTTAAAATAAGAGAGCGGAGTGAGCGCGCTGCAACAGGCGCTTTTGATGAGCGCATCTTAGGAGCGAGCAGCTTTGTCGAGGCAGTTCTTGCTAACATAGAGCACCCGCCCAGGGATCAAGCCCCTAAAGTATCACTTGAGGAACTGAAGCAAATCGTTGCCACGGTATTTGGCCTTACGGACGCTGAGTTATGCTCCGGCTCGAGGCGACCTACTATCGTAAGCGCTCGAGATGCGCTCATATGGTATGGGGCACAGCATCTTGGCATACGAGCGGCGGAGATCGCATCGACCTTAAATATCACGCCATCGGCTGTCTGCACTGCGCTTCGGTTAAAGCGGGGCAAAGAGTCCAGCGAGCGGTTATTGATGTAGACTTATTTGCCTAAATTAAGAACGTCCCCTAAACTAAAGACTATGTTAAATGACATTGACATTAAATCCATCAAAGGTCTTTCCGATGCCGAGGCCGCCAACAGGCTCAGGCAAGAAGGCTATAACGAACTTCCTTCAACCCAGAGGCGTAATATCTTCGCCATCGCATTTCAGGTCATCCGCGAACCGATGTTTTTGCTGCTCGTTGCGGGCGGCGCAATCTATCTGATAGTGGGCGATATAGAGGAGGCGGTGCTTCTTTTAAGCTTTGTCTTTGTCGTCATGGGGATTACCTTTTACCAGGAGCGAAAAACCGAGCGGGCGCTCGAGGCGCTTCGCGATCTCTCAAGCCCGCGTGCGCTCGTTATCCGTGGCGGCAAGGAAGAGCGGATAGCGGGCCGTGATGTCGTGCGCGAGGATATTATGGTGCTGACCGAGGGCGATCGCGTGCCGACGGATGCCGTCATGTTGTCAAGCAACGACCTTTCCGTCGACGAATCGCTTCTAACAGGGGAATCGGTACCGGTCAGGAAAACTCCCTGGGATGGAGAGATGCATATAACACGCCCGGGCGGTGAAGACCTGCCGTTTGTGTACTCCGGGACGCTCGTCGTTTCCGGCCAGGGAATAGCGCGAGTTCTGGCGACCGGTATTAATACCGAGATGGGCAAAATCGGAAAAGCGCTGCGCGAGCTTGAACCCCAGGAGACGCCGTTGCAGGAGAAAACCGCAGGCCTGGTGAAAACATTGGCAATAGTGGCACTCTCACTCGCGATCCTCGTTGTCATAGCCTACGGAGTTACCAGGGGAAACTGGCTTAATGGTCTTCTTGCGGGCATTACGCTTGCCATGGCGACTATCCCGGAAGAAATCCCGGTCATCCTTGTCGTATTCCTGGCGCTCGGTGCATGGCGAATCTCGCAAAACCGCGTGCTTACACGGCGCGTTCCCGCGGTTGAGACGCTGGGCTCGGCCACCGTGCTCTGTGTAGACAAAACGGGCACACTCACGCTTAACCGCATGACCGTAAGCAAAATCTACGCCGGCGGCGAGTATCATAAAGTCGACTATAACGCGCCCGTGTCGCTCCCCGAGAAGTATCACCAGATCGTGGAGTTCAGCATCCTGGCGAGCGAGCGCGATCCTTTTGACCCCATGGAGAAGGCGTTTAAGGAGCTTGGGGGGCATTACCTTGCCCACACCGAGCACCTGCACGGCGACTGGAATCTGGTGCACGAATATTCCTTGTCCCCCGAGCTGCTGGCCCTGTCGCACGTTTGGAAGTCACCGAACAGCGATGAGTACGTGATCGCCGCCAAAGGCGCCCCTGAGGCTATCGCCAACCTTTGCCATTTCAACGAGGCTGAGATGCAGGACCTTGCCCGGAATATCAACGAAATGGCAAATGAAGGCCTGCGTATTCTTGCCGTGGCCAAGGCACACTATAAAGGGGCTACATTTCCAGCAATACAGCACGACTTTGATTTTGAATACTTGGGGTTGATCGGGCTCTCCGATCCGGTGCGCCCGACCGTCCCGCAGTCGGTAAAAGAGTGCTATGATGCCGGGATAAGGGTAGTGATGATTACCGGCGATTACCCCGGCACCGCGCAAAGCATCGCACGCCAAATCGGTCTTACCCGTGTTGATGAATTCATGACCGGGGCAGAGCTTGAGCAGATGGACGAGCTTGAGCTTGAGCAGCGCGTTAAAACAGTGAATATCTTTGCGCGCGTTGTCCCCGAGCAAAAACTGCGCCTGGTGAGCGCCCTAAAGGCTACCGGCGAGATCGTTGCCATGACCGGCGACGGTGTAAACGACGCCCCGGCGCTTAAAGCGGCAAATATCGGTATCGCCATGGGAGGACGGGGCACCGACGTTGCCCGCGAGGCTGCATCGCTTGTGCTTCTCGACGACGACTTTGCATCCATCGTCCAGGCGGTAAAACTTGGACGCAGGATCTTCGACAACATCCGAAAGGCGCTTTCTTACGTCTTTGCCATTCATGTTCCCATCATCGGGATGTCGCTTATTCCGGTGCTCTTTGACCTGCCGCTCGTACTCCTGCCGGTTCATATCGTCTTCCTTGAGCTTATTATCGACCCGGCAAGCTCTGTAGTTTTTGAAGCCGAACCCGAGGAGGCCGATGTAATGGAACGCCCGCCCCGCGATCCCAGAGAGCCGCTTTTTGGGCGCAGACTTATGACTATAAGCATATTGCAGGGGTTAAGCGTCCTTTTGATCGTGCTATCGGTTTACCGCACGGCGCTATACCTGGGGCATAGCCCAACAGATGCCCGCGCCCTCGCGTTTACAACGCTCATCATCGCGAACCTAGGCCTTATACTTACAAATCGCTCCTGGTCACGGAATATCCTGGCGGCATGTCGTACGCCGAACGCCGCCCTCTGGTGGGTAATAGGCGGCGCAATTTTGTTTCTTGCCCTTGTAATATATGTCCCGGTCCTGCGAAGTCTCTTCCGCTTTACGATTTTGCATCCGATCGACATAGCGGTCTGCCTAACCGCCGGTATTGCAAGTATCCTGTGGTTCGAAGGACTAAAGCTGATCAGCAGTCATAATAATCGGCCACTGGACCAGGAATTGATGTCGTAGCCGGATCCATCCAACAACCGATTAACCAGAAAACACCCCGCCCAGCGGTACAATACACACCTATTTTGTGCTAATATCCTGCTTAGTTTGTTTTTTACCAAGGAGGAGATTAATGAGGAAAATCATTGCCGGTTTACTTATCCTGGCGCTCAGCTTCCTGGCAATTGGCTGTAGCACCACAAAAACCGCAACAAGCACATCGGGAGGAGACAAAAGCACAACAGAGAAAGCGACATCTACACCCGCGACCATCAGAATCGGAACGCTTCCAACCGAGGATACCCTGGCTATCCATGTCGCCGACCAGAAGGGGATTTTTAAAAACAGAGACCTTGAGGTAAAGGTTACCGTGTTTAAAAGCGCCCAGGAGCGCGACGCGGCACTTCAGGCCGGTCAGATCGACGGCTTTATGGGTGATATCGTTGCCGTTGCCGCGCTGCAGCAAAGCGGTACCCCCGTTTCCATCGTGAGCATTTTGCTTGGGGCCGTGCCGTCCGAGGGGCGCTTCGGCATTGTAGTACCTCCAGAATCCACCGCGACAACAGTCGCCCAACTTAAAGGTATGCCGATTGCCACATCAAGTAACACCATCACCGAATATGTCATCGACTCGCTGTTTAAAGAAAACACTCTCAATGACAGCGATATCAAGAAAGTCGAGATCAAGGCCCTGCCGGTTCGTCTGGAGGCCGTAATGAGCGGTCAGGTGCAGGCTGCAGCGTTGCCGGATCCATTGCTGGCTCTTGCAGTAAAGCAAGGCGCACACCTAATCGTCGACGATACGAAGGGCGCCAACATCTCCCAGACGGTTCTCGTATTCAGAAAAGATTTCTTGGTTAAGGATGAGAATAAAACCGCAGTCAAAAGCCTGCTCGTAGGCATAAATGACGGCGTAGGCCTGATCAATAAAAATCCCGACGCCTATCGCAAGCTGCTTGTCGATAAAGCCAAGCTGCCAAAGCCGATCGAGAACTCATATAAGATCAACACGTATCCGGAAGTCCAGCTTCCGACCAAGGATGAAGTGGGTCAGGTGCTGGATTGGATGGTCAAGAAGAATATCATCAAACCCGGTTTAACGTATAAAGACCTGGTCAACCGGGAGGTTCAGCCCAGCTAGTGCCCGATGTAGATCTTCTCAACGTTGGAGTCGATTACGAGCATCTCGGCCGGACGGTAACGGCGCTTGACGGCGTTGATTTGCATGTTCCGGCGGGTGATGCGCTAGCTATAATCGGCCCCTCGGGCTGCGGCAAATCGACGCTGCTCTATACGTTGAGCGGCCTGATCAAGCCGACCCGCGGAAGTATCAGGATCGACGGCGATGAGCTGCAAGGGCAGCGTCTTCAGACGGCGTTAATTCTGCAAGACTACGGATTGTTTCAATGGAATACCGTCTTCGATAATGCCGCACTCGGTCTTCGGGTGCGGCATATTCCGAAGGGGCAAATCAAGGAGAGGGTAGGAAAGATTCTCAAACGCCTCGGCCTTTGGGAGATGCGCGACCGATACCCGGGTCAACTCTCGGGCGGGCAACGCCAGCGCGTGGCAATTGCGCGCTCGCTCTCACTTGAGCCCGATTTGCTCCTGATGGATGAGCCGTTTTCTTCACTTGACGCCCTCACCCGCGAAGAGTTGCAAAATACCGTCCTCGATATATGGCTTGAACGTAAAACTAACGGTAAAGTAAAGGTAGATGGTAATGGAAACGGTCATTTACCAGGCACTTTAACGGTTGTGCTTGTAACACACAGTATTGAAGAGGCGGCGTTTCTCGGCAGGCGCATAGCGGTTATGGGGATAAACCCCGGGCGGATAACCTCGATGGTCGACAACGAAGAGATGGGTGAGGCCGATTATCGCAACACACCCGGCTTTTACGATCACTGTGCGAAACTGCGCGGTATGCTAAAGGACGGTGTTCGTGTTGGATAAGGCGCGAGGATACGTTGGTGCAACCGTCGGGCTTTTTGTTATCTGGTATGCGTTAGCAGCCACATTCAAACTACAGGCTCTGCCGTCGCCTGTGATCGTCTTTGCGGATTTCTTCCGTCTGCTGCCGGGAGAGCTCTCACGCCACTTCGCAATCAGTCTCTACCGGGTTCTGGTAAGCACCGCACTCGGGATGGTCTTGGCGCTGCCAATCGGCCTGGTTCTGGGAAGGGAAGAGCGCCTCGACCGCTTTTTCGCGCCGCTTATCTTTATTCTTTATCCCATCCCAAAAGTAGTATTCTTACCGGTATTCCTCTTTCTTTTAGGGATTGGGGACGTATCAAAAATCGTGCTGATAACAGTAATCGTCTTCTTCCAAATCCTCGTTACCACGCGAGATGCCGCGCGCGAAATACCCAACCAGTCGATTATGTCGATGCAGTCTCTCGGCGCGACCAAGTGGCAGATTTATAGGCATGTGATCTATCCGGCGAGTTTGCCTAAAACATTTACCGCCATCAGGATCGCCTCGGGAACCGCCATTGCAGTGCTCTTTTTCGCCGAGTCGTTTGCCACTGAGGAGGGTCTCGGCTACTTCATCATGGATGCCTGGAGCCGTTTCAACTACGCCGACATGTTCGGCGGAATCGTTGCCATGGCTGTAATGGGCCTCCTTGTCTACGAACTTCTCGAACTCCTCGAAAGCCGCCTCTGCCCCTGGTCCAAACTCTAGGAATTACGAATTACGGCTATTGCTAAGTGTCATTCTGAGCGAAGCGAAGAATCTAGATCGCACTCACAGACTGCTGTTGTCTGTCATTCTGAGCGAAGCGAAGAATCTAGCGGGCACTCACGTACTTCTGTCACTTAAGTATGTCTAAGCTTTGATTCACTGTGCTAAGAAGTCTTCACTCTAACTCTATCTAAGCTTAGACCCTCCTGCACATGTAGAAGGCTGCGCCCAAGATTCTTCAGTCGCATTCGCTCCTTCAGAATGACATGCACAGAAAATAGGATGTCGCGGTACTAGGTGTAGACACGCTACTATAAGAAGAAGGTTTTATTCGTAACTCGAAATTCCAACATTACTCATTAAGAACAAAAGAGGCCGTGCCGATGATTACCTCAGTCACAAAAACAATCGAGCAAGAAATCACATAAGTAGACGCAAAATAATCGCAGCAAACGAGGAGGCACCACATTGTTAAATCTAATTGATGAACTCAGCACAGAGCACTCAGACCTTTGTATTTCGTTCGGAAACCTCGAGCGCCTCGATATCTCATCCGAAGAGAGCCATAAGGAAATCCAGTCATTAAAAGCATCATTGCTGGCCCACCTCAGGAGAGAAAACGAAGAGCTGTATCCGCAACTTAGAGAAATGGCGTTTAATAATCTTCAGCTACAGCGCACGCTTGACTGGTTTACGCGCGACTTGGCGCGGATATCGGCCGTGCTCATCCTGTTTCTCGACAAATACTCGGACGGCGGCCCGCCATTAGCATTTAAGCGTGATTTTAGCCGCCTCAACAAAATCCTTAATGCCCTGATCAAGCAGGAAGAGCGCCTTATTTACACCGAGTACCAGAACGCATCGATCGGTAAAGTTGCCTAAAACGATCTACGAACGTTAATTTTACTGGAGCCTTCAGGGGCTCCAAATTTATTTTAATAATCTGACAAGCGGTCAATATCGCAATTGACAAAAGTTTAACCGGCCAATATAATGATTTGGATGCTCAAAAATAATTATTATGCTTTCTTCATAACGAGGTGAGATAGTTGGCACATAAAAAAGGAATGGGAAGTACCAGGAACGGTCGCGATAGCCAGTCTAAGAGACTGGGCGTTAAGGCTTTTGGCGGACAGTATGTAAACGCGGGAAGCATTATAATGCGCCAGCGCGGCACTAAGATTAAGCCGGGCGAGAATGTCGGGCTTGGCCGCGATTACACACTCTTTGCCCTGATAAACGGCTATGTTGTTTTTGAAAGTAAGGGTAGGAACGGTCGCAAGGTAAGCGTATTGACCGATGCAATCGCTCAAGCGTAACCCTTAAGAAATGCAGCTAAAGCCACAGTTACCTGTGGCTTTTTTGTTTGGGGATATATAAATTATGTTTGTAGATGAGGCGAAGATTTTCGTAAAAGCGGGGAATGGCGGAAACGGCGTGGCCAGTTTCTTCCGGGCGAAGTATGTCCCAAAAGGGGGACCGGACGGGGGGGACGGCGGCCGCGGCGGTAGCGTCATCCTTGAAGTGGATGAAAACCTGCGCACGCTCATGGATTTCCACTACCAGCGGCATTTCAAGGCCGAGCGGGGGCAGCATGGTTCGGGCGGTCACAAAAACGGTAGAAACGGCGCCGACGTGGTTTTGAAAGTTCCGCCCGGTACGCTTGTTCGCGATGAAGAGGGGAACATCCTCGCGGACCTTACCGAGCCGGGTGAACGTGTGGTTATCGCCCGCGGTGGCATGCGTGGCAGGGGAAACGCGCATTTCGCGACGCCAACCCGCCGCTCGCCGACTTTTGCCGAGAAAGGCGAGCCGGGTGAGGAGCGCTGGGTAGTCCTTGAGCTTAAACTCCTTGCCGATGTCGGCCTCGTGGGGTTTCCGAGCACCGGAAAATCCACGCTGATCAGCCGGATCTCATCAGCCCGCCCAAAAATTGCGGAGTACCCGTTCACAACGCTTGTTCCCAATCTCGGGGTGGTCGCCGTACCGGATGGCCGCAGTTTCGTCGTAGCCGATATCCCGGGGTTGGTCAAGGGCGCGCATGCAGGCAAGGGCCTTGGGCACGGCTTTTTGCGTCACATCGAGCGCACGGCGGTTATCGTTCATATCCTGGATATGGCGGCGCTCGAAGGGCGCAACCCAATCGAGGATTTCGAGGTGATAAACCGCGAACTCGAGCTTTACGACCTCGAACTTGCGCATCGCCCGCAGATCGTTGCCGGCAACAAGATGGACATACCCGAGGCGCAGGCCAACCTGCCTGTGGTCGAGAGATATATGCAGGAGCGCGACATACCGTTCTTCCCGATATCGGCCGCAGTCGGAACCGGCGTGGATCGTTTGCTCTACGCGGTCGCAGACCTGTTGGATACCGTCGAAAAACCCGAGGTAAAACGGGAAAAAGAGAAGAGAGTTGTCGCAGAAAAGCCGAGCCCGACGGAAATCACCGTATCCAGGGAGGGCGACACCTGGGTTGTGAAGGGCACCAATATCGAGCGAATCGTCGCGATGACCGATTTCGAAAACGAATACGCCATTGTTCACCTGCAGAAACGCCTTAAGCGCATAGGCGTCGAAGACAAGCTCATCGAAGCGGGCGCCAAAGAAGGCGACACCGTGCGCATCGGCAAAATGTCGTTTGAGTTTTATCCATTCTAACCAGGGTCCAGAGACTCTATAGTGTCCAGAGACCAGGGTCCGGGGTTCCGGGAAGACCGGTTAATAGGTGAATGGGTTAATAGGTGAATGGGTTAATAGGTGAATGGGTTGATAGGTGAATGGGTTGTGGGTAGAGGGAGTGGGTAAGAGTGAGTAGCGAGTACATGTCATTCTGAGGCGATAGCCGAAGAATCTCGGGTGCAACCACAGCGACTGCAACTTATCAGCGTCTAGGCGTAGCTAAACTATTGTAAAAAGAAGGTTTTCCCCGAACCCCGGCCTCTGGACCCTTACTTATTAGCAGGTAAACATGCTAAAATGTTTATTAGCTTTATAATCCAACACACAGAGGTGCAAATTAATTGCAAAGGACTGAATGCCTTCCGTAATGCTCGTCGAGTAGTTATTAAGCTTGGGACGAGCACTATTACCAAGAGCACGGGCGAAATCGACCACGTGCAGCTAAAAAACATAGTCGATCAGGTGGCGAAACTTAGGGCCAAGGATTACCAGGTCGTAATCGTTTCTTCGGGCGCTATCGCCGCCGGAGTCGAAAGTCTGGGGCTCAAAGCCAGACCGGCCGCCATACCCGAGCTACAAGCCGCTGCATCGGTTGGCCAGGGGTTACTGCTCCACGAATACGCAACGCTTTTCAGCGAACACGGATTAAAAGTCGGCCAGGTTTTGCTGACCCAGCACGACATCGTCCACCGGCAGCAATACCTTAACTCACGCAACGCGCTCAAGACTTTGCTTAAATTGGGAATAGTCCCAATAATTAACGAAAACGACGCAACGGCTGTCGATGAGATTAAATTCGGCGACAACGATACGCTTGCGGCGCTGGTCGCCAATCTTGTCAATGCCGATATTTTGATACTGCTCTCGGATATCGAAGGGCTTTACACATGCGACCCGCGTTTTGGCGGAGACGCTTGTCTTATCCCGGAGGTCAAAGATATTACCTCTGAGCTGGAGGATCTGGCCGGTAGCGTCGGTAGCGAGTTTGGCTCGGGCGGTATGGCCACGAAAGTGCAGGCGGCCCGGATCGCCATTTTCGCATGTGTCGGCATGGTTATCACAAACGGGCGAAGGCCGAACGTTTTGGTAGACATAATGGATGGCAAGCGAATCGGCACATTCTTTATACCAAGAAAAAAGAAATTAAGCGGTCGTAAACTTTGGATCGCGTTCGGCAAGTCGACCGCTGGAAGCATTACCGTTGACGACGGTGCGGTTAACGCTCTCATCGCATCGGGCAAAAGTCTCCTGCCGGCCGGCGTTGTTGCAAGCGAAGGTGAGTTCCAGGAAGGCGATGCGGTAAATATAAAAGATATGCGTGGGCGGATTTTTGGAAAAGGGATAACCAATTACTCCTCGGATGAGGTGGACCGGATAAAGGGTCTGAAAACCTCTGAGGCCATGGAAAAGTATCCCGAGAGCATGAACAACGAAGAGATTATCCATAGGGATTGTTTAGTAATTTTACGCTAGGGAGGGGATTTACGACGATGGCGCAGATAGAGCGTTTGCGGGCTGAAGTTGTTGAGATCGGGAAGAGGGCCAAGACCGCCGCGGCGGCGATGGCGACGTTGAGCACAGAACAGAAAAACAATGCGTTGATCAGTATGGCTGAAGCTCTGGTTGCCAACGCTGAGCACATATTGGCCGCCAACGAAAAGGACATGGAAGCAGCGGCCGCTGCCGGGATAGGCTCATCGCTGCTCGACCGGTTGATGCTTACCTCGGTGAGGGTTAAAGAGATGGCCGAAGGGCTTTACGATGTGGCGGTTCTTACCGATCCGGTGGGCGAAACGATTAAGGGATGGCGTGTGCCGAACGGCCTGGACATACGCCAAGTCAGGGTCCCCCTAGGCGTTGTGGCGATTATTTATGAGGCGAGGCCGAATGTCACAGTCGAAGCGGCGGGTCTTTGTGCGAAAAGCGGAAACTCGATTATTCTGAGGGGCGGCTCGATGGCGCTTCACTCCAACCTTGCGCTCACGGAAGTAATTGCAAACGCGGCAACCGAGGCCGGGCTTCCCGCCAACGCCATCCAGGCGCTGGCAAATCCCGACCGCGAAGCGGCAAAAGAGCTTATGAGGCTCGACCATTTTATCGACCTGCTTGTTCCAAGGGGCGGGCCCGAGTTAATTCATGCTGTGGTGTCGCATGCCACGGTGCCGGTTCTCTGGGCGGGTGCGGGCAACTGCCATATTTACGTGGATGCGAGCGGCGACCTTGAGATGGCCAAGAGGATAGTTATAAACGCCAAGTGCCAGCGCCCCAGCGTTTGCAATGCGGCAGAAACGTTGCTTGTGAACAGGGAAATCGCAGAAACATTTCTGCCAATGGTGGGTGCGGACCTGACGGCGCAGGGCGTGACCATCATCGGGGACAAGACGACCAGGAAATACATTCCTACAGCGCAAGAAGCGACCGAGAAGGATTGGTTTACCGAGTATCTGGAGCTTAAGATAGCGGTTCGTGTAGTCGATTCCACCCAGGCGGCGATCGACCACATAAACACCTATGGGACCAGGCACTCCGAAGCGATTATCACCAAAGACCTCGAGTCGGCGCGCAAGTTTACGCAAGAAGTGGATGCTGCGGCCGTCTACGTAAACGCCTCGACACGGTTTACCGATGGCTCGCAGTTCGGGCTGGGTGCAGAAATAGGTATCAGCACACAAAAACTTCACGCGAGGGGCCCTATGGGCTTGACAGCCCTCACGTCTACGAAATACGTTATAGAAGGAACCGGACAGATTAGATCTTAGGTCTTAGGTTTAGGAGGTACACCTTGACTATCGAGCAAATAGCAACGCTGGTTATTTTGGTCTTAATTCTCGGCTTCGGCATTTGGGCTTACACTGCATCATCGGCGGCGCATAAAGAAGACGAAACAGAACAATCGAGTTAGCGGTAATAACACGGCGACCCATAAACAAAAGAAAAGCCAAGTAGCCATTAGCTAATACAACCAGCTACTTGGCTTTAGTTGTCCATTACCACACGCTGATTACACGCTAAGCGGCCATTTCCGGACGGCTGGGCTCCGAAACCTGCTCCAAGACCTCACCGGCCTCCTCGATATTCTGGCTGCGCACTGCTATATCGCCAAGCGATAGTATTCCTACCAGCAGTCCATCCTGATCGACAACCGGCAATCTCCTTATTTTAAACTCCTCCATGATATGCGCGGCCTCGTCCAGGTCGGTATCGGGTGATACGACATGTAGGTCGGAACTCATAATTTCGCCAACACTTGTGTTCTCAATATCCATGCCATCGGCAACCGCACGAATAACGATGTCGCGGTCGGTCACGACACCGATTAAGATATTGCCATCCAGAATCGGCATGAAGCCCACATCGATATCCCTCATCATAGAAGCGATATTCATAATGGAATCGGTAACTTGAGCAGATTCAGGATTTTTTGTCATGATGTCGCTGACGTTCACAAAAAACACCCCCTTTATTTTCCTCATACATTTTGAATATTCCCACTTTTTTTATCCTGGAAACAGAAAATATAATGCCGATAATACCAAGCAGTGCACTAAATACACAGTGCGCTAAATACCTTGATAAAAAGCTATCTGAGCGTTAACATATTTTGTAAGGGAAACGGGGGACGGATACATATGGATAGCACTTTGCTCACAGTGGGAATTTTTGGCATAATTGCAATTCTCGCTATAGGAATGTTCGTAAGAAACATCATCGGCTTTATCAAAGAAGCACGACAACCAAGGGAGACGTACGGCGAGCCCGCTCCACGCCCTAAAGAACAACCAAAGAAATTGGAGCCGAAAGCAGAAGTAAAAGCCAAGCCCACAGTGGTGGTACAACCCGGGCGGAGGCCCGCACCAAAGCCGGTCGCAGCACCTGCGGTACCTATGCCGCAACCGGTTGCTGAAGCCGAACCTGCCATTGTGGAAACCAAACCTGCCGCACAGAGCCCAAGCCAAATCGCATCCGCCACAGCTGCCGCAAACGATACGGCACCCACGGCGTCTGCCATGAAGACTACCGCACCGGCGCCTAACGGCTCTACACCTGCGGATACCGCCAAAAATGCGGGAAGGCCTCCAATCAGGGTTCAAGGACCAAAAGAAGAAGACAGTAAACGGATTGAACGGATAGAGAACGTGCTCGCCAAGCACTTCGAGCCGCAACCGGTAAACGACAACCACAAAGCCGATAAATCGGCCGGTTAACCAGCGGGCTACATACTAAAAATCATCTCAAAGCCTGAGATAAAGCCGGAAACTTTTTCTCCGGCTTTTTTGGGTATAGAAAACCTCGAGCGCGAAACGTGTCTTACCTCTTTCTTGACGGGAGTGGGGAGGGTTACGTATAGAACTAATAGAACCAGTAGTGCCAATACAAGACCGCTTTATCGGATGCCTTCTCGGGCTTGCAATCGGGGATGCGTTGGGCTCACGAGTTGAAGGATATTCCCCCGAGGCGGTACAACGGTCAAACGTGGATATGACCGAGTTTCTTGAAGAGCTATGGAGCTGGAGTCGCGGCAGATGGACCGATGATACCAAAATGGCCATCGCTCTCACCGAAAGTATCATAGATGCACACGGCTTCAATCCCGAGCAGGCCGCAAAACGATATCTCGAATGGTATGCATCGGGTGATTTGCGCGGCATAGGGAATATAACACAGCAGAGCCTCGAGAACCTTAAGGAGGGCGCAAGCTGGCAAAATAGCGGGGTAAAAGCCGATTGGGCGGCGGGCAACGGCACGGCGATGCGGGTCGCACCCCTCGGCCTGCTCAACATCGATACCATCGAAAATCTGTGGCGGAATGCCGCCGATGACGCGATAATAACCCACAACAACCACGAGGCTATAAACGGCAGCTTTGCCGTGGCGTTTGCGGTTTCCCACCTAGTAAAAGGGGATATAACCCCAGATAACTTGATCCCCGAAGTGCTTAATTTTCTGCACCCTTCCGATGTTTTGCTGCGGCTTGAGGCGGCCCAAAAACTCATCAAACAAGGGAGCGCGCCACGAGATGCGCTCGCCGATCTAGGCACCGGCGGATATGTCGTCGAGACCGTTGCAAGCTCGTTCTACTGCTTTATAACCTCTCCGGATAGCTATGAGACCGCCGTCTACAACGCTATCCGGGGCGGCAATGATACCGATACGACTGCCGCCATCACCGGGGCCCTTTCGGGGGCGTTCCTGGGATTTGAAGGAATTCCCCTTAAATGGCGCGAAGAAGTAGAGGACGCTCCAGCCATCGAACTGCTGGCGACCGAACTGTATAACATCGCACTTGAGGCAACGTAAGGATATCCGATTCTATATTGAACTCCTCTCCGAATTCTCCAATAACCCGAATCCTCCAAAAAACTCAAGAGAAATTTCTTGCAACCGCTTGACCTACTTACCCTTATTATGTATTATGTATTTGTGCAACTGCGTAAATGGCCATTAGCGCCGACAACGTTTGCACACCCACTTATCAGAGAGCTCGCTGGTCGGGGACCAAATCAATAAGGAGGGGCACTATGAAGAAGCTAATGATAGCCTTAGTAGGTATCATGCTTGTACTTACCATGCTCACCGGCGGCACATTTTCCTACATGACCGCCGAGGCCGAGAACATGGACAACACAATAACCACAGGTTCTATGTGTCTTGGCACCGATCCCGAGCCGTTTATGACGATAGCGGATCTCATGCCGGGAAGCCCGCCGCAAGAGGCCACGTTAACCGTATTTAGCGGAAAGGACACCAAGTTTTTCTACAAGGTTAAGTCCTATCGGGAAACCGGGACGAGCACCAAGCTTTGGAACGCCGCCATGGTCGAAGTCGAGGACATGGAATCGGGGGATACGTGGACCGGAAACCTCAATATTCTTGAAACCGATTGGCTTGCCAGGGAAAACGGCGTTGAAGGCGGAGGCCCGGAAAACGGTCACGTCGTAAGCTTTAAAGTTTGGATTCCGCAGGAAGCGGATGTTGATGATGAATCTACAGCCACCGTCAAATTCAGGTTTGACGCCGAACAATGGAGACCCGTCACACCATAAAGAAAGAAGGAGGAACCGGGATGACACGTTATTTAGCAAGCATCAAGCAAAGCTGGAGTGAAACATCTTTAAGAGACCGTTTATTATCCGGTCTGGTGGTGGTGCTTATAGCAGCCTTTGTTGTTTTCTTCACCTTCGCCGCCTCCGGTCGGATCGGTCTTCTCATCGTAAAAAGCGGCAGCATGAGGCCACACATGCCTTCCGGTTCGCTCCTTGTGTTTAAAACGGTCAGGTTTGAGGATGTTCGAGGCGGCCAAATCGTTGTGTTTCGAGACGGAAAGTCATCGGATTCCCTGATAACGCACAGGGCGGTTGAAAAGGTCTATGAGAATGGGGCTTCCTATATCAAAACACAAGGCGACAGCAACCATCGCCCGGATACGGCGCTGGTTGCCAAGGATGAATTTATGGGTAGGGCGGTTTGGGTCATCCCGATGGCCGGCTACATCCTTGCCTTCACCAAAACCCCGATGGGATTGCTTGCCCTCAACCTGTCGCTAGCGTTCTTGGTGCTGCTTCTCGTCATAGACAAAATAAGGGCAGCCGAACGCGCCGCCTATGTCGCTCAAATCAGTACGTCAACAAGCGAACTTATTAATCCTAATGCTAAAGTAGACGCTGAGGCATCGGATTGCAGCTAAGCACATGGGAGAACTACGCATAATCAATAAACGTAGGGGCGGAGCTTGTCTCCGCCCCTACTTAATTAATGCCAATAAAAAGAACCGGTCCGATGGCCGGTTCTTTTTAATCACGTATCTTCTAAAGTTATACCGGTTTTCCACCGGTAATAAGTGTCAGGTGCTTTCTCGTGTGGGTAACGCGCTCTTCCGGTGCACCTTCGCCATCGATTGTCTCGTAGTTTACCCGGTGCAGGTACTGGCGCAGGTGCAACCCCACTGTCTCAATATATTGCAGGTTGTAATTACGTTTTTGCCCGGCGACTTTAAGCGCCATTTCAAGGATGTCGTCGTCGAGATAGAGGAGCAGCTCGCACTCTTTGGCGAAGCGATCGCGCTCTTCGCCTATTAATTTAAGGCCGCTTTTGGCTTCCCATTTTTTTAAAAAATCATACTTATTCATAATCTTTGATCCTGTAACTAACCAACAAATATCGTATATGTTATCGGCAGGTTATTAGGAAAGCTAAAAGCAAATATTCCCATTCACCCATTGACTGATTCACCTGCTTAACCGTTTTATCACCAGTATTGCGATATCGTCATCGAGCCTTCCCTGGGCAAAGGTGAAGCACTCCTCGATGATGCTATCGGCTATATCCTGGGCCGCAAGTCCGGCAGATATATCGATGACCCGCTTTAAACGCTTTTCTCCAAAGAACTCATCGTCTTTTCTTGCCTCAATAGTCCCATCGGTGAATGTTACCATAAAACCGTCGGGAGGCAGAGTGGTGGTGTGGTCGTGGTAGGAATAGTTGGGGAGCAGGCAAATTGCCGGGTCTGAGCTGGCTAGCTGAACACAATGCCCCTTTCCCTTGTCAAAATAGCAAGGATGCGGGTGCCCTGCATTCGCATACGTTACCAACCCGGTATCAACGTCATACACGATGCAGAAGACCGTGACGAATATCCCTTGCTCAAGTTGGCGACTAAGGGATGTATTTGCCTGGGAAAGTGCGAACGAGGGCGACGGGTATTGGTATAGAAAGGTTCGAATAGTGCACTTGACCATCGCCGTCGAGGCCGCAGCTTCAATGCCTTTTCCGCTGACATCGCCAATCACCATTGCATACCGGTTGCCGGGTAGGGCAATGATGTCGTAAAAATCGCCCCCAACCTGGGCTTCTTCGGTCGACGAGGCATAATAGGCCCCGAGGTCGGTGTGTGGAATTTCCGGGAGTTCCTGCGGCAGAAGGCTGCGCTGAAGTTCTTCTGCGATGTAGCGCTCTTTCTCAAGCTCGGTTTTCGTCTGGGTGTAAAGGATTGCATTTTGAACTGCAATTGTGGCCTGGCTTGCGATGCCCCGTGCGATCTCTATCTGTCGCTCCTCAAACATGATCATCCGTCCGGTGCTGCCTACACACATAACACCGATAGGTCTGCGCGCGTACATAAGTGGGCTGTAGAGGGCCGATTTAACATTGGTCGTGCGCATAAGTTCCTTGAATTGGGGCGAAAGACGAGGGTCGTCGATATTAGCGATAAACCATGTGCCGCTTTTAATTTTGGATGCCTCCGGAAAATCGGTTAGCTTAAACCGCAAGCCCGCGGGTATTGCATTCTCATAGCTGACGGCTATTACCATCTCGTCGTGCTCAGCGTCGTACAACCCAATATTCGAGTGGTCTAATCCGGTGGTTCGCACTGCGATGTTAACGAGTTCACGCAGCGTTTCGTTTATATCAAGCGACCTTCCAATTATATTCGCCGCCTGTAGCAGCAGGTTTGAGGTGTTAAGCGCTGCGTTTAACTGCTTATGAAGCATCGCGTGCTCTATCGAGGCCGATGTCTGCCTGGCGACCGCCTCCAGCAGATTTTTGTGGTAGTCATCGAATTTCTTTTTGTATGAAAAGCCAAAGACGCTTATAACCGCCCTCACTTCATTATCAACTAAAACCGGCACAAGCAGCGCAGTTTTAACACCTTCGTTGACGACATCCTTTAATGCTTGGGGTAAAGCCGGATAATCGTTGATCACCAGTGTATGCTTTTTTCTCACCGCTTCGGCGACCAGTGGTATACAATTTTCATATACCGGCTCAAGTAGGTTATATGCATATTTATTGATAATCTCGCCCATATCCTTATCGACCAGGCTCACAAACCCACCATCTCCGCCGGCAAGGTCTACCGTATGCTCGGCAAGCTTGGGCATCAGCTCATCTATCTCAAGCTGGGATGTAATTTCAAAGGTGATCCGATTTAGCGTTTCAAGGTCGTTCAGGTATCGGCGTTGCTGTTCCTCGGCGGAAATGTCTTTTATGATCACCTGGATCATTTTTTCTTCATCCATATTGATTACGGATATCGAAAAAGCAACGCTTACGATTGAGCCGTTCTTTTTTTTAAGGCGAATACCGGTCACGTCATGGATCGTCCCTTTATCTGAAACTTCCTGGCAGAGCTGGGAGAGACGCGGATGGTCGCCCTCGGGTACGAGTTCGAGTACGCTCAAATTAAAGAGTTCATTACGGGCATATCCGGTTAGTCTTTCAAAATACGGGTTGCAATCCAGGATGGTTTTATAGTGATAATCGATTAGGCATGTCGCCTCGGTGGCGCTTTCAAAGAGATTTTTGTAGAGCCGTTCTTTACGTTTTAGGCGGGAATGGGTAAGTCTTGTATCCAGTAGCAAGAAACTCAAAAGGCCGAGGGCGGCTTTTAGTAGAGTGGAGCGTCGATCTCTGGTAGTATGTTCAGACGGGTTTGGTAAAAGCATGCCTATCTATGCCTCCATCGTATATGCAACACGATACGTTTATACCCGGTAAAAGCGCTTTGAAACCTGGGGTAGGGGAGGAGCGCCAGATTACATGCCCGGCCTAATAGTAGCGGTTGTTCTCGCGGTAGCCGTTGGTTATGGGCATGCGGCGGTCTTTGCCGAACGCCCGTGGGCTTATTTTTATCCCTATCGGTCCCTGCCGACGTTTGTACTCGTTCTGGTCCACCTTGCGGATAACCCATTTTACGTAATTCTCGGGCAATCCCTCGGAAATGAGATCATCCATGCTTTTCTCCGACTCGATATAGCCGTGCAGAATCTCGTCCAATATGGGGTAAGGAGGAAGGGTGTCCACGTCTTTTTGGTCGGGTTTTAGCTCTGCCGACGGCTCTTTATCGATAATACTCTGCGGTATGATCGGCCCGCCGGGAAGCGTGTTCCTGTAGTTCGCGAGGTCGTAAACGGTCGTTTTTAAAATATCTTTTATCACCGCAAAGCCGCCGACCATATCACCGTAGAGCGTGGTGTAGCCGACCGCTATCTCGCTCTTGTTGCCGGTTGCGATCACCAGCCGGTTAAACTTGTTCGAGAGGGCCATAAGGATCATGCCCCTGATTCGAGGCTGCATGTTTTCCTCGGTAATATCCTCGGGTAGGTTATCAAAGGATGGTTTCATCATATCTTTCAGGATGGCAAACTCCGGCTCGATCGAGATGTTCAAGAGCTTGATGCCGAGGTTTGCAGCAAGGTCTTCAGAATCCTTAACGCTGCCCGCAGAGGAATAGCGCGATGGCATAGTGACGCCGACGACGTTGTCCGGTCCCAGGGCGTCGGTGCAGATGGCGGCCGTCAGTGCGCTGTCGATACCGCCGCTCAGGCCGATGACCACTTTTTCAAAGCCGTTCTTGCGGACGTAATCGTGCAAGCCGATTTTGAGCGCCTCGTAGATTTCCGCTATGGGCTCTAGCGCGGGCTCGATAACGGCGGCCGAGGCTTGTTCTGTCATCGGCTGCAGATCGAAATGATCTAGATGGAAGTCATCTATATTATACTGCACGACGTTTTGTTTTTCGGGGCGGTGCGTGCGCTGCTTGCGTTTGGGGTCGAAAAGGTGCTTTGACGATACCTGCGAGAGGTCCAAATCCACGATCATCAGGTCTTCCTCAAACTGGCGGCCCCTGGCAAGTATCGTACCGTTCGGGTTTGCAACCAGGCTTTGCCCGTCAAAGATTAGCTCATCTTGTCCGCCCACCGTGTTTACATAGGCGATATAGACCTGGTTGTCATAGGCGCGCATCCCGACCATTTCCTCACGGAGCAGACCTTTCCCAAAGTGGTAAGGGGAGCTTGAAACATTAATGACCAGTTGGCACCCCGGCTCAAGCGCCTGCGCGACCGTGGGGCCTTCGGCAAACCAAATATCCTCGCAGATATTTACCCCAAAGGTAAGCCCATGTGCCCGGAATACCGGGATCTGCGAGCCCCGTTGAAAGTAGCGTACCTCATCAAAGACACCGTAGTTCGGCAAGAACATCTTGTGGTAGTTGGTAATGATTTTACCGTTATACATAATCGCGGCTGCATTGTAGAGATCGTCGGTCATATCCGCAAACCCGATGATGGTAATGATGCCGTCCGAAATGGGGGCCAGGGAATGCAGGGTTTTCGCCGTGTCCTCGATAAACTTGGGCTTAAACAGCAAGTCCTCGGGGGGATAGCCGCAGAGGGAAAGCTCCGGGAACGCCACGATCTGTGCCCCAGCGTCTTTAGCCCGCTTCGTAAAATAGGCGATCTTCTCGGCATTGCCCTTGAGATCGCCGACGATCGTATTTACTTGTGCCAGCGCCAATCTAACCGTTCTAACGTTAAACACCCCACATTACTATTACTATTATATCTTGTTATATCTTGTTATATTCTGTTATATCCCGTTAGTCCTTCTATATCTTCATATAATATATCGCAATAATGCCGGGTTTGTTAAATCTATATCCTGCGCGTCACCAGAATTGCGATATCATCGGTGAGGTGACCCTGCATCCTCCTGATTTCCCGAAAACTCAACGTGCAAGCGTTTGAACGGCGGCTAAGTGTGGTATATGTAAAGATAATCTCCTTTGGGGATTCTCTAGATAATAGAAAATGGAAAGCAGAAAATAGAAAGGAGACCTATATGGCTTACATTGCGAAGGACTACGGCAAACTTATCGGGATGGAGGGTTTTAGCGATACCCTGTTAAATAACCATTTCACGCTATATCAGGGGTATGTGACCAACACGAACAAGCTGCTGGATACGCTTGCCAAGATGCTAAACGATGGCCAGACGGCGACCCCGGAATACGCCGAGCTTAAGCGCAGGCTCGGGTGGGAATTTGACGGCATGCGCCTTCATGAATATTATTTTGATAACCTGGGCGGACAGGGCTCGATTAACCCCGAAGGAGCGCTTGCTAAGAAGCTTGCAGAAGACTTTGGTAGTTTTGACGCCTGGGAGAAGGATTTCAGGGCGACCGGCGCCATAAGGGGGATTGGCTGGGCGGTTCTTTACCAGGATAGCGCAACGGGAAGGCTCATAAATTTCTGGATTAACGAGCATGACATAGGCCATCCCGCCGGTTGCATGCCGCTCTTGATCATGGACGTATTCGAACACGCTTATATGGTTGATTACGGGATTAAAAGACCTGATTACATAGAGGCGTTCTTTAAAAACATCAACTGGCAGGCCGTTGAAGAAAGGCTTGGCTAATAGCAAAGAAAAGCTAATCCCTGGAGCATAAGCACCGGCATGGACCTGTATAACAGTAGAGGAGGTGTGTCATGAGTTACACAAAAGACGAGTTAGCGATGAAGCTAAGAGAGATGTACAAAGAAATCAATCAACACGACCTCGATATGAGTCTCGAGTTTGATGCCGACGAGAACGCTTGGGTAATTCACCTTAAGAAAGGTGAGCATGAACTCAGGACGTTTATTAATAAGCAGGATGCTGACGAGTGCATGAACGGCATCAAGTGCGTGTACCTGGGTGTTCAAATCGGGCAATTCGTACAGCATTTTGAAGAGGACGAAGTCAAGGCCTAAGCATAACAGGCTACGTACGGATTGCTTTGCGCTAAAGTAAAGCGGAAATTAGTGGGTAGTGAGAAAGTAGAGGAAAGAAGGGCAGCCGATAGCTGCCCTTCTTTTACTCCCGATAACGCCCCTATACGAGGGCTATGCTGCGCGTTTTCTAACCTCTATAACCGCCGAATCAGATGCGGTTTCCCGTGTCGCGATAACTGTAAGGCCGCTTGTCTCGGCCAGGCTTGCCATTTGGCTAACCGGTTCATTCATGTGCTCCGGGTTCACAATTACCGATGCCTCCTGGCCCGGAGCAAGTTCGTTCGCGATTTTACCGAACGTATTCTCAAAAAACGCGCTCGGGTCTGGGCCGTACTGCATTGATCTCAGGTCATACCGCTCAACCGCCATCATAATCACCTCGGTTATGATAATTACCTCATAAGCTTCACCCTAAACGCGTCTATCGAAAAATCACCGGCCGCGTTTCGCCATGGCGAGTGCGTTAGAAATTGCACCCACAGGTCGACAGAGCGGCTGAAATAGGGTACTATGTCTATATACTCCAGGGGGGTATTAAGCTTCAGAACTATCGGGAGGCGCATGAATCAATTGAAAAAAAAGCACCGGGGGCTTAAGAAACTACAGGCAAAACTATCTACAAGCGCAAAACCGCCGTTATTGCTTGCGCTGGTTATATTATTGATGTTTACTGTAGCGGCATGCAACTCGCAGGATACGCAGGTAAAATCTACCGATGCCCCAACAACGGCGACTACGGACCGGCAGATGGCCGTAAAGATTATATCGGTTACATCACCGGTTAACCCCGGGTCGACAGTAACGCTGTTCGCCCAGACCAAACCGGGTGCATTATGTGAAGTCAATGCAGGCTATAAGCTAAGCGCCGGTGAGGCTAAAACGCTTTACCCAAAACAGGCCGAGACGAGCGGCCTTGTATCTTGGACCTGGACCGTTGATTCGTCGGCAACACCGGGAAAATATGCCGCTACTATATCGGCAAAGGCGCTCGACGGTCGCACTGATACGGTCACGGCGCAGACACTTGTGGAAATCAGCGCGCCCTCAACCCAAGGGGCTACAACAGGGACGACCTGTAAAAAGTGAAGTAGCTCATAACGACCGGTCGGTCTTATCAGGTAGATTACCTTGAAACCCCCGAAGGGCTATTATACAGCATAATCCATTAAGTTTATTTTTGACCCTACCTAGCACATACTACGTCCACTATAAGCTGCTGATATACTTTGAAATGTTGCAAACTTTTATTAAGTTTCAACTTTCACTTGCCGAATGACAAAGTTAACACCTACAGAAGCATTTTTATTTTTTGTCCCAAGAGGAGGAACAATGGATTTTATAAAGAAATGGATGGGCGAGGTAAAGCTGGGCACCCTACTAACGGTTGCTGTCGCCCTAACGTTAATCCCATTAGCTATCTCAAGCGCTATCGCGTATAAGAGCATGGGAGACATGAGTTTTGGCGCTGAAGACCTGCGGGGGGATGCAGAGTTGCATCGCGGCGTGGGTGACCTTGCTACCTTATCTCAAAGCTATCGTGTTAATATTTACCAGTTGCTTTACCTAAAAGATAAGAGCTACATCGAAAAAGGAAATGCGATAGCAGCCGATTTGGAACGGCTCACCGATAAGGTGGATGAAGGGGTTAAAAAGACATCCGACATAGATCCCAAGTTGGTTGATGAGGTTCGCTCAGCCGGAAAAGCATACTTAGAGTCCGTGAAACCGATTTTTAATAACTATACCGATGAAAGCTATGTTAAGGAGCGGATACCAAAAGCCGTAGCGGCTCAAAACGCATATCTGCAAGCGGTTGCTAAACTTGATAATTACGTCAAGAAAAGCTTAAAGGATACAATGGATAACGTAGATAATGTTCGGACAAGCTCAAACCGCAGCTTGATGTTAGCGGTTTTGTTCGCACTTCTCGTTACCGCCGGTATCATAGTATTAGTTCAGCGCGGCATCGTCAAACCCTTCAAGGCAGCCTTTGCTTCAGTTGGTGAGATGAGTCAGAAACTCGCCTCCTCAAGCCAGGAACTCTCCGCCAACTCAGATGCGATGACCCGGGCAACAACCCAGATTTCCTCAGCTATCAGCCAGGTGGCAATGGGTGCGGGGGATCAGAGTAAAAGCGCAGCTGATGCAGCCGGCATCGTAGAGCAGATATCGAATGCGGTGGTTCAAGTGGCAACAGGGGCGCAGAACCAGGCAACAAGCGTCAACGAGACCGCAAATGGCGTGAGCCAGTTAATCGATGCAATCAATAGGGTCTCGGAGAGCGCACAGATGGTGGCAAACGTGGTGGATGCTACATCTACCGTAGCAGATAAAGGAAAAAGCGCGGTAGAAGAAACCGTAACCGGGATGCAAAGCATCAAAGAAACCGTACTCGATAGCGCAAGCAAGATCCAAACTTTAGGAGAAAAGTCCAAACAAATCGGCGAGATCATCGAAGTCATCGACGACATCGCAGAGCAGACCAACCTACTTGCTCTTAACGCCGCAATCGAGGCGGCCCGGGCAGGAGAGCATGGCAAAGGCTTTGCAGTGGTCGCAGACGAGGTCAGAAAACTCGCCGAGAGAAGCGCCAAAGCGACAGGTGAGATCGCAGAGCTAATCAAAGGCATCCAGGATGAGACCATGCAGGCGGTCGAAGCCATGGGAAAAGGCACTAATGAAGTGGAGAATGGAGGTAAGCTTGCCGCAAATGCAGGTATCGCCATCGAAGAGATGATGGGCTCTATCATGCAGGTAATCACTCAAATCGCCAAAGTCTCAGAAAATGCGGACCAGATGGCGGCAGCCTCATCCCAGGTATCAAAAGCAATCGACCAAATCGCCGCTATCTCCGAAGAGAACTCGGCTACCGCTGAAGAAGTCGCATCATCAACAAACCAACTGGTAAGTGCCGTTGACTCAATCGCAGCCGTCTCCGAAGAAGCCGCAGCCTCAGCCGAAGAGGTCTCGGCCTCGTCTCAGGAGCAGTCGGCATCGGTTGAGGAGATTTCGGCCCAGGTACAGTCGCTGGCAGGAATGTCTGATGAACTCGACAAGTTCATTGGCAGCATTAATCTTTAATCGATAGAATTGAACTGATTAAAGGATACTAAGCAGGTGAAACCCTATGGATAATTATTCCCTTGTCGCATTGCCGGTCATCGGAGTTCTTTTGTACGCTGCCTTCAAAAAGGAAGTGTCCAAACCCCTGCAACAAATGTCCCGGGAATTTGACAAAATGACCGAAGCTCTTCAGCGCAAAGAGAAGGAGAACTCGCTCCTGAAGGAAATGTTGAAAGAGAAGCAGATCGAGACAGAGGCCAAAGCCCACATAGATTACTTGACGCAACTTGAGAACCAGCGCTCGTTCCAGATTAAACTTGAAGCGGAGCTCAACCGCTCCTCGCGGCTGGGTACGCCGGTGTCGCTTCTCTTTTGCGACCTTGATGGGTTTAAGGCCTTTAACGATGCGCACGGCCATTTGCTCGGCGATCAGGTTCTTGTTGATGTCGCACAAACCATTAAAGACTCGATCCGCGATTACGATGTCGCATCCAGATACGGTGGGGAAGAGTTTGCAATCATTCTGGCTAACACCGATAGCGATGCGGCCGTATTTGTAGCGGAGCGGATTAGGGCAAAGGTCGGCGAATTGCAGTTCAATGCCAGAGAAGGCGTTGCCCAGGTCACGATCAGCGTGGGTATTGCCACTTATCCCAGGGATGCCAAGAGAAAAGAGCTGTTGATAGCCGCATCCGATTACGCCATGTACGAGTCGAAAAACCGCGGGGGAAATGCGGTCACGCTGTTTAAACACTCAGATGATTCATCCGAGGAACGGGCTTCCTAGGTAGGGGTTGCTGCTATGGGGATAGCGGTATCTGGTTGCGAAATATGTTACACTGGTCGAAGCAAAAAAGCGGGGGTATCCATGGCGGACTATAAAGAGAGATTGCGGGACGTTTTAAAAGAAAAAGCGGTAATTTTTGGAGAGGTTACTCTCTCATCGGGAGAAAAGAGCAACTACTATATCGATTGCAGAAAGGTCACGCTGGATGCTGAGGGCGCATTTTTAATAGGCGAGGTGCTATCCGATATGCTTGAGGACGCCGATGCGGTGGGCGGCTTAACGCTGGGCGCAGACCCGATAGCCACTGCCGTCGCCGTGAAGAGCTACGAGAAGGGCAAGCCCGTTGAGGCGTTTATCGTGCGAAAAGGGCAGAAGGCGCACGGGATGATGAAACGCATCGAAGGTCCGATTGAGCCCGGCTCAAACGTTATCATCGTAGACGACGTAATTACAAAAGGCGGGTCTATCCTTGAAGCGATAGAGGCCGCCGAAGCTGAAGGGCACCATGTTATTAAGGCCATCTGTCTCGTCGACAGGCAGCAGGACGGAAGCGATATCATCCGCGATAAGGGCTATAAGCTCGAGATGTTGTTTACTACCGCGGACTTAGGGGTCAGTGCCGGCTGATACCCCTCACCGTACCCCCTACGGTTATAAATATGGAATAATAACCCTGTAATTAAATACCTTGTGTTAGAGTAAGTGCTCGCAGTAATTTCTGAAATTGCCCCTAACAAATGCGAAAAGACCCCGGTATGTATTTCTAAAAACAGGTTAAAGGGCTTATCAACGGTACTGTAAATTCTTAGTAGGCAAGTAAGGTCTTGCAAAATAGATCAAGACCTCGCATTATCTCGTTAGAATCACCAAACGGGAGAAGGAGGTCTTGATATGGAAAACATTATTGATTCTATCTGC
>Ga0210014_1000451_pt1 | contig 34210 bp, 29 predicted proteins | sample CryGeymeta201519_FD_183983 | JGI IMG/M metagenome (GOLD analysis project Ga0210014, IMG submission 183983) | Groundwater microbial communities from Crystal Geyser aquifers in Utah, USA - Crystal Geyser metaG 2015-19 (SPAdes) (version 2) | ecosystem: Environmental > Aquatic > Deep subsurface >...
CCCGCCCTGGGTCAACTGGGAGAGTTTGAGCCAGGAATACCGGGATGCCACCAAGAAACTGTGGGAAGATTACGGCCTCTTCACCCTGAGCGGACATGCCGCCCGGCTTGGCGGCGGCAAGAAAGACCTTTCGATGCTCTTCACCTACGTGGCCGCCGACAAGTACCTGAAACCCAAAGGCAAACTCGGCTTCGTCATCACCCAGACTGTTTTCAAAACCAAAGGCGCGGGCGATGGCTTCCGCCGTTTTCGCATTGGCGATAAAGAACCGGTCAACGTGCTGGCCGTGGATGACATGGTCGAGTTGCAGCCCTTTGAAGGCGCATCGAACTGGACAGCCGTTTTCGTCATACAAAAAGGCGTTCCGATAAAGTACCCCGTTTCCTATCTCGTCTGGCATATCATAAAAGGCCAGCACGTAAGGTTGGAAGACTCTCTCGAAGAAGTGATTGCTAAAACGGAACGCGATAGCCTGAAAGCGCAACCGGTTGATTCAAAATCTCTCACCTCGCCCTGGATGACTGCACGCTCTAGGGCATTAGATGCATTACAAAAAGTTATTGGCCAAGCCGCTTACGAAGCCCACGCCGGGAGTTCCACTTGGGCCAATGGCGTTTATTGGATTCAAATTCTCAATAAACGTCCTGACGGGCTTCTAGTTGTCCGCAATTTGAACGATGTGGGGAGACTAGAAATTACTTCCGAACAAGCTGTTATCGAACCAGATTTGGTATATCCGCTGTTAAGGGGACGTGAGATAAAGCGATGGTATTCAGCACCAGAAGCGTATATTTTACTTGTACAAGACTCGGAAACTCGCACTGGATATACAGAAAACTGGATGAGGGTCAATCAGCCCAATTTGTATAGTTACCTAAAAAAGTTTGAGGAGTTATTGCGAAGTCGAAGCGGCTACAAAAGGTACTTTGACACCAAGAAAGATGCTTTCTACTCTATCTACAACGTCTCATCCTTTACGCTTGCGCAAAACAAGGTGGTTTGGAAAGCCTTGACGACGGATGTTGCTGCTACTGTGATTTCTGTTCACGATGATAAGTGGTTTACTCAAGCTAAACCAGTAATACCGGAACACAACACTATTTTTATTTCAACGGAAAGCGAAGTAGAAGCGCATTATCTTTGTTCGATTTTGAATTCAAATATCAGCAATTTAGTTGTCAGATCACATTCCTCGCTGTTTTATTCAGCCTCGATTCTGGAATTTCTGGCAATCCCCCACTACAACCCGTCCAACGCCTTGCATTTACGGCTGTCGGCGCTTTCGCAGCAGGCGCACGCCCTGGCGCAGACCTCCGAGTTCTCAAAGAACTCGGAGGTCTTGGCCGCCATCGAAGCCGAAATAGACCTGGCCGCCGCCGAATTATGGGGCATCAGCGCAAAAGAACTGGCAGAAATCAGGAAATCGCTGGAGGAGTTATAACGGGTCAACCCGCCCCCCTGTGGTCCACCCGTTTCCCCGCAAAGAACGCCCTGACCAAAACCGTCAGGACAGGCGGGGCAGGCAAACCCGGAAACGGGGGGACGGGTTGTCAGAAATGTGCGATAATCGAGAAGGAGTCTCGCCAGTCCCGCCGCTACCGCTGAGCCATTCCGTTAGCAGGTCAAGCGGCTGTCAACGGGTTTTGTCACCCCGCCACGCCGTCCTGCGTTCGATGCAGGGAAGAACGGCGGGGCAGGCGCAATACTGTTTAGATAAGGCCGCAGAGGCGGCTCCTCGCGAAGCACCCTGTGGGCACGCCGCCGGGCATGGGAGCCCGACCCACTAACTAAAAAGTATTGGGGGCAGGCGGATGCTGTTTGGTTGGGCGAGAGTCCACGCGGGGGACGGGGAAAGTGAACTCGCGTCTTCCAAGTCCGCGGGCAATGCTGGCGGGAAAAGAAAACCCCTCGTCCGGATGGGACGAGGGGCGCCGTGATGCGATGTTTGGATTTTATTCCGGACCTTATCTGCCCGGACCGCGTTCCACGCGCGGCTTGGCAACGTTGACTTTGATCTCGTTCCCCGCCAGGGAATAGGCGTTGAACATGCTGATGGCCTTATCCGCGTCTGCCTGGGTGGTCATGGTGACAAAGGCAAAGCCCTTGGACAGGCCGCTATCCCGGTCTTTGACCAGGTCAACGGTGGTGACTGCCCCGGCTTGTTCGAACAGGGCCTTGATTTCGGCCGCCGTGGTTGACTTGGCCAGGTTTCCTACATAAATTCTGATTTCCATTTTTTACTGCTTTCTCCGGCTCGGCCGGAAATAGAGATGGCCGCCACCCCGTAATAAGAGGGTCGGCGGCCAAAGTACGACAGAGATCCAATTATTTAACGACGCTTTCAGTGTAACACACTTTCCGCTCGTAGACGGAGGCAGTTTGGTGGCTCTCTGGGATTTGCCGTGATAGACCCCATATCTGGCGGTAAGCCGTAGGACAAATTGCCAATTTGTCCCACATTTGCCACATCATCACGGAGATTCCCAATGAACCAGTTTGGTTTCGGGGAGTGGCTAATATTATAGGCCAATTCCATACTATATCAGGTAAGACAAGTGTTGAAAGCGATTGAACGCCTGGAGGCGCAAAGTGATGTTACAGAATGACCGATATACATACCGTGTAACCTGGTCAGAGGAAGACAATGAGTATGTCGGCCTCTGTGCTGAGTTTCCAAGTCTGAACTGGTTGGAACCATCGCCAGAAGAAGCCTTGAAAGGCATCCGTCAGACAGTGGCTCAAGTGGTTGCAGATTTAGAAGCAAGCGGAGAGTCTGTGCCTGACCCGATTGCTGTTAAAAAATACAGTGGGAAGTTTATGGTGCGAATACCGCCAGAATTACATCGGCGGCTGGCAATCGAAGCGGCAGAATCTGGAGTTAGTTTGAATCGTCTTGCCAGTGACAAGCTAAACAGGCAAGAGGCATAATTTGTAGGAAAGACAAACTGGCGGCGTATCAGCCGCCTTTTTTGTTTGAACTCTCAGCCAATTTGTGCTGGTTGATAACAAAGAATTCCCCGAGACTCACATCTCGGGGAATTCTTGGACAATCAGTGGGATCAGCTGTTGACGACTACCACGTTGCTGGCTTGCGGACCCTTGGGGCCCTGCTCAACCGCGAATTCGACCTTCTGGCCTTCTTCGAGGTTCTTGAAACCTTCGCCCTGAATGGCAGAAAAGTGGACGAAAACATCCACTCCGCCTTCGCGAGCAAGAAAGCCGTAGCCTTTGCCCCCGTTGAACCATTTGACTGTGCCGGTGATACGTTCAGACATAATATTTGCCTCCTTTTGGCAAAAAGAAAATTGGATCGGTACTCAATATGTCCCATCGGGCAGTCAAAACAAAACGGCTCATGGATTTGAACCCATGGGCCGACTTGGTTGTCCTTCCAAAGCGAACTTACTGGTATCCGTAGGCTCAAACTATATCATGCGAACGGAGATGTGTCAATGAGCAGTTTTCTTGCGTTCGCATTGTGTCCTTTGGGCATCTGTGGTTAAATACCCTTGCATGGACACCAAAACCCTCCACATCCTCGAATACCCCAAGATCCTTGCCCGGTTGGCGGATTTCTGCGACTTCTCCGCCTCGGCGGAACTGGCGCGCGACCTGTCCCCGACCCCCGATTTCGACGAGGCCTTCGAGCGCCTGGCTGAGACCGGCGAAGCGCGCAAATTGCTCTCCACGCAAGACCTGACCATCGGCGGCGCACATGACATCCGCGAGCACGTGGACCTGGCCGCGCGCGGCGGCGTGCTGGAGCCGAAGGAACTGCTGGATGTGCACAACACGTTGATTGCCACGCGCAATCTGCGCCGCAATCTCGAAAAACAGGCCAATGACTTCCCGCGCCTGGCCGAACTGGCTCTACGCCTGCCGGCCCCGCAGGGATTGGTGGAAGCCATCTCGCGCACCGTCTCGGAAAGCGGCGAAGTGCTCGACAGCGCCTCAGATAAACTGGCAGGCATCCGCCGCGAGGTGCGCGTGGCGCACGACCGGCTGCTGACGCGGCTGCAAAGATATCTCACCGACCCCGGCACTGCTTCCAAGCTGCAAGAAGCCCTCATCACCCAGCGCGACGGGCGCTACGTCATCCCGCTGCGCGCCGAGTTCAAAGGGCAGATCAAGTCCATCATCCACGACCAGTCATCTACCGGCGCGACCCTGTTCGTCGAGCCGCTGGCGGTGGTGGAGCTCAACAACACCTACCGTGAGCTGCAACTGGCCGAGCGCGACGAAGTCCGCCGCATCCTGGCCGCCCTCTCGGAGCAAGTCGGCGCGCTGGCCGGAGAGATCGTCCCGGGCGTGGCCGCGCTGGCGGAACTGGATCTGGCGTTTGCCAAGGCCAAATACGCGGAAGCAGTTCGCGGGTCCGAGCCGATTCTCAAAACATGGTCAAAGGTCGAATGTCGAAGGTCAGGCAATCCCGACCTTCGACATTCGACTTTCGACCTATCAACCGTCAAACTACTCGATGCAAGGCATCCGCTACTGGATCCGGCAACTGTTGTCCCCATCACCATTGACCTCGCTCCGGGCACCTACGCCCTGGTCATCACCGGCCCCAACACGGGCGGCAAGACCGTCTCGCTCAAGACCGTTGGCCTGCTGGCGCTGATGGCTCAATCCGGGCTGCACATCCCGGCCCAGTCCGGCTCGGAGCTGCCCTGCTTCCAGGCCGTCTACGCCGACATCGGCGACGAGCAGTCCATCGAGCAATCCCTCTCCACCTTCTCCGGCCATATCACCAACATCGTCCACATCCTGAAGAAGGCCGACCGCCGCGCCCTGGTCATCCTGGACGAACTCGGCGCTGGCACCGACCCGCAGGAAGGTTCGGCGCTGGCGCGCGCCATCCTCTCGCACCTGCTCGAACGCGGCGTGACCACCTTCGTCGCCACGCACTATCCCGAACTCAAAACCTTCGCCCATTCCACGCCCGGCGTGGTCAATGCTTCACTGGAATTCGACCTCCAGACTCTGCGTCCCACCTATCATCTGACCATCGGCCTCCCGGGCCGCTCCAACGCCTTAGCCATTGCCCAGCGACTCGGACTACCCGAGGCCGTCGTCGCCGCGGCGAGGAGCGAGATCAACCCCGACGACCTGCGCGCCGACAAACTGCTCGGCGACATCCACCGTCAGCGCAAGATTGCCTTCAAGGAAAGCGAAAAAGCCGAGAAAGCACGCACCGAGGCGCGCCGCCTGGAACGCGAGCTGTCCGCGCGGCTGGAAAAGATCGAAGAGGAACGCCAGTCCGTGCTAGAACAGGCCCGCGCCGAAGGCGAACTGGAAGTGGAAATCGTGAAGGCCCAGCTCGAAACGCTGAAAGACGAGTTGAAGAAAGCCCGCCAGCCGCTGGAGGCGGTGAAGGCGATCGAAGAGCAGGTTGAGTTGGTGGAAGAAAAGATCCAAGAACCGGTCAAAAGTCGAAAGTCGAAAGTCACCCGTCGCCCGTCACGCGGCCCGCTTAAAGTGGGGGAACGCGTCCGGTTGATGAACTTGAACGCAGTGGGCGTGATTGCTGCTCTCAGCGGAGACGAGGCAGAAGTCCAGGCTGGCGCGCTCAAGATAAGGGTCCGGCTGGAGGGTATTCAGCGGCTGGATTTTGATGAGCAGGTCCAAAGTCCAAAGTCGAAAGTCCAAAGCCCCGAATCCCGACCTTCAATCCTTCGACAGCCCTTCGACAAGTTCAGGGTGACAGCTCAGGACAACGCCTTCGACCTGAGACCTTCCCCTGGCCTGGAACTCGACCTGCGCGGCCAGAAAGCCGAGGATGCCCTTTCCATGCTCGAAGATTACCTCGACCGCGCCTTCCTGGCCGGGATGCCGTTCGTGCGCATCATCCACGGCAAAGGGACGGGCAAGCTGCGCCAGGAAGTGCGCGCTGCGCTCAAGGGGCATCCGCACGTCAAATCGTTCGAGGAGGGGGGAGAGAACGAGGGCGGCGCCGGGGTGACGGTGGCGATATTGGTTGCAGGGTGAAGGCTTGCGTGGTAGTCCCGGTTCCAGCACGGGGCCACACACGGGCAAAACGCAGGATGCGGCCACGGATGTAAAAAATATCCGGGTCGGCGAACGGACGCCTGGCCTTGATCAACTTCATGGCCGCTTCGGGTTTGTAGCCTTGGGCGATCAAAATGGACGCCCCCATGGCGACGCCGCGATGACGGCCTCCTGCGCAATGGGCGTAGACCTTCCCGCCGGAGCGGATCGTCTCCAGCGCAGCCTGGACGCCGCGCATCAGAAATCGGATGGGAATGACCAGCAGCGGGCTGTCTATCGTGGGCAGCCACAAGAAGTTCAAGGGTGGCTGGTGCAGGTCGGGCCTGGGACGATGCTCAAAGCGCATGTTGATCACCAGCCGCACGCCCAGGTCACGCAGGCGGGGGTAATCCTGAGGGACCGGGGTTGTCCCAATAATCAGATCTTCAGTGATTGGAGAGAGATCCATTATTCAATCCAGGATGAGTCTGGCGCGCTTGAAGCGCGCCATCGCCGCCATAATCAGCGCCACATCCAGGAGTATGACGATCAGCCCTGCCCCAATCGTTATGGTCGTGAAGTCGGTCTGCATCAGGAACTGGAGGACAGGCTGCATCACCGTCGCCGGAAGCATCGGAATGATCATCAGCGGAATGAGCAGCACAAAATAGGCAATGGTGAAGGTCTGCTGGGCCTGGCGCACCGAGCCGGCGCGCAGCGAGACCAGCACACCCAGCCCGGAGGCCAGGGTCGAGATGAGCAGCACCACTGCCAGGATGCCCAGGGCGTTCGCGGCGGGGAAGAACAAAAAGCCATCCCTGCCGAACGCCACATTGACCGTCACCAGCCCGACGAAGATGCACGTGAAGGTCATCGCCAGGCCATAAACCACGCCGGCCAGGATTTTGCCAAACAGGATGGCGCGGTCCGAGAGACGGCTGGCGAGCAGCGTCTCCAGCGTGTGGCGCTCGCGCTCCCCGGCAAACGCGTCCACCATGGTCGTGCCGACCAGCATGAACGGCAGCCAGGCCCAGTAAAGCAGGCTGATGGGCGAGGTCACCCATTCCTTGCCGGTCTGCAGGGGCAGGAAAATCCCAAACACACCGATAAAAATGATCAAGGTGAACAAATTGGTGCGCGACTTGTCGCGCCGCAGGTAAGGCAGCTCCTTAATCTCTTTCACGGCAACGGTAAAGATATCAGCGATCATTTCTGCTCTCCTTCCTCCTCGACCAGCGTCAGGAACAACTCTTCCAGGCTGGCTTTGTTCTTGTGGACTTCCTCGACCTCCGCACCGGATTCGACCAGCAGGCGGACGAGCCCTCGAACTGCGGGGGCGGGCGACGCGGTCGGGACGCCGGGCCTGAGTTCGATGGTCAGCTTTCCATCACCCGCCGCCACGCCACGCACCTCGGGCCGGCCGCGCAAATTCGAGAGGATCGCCTCGCTGAAGCCGCTCCCCGTCACCTCGACGCGTGGGGCTTCGTTATGGGCGCGCAACTCGTCCAGTGTGCCGACGGCCAGCAATTTGCCTTTGTTGATGACGCCCACATGCTGGCAGAGCTTCTCGGCCTCGGCCAGGTTGTGCGTGGTCAAGAAGATGGTCACGCCCTCACGCGCCGCCAGCGCGGCCAGGTCTTCGCGCAGCGCAGCCGCCGCCACCGGATCCAATCCTGCCGTCGGCTCGTCCAGGAAGATAAGCGCCGGGCGGTGGAGCAGAGTCCGGGCGACGGCCAATTTCTGCTTCATGCCGCGGCTCCACGTGCCTACGGCTTCCTTGCGGCGTTCATAGAGTCCCGTCTCGGTTAGCAGTTCCTTGATACGCGTCTGCCGGTCGCTTTTCGACATGTGCCAGACGCGCCCGTAGAATTCCAGGTTGTCTTCGGCAGTCATGCGCTCGTACAGGCCGTTATATTCGAGCAGCGCGCCGGATTTCTCGCGGATGGAATCGGCCTGCGCCCGCGTGTCGAAGCCGAGCACTTCGGCGCGGCCGCCGCTAGGCTCCAGCAGGCCGAGCAGCAGGCGGATGGTGGTCGTCTTGCCCGCGCCGTTCGGGCCGAGAAAGCCGAAGACCGTCCCGGAGGCGATTTCGAGCGAAACATCGTCCACGGCATGGATCGGCCCGAAATCGCGGCGCAGGCTCGAGGTGCGAATCGCATACGGATTCATATCGTCTCCAAACGTACATAAAAATTAGACTTTATTGGGAAATCAACCGTTCGATGCCGGATATTCCCGATAGAGTCTATATTTGCCTGTGCCCCAGGCGGGAATTGAACCCACAACCTTGGCCTTCTGGTTTGCGCCAGTTTCCTGGCTCCCTGGACTATCCCTTCACCCTGGCGCTGGATACTCCTGCTGCGCTGTAGGTGGCGGCCGTCTAGTCTCTACACATGGTTGACTCGAAATGGAAAGTCGGTTAAAGTTAACGTGATACCATTTCAAGTCAATTTAGCTCGGGATTACCGTGGAGACAGCAATGAAGTGTTTGAATTGTGGCGCCGAAACACTGAACCCAAAGTTCTGCAGTACTTCCTGCGCCGCTCGCTATAACAACCGGCTTTTTCCGAAACGAAAGCGGCAGCAATTCTTCTGCAAAACCTGTGGGGCCGAGGCAAAGTACCGGCGGAGCTATTGCGAAGCCTGCGACCCTACAAAGCCGCGAGATTTCAGCGCAGTTACAATCGCTGAAATCCGCCAGCGTGCTCGTTACCAGGCAAATGCTTGGATTCGCCAACTGGCTAGAAGAACTTATGATGCTTCGGATCAACCGAAATGTTGTTCAAGGTGCGGTTATTCAAAGCACTTCGAAGTCTGCCATGTCAGGCCGATCCAGGATTTTCCTGACGATACTCCTATGTCGGTGGTGAACTCCCTGGACAACTTGGCGGCCTTGTGTCCCAATTGTCATTGGGAACTGGATCATGGCTTGCTGTCCCTTTAGGCTTCCCCGAATTTGGCCGCTGCATTCACGGGATTTCTCGCGTGAAGCCCAAATTCTAGGAGTGCCCTGCTCTGTCCTTTTGAGCTACTGGGGCGGCAGGAAAATTATACTGCTTTTTGCAGAAAATTGCGAACCACTTATGCAAAGGGGGTTGTATTAGGGGCTTGAAATTGATATAATGGTTCAAGCTTTTCTTCCGTAGAATTGTGATATCCGAAATGGAGGATCACGTGTCTCGGCTGGCGAAATCCGTCTCGTTTGTCTTCCTGGCGATTCTTCTTTCGATCTCCCCCAACATAATCGCAATCGGGCAATCGGCATCAAACTGGGATATCCGAGTCAACCTGATTACGACGTTGGAGACGCCTGATGCAATGACCTTGAAGGTCTATTTCAACGTTTATGAAGACCGAACCGGAACGCCAATTCTAAATGTTGATACGACCAGCGCTCAAGTAACTCTATCAAGTTCGAGTTTTGTCGCCGAGGGACAGTTCAAAAAACCGGATATTCCGATCTATATCGCCCTCGTTCTGGATTCAAGCGGAAGCATGGGGGGGGCCGCCCAGCAACTCCAAGAGGCTGCCAAGCTTGCGCTCAATAATACTCCCAACAATTCCCTATTTGCCGTCATCCAATTTGATGAAGAAATCAAGCTTATCCAGGATTTCACCGAGAACATCCCCGCTGTCAGCTATGCAATTGACCGCTACCAGGTATCCAACCGCGGCACCTGCCTTTATGATGCCGCTTACAGCGCCGTTGAATCTATGACCAAAGTATCTGCTGGACGCAGAGCGCTTATTCTATTCACAGATGGCAAAGACGAAAAACGCGACGGCAGCGTTTGCAGCCAACATACTTACCAGGAGTTGATTGACCTGGCTACGAAAGACCAGGTACCCATCAATACCATTGGGCTTTCTACGAAAGAGGCCAACATCAATACGGTGGAATTGCAGAGCATGGCCGCCAGCACAGGTGCATTTTCGGCTATTGCCAATCAGGATGACCTGGCGCAATCCTTTACCAAGATTATGGAAGCCCTAAAAGCTCAATGGATGGTCGAGGCGGCGATCTACCCCAAACGCGGGCAAAACAATGCCATGCTCACACTTAACCTGAAAGATGGAAGTTCGCTGAACACCGAATTCACAGTTACTTCCAACACTGATTATCCGGGTCCACCCAGCCCAGTGGCTGTGCAATTTTCCGGGCTGCTATTTGTTCCAGAAAACCAGACTTACGATGTTCAACTGACCATGAGTTCGCCAGAGCTGGTCAAATACATAAAAATCTCGATCTGGGATACCAAAGGGGGCGCAAAAGCCGCAGAATACGTTTTCAACGACCCTGTCAACTTCAATACTTTTAATATTCCAACCGACAAACTTACCGTTGGGCGTGACTATCAAATGCGTATTATCGCGGTCAGCAGGGCAGATGACACGCCCTATGCAATTTCTCGTGATAACAGATGAAGTCTTCATGGACATTCCCCAAGTTGAGAACATGGCAAAAAGTTTTAATACATTTGGCGAAGTCCTGCAAGCTGCAGCGAAAGCATTGGAAGCGATCAGCATCTCTCTGAAGGCAGCCGCCTGGCTCTCCCTGGGCGCCACGTACGCTGCTGCAATGTACATAGACCGGATCCAGCCCAATGTGAAGAAAGCCGGAGATAAAATGAGGGAACTCAACGGTGATATTACGAGCGCCGTCCACGCTTATCGCGACGGCGACATATCAGGGTCTAATAGGTTCATTTAGACCCTGATGTGTGACTCGCGAGGTAATGGGAGAATAAGAGTATCTTGAGTATTATTCAACCCGGTGCCTCACTACGACTGAACTTCGGGAAGCGTCAAAGAATCCGCGCTTTTGAAGAGTGATTAGCTCTGCAAGCGCGGATTCCCTTCCCGGCATGATTAATCCACGGTCAACTGGATCACGCGAGGCTCTATGAAGCGAATCTGTCAACGCTGCAATGTGATCTCACAGGACTTCAACCTGTGGTGTCAGGAAAAGTACTGCCCGGCCGAAAACGCCACCGAGATCTTCGACAACGGCGAATGGTTCGGCCCGATTGAAATCATCCAACCCATTGTCATCACACGCTCCGCCATCGTCTACCAGGCGCGGCGCGGCGAAGAGGAAATCCTGCTCAAGGTAGCCAATGTCGGCTGCGAGGAAAAGCTGCGGCTGGAAGCCAAGGCCTTTCTGCAGCTCACCAAGGCCGGCCAGCACCCGCTGCTGCCGGTCCTGCTGCCGGCGCACCCGCAGGGCACCATCGACTACCATCCCTACGGCTGGACCGTGATCGAGGGCCGCGTCAAATACTACGAGGTGTTCAAATTTGTCGACGGCACGATCCTGCGCAACCTGTTGCTCAAAAACCCACAGCCCTGGTACCAGCACGTTGGCTGGATCATTTTGAGTGTTGCCGATTGTGTGTATTACCTGCACCGGGCCGGCAAGCTGCACCTGTGCCTCAACCCCGACGTGATCCTTGTGCGCTTCGACAAGCAGGGCATCCCGCGGCCAATCCTGCTCGACCTCGGCGTGGCCGATCCGGGCCAGTCCATCTATGAATTGTGGAATGAGAATTACAACCTGGCTGCCTATACCGCCCCTGAAATCGCCGACGGGCGCAGTGGTGTAGGCCCGGCCTCGGATGTCTACGGCCTGGGGTCGTTGTTGTACGAAATGCTGGCAGGCCGCCCGGCCTATGAATACCATCTCAAAAAGGACCCGGCAGTCCTGAAAAATGTCATGGAGGGGGAGTTCAAGACCAGCGGACGCATTGACCTGAAGAACATCCCGGAGATCGCTGAAAAGTCCATCACCCGCCAGTACGACCAGCGCTTCCCGGATGTGCTGGCTTTCGTGAAAGCACTGCAGCCAAACTTCCCGCCCATTCCCGCCGAGCGCCGGTCGTTCCAGGTGAACTGGCGGATCTTATTTATCATCCTTGGAGCGCTGCTGGCGATTTCGCTGCTCCTGGTATTGGCATTATCCATAGTGCCCGGTTAACCGGGGAGATGACCTATGTCTGACAAAATCTTCATTGACCGCCCACCCCGCATCGAACCCCAGCTGCCATCAGGGTTGTTCACTGTTCCCAACCCGCCGGATACGAAAGAGAATACCGGGCAGTTGCTGCAGCAGGCCTTTCTGCCCGCCGTGATGATCATGGGCTACATCCTGGCTTCGACCTTTGGAGGGCAGAAAGGCGGCCTATTCATGATGATCCCCATGGGCCTGTCGGTAGTCGCCACCATTTCGCTGGCACTGTACAGCGCCATGAAGGACCGCAAACAGCGCGAGGAGGCGGAAGCCGCCTACAAGCGCCGCATCAGCGAGCTGCGCCTCAAAATGGAAAGCGAGCACGAGCAGCAGCGCATCTATTATTTCTACAACTATCCCGACCCGGAAAAGACACTCGGCATCGCCGCCGACATCAACCGCCCCCCCGCAGGGCGCGAGGAGGAGATCCGCTCGGGCACGCGCCTGTGGGAGCGCCGCCCGCATGACCACGATTTCATGGATCTGCGCCTGGGGATCAGCACGCGTCTGTCCACGGTGATCTACAAGATCTCCGAGAACGAGAAGACCGAAAGTCCCCTGATGCGCGAGGCGACCCGCCTGGCGGAGGACTCGCGCCTGCTGTACGATGTGCCTGTGACCATCCCGATCTTGCTGCAGACCGATGAGGCCGAGAAGAAAAAGGTCGAATCCAAGAAACAGGACGAGGAAGGCAAGGAGGAGCAAGCTCAGGAATCCAAGGGCGTCACCATCCGCCATTCTATCGGCATTACGGGAACATCCTCGGAAAAGGTGCATTCTTACGTACGGACGATGCTGGTGGATTATGCCGCCTTCCAATCGCCGCAGGACACCACCCTCTACGTGGCCGGTACAAGCGAGGCGCGGCAATACTGGCGCTGGGCCTATGCCCTGCCCCACTGTGTTGGATCGGACAGGACCGAAACGCTGTTGTTCGAAAACGACGAAAAGCCCGGTGAGAACGAAGCCGACTATATGCGCCTGTTCTGGAAGAATATCCGCACCATCCTGGAGCGCCGCCGCATGCGCCTGCAGGACAAGGAAAGCGGCGCGGATGTCAAGCTGCCGTTCATGCTGGTGGTGGTGGATGCCATCAACCCCGCCCCGGACTGGTCCTGCCTACACGACCTGGAGGGCGAGGCGGCCATCTCCACCATCCTGATGGATGGACAGATGCTGGGCGCCAGCATCCTCTTCCTGGTTCCGGACCGCTCGAAGGTCCCCAGCCGCTGCCTGTCGGTGATCGAGGTGGACAACGACCCGGTGGACGAGGACGCCGCCGTTTTCCGCTACGCCGAGACCGGCTTCAACTCCATCCTGTATGTGGGCAGCACCAAGCTGGTCACCACGCAGGAAAAGGCGCGCGAGTTCTCCCGCAATCTTGAAATGGTTGACGTGCGCCGCGGCTACGGTTCCAGCCTGGCCGCCACCGTCACCCTGATGGATATGCTGAATGTCACCACCATCGACCAGCTGCAGCAGATGGCCCAGGAGAACTGGCGCCGCAGCATGGATCCCAAGGTGGCGGACTGGCTCTTCACAGCCGTCGGCCTGCTATCGGGCAACGAACCGCGCGTGCTGACTTTCTCCGCCAAGGCGGACGGCGTGCACGGCATCATCGCCGGCTCGACCGGCTCCGGCAAGTCCGAACTGCTGATGACCTTGATCATCGGTATGGCGCTTAATTTCAACCCGGATGTGCTCAACTTCGTTCTGGTGGACTACAAGGGCGGTTCGGCCTTTGAACCGTTCAAACGCCTGCCGCATAAGGTGGATATCGTCACCAACCTCGACCAGTCCGCCACGGCGCGTGTGTTCGCATCCATCATCGCCGAGCTCGACCGCCGCCAGAAGCTCAACACCTACACCAACTCCAAAGACATCGTGCACTACCGCCGCAAGGGCTTGAACCTGGAACCCGACCGGCCCCCGTACCCGCACCTGTTCATCATCATTGACGAGTTCGCGGAAATGATCTCCGGCAACGCCGAATACAAGGCGCAGCTGGAAAGCATCACCCGCCTGGGCCGCGCCCTGGGCGTGACCCTGATCCTGGCCGCCCAGCGGCCGGTGGGCGTCACCGACCAGATGCGCGCCAACATCAAGTTCCGCATCTGCCTGCGCGTGGAAACGCCGGATGACAGCCGCGAGGTGCTGCGGCGCGCCGACGCCGCCTTCCTGCCGCCCGGCATCCCCGGCCGCGGCTACCTGCAGATCGGCAACGAGAACATCGAATTGATTCAGACAGCCTACACCGGCGGCGATTACAAGGGACCCCAAGAGGAGAACGCCGTTCCGAATGTGGTTTGGGTGGACCGACCGCGCAAATCCGCTGCGCAGAAGGCCACCGAGCCTCCCAAGCTTTACGATGTGATCGTCGAGATGCTGGCGAAGATGGCATTGCAGGAGTCGCGTCCGCAGTGGCGGCCGTGGCCGGAGTTCCTGCCGATGCAGACCGGCGCCAACGTGCTAAGCCTGCAGACCCCGCTGGATACCGCCTACATGAACGATGCGGACATCGAAGTGCTGCGGATGTACAACAAGGAAGATGCAACCAGCCTGACCCTCAACGAAAAAGCCACCACCTTCTGGAATGATGGGTTTGAATGGCGAGGGGTCCAGTGGGGGAAAAATTCCATGCATCCGCTGATCGGGGTGGTGGATAATCCATATAAGGCCAGTCAGCGGCCTCTGAGCGTCAATTTCCCCAACGGGCATGCGGTCGTGTTCGGGGCATCCGGGCGTGGGAAGACGACCTTCTTACGCACCGTGATCACCAGCCTGGCGCTGACCCATTCGCCCGACGAACTGCATGTCTATATCCTGGACTTCGGCGGGCGGGCGATGAGCAGCCTGGGCGACCTGCCGCATGTCGGCGCAGTCGTGACCTCCGAGGAGGAGGAACGCGTGCTGCGGGCGCTGCGCAAGGTCAACGACATCATTGACCAGCGCCAGGTGCTCTTCAGCGAGGCCAAGGCCAACAGCCTGGATTCCTACAACTTGGCGCACCCCGATAAAACCCTGCCGGCGATCCTGGTCGCCATCGACAACTTTGCCGAGTTCAAGGAATACTACGAAGGGTTGATGGGACCGCTGATCTCCCTGGTGCGCGAGTCGCGCGCCTATGGCGTGCACTTCCTGTTCTCGGCGGACACACCCAATTCGCTCACCGGAAAGCTGTACAACCTGATCACCGAGCGCTTCACGCTCAAACTTTCGGATCCCTCCGAGTACGCCGACATCGTCGGACGCGGTGTTCCAGCCGACCTGAGCGCGGTCCCCGGCCGCGGCTACGTGCGGGTCGGCAACATGCCGCTCGAGTTCCAGACGGCGCTGACCTTTACGCCCGAGGAGGGCGACCCGGGTGGGATCAGCAAGATCAGCAAAATGTGCATGCGCATGACAGAAATGTGGGAAGGAAAATGGAAGGGCGAGAAACCGTCCACCGTCGAGACCCTGCCGCTGCGTTATTCGCTCGACAACCTGATGAAACAGGTGACGCTGCCCCAGGTGCGTCACATCTACGCCGTGATGGGCATCGACGACCGCACGCTGGGACCCGCGCTGATCGACATCGAGCGCCAGGGGCCGCACATGGTGGTCATCGGCCAGCCGTTCTCCGGCAAGACCACCACCCTGCGCACCATGATGCTATCCGTGGCGGCCAACTACTCGCCCGATGAAATCATGATGGTGCTGATCGACTTCTCGCGCAAGCTGTGGAAGGCCAGCCAGACCTCGCTGGCCAACATCCCGCACGTGGTGCAGACCATCGACGACATCGAACAACTGGACGATTTCCTGGAGAATATGAAGGTCGAGTGCGCCGAGTTTGACACGAAACCCAAGCGGCGCAAGATCATGATCATCATCGACGACTACGACGGCTTCACCGAAGAGGCGAGCCGCAAGAAGATGTCCTTCTTCGAGAACCTCTCGATGCTCATCCGCAAATACCAGACCGCCGGCGTGTTCCTGATCGTGGCCGGCTCGCTGGGTATCATGAGCTCGTCAGACGACCTGCGCAAGGTCTACGCAGCGCCCAACTTCGGCATCGCGCTGAGGAGCGCCGACGCGGTCAACCGGCTGAACGGCAAATTCCCGCGCAGCCTGGCGGAGACGGATCTGCCCATGGGACGCGCCTTCACCGTCCGCTCGGGCATCACCGCCATGCTGCAGATCGCCACGCCGTACGCCAACGACGAGGACGTTGAAGGCTCGCTGGACCTTTGGGTGAACCGCATCAAGGAACGCTACCCGCAAAAGAACGTCACCTGGTTGTCCGGCGGCAAGGTCAAGAAATCGTCTGATCAGTCAGGACCAGCGGGCGCCCCCGCGGCTCCTGCAGGACCCGACCTGTCCAAGTACAACATCCCCGACCTCAAGAAGCTGCTGATGGGTGCAGGGCTGCCGGAGTCGGTGACCAACCTGTTCAGCGACAGCGACATCATCGAGAACGCCCGGGCGATGGGTCTGCTGGATGCCAAGCCGGAAGCGAAGCCGGAAGAAAAGCCGGAAGACAAGGCGGATGCCAAAGGCAAGAAGAAGAAGGCAGGTTGAAATGAGCGATTATATTGACGTCAAGATCGATGTCTTTGAACACGCTGACCAGCGGGCGCGCGTCCTCGAAAGCCTGACGCCCGCCGGCCTGATCCAGGAGGTCCTCAAGGAGTTCGACGACGTCACCGCCGACGCACCGGAGAAATACGCCATCTACCTGAAGGGCATGGAGCGGCCGCTCAACCCCGGTTCCACCATGGCGCAACTGGACATCCAACCGCAGGACATACTGGTCTTCGATTATATCCGGCAGCCGATCCGGGAGATGCTGGATTCGAGGGATTATGCCTTCCTGCGCGAAGAAACGACCGGGAAGGTTTACGATATTCAATGGCAGCCGGCCGTGATCGGCCGCCCCGACTCAGATGTCGGCCATAATATCATCCTGGCAGTGAACGTGAAGCTTCTGCCGAATGGCATGACGGTCTCGCGCAAGCACGCCCAGATCACCTTTTCCGAAGGCCGCTATTATATTGAACCGCTGGCTGAGCATAACCCGGTCTTACTGAACGGCAAGGAGATCCCGCTAAACAGCAAGCGTGAAATCAAACATGGAGATAAGTTGCTGCTGGGTCACAATAAAATTGTTATGACATTTCTGACACAATCTGTTCAGCCATCTACGGTCAAAGAAACCAAATCTCAAACACCCTCGCAGCCAATACCCACGCCGGTTCCTCCGCTTGTGTCTCAACCTGGCTCCGAGAAGAAAGGCGAGACACTCTTCGTACCCGAAGGTAAAATTCTGTCTTATCTTATTGTTGAAAAATGTACTATCTCAGAACGAATAGGGCAGCGGCTGGGAATCGCCGATTACCCGTTTGTGTTAGGTCGTGAGACCCTTATTTTGCTCAACGAATCCGAAGTCTCACGCAGACATGCTGAGTTTACCTTCGACCCGCGCACAAAGAAATTCTACATCACTGATTTGCACAGCACCAACGGCGTTGCTATCAACACTAAAATCATCCAGCCTGACCTTCCACACGAAATCGGCCCGGGGGTGCATATCCAACTGGGGCCAAGCGTGGTTGTGCGTTTTGAAATTTGAAATAGTATGAATCCAGAGAAGATCGGACGTTACGAGATCAAAGCCGAGCTTGGCCGCGGCGGCATGGCCACCGTTTACCAGGCCTATGACCCGCGCTTCGAGCGTGAGGTGGCGATCAAAGTCTTGCCGCGCGAAATGCTGCACGACCCGCAGTTCCGCGTTCGCTTCGAGCGCGAAGCCAAGACCATCGCCATGCTGGAACACCCAGCCATTGTGCCAGTCTATGACTTCGGGGAAGAAGACGGGCAGCCGTATTTTGTCATGCGCTACATGACCGGCGGCTCGCTCTCCGACAGGATGAACCAAGGCCCTATCACGGTCAAGGAAGCAGCCCGGATTTTTGAACGCCTGGCCCCTGCAATGGATGAAGCGCACGCCAGAGGTATCATCCACCGCGACCTGAAGCCTGGGAATATTCTCTTCGACCGGCTCAACGAACCTTACGTTTCCGACTTTGGCATCGCCAAGCTATCCGAGGCTCAAGCCAACATTACCGGCAGTGCCGTCATTGGTACACCGGCTTACATGAGTCCAGAACAGGCGCAGGGTGAGCCAGTGGATGGGCGCTCGGATATCTATGCCTTGGGTGTGATCCTCTTTGAAATGCTGAGTGGCAAGCCGCCCTACAAGGCCGATACGCCCATGGGCGTGGTCGTCAAGCACATCACCGAGCCAGTGCCGCACATTCTGGATGTCAACTCCAACCTGCCGCAGGCGATCGAGGCAGTCATCCAAAAGGGTATGGCGAAGGATAAACTAGAGCGCTTCGCCACCTGCGCCGACCTGGCGGCGGCCTTGAGCGCCATCGAACGGGGTGAGGCGCTGGATCTAAAGACCCTGCTGGGGGTGCCGCCCATTACCCCGACTCAGACCGTAGTCGCCAGGCGTGGTGAACAGCCCAAAGGCCGCGCACAGGTTTCGGGTCCGGCTGGCGCTCCGCCGCGCAAAAAGACCGGGCTGTGGATCGGTCTCAGCGCGGCGACTGTCCTGTTATGTGCGGGCATTGTCTCTATCTTCTTCATCTTCAAAGATCGATTGCCCGTGGCCCCGGCGCCGACGGAAGCCGTCCCGACGCGCATCGCAGCCGTCCAACCCTCGCCAACATTGGAAATAATGCTCCCCACCGGAACCTCTGCGCCTGGCCTGACGCCCAGCCCAACAGAGACGCCTGCACCCAGCCCCACGCCGACGGTCCCCGCGCTTCCTGTGCTTGGCGGCGCAGACATGATCGCCTTCCTGGGCGGCAACAACGTCTGGGTCATGGGCTTGGACGGCAGCGGCTTGAGCCAGTTGACGGCAGATGGCGCCGTTAAGCACGATCTGCAATGGATGCCGGACGGCGAGGGCGTGTTGTACATCACTGGCAAGTGCATTCAGATCCTGAACGTCAAGACCAAAGAGGTATCCACGCTGACCTGCTTCGTCGTTGCAGATTACCTGGAAGCCTTCCAGATCGCGCCGGATGGCACGCAGGTTGCCGTCAGCCTGAACCGCGAACTCTACGTGGTCCCCTTTGACCTGGATAAGCTTTCGCAGGCGCGTTCGCGCACTGACCTGGCGGCCATGAACGGCTGCCTCACTTACACCAAATTAGCAACCAAAGGCGTGCGCTGGTCGAGCGATGGACAGGAGCTTGCCACCGTCATCCTGGGCGTGGGCGATAGCGGTCTCATAGAAGAGATGGTGTATGTGCTGGATATCCACCGCTGCTCTGCCGCTGAACCCAATAGGGTAGATATCTTCCCCGCCTCACGCTTCAGCATGACCGGTTTCAGTAGCAATCCCGTCATCCCCTCCTTCAACTGGGATGGCATGACGTTTGGATCCCCTCGGCAGCACCTGTTGTTACCGTGATGCGCGCTGGAGCCCGGATGGAAATTACGTCGCCTTCGCCTACCAGGATATCCGCCTGGGTGCGAACAGCCCGATCCAGCTATTCTACATTCCGTATGGCACAATCGGAACCGGCGCGAGCTATGCACCCTTCTCCCTCCCTGCCGACTTCTTCCCAAACCCCCGCGAGAAACCTCAGCCTGTCCTGCGGCCAGCGCAATAAGAATACGGGCGGTCAAACCGCCCGTATGATTTTCTGCACCAGCCCCGGCCCGGCGTAGACCAGGCCGGTGTAGACCTGCACCAGCGCCGCTCCCATATCCAGGCGGCGTTTGGCGTCTTCGGGTGACATAATCCCGCCCACGCTGACGACCGGGATTCTCCCCTCGACCCTTTTCACCACCTCGCGCAGCACCGCCTCGCTGCGGACCCGGAGCGGGCTGCCGCTTAATCCGCCGGTTTCTCCCCGATGCTTCGAGCGCAGCCCCTCGCGTCCCAGCGTGGTATTCGTGGTGATGACGCCGTCCATGCCGGTATCCAGGATCACGCCGAGTGCATCATCTAACTCATCGTCAGTCAAATCAGGAGCAAGTTTGACAAGGATAGGAGGATAGGGGTTAGGAGGATAGGGGTTAGGAGGATAGGGGTTAGGAGGATAGGAGTTAGGAGGATAGGAGTTAGGATTTAGGGGGTTTTGCCGTTCGGCGGCGATTCGACGGAGGAGATTTTCCAACATGTCACGGCCTTGCAGTCTGCGCAGGCCGACCGTGTTGGGCGACGATATATTGATAGCGAGATAATCGGCCAGCGGGGCGAAAGCCCGCATGAGCGAGAGGTAATCTTCGGCGGCGTTTTCCAGTAGCGTGTCTTTGTTTTTCCCCAGATTCACGCCGATGACGACGGACGATGGACGACGGACGACGGATGACAGCCGACGTTCGACTTTTGACGCTCCTTCTCCCGGAAACCCCATCCGATTGATGACCGCCTGATCTTCCACCAGCCGGAAGAGGCGCGGCCTGGGATTGCCCTCCTGCGGGCGCGGCGTGACCGTGCCGATCTCGATATGCCCAAATCCCAACGCCGCCAGCCCGCGCACGGCGATGCCATCCTTATCATATCCCGCTGCCAGGCCGACGGGATTGCGGAAGGTCAGCCCGAAGGCATGTACTGGCTTTTCAGGGGCGTTGAAGAACTGGCTGATTGCCCAATTCAAGGGAGGCAGCGCGCCCGTAAAGCGTAAAACGTAAAGCGTGAGGGCGTGGGCGGTCTCGGGGTCGAGGCGGAAGAGGAGCGGACGGATCAAGCGATACATGGAATTACTTCTTCTATTTTGACAAATTGAGTAAAATGTACTATACTCAATTCATGCTAATTGAGCGAAGTTTATTTTACCATATTCAAAAAGAAATCCAATCTGAGCCGAAGATCCTCCTGCTATACGGTCCTCGCCAGGCCGGAAAGACCACACTCATCCAGCAGCTATTGGCAAAAACGGATTTGCCTTGTGTCCAATTGAATGGGGACGATCTGCGCACACAGGAATTCTTGGGCCGCGCCGACCTGGACAGGTTAACAACCGTCATTGGCGCAAACCGCCTGCTGGTCATTGACGAAGCGCAGCGCATCGAGAATATCGGGTTGACGCTCAAACTCATCTTCGATCACCATCCCATCCACATCATTGCCAGTGGTTCCGCTTCGTTCGATCTGGCGAACAGAGTCAACGAACCGCTCACAGGGCGCGCCACAACCTTCACTTTATATCCATTTTCCTATAATGAAATCCCCATCCAGCCGCCAACAGTTTCCAACAGCGAGCGGATGGAGGAATTCTTGCGATTCGGGATGTACCCGAAAGTGATCACCCTGCCCCAGGATGAAAAGGAACAGTATCTTTACGATTTGATCAACAACTACCTCTATCGAGACATCCTGGCCTTTGAGCAGGTGCGAAAACCAAAGAAAGTGATTGACCTTTTGTCCCTTTTGGCGTTGCAGATCGGTTCGGAGGTTTCCACAGCGGAACTTGCATCCCACCTCTCGATGTCCAAACCCATCGTCGAAAAATATCTCGATATTCTGGAAAAGATGTTTGTGATCGTCAATCTGCGCGGATTCAGCCGCAACCTGCGCAAGGAAGTTTCCAAAACATCGAAATACTATTTTGTGGATTTGGGTTTCCGCAACGCGCTCATCCGCAACTTCAATCCGTTGCACATTCGCTCAGATGTCGGCGTGCTCTTCGAGAACTTTGGCGTAATCGAACGCATAAAAAAGTTCTCCCACCAGCGCAGCTACGCCAACTTTTATTTCTGGCGCACTTACGATCAGAAGGAAATTGACCTGATCGAAGAACGTCAGGGCAATTTACACGCCTTCGAGTTCAAGTGGAAAGAGGGACAAGGCAATCTAAAAGCGGCAAACGAGTTCACGGCAACGTACACAAACAGCCGGTTCCAAATTATTACGCCATCCGGTTTTGATTCGTACCTAAAGGTATAAAGGGTGGTGTGCGAAACCTGCGGCACCAACCGAACTGATCAACTATGCGCGAGAAATGAACGCGTCGCGTTTATCTTCGCAAAATCCACCTTCCCTGTCTTCTCCCAATAATCCAGCAACTGCGTAATCGTCAGCACCGCGTGGAGGTGGAACCCTGCCTCCTCCAGCGCCTGCTTCGCCCCGGACTGGCGGTCAATCAGTACGACCACATCCTTGACGATCAGCCCGGCGGCGGTCAGTTTTTCGATGGCTTCGAACTTGCTCCCGCCGGTGGTGGCCAGGTCGTCAATCACGACGACCGTTTCCCCGGCTTCATACGCGCCTTCGATCTCGGCCTTCGTGCCGTAGGTTTTGATTTCCTTGCGCGGGTAGATGAGCGGATAGTTCCCTTGCAGGCTGATGGCCGTTGCGATGGGAATAGCCGCGTAGGGCAGACCGGCGAGGCGGTCGAAGGTAAGCTGATGCAAGATAGGGAGATAGGCTTCTGCGACTTTGGCGAGCAACGGGGGATGGGAGACGAGCTGCCGCAAATCAATGTAGATGGGGGATTTCAAGCCGGATTTGAGGGTGAATTCGCCGAATTTGATACAGCCGGCTTCGAGTAACCCGTTAGCAAGGGAGGAGAGGTGGGCGTCGAATTGTGTCATGGTTGAGTCCTTTTTTACCGCGAAGCACGCGAAGAACGCAAAGAAATTCTTTTGTTTTCTTCGCGACCTTAGCGCCCTTCGCGGTTCAATTGCATTTTGATATTCACAATCTGGTCCCGGATCTCTGCCGCGGCTCTGGCTGGACTCTCCGCCCGCGAAATGCCGCGCGAGACATTGATGAGCATCCCAGTGCCGTCTTTGCGCAGGCCGGAGCGGAGCGCGGCGGCGAGGTCGCCGCCCCTCGCGCCCACGCCTGGGACAAGGAACCACAGCTCCGGCGCGGCGGCGCGGACGCGGCGCAACGCCTCCGGCTGGGTCGCGCCGACGACGAGGCCGATGTTATCGCCAGAATTCCATCGCTGGGCGAGCTTCGCCACATGGATATATAGCGGCGCATAGACTTCCGAAGTCTTCAAGACTTCGGAAGTCTGGGGCTTCACCAACAAATCCTGCAAATCCCCTGCCCCCGGATTGGACGTTTTGCACAGCAGGAACACGCCCTTCTCTTTGTAAGCCAGGAACGGGTCAATCGAATCCTTGCCCAAATAAGGCGAGAGCGTGATGGCATGGACGCCCAGGTTCTCGAAGGCCGATTTGGCATAGGCCTCGGCGGTCGAGGCAATGTCGCCGCGCTTGGCATCCAGGATGACGGGGATCGTGGAACCGAGACGCGCTGATTCTTCAGCCACGGCCTCGATCACCTGCTTCAGCGCGTCCCAGCCTTCCGCGCCAAAGACCTCGAAGAAGGCCGCGTTGGGTTTGAAGGCCGCAGCGTAGGGCGCGGTCGCTTTAACGAGACGCAGGCAGAAGTCCCGCGCCGCATCGGCGGTGGGGAAAGGGATGTCGGAAACGTGGGGGTCGAGTCCGATGCACAGGAGCGAGGCACAGTCGTCCACGCGTCTTTCGAGAAAAGTAAAAAAGGTTTCCATATTGCCAGTATACAACATCTTTCCCGGATGCATCGGTTATAATTTGGCGGCTATCCCATCAACGCTGAACTACTCTCTCCTCTCTACTCTCTACTCTCTACTGCCATGATCAAAGCGCTCATCTTCGACTTCGACGGCCTGATCCTCGACACCGAAACGCCCGATTACGACGCCTGGCAGGAGATCTACGCCGGGCATGGCGCGCAGCTTCCCATCGAACTGTGGGGGCAGCTCATCGGCGGATCGGGCGCATCGGACTTCGACGCCGCCATTCACCTCGAGAAACTTCTCGGCCAGCCGCTCGACCGCGCCGCGCTGAACGCCCGCTGGCGGGCGCGCAGCGATGAGTTGATCGCCTGCCAGCCTGCCTTGCCCGGTGTGAAAGATTATCTCGATGACGCCCGCCGCCTCGGACTGCGCCTGGCGATTGCCTCCAGTTCTCCGCACAAATGGGTGGACACCTATCTGGCTGATCTAGGCCTGTTGGATTATTTCGAGATCATTATATGCGCCGACGACGTGCGGCGGGTCAAACCGGACCCGGGCCTGTTCCTGGCTGCCCTGTCCGCCCTCCACCTCCGGGCGGAGGAGGTCATCGTCTTCGAGGATTCGCCCAACGGCGTGAAGGCAGCCAAATCGGTGGGCATCTTTACCGTGGCGGTGCCGATTGCTCTCACGCGGCAATTGGGCGTTGACGGTGCGGATATTGTCCTTCCCTCGCTGGCCTCGCTCCGGCTGGAAGAATTACTCTCCAACCATCTCCCGCACAAGTGAAACGCCTGAAAGTTTTCACGCCTCCTTTGCTAACTCCTCCGCCGCCTGCGTTTCCATTTCCTTCGAAATCTCCACCAGCGGCGGGCGGACAGGCCAGCGCGGAAAGCCAAACAACCGTGACAGCAAGGCTTTCAGGATGGGCGGAAAGGGCATGTAACCTTCCAGCACGTGTCGGATAGCCGTAATGCGAGCCTGCAAGGGGGCAATATCTTCACCCCTCTGCCAGCCATCCCATATCTTACGCAAGTCAGGTGAGATCAGGTTGGCCGGGGCGGTGATGCAGCCCTGCGCGCCGGATTCGAGGGCTAACTGGAAGAGAGAGTCCGTGCCGGTCAGCGCCAGCAGGTCGGAGCCAAAGCGAGCGCCGAGGGCGCGGGCAAACCCGGCCTGGTGAGAGGAATCCTTGATGCCGGAAAACTGGCGCGGGAAGGCGTCTTTCAAACGCGCCAGCAGGTCGAGCGAGAAGCCGACGCCCGTCTGCGAGGGGATGTGGTAGCCAAGCAGAAACCCATCCGCCGGAACCGCCCGCCGGATGATCTCGCCAAAGTAGGCGAACAGCCCTTCGTCGCTGACCTTGCGGAAGTAATAGGGCGGCAGGACGACGACGCCATCGAAGCCCAAGTCGAAGGCGGCACGCGTCAGGTCGGCCGTCTCGGTGAGGCTCGGCGCGCCGGTACCGGCCAGCAGGCTGAAGTCAGGGTGCGTTTCGTGCACCGTCAGGGCGGCGCGGAAGATGTCGGCGCGTTCGGATGGTGAAAAAGAAGGGCCTTCGCCAGTCGTCCCCAAAAGGAGCGCGCCGTGACAGCCGCGGCTGGCAAGGAATGCCAACAACGGCGCGACCGCCTCCAGGTCCGGCGAGAAATCAGCTTCGAGCGGGGTGAGGGCGGCGGCGTAAACGCCAGCCAGGGGATGGTTGGGCGCGGTATTCATTCTTCCACCCCTTGCACGAAATCACGGGCAGCCTCGTCCGGCGGCTTGAGGTTGTGACCCGTCGCAGACAGATAACGCTGGTGGTCGAGCACCCACAGGTACAGGTCGCCCTCCGTTTTGCCGGGGAAATCCATGAGAATATCGCTCTCGCGGATGACACGGATGATGGGCAGATAGACCGCCTCGTACCAATGCGCAACCGCCTCCGCGTCAGAGACATCCCGCTTCAAATCCAGCCCCATGAAATAACGGTGCACGGCGATGTGTTCGAGCATTCGGCTGAAGCCATCCGGGATGGTCAGCTTGATATTCGCCTGCGGGCGGATGCGGTCGAGGCCGGTGCGTTCGAGAAAGTTCACCTTCTCGCCCAGGATTTCCAGGTCTTCCGGCCTGAGGTCAGGGGTGATGTTGATCTTGGTCGAGCACTCACGCACCTCGGCGTCAATGAATTCTTGTCCCTGCTCGCGGGCGACCGAGACGCGGTGGTGGCCGTCTACCACGAAGTAAACCTTACCCACCTTGTACAGCACCACCGGCGGCAGGCTAACCTCTTCGTAGAAGGCGCGATCAACGCGCTGCCAACGACCGGCCGTATCATCCTTTTTCGGCAGGAAAGCCCGGTCGAATTGCTGGTAGCGGTTCAAACTGCCAACGATTCTCTTGATCGGCACGGCCTGAACGCCGCGATAGATCGGCCCGCCGATGCGCAACTTTTCTTTGACCTCGTCATAGGATAGTAAAGTGTCCGGCCGGCCGGTGAGGGCAGCCTGGACGCCATTCAAGAAGGCCTTGAAACGGGCGTGGAAAAAGTCATCTTTGACGCGCGATCCAAGTTCATCACTCATAAGGGTTCGATCTCGATGAGACGATAGGGAAAAATGTTAACCACCGTCGTCGCGCCAACCTGCGTCACTGAGGAGGCCAGGTTACCCAACGGTATCGTATGCCCGTGCAGGAAATAGCGCGGCTTAAAGGTGCGGATGAAATCCGTAAAGGCCGAGAAGCCGATGTGCGCCCGGTCGTCTTCGTCGTGGATGCCGCGCGGCGGGGAATGGGCGATCAGGATGTCCAGCGCGCGGCCAAAGCGAAGGCGATGCCAGAGGAGCGCCGGTACGATTTTCAGCATACGCAGATACATTTGCGTCTGCGTGTATTGGTTGACTCGAGTCGGATGGTAGCGGATGCTGCCGCCCATCCCGGCGATGGTCAGCCCTTTGAGGCGCGTCACACGCTGATCGAGGAACTCGCAGCCCTCCGCGCGGGAATCGGGCGAACGTTGCTCGTAAAGTGGGTCATGATTTCCAGGAACGTACAGCAACGGTCTATTCAACGCCGAGACCAGGAACTCAAGATACTCGTAGGGCAGGTCGCCGCAGCCCAGCACGAGATCCACGTCACCGAAATAATCCCGCGCTTGGGGCGTGTAGATACGGTCATCAACTTGGTCGCTGACCGCCAGTATTTTCATGATATGCTCTGCCTATATTTTCCCCGAAATCGGCCATCCCTGCAAGGTCTGGACTCTGGCCATTTTTACGGAGTGATGGGATGGCATGAGCTCCTTTGAATCCCTAAAACCCCTCCGCCACATACTCCCCCCACGCCCATACTGAAGAACGCGGTGCAAGCAAAACGGGTGCAGGCACGCCTCGGAGCGTGTTGCAAATCTCGCCCAACATGATGTCGTTTTCGACGCACTCGATGAAGAGATGCGTGGGATCCCCTGCTCTTTACTACCAGAGTATTTCGACATCATATTGCTGGAAATCTCCATCTGCTGTAATGATGGGCAGGGACTCCAACTGACTCTGGGCAATCAAAAGGCGGTCGAATGGATCAGCGTGGTAGGGCGGCAAATCGTAGACATGCAGCGCGTGGCTGACCTGCACGGGCAATGGCCGAATTCGATACAAACTCATGCGATTGGGGACATAAAGTGACGGGGATTCCGGTAAAACCAACCTCCCTTTTGCTGCTTTAATGGCAATCTCCCAAACACTGGCGGCGGAGAGGAAAATTTCGTTTTTCCCATCCGAGATGATTTCGCTGGCGCGCGGCGATAACTGAGGGTCGTCTGCATTCCACCAGAGAAAGGTGTGCGTATCAAGCAGCACTCTCATACATCGAACTCCGTCAGCGGAGCATCGAAATCGGGCATAATGATTACTTTGCCTTTGTCAATGCCGGGTTTGCGCGGAGAGGTATCGTCCTTGGTAAAAGGCAAAATTCGCGCCAATGGCTTGCCCGCTTTGGCAATGACGACTTCTTCTCCGCACAACACGCGCTCAAGTAGTTTCGAGAAGTGGGTTTTGGCATCGTGGATGTTATATACAGTCATCTTACACCTCCACGAACATTGTAGACTAAGTAGTGGACTAAGTCAATGTTTCACCAAAATTTTCAACCATTATCGCGCCAACGTGTGACGTTCCACGTTCTACGAATCAAAACCCCTCCGCCACATACTCCCCCCACACGCCGCGGAGCGTATTACAAATCTCTCCGAGCGTGATGTCATTCTCGACGCATTCAATAAAGAGCGGTAACAAGTTCTGAGTACTGAGTGCCGCGCTCTTGAGCCGTCCCAACAACTCGTCAACTCGTTTCTCGTTTCTCCCCTCCCGCAGTGCCTTCAGCCTCGCCCGCGCTGCTGCTTCAATCGCGGGATCAACCTTCAAACGTTCCAATGTCAGTTTTTCGTCAACCTGAAACTGGTTTACGCCAACAACTACCTGTTCGCCTCGTTCGATTGCCTGCTGCGCGGCGTAGGCGGCGTTTTGGATTTCGTTCTGCATGTAGCCGCGTTCGATGGCTGTCAATGCTCCTCCCATTTCATCAATCTTTGATATGTAATCCGTTGATTCTTTTTCGATCTCGTCGGTGAGATGTTCGATGAGATACGACCCCGCCAGCGGGTCAATCGAATCGGCGACGCCCGACTCGCAGGCGATGATCTGCTGCGTGCGCAGCGCGACGCGCACGGATTTCTCCGTTGGTAGCCAAAGCGCTTCGTCCATGGAATTGGTGTGCAAACTCTGCGTGCCTCCCAACACCGCCGAAAGCGCCTGCAACGAAACACGCACCACGTTACACTCTGGTTGTTGCGCGGTGAGCGTGGAGCCAGCCGTTTGCGTGTGGAAACGCAATTGCCAACTGGCAGGCTTTTGGGCTTTGAAACGTTCGCGCATGATACGCGCCCACATGCGGCGCGCGGCGCGGAATTTAGCCACCTCTTCCAGAAGATTATTATGCGCGTTGAAGAAGAACGAAAGCTGCCCTGCGAAAGAATCGATATCAAGACCAGCCGCAAGGGCTGATTCTACATAAGCGATTCCATTTGCGAGAGTAAATCCAACTTCCTGCACGGCGGTGGAGCCTGCTTCACGGATGTGATATCCGCTGATTGAGATCGTGTTCCAATACGGCACTTCGGCGGCGCAGAACTGGAAGATGTCGGTGATCAGCCGCATCGAAGGCGCGGGTGGGAAAATATACGTGCCGCGCGCCACGTACTCTTTGAGAATATCGTTCTGGATGGTGCCGCGCAATTGGCGCATGTCCGCGCCCTGGCGCTTCGCCACCACAATGTACATCGCCAGCAAAACGCCCGCCGGCGCGTTGATGGTCATCGAAGTCGAAACCTCCTCGAGCGGGATCTGGTCGAACAACTGCTCCATATCGCAAATGGACGAAATCGAAACGCCCACCTTCCCCACTTCGCCTTGCGCGATCGGGTCGTCCGCGTCGTAACCGATCTGCGTCGGCAAGTCGAACGCGACGGATAAACCCGTTTGTCCCTGTGCGAGCAGATAGCGGAAGCGGCGGTTGGTCTCCTCGGCGCTGGCATAACCGGCATACTGGCGCATCGTCCACAGGCGGCCGCGATACATGGTGGGCTGGATGCCGCGCGTGAACGGGTACTCGCCGGGGAAGCCGAGATTTTCAAGATAGATTTCCTCCGCGCTCATCGTCCCCGTAGGGGAGAGCGGAGGGTTGAGTAGCCCGTGTTCGTCGGGCGTATCGAAACCCGTAGTCGAAGCGCCAACGGGCAACGCCACGCGCGGGACCTCGATGCCTGCTGAGGTCTCGAAATGCGGTTTTCTCTCCGGGGATTTTTCCAGGGTCGGCTTGAGAGTCTTTTCTTGCCAGCGTTTGTATCGGTCTTGGATATTCATTCCGAATCCTTTGCGAAATTTGACTTCTTCTTTTCAGCGAATGCAATCTGGACTTCGCTAATACACTCACGTTCGCATAACAAGGTGACTACATCACCGGTTCGCAGTTTCGTATCACCATGCGGGATCAGCAGATCGCGTCCGCGTCGGATAGAAACCAGCACTGCCGGGCGCGGCAAATTGAGTTTAGCCACAGTCCTGCCTGCCGCACGAGAACCAGATGCAAGTGTAGTATCAATGAATTGGGCGCGGGCATCGTTCACTACACGCGATTGTTCCGCCCGCTGGCGGGCTTCTTCGCGGCGCATCGAACCCATATCATAGGCATTTACAATGTCATTACGGCGGACTACCCCTTTCAGGCAACGCGCGTCGTCGCGCGCTACGACCGGTAACCGGGAGAGGCCGCGCGGGGCCATGCGCCGCAGGGCTACGCCGACCGTTTCGTCAGGATACACACTTACAACATCACGCGAAGCAATATCGCGCACCAAGAGATGGTCGGCAGCCCCCGGTTCTCCGTTTATCGCCCGGCGGTAATCCTCCAGTGAAACCACACCGAAAAGACTGCCATCGTCGTTCAAGGCCGAGAAACCATGCTGCCCCGTTCGCAAGAATTTGTCAGCCAGCCGGTTTATTGACAGATTTGCAGGAACAGTTACAGGTTGGCGCATCATCACTTCGTCAACCCGCACCGTCTCCATCACGTCCAGGTCGCGCCCTTGTCGCAGGCGAACCCCGCGTTTCGCAAGTTTAAGTGTATAGATTGATTCGCGGTGCAGACGTTCAGCAAGGATGAGACTCACAATGACACCTGCCATCAACGGGACAATCATTCGGTAGTCGCCAGTCATCTCAAAGACAATCAAAATCGCAGTGAAGGGAGCGCGCGCCGCGCCGGCAAAAACCGCCGCCATGCCGACAACGGCAAACGCGCCCGGCCCGGCGGTTGCGCCTGGGGCGATGATTTCCACAATCCGGCCGAACGCGCCGCCGAGCGCCGCGCCAATGAATAGCGCTGGAGCGAATACACCGCCTGAGTTGCCCGAACCGAGGGTGAACGAAGTCGCCAATGGCTTGAGAAACACAAGCGCCAGCAGCAGGCCAAACGGCAGTGTTCCCATCAAAGCGCTTTCGATAGTTCCAAAGCCTGTTCCGAACACTTCCGGCAAATTCGCGTGCAGGGGCAAGCCTTGGGTCTGGCGCAAAACCATCGGGTATACAAAGGCCAACCCGCCCAGTAAAAGTCCGCCGACGGCTGGTTTTAGCGCATCGGGGAAACGCCAGTGGTCAAAGCGATCTTCAAACCAATATAGCAAGCGGATGAAGCCGACGGCGGTCAGCGCGGCGAGCATGCCGAGCAGGGCATAGAGTAGCACCTCCCACGGCGTCTTCACGCCGTAATTCGGAATGACGAACGCCGGGTGGTCTCCGAGGAAGATGCGGGCTACCGTGCTGGCTGACACCGCGGCGATGATGACGTTGCCCAAGTCGCCCAGGTGCAATTCGCCCAGGATGATTTCCATGGCAAAGACCACGCCGGCAATGGGGGCATTGAATGTAGCGGCAATGCCCGCCGCCGCGCCGCAGGCTATCAGGTTGCGGAGGCGCGCTTCCGAAAGGTGTAGCCATTGCCCGATGGTTGAGCCAAGCGCGGCGCCCACTTGCACAATCGGCCCCTCGCGGCCAGCCGAGCCGCCGCTTCCGATACACAGCGCTGAAGCAATAACCTTGGCGACTACGACGCGCGGCCGAATACGCCCGCCGCGCAAGGCGATGGCCTGCATCACCTCAGGTACGCCGTGTCCCTTGGCTTCTTTCGCGAAGAAAGAGATGACCGGCCCGGCCAACAGGCCGCCGATGAGCGGTGCGAGAATGAACAGCCCGCGCCCGAGAAAACTCAGAGAGGAAACGCCTGATTCAAAAAAGACTTGCTGAACGAGAGCAATGAGTTTGATGAATAGTACTGTCCCCAGCCCGGTTCCCGCGCCTACCGCGATGGCCGTGGCAATCAAAATAGCCGTCTCGGAGGGTTGTAAGCGGTCGAGTAAGGCAGAGATGCGCAGCCTGATTGTACTCATGAACTATTCTCTAAAATTGTTATCCATTAAAACAAAGGAAAGGCCAGGGCGTACAAAATGCTCGCCACCGCGCAGGTGACCAGCATGACCGGCAGGCCGCGCTTGTTCCACAATTTCGAGGTGATGGGCGTGCGCGTCTTTTCGGAGAGTGTGGCAACGATGATGTTAGCCGTCGAGCCGATGATGGTACCGTTGCCACCGAAGCCCGCCCCGAAGGCCAGCGCCCACCACAGCGGACCGATATCCATGCCCGACGCGCCCAGCCCCTGGATGACTGGAATCAAGGCGATGGTGATCGGTACGTTATCTACAACTGCCGAGAGTCCCGCCACTACCCAGATGAGCAGAACGCCAAACAGCACTGGCGGTATGACAGCGGCATGTTCCATCAGCCGCACCAAAGCATCCAGTACGCCAGCCGCCTCCAATCCGCCGACCATGATGAACAGGGCAGCAAAGAAGATCAGCACGCTCCATTCCACGCGCTTCAGCACTTCGTCGAATTTCGGGCGAATCCACACAAGAGCAATTACAGCTCCGCTCAAAGCAACATACGAAGGGCTGATATGGAAGAAATGATAAATGAAGAAGAACAAGATTGTCACGGCTAACACTACAAGCGCACGCCAGGCAGTCTTGCGATCTTCCAGGGCTTCCGCAGGATTCAACTGCATCAAAACCTCGGTATTCGGCGATTTGATGGATAATTCACGGCGAAAGAGAAAACGGATGAGCAGCAACGCGGCCAACCAGACAGCTACGACAATCGGCAGGGAGTGGGTCAGGAATTGATCGAACGTCAGGTTCGCTGCGGATGCAATTAGAATGTTGGGCGGATCACCGATCAGGGTCGCCACGCCGCCAACGTTAGACAGCAAGGCCTCAGCAACCAGATACGGTAGAGGATTGATGCCAAGAATTTCACTGATCAAGATGGTCACCGGCGCAATGAGCACAATAGTGGTCACGTTATTCAAGAACATCGAGATCACGGTTGTAACCGTCCCGAGCAGCACCAGAAGCAAGATTGGCCTGCCGCGCGAGAGCCGGCCAGCCCAAACGGCCAGAAACTGGAAAACGCCGGTGGGTTCCAGCAGTGCGACCAGCATCATCATACCCAGCAACAGGCCAAGTGTGTTGAAGTCAATCGCAGCACGAGCATCAGATTCTGTATAGAAGTTTAATATTATCCCCACACCAACCATCAATGCAGCCCCAGCAATGGATGTTATGGAGCGGTCGAGTTTTTCTGTGAAGATCAACCACAGGCTGACGAGGAAGATCAAGCTGGCAAGGATGGCTGCAATCATGGCTTCTTCTGCTCCACTGTTTGCCAGGCGGAAAGGATTTTGGAGGCAATATCAGCGCGCGAGACAATGCCCACCAATTTTCCCTCGGTGGATACAACCGGCAGATCATGCACTTCGTGCGCGAGCATCAACGCGTAGGCGCGCAGCAGCCCGCAGTCTTCGATGACGCTAATCGCCTCCCGCATCAGGGCGGTCACTGGCTGGCCGAGTTCTTCTGCTGAAGGACGCGTCGTCTCGACCGCGCCGAAATCGTGGACGAAGTCCACATCAGGGACAAGGTTGATAAAATCGGGCAATTCCAGTTTTAGCAGATCGCTCAGACTGACCACACCAACCAGCCTGCCCTGTTTATCCACAACTGGCAGCAGGCCAATGTGGTGAGCGACGAAGACAGCCGCTGCTTCGCGGATGGTCTCCGTCGCTGGTATGGAAAACACTTTGTGTTTCATACATTCTTTGACTTTCATTGTTCCTCCAAATGCTGATTATTTCCGCAAACTGGCTCAAGCGAACTTCATTGGTTGAGAATGGGAAAATTTTATCACGCTTACCGGATCATTTCCCTTTGCGCCAAGGCAATCCGTTTGTGCGAGAAGACCTGACGGGGAAAATGCCCTCTCGCGTCGAGCGCGCCTCTTCGATGGAAACAAACGCGTTGGGATGTTCGTGGTGAATAATGCGAATCACCTCGGCGAGATCCCGCCGCCGTACAATAGTATAAATCAGATTCACTGCCCCACTCGCGCCTTTGGCGTCCACGCTGGTCACGCCGTAGCCTGCGGCGCGAAGATGGGCGATCAAATCGTCGGCATGATCTTGCACGATGAGGCGGACGATCAGCGTGCCGATTGCCAGTTTATCCTCGATGTACATGCCAATGAAATTCCCAGCGGCAAAACCGGCGGCATAGGCGAAGTATGCCACAATATTGTGCGCGCCGCGCGTAATTTGCGTGATCACGGCAACCCAGATGAATACCTCCACAAAGCCAAGCAACGGCGCCAGATATCTCTTGCCGCGCGAGATGAAGATGATGCGCAGCGTGCCGAGGGTCACATCAATGATGCGGGCGCAGAAAATAAGCAGAGGCAGGATTGCCCAGGCGTACCAGTCGAAATCAGCGGGATATTGGGAGAGCCATCCAATTACGTTCATATTGCAGATACACCTTTTCCACATAGGGCGACATCATGGCTCTGAGCAGAGCGCTATACCCGACGTCGAACCGCACTTCGGCTCCGACCTCCAGGCTTCGTCCCTTGACGTCCAGAATCAGATGATCGCTGCTTGCTCCCAGAATGTTTACCTCTATCCTGGGCTTGATCGCCGATACGTCAACGTCCTGCCTCCCGAGGGCGAGGATCGCCCTTCGCATGTCTCCTTTATCCTCGAATATGGGAATGTGCCCGAACGCATCCTG
>Ga0210014_1000457_pt1 | contig 34026 bp, 28 predicted proteins | sample CryGeymeta201519_FD_183983 | JGI IMG/M metagenome (GOLD analysis project Ga0210014, IMG submission 183983) | Groundwater microbial communities from Crystal Geyser aquifers in Utah, USA - Crystal Geyser metaG 2015-19 (SPAdes) (version 2) | ecosystem: Environmental > Aquatic > Deep subsurface >...
ACATAGTTTTCATAAAGGGTTTGATCAGTCCCTTCAAAGGATCTTTTTTTAAAGGCACCCTGGATCTGCACATTCCCTCGAAAGATTTTGCCGGCCAGTGGGCGCCTCTCCTGGTTCATAATCGACACGTAGGCAATGTCGGGGTGTTTGGCAAGGCTCTCGACCAGTTGCGACAACGAGTCATTATCCTCGGCATAGATGGCATACTCACTGTTTTGAGCAACTATTTTTGCAATATTGCTGCCGCGATTCAACAGTTCTTGATACGAGTTGGAAATTTCCTGATGGATAATGAAACCGAGAGTGATCAGGGAGGTGACTACGATCAGGGAAATGGTCAGGATCTGGAATTTGGCGCCCAGGGTGAGCCTTGCTTTTGTCCTGGCTTGCGGAGTGTTCATATGACCCATCCTAAAAAACCGACAAAGCACCCTTGACGAGTGCCTCCTGAATTTCTATCTTCATGTGCGAAGCCGTCTTTTGATTCAGGGAATACCTGACATGACGCGGTGGCGCCGGCGGAATCGAGCCGACGGCCGCCCCCTGCAGCACTTTTAAAGCCATATCCCCGCATTGGGCTCCTATATCCTCACAATCCCAATCCAGGGAATAGAGTGCGCCTGCTTTTACCCAGCTACTGGAGAGGCCGACAAAGGGAATCCGGTTCCGAAACGAAAAGAGCAGAATGTGCTTGGCCGTCTGGGGATTCAATACGAGATCGTCCGTGATTCCCCATAGAACGTCTGCACGGTTCGCTAAGGTTTTCAGCGCGTCCGGAAGGTTCTGAGACGAATCAATCTGTTGTGCCACAATCCTGAGACCCATTTTCTCGGCGACCTCTTTGGCTTCTTCGATCTTTGAATGATTTCCTTCGGCGTTGTAGATGACACCGATGTTCCTAACTTTCGGAAGGAAACGCCTTAACCATTCAAACTGAGTTTTAACGGAGAACTCCAGGAACACTCCGGTGGCATTGGTCGAGTTCTTGATCTGGTCCTGGCGCAAGATCATACAGGAGATCACAGGAATATTGTGTATCTCTTGGAGGGCCGACTCCGTGGCCAATGATCCTATGGCAAGGATCAGAGCGGGGTTCTGAGTTTTGATCTTCTGAATGGCCTGGCCTGCCCTGTCTTCCATATCCTCCAGAGGATAGACATCGTAAACCACCGCCACATTCTGCCTGCCGAGAAACTGCTGGAAACCCTTGAGGGCTTCCTCAAAAGGTGGCTGTTGTGAGCTGAGAAGCACGGCAATACGGGTCTCGGCCGCGGCGAGGCCGTTCCACAGTCCTGAAACCAAGATGACCGTGAGAAGGCAAAGAGCAGATCTGATGATTTTGCGGATCAGCATGGCTGCAATACCCGATAAAATTAAAACGCGTAGGTCGCCTTCAAGAGAAATGTCCTTTCGTCCTGTTCAATGGTATCCTGCCGGTGCTCTTCGCCCCCAGGATCTCCGTAGGTCTTATCGAACAGATTATACAGGGTTGCAGAGAGTTCCAGCCCCGGAGTCAGGTTCTGGTAGAACAGGTTCAGGTTGGTGACAAAATATCCCGCTGCCTCATTTCCGGTAACGGTTTCCCGTTCGCTCTTATACTGTTCTTCCAGCCCTGCAAAGAGTTTCTCAGGGATCACCGGAAGGATGAGATTCAGCTTGGCCAGATGCTTGGGTGCATTGGACAAGACCCGGCCGGTCCGGATGTCTTCGGTCTCCTGATAGGTGTAACTGATGCGGCCTTCTACGCCGCTTTCCCATTTCCCTTCGAGTTCCAGCTCCGCGCCTTCGGCCTTGGCCTCGCTCACATTGTCGTACATAATCAGACCGTCGGCGGGGTCGGTCGTTTGAGTGATCAGATCCTTGATGTTATAGAAAAATCCTGACGCCGTTCCCCGCAGGTGATCCCCGATATACTGCTCGTACACCAGTTCGTAGGTCTTGATCGTCTCAGGATCGAGGTTGGGATTGGATTTTGTATTCCCGCTGCCGTCATAATAATAGAGCTCGTAGGCATTGGGCGCCCGGAAGGCCTCACCATAGAGAAGCTTGAAGGTCGTTTTCTGATAGGGATTGTAAATCAAGGCCAGTCTCGGATTCGTGGTTGTGCCGAAGGTGTCATAGTGGTCGTAACGCACACCGCCATAGAAGATGAGGTCATTAAAAATCTGAAATTCATCCTGGAGGTAAACGGCCCAGTTGGTGCTGTCTCTCCGGTCGTCCAGATAAGTGGTGGTCGCATCGTAGTTCTGTTGATCCTGCCTTGTGTTTTCCCGGATTTCGGCGCCCAGAATGGCCCGATGCTTCTCCAGAAACCTCCGGGTCAATTGAAATTCTCCCCCAAACCACTGACCTGGAGATCTGTCCTTGAAGATCATGATATTGGGATCCGAGGAAGGATCGGCTGCATAATCCGCAATATCGTACACATAATCTCCGGAATAGGAGTAGGCGTCATAGAAGATCCGTGCCATGGCATCCAACTCATTCTCAAAACGGTGCTCATACTTCAGGTCCACATACTGGCGCTGATCCGTGGCCTCGGTACGAGGATCATTGAATACGATGCCCCAGGGAGCCGTCGGGATCTTTTTCTCTCGTTCCACACGTGCCCCTTGAAGAGTGAAGTCCTGAAATGAGAGTTTCCCGAAAAAGTTCTGCATCTGGTCATGGTCGCTGTTGACGGCGATACCGTTGTGGGTGGCGGGATCATCGAATTCCCTGAAATAGAGACGGTCATTCCCTGCACTTTCATAGGCCGTTGCCGATAGGAGCATTTCCATGCCGTTCTCAAACCGGTTGCCGTAACTCAAGCGCTTTTTATAGGTACGGAGACTCCCCGCCTCGCCGGACACCTCCAACCCTTTGAGATCGCGGCCGCGCTTGGTGATCACATTGATCACGGCAAACAGGGCATTGCTTCCGTAGATTGAAGAGCCTGGGCCGCGTATGACCTCGACCCGGTCGATGGTATCTACATCGAGGAGAAACGCTGTGTCGATATAGATACTGTCATAAATATTCTCATTCATACGGTGCCCGTCCACCAGGAGGAGAATCCGGGTGTTATAATCCCCCGGACGCGCGAACCCGCGTACCCCGAGATATGCATAGTTCCGGTCATAGCTGGTGTAAAACCCGCGCAGGCTGCGCAGGATGTCCGCAAGTGTGCGGTAATGGTACTTCCTGATTTCATCGGCTGTGACAATGCTGATGGACGACGGCGCCTCGGTCACCTTCTGTTCATACTTGGAGGCGCTGTAGACAGAGGGAATATCCTGAAAAAGCAGGACCTCATCATTCATCTGAGCCGAGCCCACGGGCCCTTCTGATACCGCGTAGACAGAAGCGGGGATAAGGGAGCAGATGACCAGGGCTGGCATCAGTAACTTCTGCAAGTGCATTTTCATCTTCTCCATGATTCCCCCACGACAATAAATGCTAAAAAGAATCTTAATTCACAACCGCTGTTCTGAGACTTTTTACTAATGTTCTTAATATGTTATCGGTTATTCATCTGAAAACTTTAATTTTATTCCAAAATGTTTATCCCATTAAGCAGAGGGTTTATATAGTTAATTTTAACCGTTAACAATCCAAAGTGTCAATATTTTACAATGTATTATTTGACCTTACACCTGAGCAAGTTGTCTTAGGTCAATCCCGCTGCAACCCTAAGTGGTCCTGTTCGTAAATGTGGTGACGTACCGAGAGTGCTGTATTTACGAATAGGGCCACTAAGGCGAGGATTGGAGTCAACAAAACAAGGGTGCCCTTCTGTGTCTGCCTGAATATTGTTTCAGATGGATGGTGCCCCCGGGGTGACTCGAACACCCGGCACCCGGTTTAGGAAACCGGTGCTCTATCCGCCTGAGCTACGGGGGCAAGAAAGATTCCGAAGCTTAAAAATAGCATTATGTAACATGTTTCATGTGATGTGTCAAGAAAACAGGGGGAGAAAAAAATTACTGCAGTTCCGGGTAGCGAAAGGTCCCCTTCAGTTCAAAGGGGTAGTATCCTTCCTGGTCCAGGGTCCTGTCAGAATAGGCGGCGACGCCGTGGAGGTTGATGGGATCATCCGCCATGGGCTTCAGCCGGGCAGAAAGATGGAGGCCGCTCTCAAAGAGGTCCTGGGGATTGAGTATAATCTCTCCCCGGATCTTCGCGGCCAGGATGTCGCTTTCAACCAGCAAGTTCTCGATCCGGAGCTTCCCGTCCGTGAGTTTTGCGTCTATCTGCATGATATGGAAGTCAAAGTCCGGAAGGTTGAGCCCCTTGATCAGGATATTCCGGACCCGCCCTTGGCTCAAAGCGGCAACAAAGGTCCCGGGCCCGCTGAGATAATCGTTTAGGCCATGGAATTGAACATCCGCCTGGCCCGTGAGTTTCCCGCTCACCTTGAAGTTTCTCAGATAAAGAGGGGCGAGCGCCTCGGCGATACGGATATCCTTGACCTGTAGGAGATATCTCCCCGACTCCGGCCTTACGGGAAACCGCAGACGAACCTCTCCGCTGGTTTCACCGCCATAGCCTTTTCCAAGAAAACGGACGACCATTTTTTTCCCGAGAAGGGGGAAAAAAGAGAGCTTCAGGGTCAGGGTATCCCCCTTGAATATGCTGTACCTCACCCCTTGGTACGGCAGTTGGATCTCTATAGGATCCAGCCTGCAGCCGAGGGGGAAGCGATAAGAGAGGTCTTTGTAAATCAGACTGATCCCGGTTTTTTTTTCAAAATGGACAATCAGGCTTTCCGCGGTTCTCTTGTAAGGGAAAAAAACAAGGATGAACAGAAGGAAAAGAGAGACGCCGTACAGCATATAAACAATCGGTATTCGTCCGCGCGGGTTGGGCATCTTCCTATCCTAACCGTCTTTCGGTTATGTAAATATCATCTTCCGGCCATCTCCAAAGTCTGTTTGGGAATTGGCGGGCAAATTTAAAAAAAAACTTCCTTGAATTCTGAAGAACCGTTGAAGCTTTCTTGCAGGAAGCTTCAATTCTTCTTGTGGTCGCCATCTGTTTTTGATACCGTATACCCAGATTATCCGGGGTAAGAAAAGTATGTCAAGAAAAAACTTGATCACGGAGTGTATCGGAGTCACCTTCGCCTTTTTTGTCTTCATCTTCATCCTGCAGACCCATCCATTCTCAGGCGTGCCGGGCCGTATCGGCGGATACCTGACGCCTCTCGCCTGGATCCTTGTCCCATGGATCATCCTTACCATCAGGCAGGAATCCTTCATGGAGTTCGGATACCATCTCGAAGACTTCCCTCGATCGCTCGGCATGGGTCTCGTTGTCTCGCTTTTGCTGATCCCCTATTTCACGGTCTTCGCCCTCCGGTTCGGAATGCCCGACTTGGATTTTCTGGAAGGCGGCAGGGGCATGGATTGGATCAGGATGGCTCTGTACCAGGCCTTCTATATCGCCTTGCCTGAGGAATTCTTCTTCCGAGGGTATCTTCAGACCCGTCTGAACCAGATCTTCGGGAAACCCTGCCGCCTGCTCGGGGCCGAAACAGGCTGGGGCCTTTTCCTGGCATCACTGATCTTCATGATCTTCCACCTCGTCATCGGCTTGAATGTCTGGAACGCCGCCATTTTTGTCCCGGCGTTGATCTTCGGATGGCTCCGGGAAAAGACCGGGTCCATCACGGCCTCCACGGTGTTCCACGCCATGTGCAACATCATGCTTTTCACTTTCCAGGGGAGAACCTCCTGAAACCACGTTGATCCCCTCTCCAATCCTGATTCATGAAACCCGCGCGTCCGGCGCAAGTCATCAAAGATATTGACCAAATTCCGATCTATCGGTTAAGCTATAAGTATGGGGTGCAACTCAATTCGTTTCCGGCTTTCAGGCATCATACCGTCTTTGAGGGTAGGATCTAAGAAAATGGCATCGCCCGTAAACAACCTGATTAAATGGCGTATGGGGATCCTCTCGCAGAGCTTTCCCGGCCGGACTTTTCTGGGCCGCCTCTACAGGTTCTTGCTCTTTGCGCTCTTTGATCCGGCTCTTAAATGGATCTATCGGTTCCGGATTGCCCTGCAGGAAAAAAGGCCCTCTTATCTGTGCCTCTCGGATTACCGTCTGCTCAAGGAAGTGAGGTCCCACTTTCCCGCCCCTCCCCTTCTCCGGAGATGGGCAAGAACGGGCCTACTGAACCGCGGGAGAACCGGTTACGAAGGAATCCTTTTGCAAATACATGCCGCCAAGTTCCGTACCCGGAAAGCCCCGTGGATCCTTCCGGAGACGGCCTTGTTCTCGCCGAGTCTGGATTGCAAGGGGTTTGCCGTTCTCTTTTCTTCGCTCTTGAACGCCGCCGGAATCCGGAACCAACTCTGGATCGGACTCCCATCGGATGGAAAAGACGGACACGCCTGGGTCGTACTGGAAACGGACTATGGAAGGATAGCGGTGGACCAGTTCAACGGCGACGGCATCAGGGAATCGGTTTTCCTCCTCGATCATCCTTATGCCATCACGATCAACTTTTAGCCTCGAACACCCCGCGAAGCTCATCATCCAATAACGAATTGAAAGAACCCTGTCAACGATCCGCCCTATTATGCCGAGGAGTGATTGCTGAGTCGCAGGATCAGAACTGCGCCAAGGAGCCCTCGTCCTTGGCGCGGGACAGGGCCGTGTTGAAAAAAATCAGACTCAGGGGGATTCCGACTGCTGCAAAGAGGGCCAGCACGGCGAGGTCGTAACCGAGCTTTGTGACGGGCGCCCCCATCAGGATGGCCTGCCGCAAAGAACGAAGGGAGTAGGTCAACGGAAGGAGGTTCGAGCCGAACTGCAGAAACTTCGGGAGGATTGCTACCGGAAAATAAACCCCTCCGAGGAACGCGGAAAGGCTCCCAAAGACAAAGGCGATCGGGTCTCCTCGCTTGTAAAACAGGACAAAACCCGCGGAAAGGATCCCGAAGGACGAGAAGGCAAGGATGGTGATGAACAGGACGACCAGCACGGAAAGGAGGTTGGCCTGGCCGATCTGAAAACCGAAAAAGACGACGCCGAAGAAGAGATAGACCGCCACTTCGAATGTGGCATAAATAAAACTCCAGAGACTGGAATAGATCAGAAGCGTTATAGGTCTTGTGGGCGTGGTGAACATGGCCTCCAGGGTGCCGGTCACCTGGCCTTCCCGGATGGTCACGGCAAAAATGGAGAGGGCTACGTTCAGGTAACGGTAGAAGGCGATCCCGATCAGGACAAAGGGGAAGTACTCCCCTCCGTAGGCTGAAAGATAAGGGTTTGCAGAGCTTCCGAAAAGCCGGGAGATATAATAGAACATCACCACGGAAAAGAAGACCCCCGCAACCTGGGATACAAATGAAAGGCGATAACTGATTTCTCCCAGAAAATCCCGCCGGAGAAAGGCATACGGTTTATGGAGCATAGAGAGAGAGAGCACGCTCATCTTATCCCGCCTCCCTGCCGGTGGCCCTGGCAAAGATCGTCTTTATATCCGACTCCCCGGCCTCCATGCGGACGATCATGGACCCGTTCTCTCTAAGAAGATCCATGACTTTGGACAGGTTCGCTTCCGGGTCCTGGATCGTGAGATCGAGTTTGATCTTATCGCTCCCGTTGCTCCACTGGATGTCGGTCACCCATGGAAGGCGCTGCATCTCGCTTAAGACCTTTGTATCCAGGGAAGTGATATAGAAACAATACCGGCTTGCATCAAGAAAGGATGCCTTGAGGTCTTCCATCCTCCCCTCGCAGACCAGCCGCCCCTGGCTCAGGACCCCGATCCGGCTGCAGAACTTCTTTGCTTCGGAAAGGCTGTGGGTCACCATCAGGACTGTCGTTTGTTTATTCGAGGCCAGAGAACAGATCTCCTTTAACAAACTTTCGGCCATGGTGGGATCCAGCCCCCGGGTCGGTTCATCCATGAGCAGGACTTCAGGCTCCCTCAGCATGGCCCGAGCCAGCAGGAGCCTCTGTTTCATCCCTGTGGAATACGCATCATACCGGTCGTCCAGAAAGTCGCCCATGTTCATGAACGAAGAGAGTTCCCGGATCCTGCGGTCTATCTCTTTTGCGGAGAGGTTCAACAAGGAACCAAAGAAACACAGGTTTTCCCTCCCGCTCAGACGCCAATAGAAGCTCCTTTCGTCCGGATAGACCATGCCGATCCGCTCTTTGATCCGGTTTTCGTCCCGAACCAGGTCGTACCCCAGGATGCGGACACTCCCCCGATCCGGACGGATCAGGGTGGAGAGGATCTTAAGCAGCGTGGTCTTGCCCGCCCCGTTGGGCCCGAGCAGGCCGAAGACCTCTCCGGTTTGCACACAGAGGGTTACATCGTCCAGCACCTTGATGTCATGAGAGAGGGAGGATGAGGCGAACCACCTTCGGATGCCTCTTTTGGGCCTGAAGATCTTGGTGAGTTTTTCTATCTCGACGGCATAGGGCATGAGGGTCTTCAATTTATGGAAAGGTCACGGTTAAAAGAAGTCTTCCGCAGAGATCCACCCTATGGATTTCTGTGATGTTTCGCTGCGGCCTGCAGGTTCCAGCCGTTTTTTTCGCCGAGGATATCCTCCTCGTAGACCGAACTGATAATGTAGATGAGGGGATTATCCTTGAGGCTGATGATCCTCGGCGCCTTCAGCTTCTGCCCTTCAGCCTGGTACAGGATCTCCACCGTGGGCCTGAGCGGGCGCTCTTCGCTGGTTTCAATCACCTTGCCGATCTCGTTGGTGTTCAGCTTCACAAACCCTTCCAGAGGAAAGACGGAGATCTTTCTCAGAAGCGTTTTGATCAGCTTCTGGGCGAACACCCCCTTCTCCTGCTCCACGATGATCTTGACGGCATCGTAAGGGAGAAAACGTCTGCGCTGCGGCCGGGTATGGGTCAGGGCTTCATAGTAGTCGACCAGGCCGATGATCTGTGCGTACTCATGGAGGTCTTCCCCTGAAAGCCCTCTCGGATACCCCTTGCCGTTGATCCGCTCATGCTCCTGCCGCACCACGGTCGCGATCCATTCATACTGACGCCCGAGGCGGGAGAGCATTTCATAGCTGTATTCGGGGTGCCGCTTCATCTCTTCATACTCTTCCTTGGTCAGCACATCTTCCTTGTTGATGATCTTGGTATTGAGCTTGGCCATCCCGATATCGTGCAGGAGAGCAACGGTCCCGAGGCGGATGAGCTGATTCTCACTGTAATTGAGCCCCATCCCGACCTTCAGGGAGAAGATCGCTACATTCAAGGAATGGGAAACAAGGTCGTTGGAGGAGTGACGGGTATAAACCGCCTTCAGGTAGAGCTTGTCTCCGGCCATCAGGCTTTGAACCATCCGGACGGTGCATTCTGCGATCGCGTCCACGGAGAAGGTTTGATTCGACTTTCCTTTGTCCATGGCGAGGCCGACCTGTTTCTTGGCATCCTCGTAGATCTTGTCCACATCCCCGTAGATCCATTCCCCGTCAGCATTCTTGACGTCGGATTTCTCGACCAGAATGCCGGAGGACATCCTTCGCAGTTCCTCCTTGGAGATGATCGTGGAAATCCCCTTTTCTTCGCTCTCCTTGAGCAGTTCATCTACGGAAAGGATCTCGCTCAGCTTCAGATCCTCTGATTTTCCGAAAGACCGCGGCGCCTTCTTCTTAGGAACGGCCTGATGCAGTACGACGGATGGTTTCTCTTCTTCCCCGGATCCGCCTCCGGACTTGCGCAATATTTCGCTGATTCTTACCATAGGTCTGCTCCCTTAAAAGGAACCGTTGGCCGACTTGTCCACGATCATGGTACTGATGAACTTGACGCTCTCTCCGCAGCCGATCAGCAGGCTGAGATCACAAATGTTATTGATCTTCCTCGGAATGCCGGTGCTGTGTTCATAGATCCGCCGGAAGGCGTCATTGGTAAACATGTTGCGCCTGGCGCCCGCCTTCTTGAGCCTGAAAAAGATGAACTTGACCATCTCCTGCATGTCCAGAGGCTTGAGGTGGTAACGGATGGCGATCCTCTGGTCCAGCTGAGGCATATTCTCCATCTTTTCTTGGAGTTCGGGCTGGCCGATCAGGATCAGGGTCAGGAGAAAACAATCGTTCATCTGGAAGTTCAGCAGGAGTCTCAGTTCCTCGAAGGTCTCGCTGCTGTTGATCAGTTGCGCCTCATCCACAATGATCACTGTGTTTTTCCCGTCTTTGAGGTTTTGATACAGGAAATCGTTGAGCTGGTGGATCATCTCGCTCTTGGATTGAGCCGTAGTCTTCAATCCGAACTGATACAGGATCTCCTTGAAGAAGTCATCGGCCGGCAGGCAGGGGTTCTCGATCAGGGCCAGTTGATAATTTCTTTTCACGAGCCTCTGCACCAGGAGCCGGCTGATCGTGGTCTTGCCGCAGCCGATCTCACCGGTCAGCATGGCCGCACCCTTGCGGTTCTCAATAGCATAAATCAGCCGCGTCAGGGCCTCTTCGTGAATGGGAGATTTATAGAGATAGCCAGGATTTGGAAGATTTTCAAATGGATATTCCTTTAAACCCCAGTATTCCTTATACATAAGCATGAATCTCCTGGTATGAGCCAATATTCTCAAACAATATCATGCCATCTCCGAGTTCTGAATCCACCTGAAGTTCAAGAAACAGAAAAATCCTTTACTATTGATATGTTAATGTGGTGGGCCGTTTTTTGTCAAGATTTAATTTGGTTGGTTTTGACATCGAGAAATTGGAGAGATAACCCCTCGATTTCGCCCTATTGCTTGTTCGGAAGGGCGAGAATGTCCTGTTCAAAGACCGAATCCTTAGTGGTCCTACCCGAACCGTGACAAAGCCGGGAAGACCTTCATGATCCAGACTGAAAAATACCCCAGGCGGTTCATGAAGATCATCACGCCGATGGTGATCAGCAGGATCCCGGATACCGCTTCCACAGCCTTGAAGTGCTTTTTGACCCGGCTGATAAAGGACAACGACCAGCCGGTCGCAAGGCCCATGAGGATGAAGGGGATACCAAGACCCATGGCGTAAATGAGGAGGAGGAGGACCCCGGTCATTACGCTCTCCTGGGTCCCGGCCATGGCCAGGATCCCTGCCAGGATGGGCCCGATACAGGGGGTCCAGCCGAAGGCGAAAACCACCCCGATGACAAAGGCCTGGAGATAGGAGATCCGTTTTGTCCTGACATGGAATCTTTTTTCATAATTCAGAAAACCGATCCTGAAAAGGCCCGTGGTATGCAGGCCCAGGACCACCAGGGCGAGACCTGCGATTCTGCGCAGCAGGCCCATGTGACCGGTCATGATATGCCCGATCAGGGTGGCCGATGCCCCGAGAAGGGTGAAGACCAGGGAAAACCCGGCCACAAAAAGCACGGAACCGGCCAGGATGCCGGGAAGGAGGGCCGAAGGCTTCTCCCTCCCGGTCAGTTGTTCAACCGAAACACCGGAAATATAAGAGATGTACGCCGGCACCAGGGGCAAGACACAAGGCGAAATGAAAGAAAGCAGGCCGCCTAAAAATGCAAACAGGAACTGATCCATAATTTTTTTTCCCTTACAATTTCAAAATTCTAAGTTCTAAATCCTAAACAATTTCAAATAACCAAAATTCAAAACAGAACGGTTCAGAATTTAAATGTTTTGGACATTTGGATTTTGGATTTGTTTAGGATTTCGACATTAGGGTTTAGAATTTATAGCCCTATCCTTGGCATCACCGTACCGGCACTCCGGGAAATGTCATCACCGATTCATGGATCCCGGCGCGGGTGAGCTGATCCGCCGTGAGCCAGCGGAACCGGATCTTGGACCAGTGAAAGAGCCTTTGCGGCTCCTCGCTCAACGGTTTTTGAGTTTCATCGTACAAAACTTTATAGAACTCCATGCCGTCCTGAACTTGGATCATCTTCAGCCGGAATGCAACCGAGGCCGGGCTGACGATGGAATAGTTTCCTCCCACCCGTTCATGGATCCGCAGGACCTCCCCCACCACTACAGCATCCACCCCGAGTTTTTTCCCCAGTTCCATGATGAGCTGGATATCATTATAAATGTCCTTCGCCCCTTTTTGGAGATGAAAAATGGAAAAGGCCTGATCCAAAGGGATGACCTCGTAAGGCGCCGACTTCTTCAGATCTTTATACAGGTATTCCGCAAGGAGCCCCCCCTCTATGGAGAAGTCTTTGTGCTCACGCAAGGGATGGCCGCAAAAGGAACAGATCACATCCGATTCCTTGTCTCCCTGGCGGATCTCCGGCATGACAAAGGGGAGGATGGCTACCTGTTTGATCCGGATCTTCTGGAGATCCGGCGCATACCAGACCTGCAGGTCCCTCTGAAGATGGACGTCCTCCACAATCCCTTTGCCGGCCCCGCACGACAGAAACACCATGGAGAGGATCAGCAGGAAAACTATACGGAAGATAGGGACATAGGGACGATGAACACTCATGGGTAACCTCCTATCCGCAGAGACCGTCATAGCCGCCATTCCGGGCCAGACCCGAAACACGGCATGAGTATCATAAATCTCCGGCAAAGCCGGATTTTAGGGTGCAGATCAAAATCCGTACGCTTTCCAGCGGGCAGTCACCAGAGCCCGGATCTCCTCCGTCATGATGATATCCTCAGGCCATTCCCTGAGATGCCCTTCGGCGGGCCACTTCTTGGTCGCATCGATCCCGATCTTGGCCCCGTACTTGGGAAGGGGTGAGGCGTGGTCCAACGCATCCAGAGGGCCTTGCACAACCTCCACGTCCCTTTTCCAGTCCACGTTGTTCCCGAGGCGCCAGAGGACCTCGGAGGTGTTCTGCACGTTCACATGGGCATCCACAACCACGATCATCTTGGTAAACATCATCTGGCCGGTCCCCCAGATCGAATGCATGACCTTCCGGGCATGGCCCGGATACCGCTTGTCGATGGAGACGAAGACCATGTTGTGGAAGATCCCCTCAATCGGGAGGTTCATGTCCACGACCTCCGGGAGCTGCTTTTTCAGCAGGGGGAGGAAGATCCGTTCCGTGGCCTTGCCCAGATAGCAGTCCTCCATGGGCGGCTTCCCCACGATGGTCGCGGGATAGAGCGGGTTTTTCCTGCGTGTCATACAGGTGATGTGAAAGACCGGATAGGGCTCGGACAGGGAATAATAGCCCGTATGATCGCCGAAGGGGCCCTCGACCCTGCTCTCCCCAGGATCCACATACCCCTCCAGAATGATCTCGGCATGGGCCGGCGCCATGAGGTCCACGGTCTCGCAGGGAACCATCTCCACCGGCCCCCCGCGCAGGAATCCGGCAAAAAGCATCTCGTCGAACTCATCCGGGAGCGGGGCCGTGGCTGAATAGATGACCGCGGGGTCCCCCCCGAGCGCCACGGCCACGGGGAGCCGCTCATGCCGGCGCTCTGAATCCTGGTAATGGCGGGAGCCGTGCTTGTGGACGTGCCAGTGCATCCCCGTGGTCTTCTCATCATAGACCTGCATGCGGTACATCCCGCAGTTCTGGGTCCCGGTGACGGGATTTTTTGTAAAGATCAGAGGCAGTGTAATGAACCGGCCCCCATCCAGAGGCCAGCACTTGAGGATCGGCAAGGACGAGAGGGAAGGACGGTCCTTCTCGATAACCTCCTTGACCGGTCCCGTCTTCACGGTCTTGGGGATAAAATCGGCCAGCCTTTTCAGCTTGGGGAGCTGTTTGATCTTTTCGATCAGGTTGGTGGGGATCTCCGGCTCAACGATATTCTGAATCCTCCGGGCGATCTCATCCAGGGAACCCACCTCGAGGGCGAGGCAGATCCTTTCCATGCTCCCGAAGGCATTGATCAGGAGCGGATAAGGGGAGCCTTTGACCTTTTCAAAAAGCAGGGCCGGGCCCGCCTCTTTGGAGACGCGGTCCGTGATCTCCGTGATCTCCAATTCCGGGTCCACCTCCACCTGGATTCTCTTGAGAAGAGATTTCTGTTCCAGGGCCCGTACAAAATCCCGTAAATCTTGATAGGCCATCCTGTGTCCGTCCTGAAATTTTCGGATATGATCCCGTCATAGGCCCGTGGAAAGAACCATGGAGCCGCTGAGAGGGATTGAACCTCCAACCTACTGATTACGGATCAGTTGCTCTACCATTGAGCTACAGCGGCATTTTATATCATCAGGACTATCCCTGAATCATTTTCATTTTTTAACATCTTTTGCCTATTCCGTCAAGGAGATTCAAGAAGAGCGGAAAGGTTTGACAAGACCGTTCGCACATTCTATGCTAAGGACAGAAAATTACTTGGAAAACAAGGTTTTGTTCAAACTATGGACGTCATCACCACCCATACCAATGCGGATTTCGACTGCCTGGCCTCCATGGTGGCGGCAAAAAAATTCTACCCTGAGGCCAGGATGGTCTTCCCGGGTTCGCAGGAACACGGCCTTCACCAGTTCTTTCTGCATTCCGCGAGTTATGCCCTGAATTTTGAGCGTCTTAAAAATATCAAAATAGAAGAGGTCACCCGGTTGATCCTCGTAGACACCAAGTCGTCGAGCCGGATCGGAAAGTTCGCCGAACTGATCGGCAAACCCGGTATTCCCATTCACATCTTCGATCACCATCCGGTAACGCCGGGGGACATCCGGGCCGACTATGCCGTGATCCGGGAACGGGGCTCCACCACCACCATCTTGGTGGAGATGATCCAGGAGAAAGGGATTCCCATCACCCCTCTGGAGGCGACCATCATGGCCATCGGGATCTATGAAGACACGGGTTCCTTCACCTTCGCCTCGACCCGCAGGGAGGACCTCAATGCAGCCGCATATCTTCTAACCCAGGGTGCGGACCTCAACATGGTCTCGGACTTCATCACCAAAGAGCTCACCGTGGAGCAGTTCGGCCTCCTGAACGATCTCATCCAGTCGGCAAGGACCCATACCATACGGGGGATCGACGTGATCCTGGCAACGGCATCAGTGGACCAGTATGTGGGCGACATATCGATTCTGGCCCATAAGCTCCGGGATATTGAAAACATCAATGTGTTATTCGTTCTGGTCCGCATGGGAGACCGGGTCCACCTGATCGCCCGGTCCAGACTGCCCGAGGTGAACGTCGGCGAGGTCCTTGCCGAGATGAACGGAGGGGGGCACCCCACGGCCGCCTCAGCCACGATCAAGGAAAAGACCCTGCTTCAAATCCAGGAGGAGCTCCTGCAGATTTTGAAAAAACATATCCTTCCGGTCCGGAGCGCCGAGGAAATCATGACCTCGCCGGTCATCACCATTCAGGCGGACAAGAACCTGGTCGAGGCATCGGAGATCATGACCCGCTACAATATCAATGCCCTTCCGGTCGTGGAAGGGGAGAGATTCGCCGGCGTCGTGACGCGGGAGGTCGTGCAGAAGGGGATCTTCCATGAATTGCAGCAGACCCCGGTCCGGGACTTTATGAGCACGGAGGTCTTGACGGCGGACAGGACCACATCGCTCTTCACCATCGAAGAAGACATGATCGAGAAGAACCAGCGCATGATGCCGGTACTTGAGAACGGCCGGGTCATCGGGGCCGTCACCCGCACCGACCTCCTAATGGCGCTCCATGAGGATATCCGGAAGAAACCTCAGACTCCCTATGCCCTGAACGATGAGAACGAATACCTTTTCAGCAAAAATGTGAAAAAACTCTTGGATGAAATGATCCCATCCCCGGTCATCAGGATCCTCCGTCATGTGGGAAAGACCGCCGATGAACTCGGCTATTCGGCATACGTGGTCGGAGGCTTTGTCCGGGACCTCCTTCTCGGTATCGAGAACCTGGACGTCGATATTGTAATCAAAGGGGACGCCATCAAACTGGCCCATGCCTTTGCGGAGCGCTTCAAGGCAAGGGTCAAGGGCCATCCCAAGTTCGGGACCGCGGTGGTCATCCTCCCGGACGGATTCCGGGTGGACATGGCCACGGCGAGGACCGAATACTATGATTATCCTGCGGCCCTCCCCAGGGTCGAAATCAGTTCCGTTAAAAAAGACCTCTACCGAAGGGACTTCGCCATCAACACTCTGATCATCCAGCTCAACGGCAAGGCGTTCGGACATCTGGTCGACTATTTCGGAGGGCAGAGGGATCTCAAGGACCGGGCCATCCGGGTCTTGCACAACTTAAGTTTCGTGGAAGACCCCACGCGCGCCTTCCGGGCCATCCGGTTCGAGACCCGGTTCCACTTCAATATCGGCCGGCAGACCGCCGGCCTGATCAAGAGCGCCGTCCGCATGAACCTTTTCCAGAAACTCTCGGGCAAGCGGCTCTTCGTCGAATTGAAATACCTCTTCCAGGAAGAAGACCCCTTCCCATCAATCAGGCGCATGGAGTCGTTTGACCTTCTCCAATTCATCCACCCCAATCTGAGGCTGACATCCGATTCGGAAAAACTCTTTTCCTCCATCAAGAACGTTATAGCCTGGTTTGATCTTCTCTTCCTGGACATCAAGGTCGAGACCTATCTGGTCTGCCTCATGGGTCTCCTCCTCCCACTCGAAGAGAAAGAGATCAGGCAGGTGGAAAAGACCCTGGACCTCAGCAGGGATTTCTTCAGCAGGTACCTGATCGGGACCGATGCCTTCTCCCGGATTCTCAACCGGTTCAAGAACCGCAAGAAAATCCTCCCGAGTGAGATCCATGGCATGCTCTCTCCTGTTCCGGTGGAAACCATACTCCTGATGATGGCGTCCACGACCTCAGAGACCGCGAAAGAACGCTTCTCCTCTTTCCTGACCCGGCTTAGAAACATCAAACCGGAACTCACCGGCCAGGAGATCCGCAAACTCGGGTTCAAACCCGGACCCATTTATCAGCGGATCTTAAACAGGCTGATGGACGCCCGACTGGACGGCCAAGTCAAAACCAAGGAAGAGGAGATCCGACTGATTAGGAAGGAATTTCTGTAAATAAGGATCATCTCCAAAAGAGTGGGTGAAAACATCAGGGGTCAAGGGGTCCAGGATTCCAGGGGTCAAGTGAGGTGCTAAGAACATAAGGGGCCGAGGGTCCTAGGGTTCAAGGATTCCAGTGTTTTTCTCTGGAGATTTTGCTTGCGTTTAAGTATTTCACTTGACCCCTTGAACCCTGGAATCCTCGAACCCTTTTTACCCACTAAATGGGAGAAGAACCTTAAATAAAAATTAAAGATAAAGAATCAAAAATCAAAATGCCATAGAATCAAATTGCGCCTGTTTTGCAATATTGTTATAGTACCTGACCAGGTGCGAGCCCTATTAGAGGCATCAAGGTCTTTTACGGGATAAAGGAGAAACACTCTTGAAATGGCATTACCTCATACTCCCGGTGATCGGCGCCGTCATCGGATGGATCACAAACTACATCGCCATCAAGATGCTTTTCAGGCCTTACCGGCCCGTGCGCATCCTAGGGTTCACTTTTCAAGGCCTGCTCCCGAAGAGAAGAAAGGAGTTCGCAGCCAGCATCGCCAGGACCGTAGAGAGGGACCTCCTCACCGTGGAGGACATCACACGCTTCTTCGAGGGGGTCGAATGGGAGGAAGAGGTGGATCTGGCCGTGGCACAGACCTTCGAGGCCCGGATGAAAAGCAGGACGCTCGGGAGGATCCTGAAAACCCCGATTCTGGGACTGATCGGGAGCGAGATCCTCCGGCAGATTCAGAAGAGCCTGACCCATAAGATCATCGCAAAGATTGAAGAGCAAAAAGGCCGGCTGGTCGAAAAATTCCAGAATGCCATCGAGCTCAAGGAGGTGGTTTCCAGGAAGGTGGAGGGATTCAACATGGAGAAGATCGAGTCCCTGCTCATGGACCTGATTTCCCAAGAGCTCACCTATATCGAGTTCGTGGGCGCGGTTCTCGGCTTTATCATCGGCTTCGTCCAGATGATCATACTCATTGTCTTATAGAAGGCGGCTCATCAGAACATGGCAAAAGGGAAACTCTACATCGTGGCCACACCCATCGGGAATCTGGAGGATATGACCCTGCGGGCGATCCGAACCCTGAAATCCGCGGGGCTGATCGCGGCCGAGGATACCAGGCATTCATTGAAGCTCCTGAAGCGCTACGGCATCACGACGCCCATGACCAGCTACCATGACTTCACGAGCGAGGGGAAGCGGAATCAGCTCATCCGGAAGATGCTAAGAGGAACCGACCTCGCGCTGATCTCCGATGCCGGGACCCCTGGTATCTCCGACCCGGGTTACCGCCTGATCAGAGAGGCCCTCGAACAGGGAATCGAAGTCTGCACGGCGCCCGGACCTTCGGTCCTCGCTGCGGCGCTCTCCGTGTCCGGACTCCCCACGGATTCTTTTTTCTTCAAAGGGTATCTCCCGAATCGGGCAGGTCCCCGAAGGGCCTGTCTGCATGAGCTCAAGTCAAGAACAGAGACCCTCATCCTCTTTGAGACGCCTCACCGGATCCTCTCCGCCCTCCGGGAGATGCTGGATATCCTGGGTGACCGGCGGATCGCCGTGGTCCGGGAACTCACCAAACTCCATGAAGAGATCTTCCGTGGCGGGATCGAACAGGCCCTTGATCATTTCCGAACCCAGGAGAGGATTCGGGGTGAGTTCACGCTTGTTGTCGAGGGGTTCGCCTCGGGAGAGGACCCAAAGATTGAAATCGATCTCGCCTCCGAGATCAGGAAGGTGATCCGGGAACAGAAGGTCTCCCGGAAGGAGGCGGTCCGAATCGTGGCTGAGGCATGCGGCCTTCCCAAAAAAGAGGTCTACCGGGAAAGTCTGAAAGGATAATTCGGTTCAAACCGTTTAAACCGTTCAAGCCGTTCAAAGCGTTCAAGCTGCTTGAACGCTTAAACCTTTGAACCCTTTGAACTGTCTTTTAACATAAGGAGTTCATGATGGAACCGAGTCCGGTCTATTTTATCTCGGCAAGGGCGACCAAGTGGTCCTACAAACTCAGTCTGGCAGGACGATTGGAGTCTCTTCTCCATGAGATTTCCCTATCCAGATACATCAACAAAGATGAAACGGTGGCCATCAAGACGCATTTCGGTTCCGAAGGGGCGCACCGTGTGGTCCGGCCCCTTTTTGTCCGGAAGGTGGTTCAGGCCGTGCTTGAGAGCGGGGGAAAGCCGTTTGTCACCGATACGGTCCGGATCCAAGGCCTTGACTACCTGCAGGTGGCCGGCGAAAACGGAATCAATGCCCTCTCCTGTGGAGCGCCGGTCCTGCTTGCGGACGGGATCTTCGGAAACGACCATGTCCCGGTCCCTTCCGGGGATCTGCAGGGAGAGGTGTTCGTGGCCTCAGCCGTCTACGATGCACCGGCCATGGTGGTCCTCTCCCATTTCAAGGGCCATTTCAATGCAGGGATCGGAGGGGCCATCAAGAACCTCGCCATGGGATGTCTCTCCGGTTCCAGCAGGAACCGGGACTGGAAACACGGGCGGGGAGGAATACACGCCCACATGGAAGGGCTGCTTCAATGGGACCAGGAGAAGTGCAGCCGGTGCGACCAGTGCGTGGAGGTCTGCCCCCTCTTCGCCTGCAGTTTTGAAAACGAGATCTTTACCTGCGACACGAAAAAATGCTGGCGCTGCGGAAGGTGCGTACGGGTCTGTCCTGAGCAGGCGCTGGACCTCCCCGCGGATCAAGAACGCTTTCACAAAGGGCTTGCAGAATCCGCCCGTGCGGTCCTATCCACGTTCAAGGAGAAGAAAATCCTGTATGCGAATTTTCTTCTCGAGATTCAGCCGGAATGCGACTGCATGCCCGCAGCCGACGTGCCCGTCATCCAGGATATCGGCATCCTCATCTCAGACGACTTGGTGGCCGTGGATCAGGCCTCCCTGGACCTGCTCCGGGAAAGCCCGCCTCTTCCCGGATCCGCGGCAGAGGACAAGGGGATCAGGCCCGGAGAGGACATTATGCTCAAACTGCATCAAGTTGACGGACAAAAACAGATTGATTATGCCTTTGAACTCGGTTTGGGCAGCAAGGCATATACCCTCATCAAACGCTAAGTGAAAAAATAGGTAAATGAACAGAAAAACTTGACAAAGACACCAGAAACGTTATATAAATTTTTTTTGAAAGTATTTTTTATGTCATTTTTACAGTCAGAGGGCGTGATCATGCCTGCAACCATCCTGGTCGTAGATGACTCGGCAGACAATGTCGAAGTCTTGAATACCGTACTCAAGTACAACCAGTACCAGGTCCTCCCTGCATCCAATGGAGAGGAAGCCATCCGGACCGCCAAGGAGAACCAGCCGGATCTGATCCTGATGGACGTGATCATGCCCGGCATGGACGGCATCACCGCCTGCCGCGTCCTTCACCACGACGAAAAGACCAGGGGGATCCCGGTCATCATGATCACGGCCAAGAACGATCCTGAAGACCTGAAAATCGGACTTGAGGCCGGGGCCGTGGACTACGTGAGAAAACCTTTTGTGATTGTGGAACTGCTTGCGAGGGTCAACGCGGCGCTGCGCCTTAAACAGGCCCAGGACAAACTGGTGGAACAGGAAAAAAAGCTTGCCATTATGGAACTGGCCGGGGCCGCAGCCCACGAACTGAACCAGCCCTTGACGGTCATCAATTGCCAGATTAAACTCCTCGAAGAATCCTTGGAACCGCTAAAAGAAAAACCGAGCCGGGAAATTGAAATTATTCATGAGTCCGTGGCCAGGATGACCGAGATTATCCGGAAGATCGGGAACATCACCGAGTACAAAACCAAGGAATATGTGCTGGGTGACAAGATCATCGATCTGGAACAGGCCAGCGAGGATGAGGAATAACCCCCGTTGCATTCTAAAAAATCCTCTTCCAACCGCTTGACCATTCAGTTTCCTCTCTTTTCTCTTGACATAAAAAATTCAAACATTTACTTTATTAATTGAATCTGAGTTGTATTTTTTTGATGGGGTGATATGGAACTGACACGTGCAGCAGACTACGCCCTGAGAGGGGTCTTATACCTCTCTCTCCAACCCGAGAATAACATCTGCATCATCAGTGAGATTGCCGAACGAATGGATATCCCTGAAGGTTTCTTGGCCCGGATCTTTCAAATCCTCGGAAAAAGCGGAATCATACGGTCCCACCGCGGGAAGAAGGGCGGGTTCTCTTTGGCCAAACTCCCTGAACAGATCCATATGAAAGAAGTCATTGAAGCCATGGAAGGCCCCCTTTACCTGAACCGGTGCCTGTCGGATTTCGGCGACTGTAGTCGAAAGGAACTCTGTTCACTTCACGAGGTCTGGGTTGATGTGCAAGAAACCGCGATAAAAACCTTGGAAGGGACCCACTTCGATCAACTGGCAAAAAGAACCGCTGAGAAGCTCGCCGGCAAGGGATAGATGACCCATCTTCTGAAGCCCGTTTCTCTCTTTGCCTCCAAGAGAAAAAACAAAATGGAGTTGTCTGATGCAGATCATCCGGGACCTTGATCGACTCAATAAAACGTTTCCTTATCCTGTGGTCACCCTCGGGAACTATGACGGCGTCCATCTCGGCCACCAGCAAATTTTCCGAAAGGTCATCGAAAGCGCCCGCCGTCATAACGGCGCCGCCGTCATCTTCACCTTCGAGCCCCATCCGCTTCAGGTTCTTTCCCCCTCCACCTGCCCCCCGCTTCTGAATACCTTCCGCCGGAAAATGGAACTCTTTGAGTCTTTCGGCATTGATCTGGTCATATGCGCCGAGTTTACCCGTGATTTCGCATCCATCTCCCCGGAAGATTTCGTGAAGGAGATCCTTGTGGAGAAGATCGGCGTGAAAGAAATCTTCGTGGGTTATGATTACGCATTCGGAAGGGGCAAGCAGGGCACCACAGAGGCCCTCATCCGGATGGGCGGGCAATATCATTTCAAGGCCTTGATCGTTGAGGCCTATACCCTAAACGGCGAGGTCGTGAGCGCCACACGCATCCGTGAACTGGTCCAGGAAGGAAAGATGGAGGATACGGCAAGGATGCTCGGCCGTCTTTATGCCACCGAAGGGATCGTCGTGCCGGGCGACCACAGGGGAAAGTCCCTGGGATTCCCGACGGCCAACATTGAACCGCACAACCAGATCTATCCGAAACCGGGGGTCTATGCCGTCCAGGTGGAACACCGAGGGCGGCGGCTGAACGGCGTGGTGAATATCGGAACCCATCCGACTTTCGGAGAAGGCAAAACCACCATTGAAGTCCATATCTCTGACTTCCATGAGGAGATCTACGGCCAGTTCGTCAGAATCCTCTATGCAAAGAGAATCCGGGATGAAATCGCCTTTAAAAACAAGGAGGAACTGATCCGCCGGATTCAAAAGGACATCGAAGCAGCGGAGAAGATTTTCAAAATAATAAAAACACAAGGCGCTCATCCATGAAAACATCCCGTAAACAAATCTGGTTCGGAATCATCCTCAGTCTGGTCCTGGTCATCCTCCTCCTGAACCGCACCGATTTTCATGCGCTTTCCGAGGCCTTCCGGCATGCCGATTATCTTTACTGCATCCCCATGATTGCGGTATCCCTCATCGGCATCCTCATCAGGGCCTACCGTTGGAAATTCATCATGAACCCCCTCCACCGGGCATCCATGTCGAACCTTTTCTCCGCCACCATGGTAGGCTTCATGGCCATTGACCTCCTCCCCGCCAGGATCGGAGAGATCATCCGGGCCCACCTGATCGGGGATAAGGAAGGGATCTCCAAAAGCGCCGCCTTCGGCACGATTGTGGTGGAGAGACTCTTCGACATCTTTACCGTCCTGGTGATCCTATCATGGATCCTGGTCATGGTCTCCCTTCCCGGAAGCCGGATCCAAGGGATCTACGTCAAGGCCCTCCGCGGAGCGGCCGTTGTCTTCTTCCCGGTATTCATTGCCTTCATCTGTTTTCTCATCCTGATCATGAAGAAGACCCAGGCGGCCATATCCTGGGCCCGAATAGGCCTCCGGCCGTTACCGGAATCATGGAGGAACAAGATCCTCACGATGTTAAACTCTTTTGTCTCCGGACTCGGCGCCATCCGCATGGGTGTGCACCTCATCCCCATCATCTTCTATTCTCTATTGATGTGGGGCCTATACGGCATGGGGAACGAACTCATCCTTAAGGCCTTCCAGATCGATCTCCCGGTCTATGCCTCTTTCTATCTCCTTGTGGTCCAGGCGGTAGCGGTGGCCGTCCCGGCCTCCCCGGGATTTGTAGGCACCTATCATGCGGCCGTGGTCGCGGGGCTGGCCGCTTTTCAGATTCCCAAGGAGGCCGCCCTCAGCTTTGCGATCCTTTCCCATTTTCTCATATTCGTCCCTGTCATCCTGTGCGGGCTGCTCCTGGTATGGAAGGACCGCCTCTCTCTCCGGTCCCTGAAGACCGATGCCGGCAATGACTAACTCGTCCTCAGCGCCTCTACGATATTCATGCGGGAGGCCCGGACCGCGGGGAGGAGACCGCCGGCAAGGCCCATGATCAGCGAAAAACCCAGGGACTTATAGACGATTTCGAAGGTCAGAGAGAAGCTGAAGGCCAGTTCGGAAAACGTCTGGAAGTTCATGGTGGAGATGGTAAAAAGCTGGAGGAATGAAGCAAGGAAGAGGCCTGCGCATCCGCCTGTAAAACCGAGCAGGAGCGCTTCCGTGATAAAGGCGCCGAGGATGTCCCTTCGCTGGAACCCGAGGGCGCGCAGGACGCCGATTTCACTGACGCGGTTGGCCACGGCCGCATACATGGTGATCATGGCGCCGATAATTGCGCCGAGGGAGAATATGATGGTCAATGACATTCCCATGATCCGGAGGAACTTGGCCATGACCTCGGACTGATCCGCATAATACGTGGTTTCCCGCTTGACCTCTACGGTCAGGCGGGGGTCGCTCTCCAGATCGGCCTTGAGCTTTTTGAATTTTGACGGATCGCTGAGCTTGAAGATCACGGACGAATAGACCGGCCTGCGGAATGCCTGCATGAGCTGGTCCGCGTCCCCCCAAATTTCGGAGCTGAAACCGGTGTTCCCTGAATCAAATACCCCGACCACGGTCCAGTCCCTCATGCCGAAGCGGAGGGTCTCCCCCATGCCGCCTCCCTTGAATCGTTTCGATATGTTCTGGCCGGCGATGATCTCGGATGAACCCGGCCTGGGCATCCGCCCCCGGGCCAGCTTCACCTGCGGCCGCAGAAAGAGCGATGGGTCGGAAATCCCCCGGATCACGACATTGGAGGGCTTGTCGGTCCCCCGCTTGGGAAGGCTGATCAGGACCACCACCTCTTTGGCCAGAAGCCTCCGCCCGTCCGTACCCATGGCCGCCTCGGGCCGGGTTTCCACGATGGAGGCCTGAAGCCGATCAATCCCGCTCTGGACTTCAGTCTCAGCCCCCTTCCGGATGACCACCACGTTATCGTAGGACCCGGTCTCCACGAGGGTCTTCCTGAGTCCTGCAGAGAGCATGAGGATCGATGCGAAAACAAGGACCACCAGGGCCATGCCGGAGGCGGTGAGCACGGTGGTGAGACGGCGGGTCAGGAGATTACGGTAACTGTATGAGAAGGGTATCTTCATCTAACCGATCCTCCTCAGCCCGTCTGCGATACGAATGTTCACGGCCCGCAGGGCCGGAAACACGGCGGCCGCGAGACCGACCAAGACCGATGCGCCGACGTCCAGATAAATGGTTTTTGCCGACACGTTGAACACGGGGAAGAAGGTCCCCATGGCATGACTGAATGCCCTGGCCAGCGGAAAGGTCAGGAGAATCCCGGTGATGCCGCCCGCCATGGTCATCATCAGGGACTCCCCTGCGATCAGCCCGGCGATATAGCCGCCTCCGAACCCCAGGGTCTTGAATACGGCGTACTCCCCGATCCTCTCCCTCGCCGTCATGGACATGGTGTTGGCCACGACCGCCATGATGATGAGAATCACCACGAACGAGACCAACTGAATGGCGATGACGATAGCTTCGGTCATGGAAACAAAACTCATCTGGAACGCCTTCTCGGTTTCGGCCAGGGTTTCGGCCAGTGAATTTTTAAACGTCCTGTCAATGGCCAGCGAAACCTCGGCGGCCAGGGACGGGTTGGTCAGGCCGACCATGTAGAAACCGACCTGATCGGCACGGCGGGGCACGGTCTTTTTCAGGGTTTCGTTCAGGTAATTCCACTGGAAGAAAAACTGGGTTTCGTCGGTGCTCTTGTCGCGGCCTCGATAGATGCCGCACAGGACAAAATCCCAGTCGCCGGGAAAGATGGTCCCCCTCAGGGTGATCTGGTCCCCGATCTTCCAGCCGTATTTGGCCGCGAGCTTCCGGCCGGCCACACACCCCTTTCTGTCGCGGATGAAGGCCTTCTTCTCTTCAGGAGAGAGGACGAACTCCTTATAGAGTTCAAGATAGTTTTGAGGCTCGACGGCGAAGTTGGGGAAAAAATTCTTTTCATTGATATAGATCCCGCCGAACCAGTTGCCGTAAGAGACGAGTTTCACACCGTCGATCTGGCGGATCCTGTCCTTGTAGGCGATGGGGAGCGAAAAGACCAGGGATATGGCATTCCTGACGACCAGGCGGCTGGCCGAAGAGGCTTCGACCCCGGCATACCATGCGCTGACAATCGTACGCAGCAGGCCGAAGGAGAGGATGGCAATGGTGATCCCGAGGATGGTCAGATAGGTGCGGAGCTTGTGCCGGAAGGCGTTTTTAAAGAGAATCTTCAGGAAGTGCATTCAGTATCCCCTTTTCCATCAGAAACATATCGATCATTTTTCCGGCCGCCCCCTCATAGTGCCGTTTCAACGCAGGGCAACGGGTGAAGCAGAGGAAGGGACGCAAACGACCGGCCGCTGCATTCCCTCATCTGCCGTTAGTGGCAGAAAATTTACCATGATTCCGTTCTTAGATTTTCGATAAAATGAAAAATGATTATACTTGTATCAAGGAGGAATCTGCTACCATTCACCGGTGTCAACCTTTTCACAATTTTCTTCTATCGCCTTTAACATTAATTGCAAATCATCAGTATGTATAGCCCCTTCAAATTTTAAAAGACTCTTACCCTCGACTCCTTTGGGAATCAAGGCTTTTGCAAAATCAAGAACACGAAGTTGGAGGTCGTAGGGAAGCTTCTCAATTTGGGCGATAAGATTCTTTTTTATAGATGTGGCTGTCATTAATCCACCTCCTTCCAGTTGGCTTCTTTACCATGTCTGAACATAATGCGGCCAACCAATCTCATACTATCAGACTGCATAACGCACCGCAAGCACATTTCCAGTATCGTGTTCCCCGAAGACGGCTCCGGTAGTCCCGATTTTACTCCTTCAGAAAAATATTCCATAACTCTGGCATTCTGTTTGCGTCTCTCAGATCCGTCCCGCGATTCCGCAATTCACAATGTTTTAACGTGAATCATCCTCTTATTAGTCCCGCTTCCTGAAAACTATAGTAGCCTTTCCGCGTCACAATGAGATGGTCCAGAACCCGGATACCGAGAATCTTCGCAGCTTCGGTCAACTGGTCATGAACACGCGAGTCGGCTTCGCTTGGTTGAAGTTCACCGGATGGGTGGTTGTGGGCGAAAATGACAGCCGCGGCACGGTCGGCGATTACGTCGGCAAAGACCTCACGCGGATGAACCGGGCTCTTGTCAAGCAGGCCGATTGTGACGATCCGCTTCTCGATCAGCTCATTTGCACCGTTGAGCGACATGCAGACAAAGTACTCCTGCTGCTTGGCTGCGATGTCGGCCACGAGCGGCAGGGCATCCTGGGCAACGGTGATCTTGATCGTATCTTTGAGCAAGTGGCGACGAGCGAGCTCAAAGGCCGAGAGGATTTGAGCAGCTTTGGCAAGTCCCACGCCGGGCACGCGAAGAAGGTGGTCGAGGCTCAGGGCCTCCTTATGCTCTCGGATGAGTCCTGCAACCTGTCGGGAAATGGTGCGGACATCCACACCTGTCGTGCCCATTCCAAGAATCGCCGCAACGAGTTCATCGTCGGTGAGAGCGGACGCACCCTTCTCCCGCAGCTTCTCTCGGGGGCGACTGTGTTTAGGCATGTCTTTGATCGTTTTCATACTGTTTCTATTGTTAGATCAACCTAAACCGGCCGCTTTAAACAATAGGAAATTGTCATACTTATCAAGCAGTTGTTGATTGCATACCGGTCAGTCCCTTTGTTTACAAGCACCATCCTCATTGTTTATCAGCCTCTTTCCGGTCGGTCAGGACCCATTGCGGGTATCGCCTCGACCCTTGGTTGCGGATAATTCTCTGTCGGCATAAGGTCGTCAGGAGATTGTGGATTAGGCTATTTTTCTGTTTGGCTGAAAACGCATCGGGCAACTTGTCCAACAAGAGGCGGTTGATCTCATCCCGCGGCACGGGGCCGTGCTCACGTATGAGCTCGATGATCAACTCGCGGTAGAAACCGCGACCCAGGCCGCGATCCCGTATATGTTTGGCCCTTTGATCCGTGGCCGCCGCTACCTTGGCGCTCACGATGAGGTTCGGGTATCTTCCCTCCACCAGTCCTATATTCTTAAGTTCCCGATGTTCTTCCCGCTCGATGCGGACCCCCTTCTGGACCTTGTCCAAGAGCATCACGGCCCAGAGGTCCAGGTCGGTGCGCTCCATGAGCAGGCGAGTGTACTTCTCATCCAGTATCCTCCCCGGGATGGTCACCACCACCCGTTCAGGCTCCGACAGGTCGTAATCCGGAAGCGGCAGGAACCGGTTCTTCTGCAACAGGAACATGCGCTTGATCCCGCCACCCTGCGTATCAATCATGTTCAAATTGACCATGGCCTGGGCAAGCGCACGATTCCTGTAGACTTCCATGGGCGCATCCCGCCGGATGACCGACTCCACAGTACCGGGCAGAAAACTGCCGACATTGGTCAGCACTAAGCGATCTGGCATCTCAACGAAGTTGATGCGTCCCGCCAGGCTGTAGTCCTGATGCGCAATGCAGTTGTGAATCGCTTCGCGCAGAACCCACGGCTCATATTGCGGGATTTCGATGGGAAACAACGTTCCCCCAGGCAGTTGACGTATGGTCAAGTTGCGGATCCGTGCAAGCACACGGTCAACACTCAGGATGAAAGGGGGATCGAAGTGCTCATAGTCCTTCTCCTGATTTCGTTCATCCTTGAGTATCCACGTAATCTTGGCTACTGCAGGCGACAACAACGTTGCTGATTCGGGCTTCCCCAGCAGCAGGACGGTGGAATTCGTGATATCTCCGTGCACTGCCAAGCCCGTCTTGTTGAGGAAAGTAATGTCTTTCCACGAGTCCGCCTCCGACTTCTTGGCGGGCGCCTTTGTCTTGTATTCTTCACGCGCTTTACGAATCGCGTCAGAATCGAGGTCGGCGAGACTGGCCCGCTCGCATATTTGGGCGGACCAATCAGTGCGCCGCTGCCATATGATACGCTCTTTCTCCGGATGATGGACCAGTAGCGTTTTGCTCGACCCGACCCGGACCCAAGCCTTGCCATAGAACTGAACGGGCCGATCCAGGGCCGGCACGACCTCAAACAACACTACCCGCATGCCTTCGGCCAGGAACTCGTGCCACTCGAAGCCGGTGTTCGGTTGCAGACCCACCGAAAGCCAGAGCAACAGATCTTGATTGCCGCTGCCCTTTTCGCGCCGCGGATCAAAAGAGGTGCCGACCAAGGCATGGGTGGCGTTTTCGACTCCGAAAACCAGATAGCCTCGTGGTTTGCCGTGAATACAGGCGGAATTCGCCAGGGCGGAAAGGTACTCGCCGAGAGCTTGCGGCGTATAGCGGGCGGCTTTGAACTCCAGCCATTCCGTTTCATCCGGCTCCGCACACAGCCTGGTCAATAACGCCTGTAAACTCTCATCATCCATAACACTATCCTAAGTTTCTTTTGTGCTCTTTCTGGCTGTCTCATCCTCTCCCCAGATCTCCGCTATCTTGTTCTGAATCTTCTTCTCGAACACCTCGATCAGCTTCCGGTTCGATTCCACCAACGTCCGCTCGGCTTCAATATCGGCCACCAGTTCCTCGTCGGTTAGAACGGAAGCGCCCTTTTCCCGTAACTTCTCGCGGGGGCGGCTATGTTCCGGCATGTCCTTGATGGTCTTCACGTCAGACTCTCTCCACAACGCTAAAGCTCTCTTGAATTGCCGAACAGATTTCTTCGCGGGTCAACGTGTGCTCAGGTAGTTTTGTCAAACTGCCGTGGTGGGCCACATCTGAAAGCCTGCATAAGCGGAACAGTTGATCCTTCGTGGCGTCGCTGATGAGGCCTTTACCGTGAAGAGTGCCGATGAGGTCGCCTAACCCGTTCTTGCCCTTGATTTCGGCGGTCAAGGCTCGGTAGTACTTGGTTTTCAGGATGATCTCGAAAACTTTGCGAATGTTACCCTGCATATCTTCCGGTGTTGGTCCGAAATCCTCGTTGAGATACCGAGTCATGTCGTCACACAGGCGGGCGATCTCCGCTTTGCGATCGTTCTCCACATCAAAAGGCTCGATCCGGCTACCGTTCTTCTTGTCGGACTTTAGTTGAAGCACGCCCTTGTCGTGGATGCCGTCGAAAAGCATCCGAAGAAAGTCCTTCTTGTGGGTGAACACGCAAAGCTGATTGAGTCGAGGTGATAGACCGGCGAGTAAAGTGACTGTTCCCAAGCGCCGATTCTCGTCCAGGCTCGAAAGCGGGTCGTCAAAGATGACGATTTGCTTGTCGAGTTCTGGCAGTTTTTCAAGTGCCGCAATGAAGAATGCAAAGGCTAATGTGCTCTTGTCCCCTTCGCTGAGGGTATTCTTGAAACAAGGTTCATCATCTTGATGGGCTGTGAGGGGAACTTTCTTCCCCAGGATAAGGAAGCCGAAATCGGTATAGGGCTCGTTTGCCCGTTCGTCAGTCTTGCCGGTCAAACCTGTGATCGCGAAGTCTGCTCCCAAAGACAAAAGAAGCAGCTCGTTGATGCGTGTCTGGTACGTCTCGAAGATGCTCTTGCTGTAGGCGGCAAGCTCAGCCTGCTTGGCGTTCTTCTGGTTCAAAAGGTCGGCGGTGCCCTTCTTGGCCACCGGGTAGTCGGTTGCCCACTTCTTCCATTCTGGCTTGAACCGTGACTCGATCTCCCGTTCCTTCGCCAGAGCAACGCGGATCGAAGGAACGTCCGACTTTGGCAGGCTCGCAACGTAGTTCTTCGCTTTCTCTGTGAAAGCCGTGACTGCTGTGTTGTACGATTCGACAGCCGTTTTCAGCAAGGCGAGTTCAGCGGAGAGAGCGTCGAATTGCGACAGGTCGGCATCGGCGTTCGGGTCTTTCTGCTTCTTATCCAATTCAGCTTGAACCTTGTCTTTCAAACCCGTGAGTTTAGGCCGGAACGCGTCCACAGAACCCGCAACATCCGGTAAGGTTTCTGGACCGATAAACGGTTCCCACTGCTTCAATATGGCAATGTTGGCGTTGTGGATGGACACAAGCGCCGTCAAGTCGTTGTCGAGATTCCACCTGGCGAGCGCCCCGGCCTGTAGGGCAAGATTCTGTTGGTAAGTCCGGAAGGCCTCGTCGAAAAACTCACGGTATGCATTTAAGAGATCGGCGGCGCTCTTCAAATCCTGTCCGCAAAACGGGCAATCGGCCTGCACAAGATCAAGACCTTGACGAATGAACTCCTTTGCCTGGGCCTTGTTCTTGAAGTTCTGATCAATGTGGGCCAGGACGCGCTTCTCGGCAGTCTCATGTGCGGCGGCGAGCTTCTTTGCGACGAGCGCCATCAACTCGTTCAGGTAATGAAGTGGGGCAGACATCTCTTCCTCGTCCTGGATGACGTCCGGAGAGTCTTGCCCTGGTTGAGTCGGATCGAAGTCCGGTGCCGTTAATGTGTTTGGATAGCTAAGTTGCCGGATTCGGGCCTCGGATTCCTTTGACTTAATGTCTTGTTCAAGCTTCTGGATTCGTGTGGTAACCGCGATTTCTTCGGCGGTAGAAATTGTCATGAATGCGTCGAGTTTGTGATGCGTGAACCGAGCCTCTGTGAACTGATTGGCAAGGGCTTCGAACTGCTGTCTCCGTTCTTTCTCGCGGTTCTTTAGATTGGCGAGTTGTTCAGCCAGTTTGATCCCCTCAGCGCCGATGATGATTTTGTGAATGTTCTTCTTGTGCTCGTGCTCGATTTCATGGGTAAGAATGTTCGCACGGATGAAGGGGACGTCGAAAATCCGAATGTTGGGAAACGGCCTATCCCATTTCGTGTCGTTGAAAACATGGTTTGCCCCGTCAATAACGATGACCGCTTCCGGCGCAGTGACTTTGTCCAAGGTCTTACGGCTTCGAATCAGTTTCGGGTCGTTATCGCGGAGCGAGCGGAGAACGTTAACGAGAGTTGACTTTCCGTAAGCGTTCGGTGCGAAAAGGAAAGTGTTCTTGTGCCAGTCAAGTGCATTCGCCTGGCACGAGAAGTCGTAGAACTTTCCCACGTTCTTGATGCGTTTACACTTTGTAATCATTCCTTGCCCCAAATCTCCGCCAGCTTGGCCTGTATCTTCTTCTCGAAAATCTCCGCCAGCTTCCGGTTCGCCTCCACCATCGCCCGCTCGTCTTCGATCTCGGCCACGATCTGGCGCTGAATCTCCAAGGGCGGGAGGGGGACGATAAGTGACTTAATGCTGTCCTGAGAGATATTGGTGATATTCGCACGATTAGAGAGTGCGACGACCTTCTGGCGATAGATTGGTGTTCGCAAAAGAAACAGGAGATATTTCGGAAGGACTCTTTCCTGTATCGGAGAGCACTTAATTATGAAACCACAGAAAACAATCGGCTCGTGGCAGGCAGGCATCAGCGAGGGGAACCCTACACCTTCTTCTTTGACGGAAGAACGAACGAACAAAAGGTCATCTTGACTTACTCGCTTTCGCTCGATTTCTTTTTCATCCAAGTTTACGCGACTTAATTGTTCCCAGTTCACATAGCCCTCTGAAAAGAGGTCACTGATGTTCACAAATCTGATGCCGGACCCCATTTGCTCCTTACTAAAATTCGCCCCATTTTGGAAATTAGAACAAAGCGTTTCGAGTTCTTCGAGCGGCCACTCCGGATCAATCTTGATGGTGGGTTTGTAGTTGGCGATGACTTGGCGGGCACCTTCGATGACCTTCCGATACCCGTCCAACTCCGCCACCATCTGCTGCTGAATCGACAGGGGCGGCAAAGGGATTTCGAGATTAGAGAAACTTGTCTTGGATATTTCCTTGAACGTTCCGCCCGAAGCCATTTGGTCCATCACGGGCACAAGTCGCGCCACGGCATAGGCAACGTAGCGCTCATTAACTTGGTCAAAGTCGCCTATGACAATATTCTTGAACCCTTGATTGGTTGCCATTGGCTCCAAGGCAATGCCAATCCGCCCGATCGTCGCTCGCGATGAAACCAAAACCGTTCGCTTGGGTAGCAGAACGGCAGAGGAGTTCTTCAGGCCTGTTTCAGAGATTGTGCGCTGGGTATTCTTGATTTCTGTGAACGATTCACCTTGCGGGAGATCAACAAGAGTCACCCAGCGGATGGCACCACCCCAGTATTCCGGTACGGTTGACGAGGGCGTTCCTCCGGATTCGATAGTGAAGAAGCGCTCATCCCCCAACTTCACCATCGGCCATTTCCTTTGGACGGCGGCGGTCTCGCGGTAGCGGTCGCCGGAGAGGTTGATGTCGGGTGATTCGAATAGGCGCTTTCGGCTGACGGTCAGCGCCAATTTGCTCTCTTGTGTTTTTTGTTCCTTTTTGTGGCTATCCAGTATCTCGAACGCTTCCGGCAGGTCGTTCTTTCCGTTCGGCCTCCTTTGAGCGCCGAGATCAAATCCGTCGCTCTCCACCTTCACGAACAGCAACTCATCCGTCCGCCGGGCCAGGTTGCGGTCCAGGAACAGGATGCAGGTCTTGACGCCGGAATAGGGATTGAACACGCCGGCGGGCAGACTGACGACGGCCCAGAGATAGTTCTCCACAAGCATCTTCCGCAGGGCCTTGTAGGCATTCTGGCCCTGGAAGATGATCCCTTCAGGCACGATGACGCCCGCGCGGCCGCCGGGATTGAGATGCTCGGCGATGTAGTCCACGAAGAGCACTTCGCTCCGTTTGGCCTTGACGGCAAACCGGTTATGGGGGCGGATGCCGCCCTTCGGCGTCATGAACGGCGGATTGGCCATGATCACGTCGCACCGCTCGTCCCAGCGTTCCTCACTGGTCAGCGTGTCGTACTCGTGGATGACCGGGCTGGGAAAGCCGTGAAGATACAGATTCACTCTGGAAAGTCGCACCATATCCGGGGCGATGTCGTAGCCGCGGAAGTTGGTCATGAGTCGCGCACGTTCATCCGGGGTCAGGTTTTCGTTTGCTTTCAGGATGTGCTTGAATGCGGAGATCAGGAAGCCGGCGGTGCCGCAGGCCGGATCGAGTATGGTCTCGTGCTTTTGCGGGTTCACGATGGCGGCGATGAAATCAATGATATGGCGCGGAGTTCGGAATTGTCCGGCATCGCCTTGGGTGCCGAGGACGGAGAGCAGGTATTCGTATGCGTCTCCGAGGCGCTCGCTGTGGTCGTAGTTGAAGCTGTCGATTTCTTTCAGAAAAAGGTTGAGCGTTTCGGGGTCGCGGTACGGGAGGAAGACGCCCTTGAAGATGTCCCGGAAGAGATGGGGAATGTTCTTGTTCACGTTCATCTTCTCGATGCCTTCGGCATAAAGAAGAAGGCGTTCGTGACCGCCGAGGCGCTTGTCGAGAAGGTTGGCCCACCGGTATCTCTTGAACTCGCTGGAAAAGAACGTGGCCTTTCCGCCGAGTTCTTGGGACTGGCGGTCCATGTCGTCCATGAACTTGTATATGAGGGCAATGGTGATTTGCTCTACCTGCGATTTCGGGTCGGGGACTTTGCCCACCAGGATGTCGCGCGCGGAGTCGATTCTTGCCTTGGTTTCAGCGTCAAGCATACAGAACCTCAGAAATTGGCCACATAAAGCACATAAGTCACAAAATGAGTTTCTTGAATTGGATTTTTGGTGCGCCGAAGTTGATCAACAAGGCGTGCCGATTTCCCGATGCGCGTAAATATCCGAGCACTTGGGCAATGT
>Ga0210014_1000463_pt1 | contig 33843 bp, 28 predicted proteins | sample CryGeymeta201519_FD_183983 | JGI IMG/M metagenome (GOLD analysis project Ga0210014, IMG submission 183983) | Groundwater microbial communities from Crystal Geyser aquifers in Utah, USA - Crystal Geyser metaG 2015-19 (SPAdes) (version 2) | ecosystem: Environmental > Aquatic > Deep subsurface >...
CAAGATGTCGCTGAGCTTGAAGTCCTCGACCATCGCGTTGGTAATGTCCTGAATACCCGCAGTCAGGGTTTGCGCCACCTGATCCGACGCAGCGACCGTCTTTACAGGGCCATCCAGCGGCTCCACCAGGGCAGCAGCGGCCGATTCAGCCGGTTCGGTGGCGTGCAATTCGCTCGCGCGCAGCGTCTCACCGAAGGCCGAGGGCTGCGCGTTGGGCTCCGGCGCCGTGTAACTGGTGCTAGAGAGCAAATTCGCCGCCAGTGAATCAGGCTGCACGGTGATCTCCATGGCCTGCGCGAGCTCAGTCAATTTTTCACGTGCAGCCACCGTCGCATGCTGCATCTGGTCAACCGACAACCCCAGTGATCTGGCGTAGCGCTTGCCCACCTGGGCCAACCGGACGTCGACCACCGCCGCATCGGCGTGCAGCATGGCGTCGGCCATTTCATTGGCGGCGCGAACGCCCCAGCGCAAGTTGCTGAGCGGATCTTTGGCGGGGTGCATGGGTGGCTCGCCAGTAGGTCTGACAATGCAGCGCTGGATACTCTCTGGCAAACCCCAGGCCTTGGACACGCCCAAGCCCAGTGTCTCAAAACCCAATCCCAGCACACGCTTGGACGCCACTTCTTCGCTGACGGGGTCATGCGTGGCGTTGACCAGGCCACGGATGCTGGCGGCCTCTTCCGGAAAATAAAATTGCGCCAGCATGCGCCCCAGATTCTGAAACAACGCACCGATGAAGGCCGCTTCGCCCTCGGCCTGTGTTGCACCCAGTTCCGAGGCGATCGACCCCGCCATCAGCGCACGCAAAAATTCTTCCCGGAGCAAATGTGCGTTGGCCTTGTCCTGCATGTGGTCCAACAGCACCAGACTCAGGGCCATGTTGCGGATGCCGTTGAACCCCACCAGGCTGACCGCACGTGAGACGGTGCCGACGCTGCTGCCGCGCGCGTAATTGGCACTGTTGACCAGACGTAATAGCTTGTTGGTGAGCGCAACGTCCTTGAGAATTTCGTTGGTCACACTGCCAACGCTCTCGCGCTCGGAGGTGGCCATGCTCTGGATGCGGCAGACTGACTCCGACAGCGCCGGAAAGTCGCTCTTGCCGCGCATGCGCTGCAACAAGGCGTCGAGCAACTCGTCTTGCGCTGCGTCGGGCGAGGCTATTTGTTCGTCAGGCGTCTGCCCGCTGGCATTGCTCATTTGAGCCGGACTGAACCAGAAGCCGAAACTTGCACTGTGGTCAAACCCGCTTCGGCTGGCACCGGGGCGGAATCGGCCATGGCGCGCACCGCCATCATTTCTGGTCGGGGTTGGATGAACACATCGTCGTAGCGCAGTTGGACGTCGTCCAGGCTATAGCCCGGTGCATCAAACGCCTTGGCAATGTCACCAGCCCGCTGGCGAAACGAGGCGATCGCCTGCGCCTGCGCTAGCGCTTGCGCCCGCTCGCGTTGCTGTGGTGACAGGCCAAAGCCAACGCGTGCCACTGTCAAGGTCTGCACCTTGCCTGCTGCTGCGGTGATTCTCAAGAAGTCTGCGCCTTCCAGTACGATCTCGGCGCTCCCGTGCCAACCGCTGATCTTGCCGTCGCGACCATAGCGTGGCGACAAGCCAAAACGCCCGGTGCGCACGTCCATCTGCCCGGGTAAAGCGTCTTTTTTGACCTCAGCCAACGCGGCCTCAAGCGCGCCTTTCAATTGACTCTGCACGATTTGCGCCTCAATTCCTTCACGCGTCGTGCTCAGCGACACGGTCATCAGGTCTTGCGTCACCTGCACCTGAGCTTGCGCCGATAGCGTCACCCGGCGGGCCGGGGCGTCTACTGCTGCTGTTTGACCAAAAACACCGGTAGCGCAGGCGAGCAAAGCGCTGGCCACTATCAAAACTCTAGTCATAGAAACTTGTCTCCGGAGTTGTTGGGTTTTCGTCGTGAAGCAATTATGCCGCCCAAAAAATTGTAACAAGCTGTCAATTCCACCGAAAAAAACCTCCAGAGGGCGGACCAACACAAGCAAAATCGCATCTGTTACAAATTTGATCGGAGCAACCCATGGCAACCCAGGCACAACACACGGACAAGGTTTTGGTCGTCGACGATGACAGCCGCATCCGCGACCTGCTGCGTCGCTACCTGACGCAAGAAGGCTTTGAGGTGTTACTCGCCGAAGACGGCAAGGCGCTGACCCGGGTGTTGTTGCGTGAGCCGGTCGATTTGATCGTGCTGGACTTGATGATGCCCGGCGAAGACGGTCTGTCGGTCTGCCGCCGCCTGCGCGGTGCCAACACCACCACGCCCATCATCATGCTCACCGCCAAGGGCGAAGACGTCGACCGCATCGTCGGTCTGGAGGTTGGTGCTGACGACTATTTGGCCAAGCCCTTCAATCCGCGCGAGCTGCTGGCGCGCATCAACGCCGTATTGCGCCGACGCCCACCGGTGGAGGCCCCGGGCTCACCGGCAAGCGATAAAGCGGTTGCCAAATTTGGCGAGTTCACCTTTGACATGGGTGCGCGCACGCTGCACAAGGGCAATGAAGAACTGACGCTGACCACAGGCGAATTCTCCATGCTCAAGGCGCTGGTGCGCCACCCGCGGCAGCCGTTGTCCCGCGAAAAGTTGGCGCAGCTCGCACGTGGGCGCGACTTTGAGCCTTTTGACCGCAGCCTGGACGTCCAGGTGTCACGTCTGCGCAAGCTGCTCGAGGTGGACCCTGCGGTACCCCGTTACATCCAGACAGTGTGGGGCGTGGGCTACGTTTTTGTGCCTGATGAAAACGAGTAAGTTGCACCGCTCCGAGTTGGCATGGTTCGATCAGGATGTTTTCCCGTCCTACAAGTCCGGCCTGAGCCTGTTCTGGCGCACCTTTTTTCTGCTGGCCTTGCTGCTGGTGGGCAGTGTGATCGCCTGGACGCAAACCCTGCGCGAACTGGAGTTTGAACCGCGTGCAATCCAGACCGCCAACCAAATAGCGTCAGTGGTGAACCTGAGCCGTGCCGCGGTGATGCACTCGGACGCGATTGCGCGGGTGTCGCTGTTCAAGACCATGAAAGACCAGGAACACGTCACGATCCGTCCGCGTGAACCCAAGGACGTGTTTGCACCCTTTGACGACGATTACCTGAGCCAGCACATCGAAGCGCAAATCATGACCCGACTGGGGTCAGGGACGGTGGTGGCCAGCAAGGTCAATGACGTGGAAGGGCTATGGGTTGGCTTCTCCATTGAAAAAGACCGCTACTGGTTGCAAACCGATCGCAACCGGTTTGACGAACCCGCAGGGCGCACCTGGCTCATCTGGCTGCTGACGGCGGCAGCCCTGTCGCTCACGGGCGCAGCGGGGATCGCCCGTTTGATTAACCGGCCGCTGAAAGACCTGTCGTTTGCCGCAGGCCGGGTTCGTGAAGGCGACTTTGAGGCCAGCACACTTGACGAATCGGTCAACACCCGCGAGATCCGAGCCGTCAACGTCGGGTTTAACCGCATGACGAAGAAGCTGGCCAAGATTGAGCAAGACCGCGCCGTCATGCTGGCCGGAATTTCGCATGACTTGCGCACGCCGCTGGCGCGTCTGCGGCTGGAAACCGAACTCAGCGTTGCCGACCCGCAAGCGCGCGAAGACATGGTGAGTGACATCGCCCAGCTTGACGCCATCGTTGGCAAGTTTCTGGACTACGCACGCCCGGGCAACATCGGTCTGACGGCGGTGTCGCTCAACGACTCGGTTGAATCCTGCCTGGCGCCGCTGCACAAACGCGCTGACATGCAATTCAAAGTCGCAATGCAGGAACACTTGATCGTGCTGGCTGACCCGGTTGAGCTGCAGCGCGTGCTGGGCAACTTGCTGGAAAACGCCGCACGCTATGGCAAGTCGGTCGACAAAGGCATTGCCGAAGTCGACATTTCGGCCCGTTACCGCGACGACAAGGTGGTGCTGCGCGTGCGCGACCACGGCACGGGGGTGCCACCGGACCAACTCAAACAACTCACCACGCCGTTCTTCCGCGGCGAGGCGGCGCGCACCGAGGCCAACAGCACCGGCCTGGGACTGGCCATCGTCGAACAAACCGTCTCGCGCATGGGCGGCAGTTTTGAGCTGACCAACGCGCAGAGCGGCGGCCTGTGCGCCAACATCCTGCTGCGCCGCGCCGCAAAGCAGATTGACACCTGACTGCGGGCGAGTTCAGCGCGCCTGGCGTGGCGGCAAGCCGGTGTGCTGCGTCAGGATGCGCCCCTTGACCGGCGTCGAATTTTTCTTGCGCGCGCTTTGATAACCGCTCTCGGCGAGCGGCTGCCAGGTCGGCACCAGGTGTTGCTTGCCGTTGCCAATCAGATCGGCGCGGCCCATGGTTTTGAGCGCTTCGCGCAGCAGCGGCCAGTTATTGGCGTCGTGGTAGCGCAAAAAAGCTTTGTGTAAACGTCGGCGTTTTTCACCGCGCACCACGTCCACCCGTTCGGCGCGCTCGTCGCGGTGAATGCCCTTGAGCGGGTTCAGGTTGGTGTGGTACATCGCCGTGGCGGTGGCCATGGGGCTGGGGTAGAAGGTTTGCACCTGGTCGGCGCGGAAACCATTTTTCTTCAGCCAAATGGCCAAGTTCATCATGTCTTCGTCGCTGGTGCCAGGGTGGGCGGCAATGAAGTAGGGAATCAGAAACTGTTTTTTACCGGCCTCTGCGCTGAACTTGTCAAACAGTGTCTTGAATTTGTCATAGGTGCCGATGCCGGGCTTCATCATCTTGGACAGCGGACCAGCTTCAGTATGTTCCGGCGCGATCTTGAGGTAACCGCCCACGTGGTGCTGCACCAATTCTTTCACGTACTCGGGGCTTTGTACCGCCAGGTCGTAGCGCACGCCGGAGCCAATCAAAATCTTCTTGATGCCCTTCAAGGCACGGCCACGGCGGTAAATCTGAACCAAGGGGTGGTGGTCGGTGCCCAGGTTTTGGCAAATACCGGGGTAAACACAGCTGGGTTTACGGCACGCGGCTTCAATCTCGGGGCTTTTGCAACCCAGCCGGTACATGTTGGCGGTGGGCCCACCCAGGTCTGAAATGGTGCCGGTGAAGCCTTTGACCTTGTCGCGGATGTCTTCGATCTCTTTGATGATCGAGTCTTCAGAGCGGCTCTGGATGATGCGCCCCTCATGCTCGGTGATGCTGCAAAACGTACACCCGCCAAAGCAGCCGCGCATGATGTTGATGGAAAAGCGGATCATCTCCCACGCCGGAATTTTGGTGGCGTGGTCATGGCTGCCGTTTTCGTCGGCGTACATTGGGTGTGGACTGCGCGCGTAGGGCAGGTCAAACACATGGTCCATCTCGGCGGTGGTCAGCGGTATGGGCGGCGGGTTCAGCCACACATCGCGAGCCGTTGCGCCCTCCCCGTGCGCCTGCACCAACGCGCGGGCGTTGCCGGGGTTGGTCTCCAGATGCAGCACGCGGTTGGCATGGGCATAGAGCACCGCATCAGACTTGACCGCTTCATAACTGGGCAGGCGGATCACCGTGCGCTCACGCGGTGGCAGCAGCTGTTTGCCAACCCGTGTGGGCAAGGCGGGGTTGCGCACAAAGCTGATCGGCGCAACATCAGCAGCCCGCACTTTTTTAAGGTCATTTTGCCCTGCAGCCCTTGTAATACATGCGCTAGCAGCTTGTTTTTCAGTAGCAATCTGCGCCGTGGCAACGTCTTGTTTGGCGCAGCTGCTGCCCTGCTCAGCGGCCTGCTCGCTGGTGGTTTGATAGGGGTTGAGGTGGGGCTCTACGCTGCCGGGCGCGTCTACCTCGGTGGAATCCAGCTCAAACCAGCCTAGCCGCGTGGCGTCGTCGGTGCGGCGCACAAAAGCCGTACCACGCACATCAGTGATCTGCTCAATCGGCTCGCGGCGGCTCAGGCGGTGGGCAATTTCCACAATGGCGCGCTCGGCGTTGCCATACAGCAGCAAGTCACATTTGGCATCTACCACGATGCTGCGTCTGACCTTGTCGCTCCAATAATCGTAGTGCGCAATGCGCCGCAGACTGCCCTCGATGCCACCCAACACCACGGGAACATCTTTGAACGCCTCACGGCAGCGCTGGCTGTACACAATGGCTGCGCGGTCTGGGCGCTTGCCGCCCACGTCACCCGGGGTGTAGGCGTCATCGGTGCGGATTTTGCGGTCTGCGGTGTAGCGGTTGATCATGCTGTCCATGTTGCCCGCGGTCACGCCCCAAAACAGGTTGGGTTTGCCCAGCGCCTTGAACGCCTCGGCGCTGGTCCAGTCGGGCTGCGCGATGATGCCAACGCGAAAGCCCTGGTTTTCCAACATGCGGCCGATCACCGCCATGCCAAAACTGGGGTGGTCCACATACGCGTCGCCGGTGACGATGATGATGTCGCAACTGTCCCAGCCAAGTTGTTCCATCTCTGCGCGGTTCATTGGCAGAAACGCTGCCGTGCCCAAGCGTGCTGCCCAGAACTTGCGGTAACTGGTCAGCGGTTTGGCCGCGCGCGGGAAGAAGGACACGTCAACGGGGGCGTTCATGCAACAAAACTCACGGGGTGATTAGCGCGCGAGTGTAAGGTTTTACCCTTGTCAGGACACCTGACGTGGTTATGCCGGTGCAGATACCAAAGCCACGCTGCAACCGTCTTTGGCACTGTACGCGCCCAGTTCAAGCACCCGCATCACGGCACGCACCTGGGCTGGCGGTACCAGCAGATCTGCTTGCCCGCGCAGATGGTCGCGCACATTGGCGTAGTAGGCGAGGTAATTGCCAGCGGCATGCGGCGCGTGCTGACGAACCGCCACCGGCGCGGCCACACCCGCCAGGCTGGCCATGTGCACTATCTCGCCCGGCTGCGCATCGTCGCCCCAAGCTTTCAAATCATCCAGATGCGGACGGCCACCGGCTTTCAGGGCATCTTCCTGCCCGTCCAATCCATACTTGGTAAAGCTGCCGCGCGTGCCGTGCACCGCCCAACGCGGGCCCAACGCAGCCACCAGCGTGCTGGCGTGCAGAATCACCCGCATGCCCGAGTGTGCCTTGTCATAGCGCAACACCGCATGAAACCAGTCGTTCACCTGCGCCCCATCGCGCACACACGCCAGGTCCAATTGAATCGCCTGCGGCAGGCCCCACAACGCCAGCGCCTGGTCTACCAGATGTGGGCCCAAATCCATCCACAAGCCCGAGCCGGGCTGATCTTGCTCGCGCCAGCGGCTGGGCACCTGCGGCCTATAGCGGTCAAAGTGCGATTCCACCTGCACCACGCGGCCCAGTTGACCACTGGCCAACACCTGCTGCAGTGCCAAAAAGTCGCTGTCAAAGCGGCGGTTCTGAAACACGGTGAACACTTTGCCCAAGCGGCGCGCCAAGGTCAGCAGGGTGTCGGTCTCGGCCAGCGTCACGGTAGAAGGTTTGTCCACCAGCACATGTTTGCCAGCGTTCAAGGCGGCATGCGCCAGCTCAAAATGGCTGTCATTGGGGGTGGCAATCACCACCAGGTCAATGGCTGGGTCTGTCCACACTTCGGTCACATGCGCTGTGCAGCGCACGCCGGGCCAGTCTTGCGCCACTGCCTGCGTTTGACGGGTCACGATGCATTGAAGTTGCAAACCTGGCACGCCTGTAATCAAGGGTGCGTGAAAAATACGGCCAGCGCCGCCATAGCCAATCAGCGCCACCTGAAGCGCTGGGAGGTGGGGTAAGTCAGTGGTGTTCATGGCGTCATCTTCCCCGAAAAGACGCGCTATCGTGTAGCATTTAAGAACATTTTTTGACGCATAGAACACCATGACCATCCTCGTTCGCTTGATTTACGCCAGCAAAGTCGCCCCCAACTTCGGCCCCATGGACATGCGGGATATTTTGCAAAAATCACGCCATAACAACATTGAGGGCGGCATCACCGGCTTGTTGGTGATGGCAGACGGCCATTTTTTTCAGGCGCTGGAAGGTGATCGCATGGCGGTACACACCACCTACGCCAAAATTTTGCGTGACCCACGGCATACGAATTCGGTTGTTCTGAGTGCCACAGAAATTGAAAAGCGCCATTTCACCGACTGGTCGATGGGTTATGTGCTCAGCACCGAGAAAAATCGACCGTTGTTCATGTCGTATTCGGCTGACAAATACTTTGATCCCTTGTCCATGCGGGCGCAGGCAGCAGAGTCTTTGTTGATTGAAATTGGGCAACATGCCCGGCAAATTGGCGGCAGCGAAAGCCTGACCTAGTGCAGTGTTGCACGCTATCCGGCACTTAAAACCATGTCTTTTTGCCCCAGGCGTTGTTGCAATTCCGCGCGACACCTACGGGTATCGCTGTGGTTTGCGCCTAGCCAGAGGCAAAAATCCAGCGGTTTTAAATGTGCCGTCAAGCATGCAACATTGCACTAGGGCTTGACTGACGCCATTCACCTGCGCCCAAAAAACCGTGCTTTCTACCCTTTCCCCTTTTTTGAAAGGCTTGCTGGCCAGCACTTTGATGCTGCTCAACATCCTATTTTGGGTGCCAATTTTGCTGGTGGTATCGGTCATCAAATTACTGCTGCCGTTCAAGCGGGTGCGTTTGTGGATTGACCCGCTGCTGCTGCGCGTTGCCGAGGCCTGGATTGCCGGCAACAGCGGCTGGATGCGGCTGACGCAAAAGCTTGACTGGGACGTCACCGGCGTTGGTGAGGTGAGCCCGCGCCAGTGGTACCTGGTGGTGTGCAACCATCAGAGCTGGGTCGATATTCTGGTGCTGCAGCACGTGTTCAACCGGCGCATTCCGCTCTTGAAGTTTTTTCTCAAGAAGGAACTGATCTGGGTACCCATCATGGGCCTGGCCTGGTGGGCGCTGGAGTTCCCCTTTATGCGCCGACGCAGCGAGGCCTACCTGCAACAGCACCCTGAAGAACGCGGCAAAGACGCCGCTACCACCCGCGCCGCCTGCGAGAAATATGCGCTGGTGCCCACCAGCGTGATGAATTTTCTGGAAGGCACGCGCTTTACCCCGGCCAAGCAGCAACGCCAGCAGTCGTCCTACCGCCACTTGCTCAAACCCAAGGCCGGCGGCGTGACGCTGGCGCTGGATGCCATGGGCGAGAAGTTTGGCGCGGTACTCGATGTCACCATCATCTACCCCGAGGGCACGCCCACCTTCATGCACTTTTTACAAGGCAAGGTGAACCGCGTCGTGGTGCGCGTACGCACCCTGCCCGTGCCGCAGGCCAGCGCGCAGCCCAGTCAGGCGCCCGAGCAGGCCTTGCGCGAAGTCTGCCAACATTGGGTCAACCAGCTCTGGGCTGAAAAAGATGCCTTCATCGACACTGTCACCAAGGTGACTTGATGCACTTTTTGTCACAAGTAATGTGACCCCTGATTCAGGGTAAACCCTTTCCTTCGCTCCTGTTCGGACTGCCATAATTTCTGAAGCAGCTATGCGGCCATCGCGACCGTGAGCCACGCTAACCAGTGATCCCACTCAGACCAATCATAAGGAGACTTTTCAATGACCCTGCAACAAACCACTGTCGGTCAAACCACCGCACCAGAAGCTCAACCGGCGCGTCGCCGTTTCCTGAGCAAAGCTGCTGCCGGTGTGGCCGGTGCCGCAGCCCTGTCGGCACCGATGATCTCGGTTGCGCAATCGCCCATCGTCCTGAAAATGCAAGGCGCCTGGGGCGCCAAAGACATCTTCAACGAAATGGCTGAGGAATACGTCAAGCGCGTCAACGAAATGGCCGGTGGCCGCCTGCGCATTGACTACCTCACCGCAGGCGCTGTAGTCAAGCCGTTTGAAGTGATGGACGCGGTGAGCAAGGGCGTGCTCGACGGTGGTCACCAGGTTGCGGTGTACTGGTACGGCAAGTCAAAAGTAGCTTCCTTGTTTGGCTCAGGCCCGGTAACCGGTGCCAATGCCGAACAAACGTTGGGCTGGATGCACCGTGGTGGTGGCTACGCTTTCTACGAAGAACTGCTGAAAAAACTCAACCTCAACATCAAGGGCTTCTTTGCCTTCCCCATGCCTACGCAACCGCTGGGCTGGTTCAAAAAGGCGCCGCCCAAGACCGAAGCGGAGCTCAAAGGCTTCAAGTACCGTACCGTGGGCTTGGCGGCCGACCTGATGCAGGAACTGGGCATGAAGGTGACCCAGTTGCCTGGCGGCGAAATCGTGCCTGCCATGGAGCGTGGCGTGATCGACGCGTTCGAGTTCAACAACCCCACCTCTGACAGCCGCTTTGGCGCACAAGACGTTGCCAAGTACTACGCCATGGGTTCGTACCACCAGGCGATGGAATTCTTTGAAATCATTTTTAACAAGACCAAGTACGACGCGCTGCCGCCTGACCTGAAAGCCATCTTGCAGTACGCCTCTGAAGCCGTGTCGTCGTCCAACACCTGGACCGCCCAGGACAACTACTCGCGTGACCTGCAAAAGCTCATCACCAAAGACGGTGTCAAGGTGTCACGCACATCCAAAGCCATTTTTGCCGCGCAGATCAAAGCGTGGGATACGGTGGTTGCCAAGCTCGAAGCCGAAGACCCGTTCTTCAAGAAGGTCTACGCATCGCAAAAGGACTGGGCACGCCGCGTGGCCTATTACAGCTTCTTCAACGACGCCGACTACAAGACCGCTTACGAACACGTCTTCAAGACCAAGCTGCCAGGCTAATCCCGTCAGAGCCTTTTTTCAAACCACGGTCGCTGCCTCTGTGCAGCGACTTTTTTTGGAATGTCATGGAAAAATTCATAAAAAACATCGACAACTTTTCCAAGGCCGTTGGACATTGCTTCGGCTGGACGGTATTGGTGCTCACTGCCGGCACCTGCTACGAGGTGTTCCGCCGATACGTGCTCAATGACCCCACCGATTGGGCGTTTGACATGAGTTACATCCTCTATGGCAGCTTGTTTTTGATGTCGGGTGCCTACACTTTGTCGACCAACAGCCATGTGCGCGGCGATTTCCTCTACCGCAAGTGGTCTGTCACCACACAGGCCAAGATTGATCTGACCTTGTATTTTTTGTTTTTCTTTCCTGGCGTGCTGGCGCTGGTGTTTTCAGGGTTGGCTTACGGTTTCAATGCGGCCAGTATCCGCGAAGTCAGCGTCAACAGCCCGGTGGGCGTGCCGGTATGGCCACTCAAATTGATCATCCCGGCTGCGGGCATCACCTTGGTGCTGCAGGGCATGGCCGAAGTCTGCCGCTGCATCCTGGCCATCCGCACCGGTGAATGGCCCAGCCGTGGTGAAGACGTGGTGGAACTCGAAGTGGCGCTGCAACAGCAGTTTGGCCACAAGGAAGGCGGTGCCGCATGAGCGATCCCGCCATCGCCTTGTTTATGCTGGGCTTGTTCATCGTCTTTATTTTCCTGGGCTTTCCAATCGCCTTCACGCTGATGGCAATGGGCATCCTGTTTGGTACCTACGCCTACTATGACCCAACCCAGAGCATCCTGAGCAACAAGATTTTTTACCTGTTCACGCAAAACACCTTCAGCGTGATGAACAACGACGTGCTGATCTCGATCCCGCTGTTTTTGTTCATGGGCTACATCATTGAGCGCGCCAATATTCTCGACAAGCTGTTCCTGAGCTTGCAGGTATCGCTCAAGCATGTGCCGGGTTCGATGGCCGTCGCGGCCCTGATCACCTGTGCGCTGTTTGCCACAGCTACCGGTATTGTCGGCGCAGTGGTCACGCTGATGGGCTTGCTGGCGCTGCCGTCGATGCTCAAGGCCGGTTATGACGAGAAGCTGGCCACCGGCGTCATTGCCGCTGGCGGCACGCTGGGCATCTTGATTCCGCCGTCGATCATGCTGATCGTCTACGCCGCCACCGCAGGTATATCGGTCGTCAAGCTCTACGCCGCGGCGATGATCCCGGGCTTGTTGCTGGCCGGTTTGTATCTGGTGTACGTCATCTTGCGCTGCGTCATCAATCCGTCTTTGGCACCCAAGGCCAAAGACGCTGAAAGCTACAGCTTTGCACAATCAGCCTACCTGTTGGTGACTGCCTTCCTGCCCTTGGCCTTGCTGATTCTGACGGTGTTGGGCTCTATTTTGTTTGGTCTGGCCACGCCCAGCGAGGCTGCGGCCATGGGCGCTTTGGGTGGCATCATTTTGGCCATCGTCTACCGGGCGTTTACCTGGCAGCGTTTGCGTGAAGCGGTCTTTTTGACTGCCAAAACCTCCGCCATGGTGTGCTATTTGTTTGTCGGCTCATGGACATTTTCCAGCGTGTTCTCTTACCTGGGCGGCGAGAGTGTCATCAAGGAATTTGTGCTCTCGATGGACCTGAACACCTGGCAGTTTCTGATCATGGCGCAGGTGATCATCTTCATCCTGGGCTGGCCGCTGGAGTGGAGCGAGATCATCATCATTTTTGTACCGATCTTCCTGCCCATGCTCGAACACTTCAACGTCGACCCGATGCTGTTTGGTATCTTGATCGCTGTGAACCTGCAGACCTCGTTCCTGACACCACCGATGGCCATGTCGGCCTACTACCTCAAAGGGGTGGCGCCGCCGCAGGTGGCGTTGTGGACCATCTTCAAGGGTTGCTTTCCGTTCCTGGGCATGGTGTTTTTGACGCTGGGGCTGCTCTACGCGCAACCCAGGTTGATCAACTGGTTGCCCGACCTGATGTACAACAGCGCCAGCGCCGAGCCGCAGGAAGCGATTGCTACCGATGGCAGCGAAATGGACCCGGCATTTTTGCTCGGCGGCGCTGACAAGCCCACCGAGAGCAACAGCGCCGAACCACCAACCGACAAGCCGACGGATGAGCCAGCCAAAGAAGGCACAGGCTTTGATCCGGCGTTTCTGGGCGGGGGTGCCAAACAATGACCCACAGCCGACACGTCCACGAACTGACCGCCACCGAGCTCACTGCTGCCATGCAGCAAGGCCAACTGGCGCTGTCGGACTATCTAAACGCGATGCACACCTTTACCCAGGCGGTCGACCCGCAGGTGCTGGCGTTTGCGCACTACAACCAGGACATCGTCAAACTGCAGGCTGAGCCACTGGACGCTTTGCGCGCCAGCGGTATGGACCTGCCGCCCTTGTACGGTGTGCCAATTGCCGTCAAGGACGTCATCGACACCGAGGTCTACCCGACCGAATACGGTTTTGCCGCCACCCTTGGCCGCACCCCAAGCCAGGATGCCTACCTGGTGCACCGGCTGCGCGCTGCGGGCGCCATCATCTGGGCCAAGGCACACACCACCGAACTGGCTTATCTGCACCCCAGTGTCACGCGCAACCCGCGTGTACCCGGGCACACGCCAGGGGGGTCGTCCAGTGGTTCAGCGGCAGCGGTGGCGGCCGGTCTGGTCCCGGCGGCCATTGGCACCCAGGCCAACGCGTCGGTCATCCGGCCGGCGTCGTTTTGCGGCGTCTATGGCTACAAGCCAACGCGGGAACTGATCTGCACCACCGGTGTGTTGCGCTGCACGCAGTCGCTTGACCAGATCGGCGTTTTCGCCCGCAGCTGCGAGGACCTGGCGCTGGTGGCGCAGACCATGATTGGCGCGTACCCGACGGCGCAGGGACGTACCGTGTTTCCCATGAATCTGCTTGGACTGTGCAAGCAAGAGCCGCCGCTGCAGCCCAAGCTGATGTTTGCCCGCACGCCGTTCTGGGACCAGATGGCCCCGCTAGCGCAAGAAGCATTCCTGGAACTCAAGGACGAGTTGTCCGACTGCCTGACCGAGCTTGAGCTGCACGCCTCGGTGGCCAACTCGGTCGGTTGGCTCAAAACCGTGATGGAAGCCGAAATGAGCGTCAACGTCGAGCCGCTGGTGGGCGCTGCTGCGGGTCAGCTCAGCCCTGAAATTGTCGGCCTGATGGAGCGCGGCCAGAAGATTTCGGCGTCTGATTACTTGCACGCGCTCGCGCGCATGCACGCTGCAGCAGACGCTTTTGACGAGTATTTTGAACATTTTGACGCCATCCTCACACCCGCTGCACTGGGGCCAGCGCCCGTCGGCCTGGACAGCACGGGCAGTCCGGTCATGTCGACCATCTGGAACTTTGCCGGCCTGCCTTGTGTGTCGTTGCCGCTGCTGCAAACCGAGGACGGCCAACCGATCGGCGTGCAACTGGTGGGCAAACGCAATGACGACGGCAGGTTGCTGCGCACCGCCCGCTGGCTGGTGCAGCGTCTGGGACAGTAAGGCGCTTGGCGCACGTTTTTACAGGAAATCCAATGAACACAAAAATCTTCAACCTGATTGCCTTGGTGCTGCTGGCGTTGTTTTTTCTGCCCTACGTGCTCAAGCTCCAACAGCTCGATCTGACGCTTCTGTTGCTCGGTGGCATCGCCATGCCGCTGTACGACCTGCTGAGCAACCAAAAAGACGCCAAGTAACTGTCCACTACCGCAAATGCTTGGTCATCTTGGCGGCAAACATCTCGGGAATCCCCAGTCGGCGCGGTCCCGGGATCAGCTCAAACGACTCACCCGCCTGCAAACTTCCTGGTTCGTCCACTGCCAGATAGAAGCCGCAGCAACCGTTTTGCGCCATCCGCTTGCCCGCCATGTTGAAGCCCATGGCCGCGTTGAATTTGTAGCAGGGTTCGCGCGGTTGCGTCACACGCAGGGCGCAGTGGGAAAAGCGCAGCACATCGCCCACCCAAACGTCGCGCTCCAGCACGCCTGAAAGCGTCAGGTTTTCACCCAAACTACCCCAGGCCAGCGCGTCGTCTATGCCACACAGGCCCGCTGCGGCGCGTTGGTCTTGCCAAAACGGGTAGTGCGCGCTCGGGTAGGCGTAGACCGCTTTGTCCAGCCCGCCGTGCACTGACAAATCAGCCTGTTCATCGCCCACCAGCCCCAAGCGCTGCACGGTCACCAGGCCCATGACGTGCTGTTTGTGAATGGCCGTCAACACGGCGCGGCCGTGAATATTGACGCGCCGCGCATGGGCTGTCTGGATGCCGAGCAATTGGCGCATGGGAGACTCCTTGGAAAGCGGGTTGAACGACAATGGCGCGCCAGAATAACCCATTTCCAACCCGCCATGCTTGCCCGACTGTTACGCGCCATCTACCTGTTTCAACTGATCTGCGGTGCGCTGCTGGGCAGCACTCTGGCGGTGCGTTGGACCGAAAAAGGCGCGGGCAGCGCTGCTTTGCTTTTAGTGCCTTTGTGCGCATTGGGTCTGCCTGTGATGCTACAGTTTTTGACAATCGTGACGCTGATGCTGCGCTCGCGCAGCGACAACGCCGGGGCGCTGTGGTGGCGCGCATTGTGGGGCGAATTCAAGGCCGCGCTGCTGATCTTCATGCTGCGCCAGCCCTGGCCACACAGGCAAAGAGGCGTCCAGCTGCCGTCGGCTCCATCGCAAAGGCAGCTGGGTCAAAACGCTTTGCCGGTGCTGCTGGTACACGGCTATATTTGCAATCACCGGGTATGGGATGACATGGCGCTGGCGCTGCGTCACGCCGGCCACCCGGTGTTGCGGGTTGATCTGGAGCCGCTGTTTACCTCGATTGACAATTACGCTGCCACGCTGGAGCGCAGCGTCACCACCTTGCTCGACCAAACCAAATCAAGGCAGGTGGTGCTGGTCGGCCACAGCATGGGCGGGTTGGCCATACGCGCCTGGCTGCGCGCGCACGGGCCAGCCCGGGTGGCACGCATCCTCACACTGGGCACGCCGCACCAGGGCACGCGCATTGCGAAGGCTTCTATGACACCCAACGGCGCACAAATGGTCTGGCAAAGCAACTGGCTGCAAGCGCTGGCTGACAGTGAGGACCCGGCCAAGCGCGCGCTGATGCACATCGCCATCACGGCGCAAGACAACGTGGTGTATCCACAGGCCGAGCAGGTGTTGCCCGGTGCGCAGGTAAAGCATTTTCAGGGTATTGGCCACCTGCAAATGTGCCTGGACCGCGCCGTGATCGACTGGGTTTGCCAGCAGGCGGCCACATTGAACACGCCGTCATGAACGGCCCCGAAGTCTCCTTACCGCCGCATCCGCATCCGCAATCGCTGCGCGAGCTGTTCTGGGCCTTCACCTGGCTGGCACTGCAGGGCTTTGGCGGCGTGCTGGCGGTGGTACAGCGCGAGCTGGTCGACAAGAAGCAGTGGCTCACACGCGCGCAGTTCATCGAAGACTGGGCCGTGGCGCAAGTGCTGCCCGGCCCGAACGTGGTGAACCTGTGCCTGATGATTGGCGACCGCTACTTTGGCGTGCGCGGCGGCCTGACTGCGCTGGCGGGCATGCTGACGTTTCCGCTGCTGCTTGTGCTGGTGCTGTCGTGGCTGACCCTGGGTGCAGCCGATTCGGTGCAGCTGCAAGGCGCGTTGCGTGGCATGGGTGCGGTGGCTGCCGGCATGATTGCTGCCACCGGCTTCAAGCTGTTTCCGGCCTTAAAGCAAAATGTGCTTGGAGCCCTTTTATGCTCTATGCTGGTAGCTATAACTTTTGCATTGATTGCACTGCTGCGCGTGCCGCTGATCTGGGTTTTACTGGCGCTGGGCAGCCTCACCAGCGTGTGGGCCAATCGGCTGCTGGCAGCCGCGCAAGGGCAACGCGCGCCATGAGCATCACGCTGACCACAGCCGACTGGCTGACGCTGCTCACCCATTTTTTAACGCTGTCGCTGTTGGCCATTGGCGGTGCCATTACCACCGTGCCCGACATGCACCGCGTGCTGGTGGACGACCACCACTGGCTGCTCGACAACCAGTTCAATGCGTCTATTGCACTGGCGCAGGCCGCGCCCGGCCCCAACGTGCTGTTTGTGGCGCTGCTGGGCTGGAACGTGGGGCTGAACGCCGCAGGCGGTGCCGAGGCTGGCGTCATGGCCTGGGCCAGCGCCACCTTTGGCATGCTGCTGACCATGGTGGGCATTTTGTTGCCCAGCACCACGCTGACGTTTGTGGCCTCGCGCTGGGGCCATCAGAACCGAGAGTTGCGCGCCGTACGAGCGTTCAAGCAGGGCATGGCCCCGATCGTGGTCGGGTTGCTATTGGCCACCGGCTGGGTATTGACCACCAATCTGGGCACGAGCCTGCAGCATTGGCCGCTGTGGCTCATTGCTGCGTTCAGCGCGCTGGTGGTCTGGCGCACCCGGCTGCACCTGCTATGGTTGTTGGGTGCGGGCGGTTTGCTGGGCTGGTTTGGCGTGGTTTAGTGTGGCGTTGCACGCGGGCCTGATGCCCAGTCCGATCAGTGCGGGTTCTCGAAAAAGATGTAGTTCGAGGCGTAGTCGCTGATCTCGAAATAGACTTTTTTCTCGTTCGGGTCGATCACGAAATTGAGGTTTTCATCCAGCACACCGTAGCCGTAGCGGTACGGGCGCGGCTGGTTGTCTTGCGTACCCATGGCGGTGGACAGTTTGTCGATCTTCATGAAGCGGCGCACAACCTTGTCACCCGCATAAAACTCCAGCACGCCGTTGGTGCCGGTCCAATTCTGGATGTCGCGGCTGATTTTGTTCTGTTGCTCCTGCGTGCAACCCTGCAAGAAAAATAGGGCTGTAGCCCCCGTCAATAAAGCGCAAGCAGCTCTTAATTTCATTGCATTCATGGCAACTCCCAAGTCAAAAAAACAGTTCAAATAGCCATTCGCTGGCGCAGCGCCTCAAACAGACACACGCCGCTGGCAACCGACACGTTCAGGCTTTCCACCGCGCCGCGCATGGGGATGCTGACCAGCGCATCACAGGTTTTGGCAGTCAACGCACGCATGCCATCGCCCTCGGCCCCCAGCACCAAGGCCACCGGGCCTTTCAAGTCGGCCTGGTACAGCGTCTTGTCAGCTTGATCGCTGGTACCGATGATCCAGATGTTGCGCTCTTTGAGTTCGTTCAAAGTGCGCGCCAGGTTGGTCACCATGAAATACGGTACTGTTTCTGCCGCACCGCTGGCCACCTTGGCGACCGTGGCGTTGATACCCGCAGCGTGGTCTTTGGGTGCAATGACCGCGTGCACCCCCGCGCCGTCGGCCACGCGCAAGCAGGCACCCAGGTTGTGCGGGTCGGTCACGCCGTCGAGCACCAGAATCAGCGGCTGATCGCGCTCAGCCACCGGTTTTTCAGCGTTGGCGGCTTCGAGTTGCTCCAGCAATTCGTCAAGTGACTTCACCTGCGCCAGCGCATGCACGCGCGCCGCAACACCCTGATGGCCGTGGCTGCCGCACAGCTTGGCCAAGCGCATGCTGTCGGCTTCGATCAGGCGCACACCAGCCTCGGTGACTTTCTCGATGAACTGGCGCATGCGCGCGTCGCGCCGGGTTGGGTCAGCGTAAATTTCGACGATGGATTTGGGCGCGGTTTTCAGGCGCACGCCCACGGCGTGAAAGCCGAACAGAACTTTGGGGGTAGACATGTATTGAATTATCGCTGGCGCTCACAACGCGATGCCAAAAGCAAGTCGAAGCGCACGCGCTGCATCCAGATGCGCTTGGCGCGCCTGCGGCAGCACGCGGCCCATCTTGATGAACTCGTGGGTGACACCGCGGTACAGCTCCAGGTCCACTGCCACACCGGCAGCGCGCAGGCGGTCGGCGTACAGCAGTCCTTCGTCGACCAGCGGGTCGCATTCGGCCAGACAAAACCAGGCCGGGGCGACACCATCGACATCAGGCGCGTTTAGCGGTGCAAAACGCCAGTCCTCGCGGTCAGCGTGGTTGGGAATGTAGAGGTCAAAAAAGTACGCAACGTGCTCGGCCTCCAGCACAAAACCCTTGCCAAAGGTGCGATGCGACAGCGTGTCGGCGTGCGCGCAGGTGCCTGGGTAAAACAGCAGTTGCAGCGCCAGCTTCAGGCCGGCATCGCGCGCTTGCAGCGCACACGCGGCGGCCAGCGTGCCGCCAGCGCTGTCACCGCCCACTGCGATGCGGGCAGGATCCAGCCCCAGTTCAAGCCCATGCTGGTGCACCCACTGCACGGCATCCCAGGCATCTTCAAACGCCACCGGAAAGCGGTACTCGGGGGCCAGGCGGTAACCCACTGAGATCACCGCGCAATGCGCCAGATGGCTCAGGCTGCGGCACAAAATGTCGTGCGTGGCGATGCTGCCAATGGTGAAGCCACCCCCATGCAAATACACCAGCACAGGCAGGGGCGGCTGCATTGAGGCCAGGCCTGGCGCGTACAAGCGCACCGGCAAGTCAAAGCCATCGCGCGCGGGCACGGTGAAGCTCTCCACCCGCGGTAACTTTGTTGGTGGCAGGTCCAGCACATCGGCGCCGAGCTCGTAGGCGGCACGCGCCTGTTGCGGGGTCAGCGCGTGCAGTGGCACGTGCGCCGCACGCGCCATGCGCTCGATCACGCCACGCATGGCGGGGGTCAACAGGGCGCGGGGATTTTGGTGGTGGGTCATGGGCTGCGTGGTTGGTGATAAAGTAGTCACGTTTTTGTATATATTTTAGGAGGCCGCTCATGCAAGTTGAAGCCAAACTCTTCAAATCGGGCAACAGTCAGGCAGTCCGCCTGCCCAAAGCGTTTCGGATGCCCGGCGATACCGTCTGGATTGACCGCGATGCGGCCACTGGCAACGTCATTTTGAGAGCCAAAGACGATGACAAGCGCAAACGCAACTTGGAAGAATTGTTCAGACTGATTCGCGAGCAGCCTTTCACTGAAGACTTCATTCCCCCGCGTGATGATGCATGTCGTCCCAGCCCATTTGAAGACTGGGAAGCCCGTGATCTGGCTGAACCCACCCAACTTGAAAAAGTGACGAAGGTTGCGAAGCGTACGCGCAAGACAACAGTCTGATGCGTTACCTGCTCGACACCAACATCGTCAGTTACTTTGTAAAAGGTGTCAGCGCCAGTTTGGTGCAACGTATGCAAGCCGGGGTGGACGCACAAGACATTGCCATATCCGCCGTTACCCGTGCCGAATTGCGCTACAGCGTTGAATTGATGGACAAATTCGACAAACGCCGCCGCCGCATTGATCTGGTACTGAAGGAATTGCCCACACTACCTTGGAGCACTGAGGCCGCCGATGAATTCGGTCGAATCAGAGCCTATTTAAAGCGCAACGGCTGCCCTGTGGGAGAGTTTGACACTCAAATCGCCGCCCACGCCTTGACTGAAAAGCTGATTCTGGTCACCCACAACACGCGCCATTTTGAAAACGTGCCGCATCTGAAACTTGAAGACTGGATGGCTTGAACATGGCCACAAGCCCACCGGCGCTGCGCGCGCAACTGCAAACCGCCCCGCACGACCTATCCACCAACAACCTCGCTGATAGCGCCACCCAACTGCTCGCCACCCTGGGCTAGGCCAGTCCAAAAACCTCACCCTACCCCATGATCCAACAGCCTTTGCCAAAGAAATTGAACACCTGACCGGTGGTGCAAAGCAGCTCAACCCAGAGCACGCCAGCCTGACCGACTGGCCGCCGAAATCGCAAAAACCACTTTTGGGGTCACCCCCAGTGAGCACAGCCAGGTCAAAAGTCTTGATCAGGTAAAAACCGGCAACAACCTGCGCGACCACATGACCGATCTGGAGCTGATTTTTACCATGCTGGGTGAAGCCAGCACCACTGAAATTGCTCGTAAAGCCGATGCCCAAGGCTTTATTGAAAACCGCACATCGGCAAGACAGGGTGGCCATTCAACCTAAGCGCGCAAGCTCTGGCATTAACATTGCTAGATCACACATTAGGATCAGCCTGATTTTTAACTTTTTGAGACACCCTTTACATGTCCATCCACGCCGCCATCAACCACGTTACCCACTACAGCTACGACCGCTTGGTTGCGTTGGGGCCGCAGGTGATACGTTTGCGCCCTGCCCCGCACTGCCGCAGCAAGATCATTTCCTATTCGCTCAAGATCGAGCCCGAGGGCCATTTCATCAACTGGCAGCAAGACCCGTTTGCCAATTACCAGGCGCGCATTGTCTTCCCGGAAAAGACCAGGGAGTTCAAGGTCACCGTCGACGTGGTGCTGGACATGGCGGTCTACAACCCGTTTGACTTTTTTCTGGAGCCCGCCGCCGAAGAGTTCCCGTTCAGCTACGAAGACGACCTGAAGCAAGAGCTGGCCCCCTACCTCACACCCGACCCCGTTACCCCGCTGCTGCAAGCGTATCTCGACAAGGTTGACCGCACCAAGCGCCGCAGCGTGCTGTTTTTGGTCGACCTGAACACGTCGGTCCACCACGCCATCAACTACACCATTCGCATGGAGCCGGGTGTGCAAACACCTGAAGAAACGCTGAAGCTGGCTTCGGGCTCGTGCCGCGACTCGGCCTGGCTGATGGTCCAACTGCTACGCAATTGCGGGCTGGCGGCGCGCTTTGTGTCGGGCTACCTGATCCAGCTCAAACCCGACGTGAAGGCGCTGGATGGCCCCAGCGGCACCGAAGTCGACTTTACCGACCTGCACGCCTGGTGCGAGGTCTATCTGCCCGGCGCTGGCTGGGTGGGGCTGGATGCCACCTCGGGCCTGCTCGCTGGTGAAGGACACATCCCGCTGGCTTGCACACCGCAGCCCTCGGGTGCGGCACCCATTGAGGGCCGCAGCGACAAATGCGAAGTGGAATTTGCCCACCACATGGCCGTGACCCGCGTGTACGAGTCGCCGCGCGTGACCAAGCCCTACACCGAAGAGCAGTGGGCCGCCATCATGGCGCTAGGCGATGCGGTTGACGCCGATCTGAGCACCAACGACGTGCGCCTGACCATGGGCGGCGAGCCCACTTTTGTGGCCGTGAGCGACCGCGACGCACCAGAATGGAACACCGATGCCCTCGGCCCGACCAAACGCGGTTATGCCACCGAATTGGTGCACAAACTGCGCAAGGAATATGGCGAGGGCGGCTTTTTGCACTTTGGCCAAGGCAAGTGGTACCCCGGCGAACAGCTGCCGCGCTGGGCGCTCAACATTTACTGGCGCGCCGACGGCCAGCCGGTCTGGGCCAATCCGGCTCTGTTTGCCGACGAACGCATACCCATGCACTACACGCACGCTGACGCGCAGCGCTTTTCAACCACGCTGGCCGCCAAGCTCGGCGTCACGGCCAAATTCATCCAGACCGCTTATGAAGACACCTGGTATTACCTCTGGCGCGAACGCCGCCTGCCGGTCAATGTCGATCCGTTCAACTCAAAACTGGACGACGAGATGGAGCGCGCCCGCCTGCGCCGTGTCTTTGAGCAAAAACTCGACACCCCCGTTGGTTATGTGTTGTCAATCAAAGTGACGGGTTACGACGACACCTATGGCGCCGCCTGGACCACCGGCCCCTGGTTTTTGCGCGACGAACGCATGTACCTGATGCCCGGCGACTCGCCCATGGGCTTGCGCCTGCCGTTGGACTCGCTGCCGTGGGTTAGTCAAGCCGACTTCCCCTACATGATCGAGCAAGACCCCAGCACCCTGCGCGGTGACTTGCCAGCCTACGCTGCAGTCGCTGCGCGTTACGCACCCAGCCACGCGCCCGGCAAAGCGGGGCTGGCGCTCGGTGCGGCGCGTCGCGCAGCCGCCGCTGCTGCGGGCAGCGTCAACGCCACAGCGGCCATGCCGTTTGTCGCTGGCGCCCTGCCACCCTCTGAGGCCACCCGGGTGATGCAAAACCCGACCGCTTTTGCCGACAGCACCAGCACGTCCAGCCACGCTCAAAGCGCCCAGCAAACCGAGCCCGCCGACTTTGCCCGTTTACCCGGCCCGCACGAGTCTGCCCACTGGATCACCCGCACCGCGCTGTGCGTGGAGGTGCGCGACCCGCGCCGCGCCAATGGCCCGGCGGCCGAAGCTGTGGGTGAGTCATCCGGCGTGATCTACATCTTTATGCCGCCGCTGGAGCGGCTGGAGTATTACCTGGACCTGCTGGCCGCCGTGGAAGCGACAGCGCAAGAGCTGGGCGTGCGGATCGTCATTGAAGGCTACCCGCCCCCGCGTGACCCGCGCCTGAAGCTTCTCAGCGTCACACCCGACCCCGGCGTGATCGAGGTCAACATCCACCCGGTGACCCACTGGAGGGACCTGGTGCGCAACACCGAGTTCTTGTACAACGCCGCCTTTGAGTCGCGTCTGTCTGCAGAAAAATTCATGACCGACGGCCACCACACCGGCACCGGTGGCGGCAACCACTTTGTCATGGGTGGGGCCACGCCGTCTGACAGCCCGTTTTTGCGCAAGCCAGAGCTGCTGGCCAGCCTGCTGCTGTACTGGCACAACCACCCGTCCTTGAGCTATTTGTTCAGCGGCATGTTTGTCGGCCCCACCAGCCAGGCCCCGCGTGTGGACGAAGCCCGCAACGACCAGCTCTACGAGCTTGAAATCGCGCTGGAACAAATCTACAAAAACCGTGAGATTTATGGTCGATTTCCCGCCGGGCCGCCCCAAGGGAAATCAGCCCCCACGGGGGGCAGCGAATCCAACGAAGTGGCTGAGCGTGGGGGCCATCCCATGCCACCGTGGCTGGTCGACCGCACCCTGCGCAACATCCTGATCGATGCCACCGGCAACACGCACCGCAGCGAAATCAGCATTGACAAGATGTACTCGCCCGACTCCGCTACCGGTCGCCTGGGGCTACTGGAGCTGCGCGCCTTTGAGATGCCGCCACACCCGCACATGAGCAGCGTGCAGCAGTTGCTGCTGCGTGCGCTGATTGCCCGCTTCTGGAGAGCACCGTACCGGGCCCCCGCCACGCGCTGGGGCACCGAGCTGCACGACCGCTTCATGCTGCCGAAATTCATTGAGATGGATTTCCACGACGTGATGGCCGAAATGCGCGCGAGCGGCTTCGCCTTTGACGACAGCTGGTTTGCGCCGCACGTGGAGTTCCGCTTTCCGCTGATTGGATCGGTCAGCTCGGCAGGCATCGAGCTGACATTGCGCAACGCGCTGGAACCCTGGCATGTAATGGGCGAGGAAGGCGCGCCGGGCGGCACCGCACGCTATGTGGACTCGTCGCTGGAGCGCATCGAGGTGCGCGTCACCGGCCTGAACGAGAGCCGCTACGTGGTCACCTGCAACGGCCGCGCCATGAGCTTGCAGCCCACCGGCGTGCAAGGTGAATATGTGGGCGGCGTGCGCTACAAGGCGTGGAACCCGCCGAGCAGCCTGCACCCCAGCATTGGCGTGCATGCGCCGCTGACGTTTGACATTGTGGACACCTGGATGAAACGCAGCTTGGGCGGCTGCCAGTACCATGTGGCGCACCCCGGTGGTCTGAGCTACCAGAGCCTGCCGGTCAACGCCAATGAGGCCGAGAGCCGCCGCTTGTCGCGCTTTACCGCCATGGGCCATACGCCGGGAGTCATGCAGGTGCCGCCAGCCACCATCAACGTGCCCGGCAGTCGCGAGTTTCCGTTCACGCTGGACTTGCGTCGGGGCTAACCGGCATGAAGCCAGAGCGTCACACCAAATAACGAAAGCGTCCCGACATCGCGAACGGCGTGACGGCGGTCTTTCACGTTGAAGACGTACCACCTGACGTTGCGCTACTGCAGGAGAAAACAAGCCGCAACCCTTGTGATATAAATTCAAGAAGCTATTTTTTATAGCATATTTTCAAGTGCAACAGCCAGCACTGGTGTTGCCACTGGTTTCACAAAGGCACCCAACACCGTCACCTCACTGGCCTGTGCAATGTCTTTGGCCAGCGACAGCATTTGCATGTCCACGCCGCTGAGCAACACCAGACCGCCAGGGTAGCGTTGTGCGGCCAAAGCGTTGATCAGTTCAATGCCGTCCATGTCGGGCATGAAGACATCGCAAATGATGGCGTGCGGTGGCTGGGGCTGTTTGGCCAGCAGCGCCAAGGCGCTGTGGCCGTTGTTGGCGCATTGCACCCGGGTGATGCCCAGGCTGCCCAGCATTTCGGTCAGGAGGTCTTGGGTAAAGACGTCGTCGTCCACCACCAAAATAGAGAGGTCAGAAAGCTTCATAGATCAGTGCCCTGGTCAAGGTGGGTGCTGGGATGGCGATCGGTACTGTGGCTGGCAAGTATCCGCTGTCAAACCGCTGGTGTCTATGCCCCATTTGGGGAATTCGGTGCACCAAGCGGCTGTGGCAGTGCGTTCGCTATAGCCGATTTGGCGGCGTCAAAGGTGCTGGGTAGCTCAGCCATCAGCGCGGTGCACGTGGCCAGATCGCCCGCCCGGCCTGCGTTTTCTAGCTGCTGGCACAGTTCGCCCAGCGCCAACGCGCCCACCGAGCGGGCGGCAGATTTCAGGGTGTGGGCTATGCCGCCCAGTGGCGCCGCGTCCGCTGCGTGCAAGGCCTGCACCATGGCGCTCACCTGGGTCTGTGCGTTGGTCAAAAACTTGGTCAACAAGCGCTGGTGCATGGCGGGGTTGTTGCCCACCAGGTCGGTCAGGGTGCCTGAATTCCATACGTAAAATCGGCCTGTAGCTCTTGTATATATTGCGCGGACAGCTATTTTTTTGGTAGCTATTTCGTTCAAAGCAGGCTCATTTGCCGCAGCCGTATCCACTGCAGGGGTGTCAGGCCCAGCGTCACGCTGGGGCATCCATTTGGCCAGCATCGGGCCGAGCTCACTCAGACGCAGCGGTTTACTTAAAAAGTCGTCCATGCCTTGGGCTTTGCAGCGCTCGGCCTCGCCACTCATGGCATTGGCGGTGATGGCGATGATGGGCAGGTGGGTGCCGCTGGGCTCTTCGGCGCGGATGGCGCGGGTCAGGCCAAAGCCGTCCAGGTTGGGCATGTGGCAGTCGGTCAGCAGCAAGGCGTAGCGGCTTTGGCGGTGCGCGCGCCACAGCGCCAGCGCCATGGCACCGTCTGGCGCAGCTTCGCAGGCATAGCCCAGCAGGCGCAGCTGCTCGCGCAGCACATCGCGGTTGGTTTCGTTGTCTTCGGCCAGCAAAATCAGCAAGCCCTGGGCTGCGGCCTGCGCCAGGTTGGGCGCTGGTTTGCGTTCCTGTAATCGCCGCTCGGGCTGAGCTTGGGGAATCAATTCGGCGGGCGCGGGCATCAGCGGCAACGTCAGGGTGAAGGCTGAGCCCCTGCCCGGTTGGCTTTGCACCGAAATGTGACCACCCATCAGCTGTGCCAACCGCTGGCTGATGGACAGCCCCAGGCCGGTGCCACCAAACTCGCGCGAGGTGCTGGCATCGGCCTGGGTGAAGGCGCAAAACAGTGTGTTCAGCACCTCAGCACGCATGCCAATGCCGTTGTCAGACACCGTGACCTGCAAGCCCAGTTGGCCGTCGTCCTGGGTAACCGCACTGGCGCTCAGGCTCACCCGGCCAGGCTGCTCTGGGCGGCTGTGGGTGAACTTGAGCGCATTGCCCAGCAGGTTGAGCAAGACCTGGCGCAAACGGGTGGGGTCAGCCATGACCCACTGGGGCAATTGGGGGTCAAGCGCGACCGACAACACGATCGACTTACCCAACGCGGCCGGGTTCATCAACTGCACCACCTCTTGGGTGAGTTGGTGCATATCGGTGGGCAGCGACTCCACAGCCAGTTTGCCCGCCTCCATCTTGGAGTAGTCCAAGATGTCATTCAAAATGGCCAGCAGGCTCATGGCCGATTGCGCCATCGTGCGCACCATGCGCTGCTGCTCGGGCGACAAGGGGGTTTGCTGCAACACGTCCACCATGCCCACCACGCCGTTCATCGGGGTGCGGATTTCATGGCTCATGTTGGCCAAAAATTCAGACTTGGCTTGGTTGGCCGCGTTGGCGGCTTGCTCGGCCTGGCGCAGTTCTGCGGTGCGTTCCTGCACCAGGTCTTCCAGGTGGTCGCGGTACTGCGTCAGCTCCTGAGTCAGCTGGTTGGCACGGTCCAACGCCGTGCGCGCAGCAAATTCGCTCTCTCGCAAACCCACTTCCAGCTCTTTGCGCTCGGTGATGTCCTGAATGGTGCCGCGCATCGCCAAGGGCTTGCCATCGGCATCAAAGCTGACTTTACCCAACCCCTGCACCCAGCGTGTTTGACAGTCAGAAGGCCGCACAATGGGGTAGTCGCGGTTAAAAAAGCCGTCGCCCTGAAGCACTTTGGCAAAGTAATCCAGCATGGTTTGCCGCTGCTCGGGTGCCACCAACGCGTCCCAGCCTTGCACCGTTCTTTCGTAACTGGCATCAATGCCAAAAATGCCATCCAACACTGGCGAGCTTTGCCACTGACCGGTTTGAATGTTCAGGGTGTAGCTGCCCAACTGGGCGCGGTATTGGGCTTCGTTCAAGGCATTGGCACTGTCGCGCAGCGCTTCTTCGGCGGCGCTGCGAATGGCCTCGCGCTCTTGCGCCTGCGCAGCGGCTAGGGTTTGCAAGGCAGCTTCTTGGCGCTGGCGCAGTTTTCTGCCCAAGCCTGCCAGCAGCAAGGCCAGCAAGCTGCCCAGCAGCAGCCCGCTGCCTGCCACCAGCTGCGGTTTTTGCTTGGTGGCTGGGTTGCCAAATTCAGGCGTGGCGTAGGCGTGCAGCGTCCAGGTGCGGCCGCCAAATTGCAAGGCCAGCAAACGATCCAGGGGCTGGCCATTGGCAGCTGGCATGTGTGGCTCATCCAACGTGTCAAACAGCAGGGCGTCCGCACTGTTTTCAGTGCCATCAAACACCTCAACGTCGATGCTGTAGTCTTCGAATTTAAGCACCTGGTTCATCAGGTCTTGGGCACGAAACGGCGCATCCACCCAACCCAACAACTGCGATCGACGCTGCGCCTGGCTCGCTGGTGCAACATCACCCCGGTAAACGGGCAACACCATCACAAACCCAGGCACAGGCTGGTCGTCGTCTTGCCGGAGCGTGAGCTTGCCGGTCATCGCCAAAACACCTTTGTCGCGGGCTTGTTTGATGGCGGTAGCTGCAGCTGGTACCGTGCTGATGTCAAACCCCAAGGCTTTCACGTTGCTGCCCTCAAAAGGCTCGATGTACACGATGGGGGTGTGCGTGGTGCCCGGTTGCGCTCTCACAAAGGCCAGTGCGGTAAAACCAAAGCCGCCCTTGGCCAGGTCGAGTGACTGGTAAAAGGTGTGAAACTGCGCGCGTGTCACGGTTTCTGACGCGTTGAACAAGCCCGCCACAGCGCGCAACACCGCCGCATGGGCTTGCAGGTAGGCCTGCAGCCGGTTTTTGATGTCGGTGACTTTTGCGTCAAAGTGGGCATCCAGCTCTTGGTGCGCCTCTTCTTTGGCCTGCTGCCACAGCGCGCCGGTCACGCCCAGCGACAGCAGCCACACCAGCAGGGCGACACGCGCCGACGTCCACCAATACAAAGCAGGTTTGCTCATACGATGACCTTGTTCAGATGCGCCTCGATCAGCGCTTGGGCCTGGGCAAACAGCTCGGGCAGCTCCTGCGCCAGGGCTTGACTTTGCGGCGCATCGCCCGCTTGGGCGGCAGATTCAAGCTGTTGGCAGTGTTCGCCCAAGGCCAAAGCCCCCACGGTGCGCGCCGCCGATTTGAGCGCGTGCGCCAGCGCGTCCAGGCTGGCCAGGTCTTGGGCCTGCTGGGCGGTTTGCACCTGGATCAATTGCGCCTGGGTGTTGAGCAAAAATTTGCCAAGCAAGCGCTGGTGCATGGCTGGGTTGTTGCCCACCAGGTCGGTCAGAGTGCTTGAATTCCATACGTCAAATTGGCCTTTAGCCCTTGTATATATTGCGCGGACAGCTATTTTGTTGGTAGCTATTTCGTTCAAAGCAGGCGCACTTGCCGCAGCCGTATCCACTGCAGGGGTGTCAGGCACAGCGTCACGCTGGGGCATCCATTTGGCCAGCATCGGGCCGAGCGCACTCAGACGCAGCGGTTTACTTAAAAAGTCGTCCATGCCTTGGGCTTTGCAGCGCTCGGCCTCGCCACTCATGGCATTGGCGGTGATGGCGATGATGGGCAGGTGGGTGCCGCTGGGCTCTTCGGCGCGGATGGCGCGGGTCAGGCCAAAGCCGTCCAGGTTGGGCATGTGGCAGTCGGTCAGCAGCAAGGCGTAGCGGCCGGGGTTTGAATTGCGGCGCTGGGTCGGGCAGGTGCCCGCCGCGTCATCGGCGCTGGCGGGTGGCTGCAAACCCTGGCGCCACAGGGTCAGCGCCGCTTGGCCGTCTGGCGCGGCTTCGCTGGCGTAACCCAGCAGATGCAGCTGCTCTTGCAACACATCGCGGTTGGTCTCGTTGTCTTCGGCCAGCAGCACCAGTTGCCCCATGGCTGTGGCCTGGGCCACGCTGGGGCAGGCGGCGCGGGCTTGCAAGCGCCGCTCTGGCAAAACTTGTTCAACCGGCTGGGTAGCTTGCAAGGGCAGCGTCACGGTAAATTCAGAGCCCACCCCGGGCTGGCTGGTGACGCTGATCTGCCCGCCCATCAGCGCCACCAGACGCTGACTGATGGACAAGCCCAGCCCGGTGCCGCCAAATTGGCGCGAGGTGCTGGCGTCGGCTTGTGTAAAGGGCTGAAACAGCTTGGCTTGCAACTCGACGCTCATGCCCAGGCCGTTGTCTGCCACCTGCAGTTGCAGCGCCGCCTGGCCATCTGGCAGGGTGCCATGTGCCGCACGCAGCGTCACATGCGCGGCATGACCGGCCTCAGTGCGGCTGAATTTGATGGCGTTGCCCAACAGGTTCAGCAGCACCTGGCGCAGGCGGCTGGGGTCGGTTAGCAGCCACGGGGGTAGGCTGGGGTCCTGCATCAGTTGCAGGTCAACCCCCTTGGCATGGGCGCTGCTTTGCATCAGCTCGGTCACGCCTTGCAGCAACTGCGCCAGCGGCGTGGGGATGCGCTCCACAGCCAGCTTGCCGGCTTCGATTTTGGAGTAGTCCAGGATGTCGTTCAATATCTCCAGGAGCGCCACCGACGAGTCTTGAATCACGCCCAGCATGCGGCGTTGCTCGGGCTGCAAGTCAGATTGCTGCAACACGTCCACCATGCCCAGCACGCCATTCATGGGGGTGCGGATTTCGTGACTCATGTTGGCCAAAAATTCACTCTTGGCGCGGCTGGCAGCGTGTGCCGCTTCTTCGGCCTGTTTCAGCTCGGTCACATCGGCATAAGACCACACCCGGCCAACCACCTGGCCATTGAGCTTTTGCGCTTGCACAGTGCGGCGCAGCACCCGGCCGTCTTTCATGCGGATCAGTTCAGGAGCAGCATGGTCGGGGTCACGGTAGGCGGCGGCGGTGACGCGCGCCAAGGCCTCGGGGTCTGCCGACTGGCTTTGCATGTGCAAGCGGCCAAGCTGGGTGTTGGGCTGGTCAATGAGCCGCTGTGGAAAGTTCCACATGGCCACAAAGCGCTGATTCCACAGCGCGCTGTTGTCGGTGTCGTTCATCACCACGATGCCCTCGTTAGTGGCATTGAAGGTGGCGTTGAACAGCGCCAGGGTGCGTTCACGCGCCTGCAAAGCCAGCCGGTTGGCAGCCAGCGTGGTGGCCAAGGCCATGCCCACCAGCGACAGGCACAGGGTAAAAAACCAGTAGCTCACCAGGCCAGAGTCGCCGTCGTGGCTGAAAAAACCAATGCCTTGGTTGGTGCCCGCCACGCCAATGGCCGACATCAGCAAAATCGCCAGACTGGCGGCACGCTTGCCTTGCCGCACAGCCACCCAGGCCACATAAAAAAACATCCAGTAGGCTTTGGTAACCGATGCTGGCAAATAGGCCTGAGGGGACTGAAACAGCCAATGGTCAAAGTCAACAAACACAATGCCTGCCACCAACAGCATCCAGGCAAAGACCAGCACGGCTTCAAAAAGGTACTTGGCACTGGGTCGCACATAGGGTGCGGCTGGCGTGGCACGCCACAGCAGCACCAGTGGCGTGAGCAGCACCACGCCCAGCACGTCGCCCATCCACCAGTTCAGCGCACTGGTCCAGAATTGCGCCGCAACAATGCTGCCCTTGAGCAACAAACCAGCGCTGCCAATGGTTGCGCTCACCCAGCAAGCCAACGCGCCGCCCAGCGCCACCAGGCGTACAAAGTCATTGATGGAAGCCAGGCTGTCGTCAAACTTGCTGCGCTTGAGCAGCCAGGCGCCCGCACCCGCGGCCAGTGCCGAGCCGCCAGCGCGCAGCAGGTCTGACCAGAGCGGGGCACTGGTTGCAACGTGCGCCATAACGTTGGCCAGCAGTGCCCCGGCAAACACCGCAGCCACATAGCGCCGCCCGCCCAGCAACACCGCCGCCAGTGCCCAGCCGCTGGCCAAAAAGAAAATGCTGGCTTGGCCCTGTGGTGAAAAATAGCGGTGTATCAACCATGACAGCCCTGCATACACCAGCGCCACGCCCAGCCACTTGAGCCATGCAAGGGTTGGGTTGAACGCAGGCGGTGCCGGGGCTGCAGCGCTTGGGTTACGGCTTGTCATCGTGGGCTGGGTGTGTGAACGCGGGGCAACGTTGCGCACTAGCGGTGGGCGTTGAGCCAGGCGGTGCACGCGTCAATGGGCATGGGCTTGGCAAAGTAATAACCCTGCACACGGGTACAACCGCAGTCGCGCAAAAACTCAAGCTGTTCGGGGGTCTCAACGCCTTCGGCCACCACATCCAGCCCCAAGTTGCTGCCCAGCAGCGTGGCGATCCGCAGCACGGTTTGCGCCTTGAGCTCGTGGCCGGCGCGCTGCACAAAGCTGCCGTCGATTTTGAGTTCTTTGAACGGCAAATCGATGAGCTGCACCAGGCTGGAATAACCGGTGCCAAAGTCGTCAATCGACAAGGCAAAACCCTTCAGCGACAAGCGGGTGATGCTCTCCATGGCCACCGAGCGCTCAACCATCAGGCGGCTTTCGGTGATTTCAATCACAAAGTCAGCGGGGCTCAAACCAGCGGCTGCAACGATCTGGCAAAGGCGCTCAGGCATGGTCAGGTTCAGCGCGGTGTCCATCGACAGGTTGACCGCCGCCTTGACCAACAGGCCCTGGCTGCGCCACAGCGCCACGCAGCCCGCCACTTGGCGCGCCATAGCAAAAAACAATTCATCCACCAGACCCGCGGCTTCCAGCGCGGGCACAAACATAGCTGGCCCAATGAAACTGCCATCGGCCTGTGGCCAGCGCGCCAATGCCTCTACGCCGTAGGCTTGCCCCGTGAGCAGGTCAACCTTGGGCTGGTACCAGGCCAAAAACTCACCGGCTGCCAAGGCTGCTGCCAAGCGCTCGGGCGCAAGCTCTGGGTTGGACTGGGCAGCATTTTGCGCATCAGCAACATTGGGCAGCTGGGCTAGCAACTGCTGTAAATGTGCAGGCTGGCAGGGCTTGGGCAAACAGCCCAGCACCTTGAGCCCATGCGCGCTGGCCAGCCCCACCGCGCTGTTGAGCAAATCGTCTTGCACGCCCGAGAACACGATGAGCGCGCCGCCAAAGCCACGCTGCGCCACATGGCGCATCAGCACCAAGCCGTCCATGTCGGGCATGGACAGGTCAGTGATGATGGCGCGCACCTGGTGGGGGTGCAAATCCAGCAGGGTCAATGCCGCATGACCGCTGTCGGCCATCAACAGGTGCTCAAAGCCCAGGTTGGCCAGCTGCATGGCCAACAGGTCGCGTTGCAACTCGTCGTCGTCAACTACCAGAATGGCTTGGGTTTGAAAGGGCATGGCTGTTGAACGAGCGAGACATTTAACAGATTTGTAAAAGCAGACGCTAAAAAAATAGTCATTGAAATCATAAAGGGAAAAACCGCAAGCAGACCGATTCGTTCAAACATAATTGCGCTGCCGCAGGGCATTGAAAGCGCTTATGATTCGGCGCCAACAATGCCGGAAAGTTGTATCAACCTTGGCCATATCTGAAGGGATTGGAGCGCATGTCACTGCCATCACCACAGCACGCCAACATGGTCAATGAGGGCACAAAGATCATGGGGACGTGGCTGCTGGCCCCTTTGGTGTTGCCTGGTCTGGCCGCTTTGCCGCTCTGGCTGCAAACCGCTTGGGTGACCTGGGTGAGTTTGATTGCGCTGCTGCTGGTGTCTGGCGTCACTGTTTTTGTTTTACTCAGGCAGCGCCAGCAGGCGCTGCTGCAAATGCAGCAGGCCCAGCAAGCGGCCGCTGACACGGTGGATGTGCAAGCCTTGAGCCAGCTGCTGCAAGAGGTGCTGCCCGCCTGGCGCTATCAGGTGGAGCTGGTCAAATCCCAAACCGAGGCGGCGGTGGTGCAGCTGACCACCAGCTTTGCCAATGTGTTGCAGCAGTTTGATCAAGCCGGCATTGGTGGCAGCGCAGGGCGTGCAGCCGGTGCCGATACCACCATCAGTCTGCTCACCTTGTGCGAGCGCGAGCTGCAACCAGTCGTGTTGTCGCTGACTGGCGTGATTGAAGGCAAAGACGCGCTGATGAACAACATTCGCACGCTGGCTGACGAAACACAGTCGCTGCAAGCAATGAGCGAAGAGGTGCGCAGCATTGCCGCGCAGACCAATCTGCTGGCACTTAACGCAGCAATTGAAGCCGCCCGCGCAGGTGAATCCGGCCGGGGTTTTGCGGTGGTGGCGGCTGAGGTGCGCATGCTGTCACAACGCTCGGCTGACACCGGCAAGCGCATGGGTGAGCGTGTGGGGCAAATTGACGCCATCATGAAAGCCACCCTGGCTGGTGCAGAAGAAACGACCGTGCACGACAAGAATGCTGTCAGCCTGTCTGGCGAATTGGTGGAACACGTGCTGGGTCACGTGCGCCAATTGGGCGACTCCGCCAGCAACATGCACAGCCACGGCATGGTGGTGCGCAAAGAGGTTGAAAATTTGCTCATGGCGATGCAGTTCCAAGATCGGGTGTCACAAATTTTGGCTGGCCTGGACAACAATGTGAACCTCCTGCAAGAGGCTCTGGACCAGTTGGACAGCCAAGGCCTGCCCGACGCGGGTGCCTGGATCGAAGAGATGAACCAGGCGTCCTGGATGGAAGATCAAATTTACCGACCCAGTGGTCGCTGAAAGAAGTGGCATGAGATCAAACCGGATACAGGCCCCAAGACCTCAGGCCAGGAAACTGCCCGAGCGCA
>Ga0210014_1000474_pt1 | contig 33319 bp, 29 predicted proteins | sample CryGeymeta201519_FD_183983 | JGI IMG/M metagenome (GOLD analysis project Ga0210014, IMG submission 183983) | Groundwater microbial communities from Crystal Geyser aquifers in Utah, USA - Crystal Geyser metaG 2015-19 (SPAdes) (version 2) | ecosystem: Environmental > Aquatic > Deep subsurface >...
CCGCCGCTCCCCGGACCGACAGGTCTCCTCGAATCCCGTGGATTCGCAGCCCTTTGAGACCTTCCGGTCAAGCGTTTCGGGGCGGTCGGAGACCTGCCCCGAGCTAAGTACGGTTGTAGTATTAGGACGCCCCAACGTGTTGGGGTACCCCGCGTGCCGGCCCCCGAACAAGTTCGGGCGTCCCGCGGGTGCGGCTCTTGGAGAATGAACCCCGGGGGCAGGGGCGTCCCTCCCTCGTGATTCGAGATGCAGCAACTCAGGCACCATTCATCCAGGCGTTTCGCCCGCGCAGTGTCCAGCGCAAGCCTGCTTCTCGCTGCGCTGCTCGTTGTGAGTCGGGCTGCGGCAGCCGCCGGGCCGCCACCGGCGCCAGCCGAAACCGCGCTTGTCAGTGACGACTTCGAGGGCGCCTCGCCCTGGACGTTCAGCGCAAGCCGCGGGGCCGGCAGCCCGTCGCTGAACACCCATCTTGCCCGGGGGGGCGCCTCCTGCCTCGAATGCGTCACCACTGGGAACGCGTTCACTCTCAGCAGGCGTCTTGAGCTTGTCGAGCGAGGCTCGCGACTTTGCTTCTGGTTCCGCCCTGTCTACGACGCCACCACACTCACGGACGTTGTGCTCACGGTCACGGTAGACTCAGCCACGGACGGCCAGTCGTACTCCATCCGGATCCGCGACCCCGCTCCCAACGAGTGGCACGCGTTCGATACGGACGTTGGCCGCGTCTCCCCGGGCTTGGTGGGCGACGCGCTCACCGGGATTCACCTGCGGCTCTCAGCTCGGTCGGGGCCTCTGCGGTTGGCGCTGGATGACTTTTCCGTCACCCAAGAGAGCCGGTCAGAACCGGCGCTCGTGGAGCCGCCGCTGCGGCCGCGGGACTGCCTGGCATACAAGCAGCCGCGCAAGTGCAGTCCGGTGCTCCAGTGGGCCCTATCGGGCAGGCTGCGGGCCTTCCCGACGAGCACCGCAGACACTCTGGGGGCGGCTGCCGCCGCGGGGTTCAACGCCGCTCTCGTTCCGGCGCAAGCGGAGGACGAACTGATCGCCCTCATCAGCGCCGCTCACGACCACGGGCTTGCGGCGCCGGTCTGTTTCCCGGTGTTCCACGTCGGGCTGGAGTGGGGCAAAGACCGCGAGGGGACGGCCGCCGGATTCGCCGGAGCCGTCTGCCCGGACGTGGTCTGCCCCTTCGACTGGAACAACTGGGATACCCTCGTCCGGCTGCGTCTTCAACGGTTGGTCGCCCTCTCGCAGGTCCTCCCTTTGGACGGCATCCTGCTGGACCTGCACCTTCACGGAGGGCTGCAGCCGGCCCTGGCAAACACCGACGCCTGCCTCTGCGCCCACTGCGTCGACTCCTACTTGCGGAGCCGCGACGTGACGGAGCTTGGCCTCGAGACGACGCCGGAGAAGCGCTACGCCAAGCTCTGCCGAGACGGTCGGCTTCGAGACTACTACGACTTCCTGCGCCGCCGGCTGGAGCGGCGGGTGCGGGATCTGATCAACGACAACGTGCCGGCCGCGACGCCGCTGATGATCGGCGTGCTGGACTATGAGCCGCACTGGACGGGGGACGCACTGGCGACAGGAGTCTTCGCGGCGCGCGGCGAGGTGCTGGTGCTGGCGAGGGCGGGCTGTCAGAGCGGCTACTCCTGGGAGACCGACAGGCTGGTCGACAGGATCAGAGCGCTCGGCGACACGGCCGTCTGCGTCCCGGGGATCGCGCCGAGTCAGGTGGGGACCGACCGCCTTCCGCTGGAGCTCTTCCATGCCGCCATGAACAGCGCCGGCTACTGGCTCTCGATGGGTCGAGAGGTGGTGGAGGGAGACTTCTCTCAGCAACGCGCGCTCGCGGCGTCCCCCGAACTCCTGCGGCGGTGCCAACCTATCAACCAGGAGATCGCAGAATGGACCAAGAGGAGTAGCTGAATGAGTGGTTCGCCCAAGACGTCTCCTTCCTCCCTTGAGCCCGGCGCGGCGGTGGGCAAGTTCCGCCTGGAGCGGCTCCTCGGGAAGGGCGGCTGTGGCGATGTCTGGCTGGCACGGAACACCTTCGCGCTCCCCGGGGAGGACGAACACGTGGCGCTGAAGATTCCGCACCGACAGGCGGCGGATCACCTCCGGCTGTTGGCGGAGCCCAAGCTGCTCAAGAACCTCGCGCACCCCAACATCGTTCGCGTGTTCTTAGCGGACAAGTCGGCGGGGATGTTCTACGTGGCGATGGAGTACATGCCCGGCGGCAACCTACGCGAGGTGCTTCAGCGCGAGGTGCGTTTCTCCGCGCAACGGGTCGTTTCCTTGGCAAGGCAGGTGCTGCAAGGGCTGGCCCACGCGCACCACGCCCGGGTGGTCCACCGCGACGTCAAGCCGGACAACGTCTTCTTCGACGCCACGGGCACGGCCAAGATTGGCGATTTCGGCATCGCCCGCGAAGTGGAGGCGAACGGCCAAGCCATGGGCACCGGTGGGTCGCGGGCCTACAAGGCGCCCGAGCAGTTGCAGGGCGTCGCGACGCCCGCTTCCGACGTGTGGGCGCTCGGGCTGACGCTCTACGAAGCCGTGACCGGCAGATACCCCTTCGTGCCCACGCGCACCGAGACGTTGGAGACAGCCATCTGCCACCGCGACGTGCCGCCACTGCCAGCCTGGGATGAAGCGAGCGCCCTCCTGGGCCGGCTGCTGCCCCGCTGCCTTCAACGCGACCCCGTAGCCCGATTCGCCGACGCCACAGTGCTGCTGGCGGCGCTCGAAGCGCCCGCTGCCTGACCGCAGCTCTGACCCCGGCGGCAGCAGTTCGCCGCCCTCCCACACAAGCCCACCGAACCGGTTATCATTAGAAATCGCCCAGTTGACCGGACGCGTGTCACGTGACACATGACGCATGACACGTGACACCCTCTCCCAGGAGTGATCCCCGTTGGCATCGACCACCCCGCCCGGTGCCGCCAATTCGTTCCCGAAGTTCGGGTTACCGGTGTGCCCGGCGAATATGTTCGTTTTCGTCCGTGAAGGCACCGAACCCGGGCGCGCCTTCCCGCTGAACAGGAACATCGTCCGCCTCGGCCGGAGCGCGCAACACGCGGACCTGGTGCTGTCGGGCGACGCGCGCCTCTCCCGCCGACACGCCACGATCGTCCAACTCGCGCGGCCCGGCGGCAGGCACTACATCCTCATTGATGAGGGCTCCAAGAACGGTGTGCTCGTCAACAACCGACGCGTGGACGTGCACTGCCTGACCCCGTGCGACACGATCCGTATCGGCGGCACTGTGCTGGAGTTCGTGCCGGAGGAACTACTGCCCGTGGAGAGCGACATCGTCACTCTGGAGCCGCTCTCCGTCCCCTCTGACGTGGACCGAAGCGACTTCCGCAAGCCGGGCGAGGTGTATTGAGGCGTGGACCGCACCAAGCCCAATCGGGTTGGCGTCATCATGGCCGGCGGCTCCGGCGAGCGCTTCTGGCCGCTGTCGCGCCGGGATCGGCCGAAGCAGCTTCTCAAGCTGGTGCATGAAGACCGGACGCTGCTGGAAGACGCGGTCCAGCAACTCCTGCCGCTCATCCCCCCCGCGCGTCTCTTCATCGCCACCGGCGAACACCTCCGCGAGCCGATCCTCAAGGCCGGCTTGCCCGTTCCCGCCGAGAACGTCCTCACCGAGCCCTGCAAGCGCAACACGGCAGGCTGCCTCGCCTTTGTCACCGCACACCTGCTGCACCGCTTCGGCGATGAAGCGCAATACCTCTCCCTCGCCATCACCGCCGCCGACTTGCCCAACTGGAACCCGGAGCGCTACCGCCAGTGCGTCGTGGCTGCACTCGAAGCCGTCGAGGCCAAGCCGGTCCTCGCTGTCTTCGGCATCCAGCCCACCCGGCCGGAAACCGGTTACGGGTACGTCGAGATCGCTGAAGGCGCTCCGCTGTGGGACGGCAGCACGCCCGACCTGCCGGTCTACTGCGTCGAGCGCTTCCACGAAAAGCCCTCGCGGGAGGAAGCCGAGCAGCACCTCGCCACCGGCCGCTTCTTTTGGAACAGCGGCATGTTCTTCTGGCGGGTGGCCACGTTCCTGGTGGAGCTTGAGCGGGCCCAGCCACGGATCGCCGTCGCTGTTACGAGTCTGGCAAGGGCTCTGGACCGGAACGACGAATCGCAGGTGCGCGAGACGTTTGCTGCCCTGCCGGACCTCTCCATCGACTACGGCCTGATGGAGCGCGCACGGGATGTCGTCGTAGTCCGTGCCGACTTCCCGTGGGACGATATCAGCTCCTGGGAGTCGCTGGCGCGGCAGCTACCAAAGGACGAGAACGGGAACGTGCTCGTGGGCGAACCGGTCATCGTTGATACCGACAACTCTCTGGTGTACAACGAACCCGGCCCCGCCCGGATGGCCGTCGGCGTCGTCGGCGTCAAAGGACTGGCTGTGATCGTCTCCGAAGACGCCGTGCTGGTCATCCCGAAAGACCGCGCGCAGGATGTCCGCCAGGTGGTGGCGAATCTGATGATGCGGGGCGTCCCGCAAGTCTGAGAGGTCAAAGACATGTGACAAGCGCGCGAACACCTTCCTGCACCCCCACCGCCGTGACGGCCGGCGACACAATCAGGCACTGCCAATCGCTCCCGGGTTCTCTGGAGACCTGGAGGAGTTGCCGACTCGACCACCCTTCGGCTACAATGGCGCAACCCCGTGCTTGATCCGCATACGACATGCAGAAGGCGTCTGAGAGCGGCGACGGCTGCCACCATTCGTCGGGCCGGGGCAGCAGCGTCGCGGCGCTTCGGCGACATGAACGTGCCATGCCCACTAAGAGGAACAGAATGCCAATGACAAGGACCATCGTGGAGCTCGATCTCGTTGGCTACAGCCAAGTCGCACGCCAGTTACAGGAGCACCTGGACAGTGCCGCCGTGCGGAGACTGAACAGGCAGGTCCAAGAGTTCGTGGACACGGGGCTGGACCGCGTGCGCCTCAAACGGAAGGACGTCGTGGTCAACACGGCGGGCGACAACGCAGTGCGGCTCTTGGCGGACGCCGAACTCGCACACCATTTCGCCGTGGCTGTGCACCGCGCCACCGAGGCGCACAATGCAACGAGGACGCTGCCCTCGGCCCACCGTTGGTTCCGGATCGGCATTGCGACCGGCAAGGTGTCCAAGCGTCACGGCAGGGCGGCAGGTCTCCCATTCATCGACGCAGTGCGTCTTGAGACCCTCGGGGACGGAGGGCACGTCCTGATCGACGACACCACCTACCGCGCGCTGCCGGACGACCTACGCTCTCTGTACGCGGGACCTCAGCGCGTTACCGATAGCAAGGGTCAGGTCCACCTGATCTGGCGCCTAGTGGCTGTGGTCGTTCTCGATGAGTACGATGAGTGCCTCCAGAAAGTCGACAGAGGATGTCTAGCCTGGGGAGTCCACAGCTCCATCCGAGGTCCGCAGAGGCGGCGAGACGAAGGACTGTTCCCGCGGACGTTCGAGGCGGCGACCATGTCGCCATTCCATCTGCACGTGGCTGCCAGACGGCTGTGGGGCATGCTCAGGCGGACACGCTGGATGCCCGACCTGCTGGTCGCGGCAAACGAAGGCGCCTTGCTCACAGGGGCGCACCTTCTCGAGCACCTGCCCGTGCCTCTCTGCACTGCGGCCACTTCCCCGTACCGTGGCAGCCTGAGGGACGTCGGGTACCTATCCACGCCCCTGGGTGCGGACTCGCGACGTGTCGAGCGTGTTCTCGTCCTCGATGCCAAGCTGAAGCGAGGGGCGAGCCTTCGAGCTGTTCGCGGCAAGCTGGCGGAGCTGTTCCCCGAGGCAGACGTCCGGTCCGGGATTGTGCTGGCCTACCACGATCAGGCGAGGTTCAGCGTGCTCGATGACGAACCGCCGTGGTTGGTGACGTTCGATGGCACGAAGTGCTATGTCGTGTTCTACACTGACTGGGACCCCAGGGAAGACCCGATCAAGGAAACCGTGCGCCCCTGACGGCCGCGAGCCAGCGACCGGAGAACGCACTGTGCACAAACGAAGCATCGGAGAGCCGGACTTGGACCTGCGCGATGCGCTGGCGGCCGTTCGCGCAGTCGCGGCAGAGCAGGCAGCGGTGCTCCTGCGCCAATGGTCCTCGTCGTCACCGGTGGACGACGATGGCGGGCGGGACTTCACGACGCGCGCCGATATCGACGTTGAGCGCAATATCCGGGACTTCCTGAGAGACCAGTTCCCCGCCCACGGCTTCAGCGGCGAGGAAACAGGCGACGATGGCGACGATGCGGAGTACCGGTGGCTCGTGGACCCGATCGATGGCACCAAGTACTATGCGGCCGAGTCGAGTCTGTTCTCGGTCTCCATCGCGCTTCTCCGCCACGGCGCCCCCGTGCTGGGAGTGGTTCAGGACGTCTGCGCGGGCAAGTGCTTCAGCGCGCACAAGGGGGGAGGAGCGTTCGTCGACGGTCGACCGCTTCGGGGCTCTCGCATCGACGTGTTGCGCAAGGCCATCGTGAGCGTCGATACGCCGAACAGTGATGTTCTGCCTCAGGATGAGCGCGAGTGGTTCGAGGGCAGGCTCGTGGGACTGACGCGTCACACGTACAGGGTGAGGGCGCTCGGCGCGGGGGCGCTGGCGGCGTGCTGGGTGGCCACGGGAGCGCTTGACGCCTATGTCGATCTCACGGGCTACGTCAAGCCCCAAGACCTCGCTGCTGGGTGGATCATCATGGAGGAGGCCGGGCTGCACGTGGAGCACCTCCACCCGATCTGCGGCCCGCCACGACTGGTCGCGGCGCCGGAGAGGCTCTGGGCTCCGCTGGTCCAGGTCCTCGACGCCGACCTGGCCTCTTCGGTCGACCCCGCAGAGACGGTCGGTTGAATTGAGGTCTCACGGCGCACCAGTGGCAGTGCTTGGCCTGGTGTCGACGCTCGTCGGCAGCGCCCGACGGCCGGATGCGACCACGCGCTTCCGCTGGAAAGCGACCCGGGCCGTGCCGGAGGTGCGCACCAGAGACCGGGCTGCCGACACCGTGGAGCATCCGGTGCGCCAGACCGTGGGTGCAGAGGTCGTCAGGCTGGGACCCGGCGCAAGACTGCGTCCAGCTCAGGCGCCGCCCTGGAAGGGCAGGGGTTCTCGGTGGCCTGCGCATCGGAAGACAAGCGGGACGGCAACGGGCTTGCAGACTCATGCGGCAGTTGCCGCCGGCGACCCGGAGACGGAGGATGATACCTGTGAACTCCCGTGGAGACGCAATCACCCTGAAGCGCGGGCCCTGCCACGAGCCGTGGTGGGAGCACGAGATGCGGGGCCTTCTTGCCGGCAACGCGCCCCCTTGGGGTGCGGATGAGATCGTGCCCCTCGGCCAGCCGGGCGTTGTCAGGCTTCGCCTCACGAAGGCGATGCTCGACGATTTTGGGGAGGAGAACCCCGATGGTCGGAGCGTCCGGCGGTCCTGTGAGAAGTTCGCGGAGTTGGCGCCGCTTGCCATCGCCGGCCTGCGGCACGCCGTGAGCATCCTCGATGTCCACGACACTCGTTTCGTGAAGAACTCGGTCGAGCGGGCTCTGACGTCGCTGGCGCTCGGACTAATGGTGAAGATCACCTGCAACAAGGGCGCGGGCTTCCCGTATCAGACAACGTACGGGCATGAGGTCCGCTACCACAGCGCCGTATTCCAGGAGATCACAACTCGCACACTGGCGGGGTTGGGTTTCGTCTGCCACATCATGCCGGATCACATACCCACTGCCATCTGGAATACGTCCACCATGGGCAAGTTCTTCTGCTTTCCGTTGTCGTTCTGTGGCACGGCGAGCCACTCGGAGAGTATGGTGGATGGGCTGAAGATGATGGACTCCGAGGGCAGTCAGTTCCTGGTCGAGCGGGTGGAGGCACTGGTCGAGATCCAGCGGACGCTGATTCGGAAGGTAGACCAGGACGGCTACCTGGACCTCTATCTGTCAGCGAGGACGGACCCGCGCATTTCCGATCTCCTGTACCGACTGACCCACCATGGCATGTCAGTCTACGAGGCGTACCAGCGCAGCACCGCGGCCGATGAGACCCTTCTGGAACGCGTGCGGGGACTGCAGCCATCCGTGGTTCACATTGACTGCTGCCACGGTACAGGGCGACAGACGTTGAAGGAGTTTTTCGCGAAGATGGGGCTCTCGCAGGTGACCGAGCGGATCGGCTGGATGCACGTCGAGGAGCGGGCGGACTTCGGTAACATCGGCAAGGCGTTGGAGGATCCAGCCACCGGGCAGGAGAAGCTGGTCGACATGGGCGCCGACGTGACGCAGGTCGTGGAGAGACAGTGCCCCGGTCGTCCTCCAGTGATGTACTTCCCAGTTCTGCGGACAGCTGACTACCCGGGCGCGCTTGCAGCGATGCCGGTCGGCCACATCGTGCTGCATACCGACATGGACAACGACCGTCTCGCGGCAAGCCAGATCCTCGCAAATGACCCAGAGACCAGGAGACAGCTCGATGGGCTGGGCGTGTTGTACAACGTGCTCAGTGCAGAGAAGCTTCAGGCCGTCTTCGTGCCCAACAAGTTCTTCCATCTGCTGCATGAGATGAACTTCGAGCGCCTAACCGCGCTGAAGGAGAAGGGCGCTCTCGCTCGGGACACAACTTTCGTCGTCCTGAAGACCCTGGCCTCTACGCCCGCCGTGGACACTTGGGTGGCCAAGCGGCAAGCGGAGGGGCACCGGATCGTGGTGATCAACACTGCGGTGGGATTCGCGAAGCTCGCCAACGTCATGTATCGGATCGAAGCAGAGATGCGGCGGAACCCAGGTGAAGACGTTCTGGTGAACGACGCAACGGGGACGGCAATCAATGTGGGTGCCAGACCCCTGATCCTGGCCGCCTGGGAAGAAAGCGGCGGCATCATTGTTGGGATCACGCGTCCATTCAAGGACGTGCTGGGCAACACCTTCCTGGCTCAAAGGGAGAAGAGTGCCACGGAGTCGATTTTTCTGTCGCTCGCGCTCATCGCGAAGCTCCAACGGGCGGGCGGGCAGGCGGACCTGGCCGAATCACTCAGTGAGCTCTACACGAGAGACGGAGTCGACACACCCATCGACATTCGGTTCGAGAATGTGCTGATCCGTGCCAGGGAAGCCTCGCAGGACCCAGAGGCAGAGGCCGTGGCCAACCGGAGCAAAGTCCGGGTCTTCGGCGCCTACCTCTCGCTGGCCCTTGCCTCTGCTCGGGGAGAGGTCACCTTGGCGGAAACCAGAGCCATCCTTGGCGACATGTTCGGCCAAGAGGCGGATGCTCACGTCAGTGCCGGCGTTCGGGGTTCGGCTCTCGCCCAGCGTTTCCGAGAGGTTGCCGTTGAGGCACTGCAGGCGATCCAGTTCACCGGCGATGGCGTTCGCTTTCTCTTCCGCGGTGACGGCCGAGAGTGGTCCGTGCTTTTCCGACCCTCGGGCACGGACGCCAAACTGAAGGCGTACGGGTTTGGTCAGGACACCGACCGTCTCACTGTCGATACGTGGGCGTTTGCGTTCAACGTGAACTTGGCGCAGGAGCTTCCGGGTTCCTTCACCACGAGAGCTTGCCTGATAGACCTGTGGGGAAATGATGGCTCGAAGGCCGTCGAGAAGCAACGACGCATGCAGACGGCGTGGGAGGAGTACGGCGTTCTCGTGGACCCTCAGGAGCTCACTGCGCAAGAGCGTGAAAGACTCGAGCCGCGTCGCTTGGACCGGTCGTTCGCGCCGCCTGACGACCATCTGGAAATCGTCGGGCAGTGGGTGAGGGACGCTGGGCTTGGGGAGTTCGTAATCGACTTGGACGAGCCGCAGGCCATGCCGCAAGAGCAGGTGAGGGCACTGCTGGAAGCGATACCGGAGGAAGTGTACCAGAAGCTCGGCCGGGCCAAGGATGAGGTGCTCGCCAAGGAACGCTGACCTCGGGCGCTTCCGCTCAGTGCCGAACTCACGGTGACCTGTCGCCCACTTACCTCGTATCGGCTGAGTCCGGGGAGGTTACCCGTCGTTGGATCCATACCCACTCCTCTGCACCCCCCTCTGCAAACCCAAGCTCTGGGGCGGTACTCGCCTCGCCGAGCTGTTCGGCAAGGCGCCCGTGGCGGGCGAGTCCAACATCGGCGAGACGTGGGAGGTCGCCGACCTGCCGGAGGGCGCCTCCGCGATTGCCAACGGGCCGCTGGCGGGGTTGACGCTGACCGCCGCAGTGTGCCGGCACCGCGGGATGATCTTGGGTGAGGGCGCGCAGTGGGAACGGTTCCCACTGCTGGTGAAGTTCATTGACGCGAACGATGACCTCAGCGTGCAGGTACATCCGGGCGCGGCGGCGTGCGCGAAGCACTTCCCGGGCGGGCACAGCAAGGACGAGAGCTGGATCGTGGTGGACGCGGAGCCGGGCGGGCGGATCCTGGCGGGGACGCGGCCGGGGGGTACGCGGGAGGACTTTGTTCGGGCGCTGGAAGCCGGGAGGGTGGAGGAGTGCCTGCAGTCCATTGCCGCCAGACCGGGCGAGGTGTTCCGCATGGCGCCGGGGACGGTGCATGCACTGGGGCGGGGGGTGGTGATTCTGGAGATTCAGGAGCCGTCCGACACGACGTTCCGCTTGTGGGACTACAACCGGCTGGACGACCAGGGCAAGCCGCGGGAGCTGCATGTTGAGCAGGCATTGCTCTCGATGCGGTTCGAGGCGACGCGCGCCGTCGAACCGCAGGTCGAGACGACGGAGTGGGGTAGGCGAGAGCGGTTGGTGCGCGCGCCGGTGTACGAGATCGAGCGGCTGCACATTGAGCGCGGCTTCACGTGGGAGACGGCGACCGACCGGCCGCAAGTGCTGGTGGTTCTCGACGGCGCGCTGACTGTGGAGGGCGGCGGCGAGTCGCTGCAGTTGGGGCCGGGCGAGGCGGTCATCGTACCCGCCGCCTTGAGGGAGGTCGTGTGCGAGCCGGAAGGGGAGACCACCGTGGCGACCTCGCGGCCGACGCTGGATCCAGGGACTGGATAGAATGGCCGGTCAAGCTCGGTCTGCTTGGAGGTACGCGATGAGCGAGACAATCACTATCCCGCCAATCACCTCAGAGTACCTGACTGACATGAACTGGGCGCTGGCGCACTCGCAGGAATTGCATGACCGGTACGAGAATGAGTGGGTCGCCATCGTGGGTGGGGAGGTCGTGGCGGCGGGCCCGGATCCTGCACGCGTGAAGGCTACGGCTGCGGAGCGGTGCAATCGGGATGCCGAGGAGATCTTCCTGGACTACGTCGAGGACGGCGCAGCGGTCTACGGCCTATGGCACCAATAGCCCTCGACTTTGCCGAGCACCTACTTCAGCTTCCCGGTGGCACGCACACGGGGATTCCAGTTCTGCGACTGCGCGCGCGGCTGCGGTTCCTGAAAGCGGACGGCTCACCTTCGCCGGCTTGGCTCGGCACCGTGGACACCGGGGCTCCGGTCAGCGTGATCCCGAGGATCCTCTGGCAGCCGTTGGCAAGGACTCTCGTGCACGAGAACACGACATTCGGCGGCATCAGCAAGCAGGCAGTGTGCCAGATTCCGGCGTCCCTCGCCGAGGTCCAGGGGCTGATCATCGACAGCCGGGGTCACGCGTCTCGCTGCCTGACCTTTCCAGCGTATCTCGCCCACACGGACGAGGTGCCGCTTCTGATTGGCTTCGCCAGTCTCCTCAGCGTGCTCGCGCTCCATGTCAACTGCCAGAAGCGCCAGGCGTGGGTGCGTGAGTTGGACTGAGTCCCCGCTCCCGCACCAGCCGCCCACTACCGCAGCTTCTCCTCGTAGGCCCAGCCCTGCGTGTTCGCCTCCCGGCGCCACTGCGTGTGGAAGTACGCCAAACCGTCGACTGCGTTCGCGTCGGGATAGCGTTCGTAGTCGACGTAGAAGTAATGGGGGTAGGGCTCCGGCCCCTAATTCTCGGCCTCGACGCGGGCGTGTTCGCCAAACGGCATGGGCCACCACGAGTTGAACCCCTTTCCGTTCTGCGGGCTCATCTGTAAGGGCAAGGTGATGAAGTTCTTCCGCACGCCGTGCCCGAGCCCGAAGAAGTCGCCGATGGGGCACTCGACGCTGGGTTGCTTGCAGCCGTCCCAGTAGAAGCGGAGTACGATCCGGCGGCAGTAGTCTTCCGACTTGATGCCGAGGGTCATCCAGAGGTGCTTCAGGCAGCCGGGACTGTCGATCTCGGCGAGCACCTTGGTCTCGCCCTGCTCGATCCGCCACGCATCGGCGTTGCCGCCGGTGATGTCGTAGCTGGAAATGCGAGGGCTGGTGTAGTCGCGAAGTCGGGGCAGAGAGGCGAGGCTGGTTTGGCCGATTATGGGTTCACTTCCTTCGGCAGCAGTGTTGGCGAAGGATTCGCCAGCCCCGTTCCGGTTCCCTGCTGCCTTCTCGCGGCGCAGGATCGGCTAAAATGCACAACGGGCTTATGCGCCCGAGGAGGTACGCCATGAGCAAGACGGTCGCAATCCCTCCTGATTACGTGGCTGACATGAAGTGGGCCTCCGAGCACACTCAAGAGCTGCACGACACTTACGAAAACAAGTGGATTGCTATCGTGCATCAGCAAGTGGTAGCGGCGGGGGCGGACCTGGGTCCCGTGCGAACGCAGGCTGCGCGACGCACCGGCCGCCCAAGGGACCAGATCTACGTGGACTTCATGGACGACGGACTGACCATCTATGCGCAGGATCCACCTCCAATTCGAGACGCAGAAGCCTGCCAGTGACGAGCTGCATGGCGCCGGCTTGTGGGTCGTTCGGTTGCGGGCCCATGTCCGGTTCGTGCAACCGGACGACAGCGTCACTGCGGCTTTCACGGCCTTTGTCGACACGGGCGCGCCGGCCTCGGTCATTCCACGGGATCTCTGGGTAGACCTCGAGCCTGAGGTGCTCATCGAAGACGCACCCATCATTGGAGTCAGCAAGCGTAGAGTCTGCCAGATCCCGGCGTGCTTCGGAGTGGTGCAGGGCGAACTCGTCGACGCGGAGGGGAATGCGTCGGGTGCTCGGCCCTTCCGCGCCTACCTTGCCAAGAGTGACCGCGTGCCGCTCCTCGTCGGCTTCGCGGATCTGCTCAGCGAGTTCCCGGTGCACTTCGACTATCGTGGACGCGAAGCGTGGGTCGAGGCGCCTTGATCGGTCGCAGCGCGTGTGGCCGGCCAAGAGGACCGTTCGCGACGACAACGAACTCAACTCCATGACCCTCCGCTCCTTCCTCCTCGGTCTCCTCCTCTCAGCCGCCCTCGCCCTCGCCATCCCCTACAGCGACCTGGTGATGAAGGGCACATGGGTGGGTCTGACGGCGTTCCCCGTTGCCAGCTTCTTCCTGTTTCTCGTGCTGTCCGTCGGCGTCAACCCGCTGCTGGCGCGCCTCGGCAAGCAGTTGACGCGGGCTGAGTTGCTGACTGTGTTCGTGATGCTGCTGGTCGCGGCGGGGATCCCGTCGTTCGGGCTGGTCGGGCTGCTGATCCCGTACATCGCCGGGCCCTTCTACTTCGCCGGACCGGAGAACCGGTGGGATGAGCTGATCCTCCCCAACCTCCCGAAGTGGCTACATCCCGGCTCCGAACAGGCGGTGATCGGGCTGTACGAAGGGGCGCCCTCGTCGCCGATTCCGTGGAGTGCCTGGTGGAGTCCGGTGTTGGGGTGGGGCATCCTGATTGCGGGTGTGTACTTGGTGCTCTTCGGGCTGTCGGCGTTGCTGCGGCGGCAGTGGGTGGAGAACGAGAAGCTGGTGTTCCCGCTGGTGCAGTTGCCCGTTCAGTTTGCGGAGGTCGAGGCGGGGCACCGGTGGGCGCTGCCAACGCTGGTGCGCAACAAGCTCATGTGGTGGTGCTTCCTGTTGCCGTTCTGCCTCCACACCCTCAACGGGCTGCACTTCCATTTCCCCTTTGTGCCGGCGATCAACGTGCACCTCATCCCGCTGGGCCAGTACTTCACGGGGAAGCCGTGGGACACCCTTCAACTGCTGCGCCTCCGCGTGCTGTTCAGCATCATCGGGCTGACGTTCCTGCTGCCGACGAACCTGTCGTTCAGCTTGTGGTTCTTCTACTTCTTCTTCCTGGTGCAGCAGCTCCTCGGGGCAATGGCGGGGTTCCCGATGCCCAACGTGCAGGCCTTTCCGGTGAAGGCGTTCGTCGCCCACCAGATGATCGGCGGCATCGTCGTCGCCGGGCTGTATGGGTTCTGGGGGATGCGGCCGCACCTGCGCCAGTGGTGGGAGTGCGTGCTGGGGCGGCAGCGCGACTACACCGCGAAGGAAGCGCTCTCAGCGCGCGGCACGCTGCTCTGCCTGGTTGCGGGAATGGCGACGATCATCGCCTGGGGTGGCGCAGCCGGCGCGGGCGCGGGGAGCACGACCGTGTTGTTCGTGCTGTTCTTCCTGGTGCATACGGTCGCGGTTCGGCTGGTGTGCGAAGGCGGGATGCTGTATGTACAGCACCCGTTCCGGCCGATCAACATGCTCTTCGCGGCCGTCGGCAGCAAAGCGTTCGGGCCGGCCCGCGTGACCATGCTGGTGTTCTTCGACCACCTGCTCATGCTGGACAACCGCAGCCCGCTCATGCCCTGCCTGGTGCAGGGGCTGAAGATCGGCGACATGGCCGGCATCCAGCGACGCAGGCTGCTCGGCGCGATGGCGGCGAGCGTGGTGGTGGCGGCGGCGGTGTCGTACTGGTCGTACATGCGCCTCGTGTACGCCAACGGCGGGTTGACTCTCAACACGTGGTTCACCACCTACTACACGAAGAACCTGTACTGCTCGTGGACGGCGAACCTGCTGGTCAACGGCGAGCCGCGGTCGCTCCCGTCGGTCTGGACGATGCTGGCGGGTGCGGGCAGCATGGTCTTCATCCAGGTCCTGCACCGGACGTTCTTGTGGTGGCCGTTCCATCCCATCGGCTACCTCATGGGCGCCACGTGGCCGATGGTCAACTTCTGGTTCGCCATCCTGCTGGGGTGGACTGCGAAGAGCGCTGTAATGAAGTACGGCGGGAGCGCCGTCTACCGCCAAGTGCTGCCCGGCGCCTTCGGACTGATCCTCGGGGAGTTCGTCAGCGCTGGGCTGTGGGTGCTCATCGACTTCGCAGTCGGTGTGCGGGGGCACGAGATCTTCTCGTTCTGACGTTTGCCCTGTGGCCTTCGGGGCGGGAGCCAGACGGCGGCGGACTACAACTCCGGCGGCGCCCCGACTCCGTAGAGGTTGTAGAACCGAGAGACCCCCAGGTAAGCGGCCGCCCAGACGGCCAGAAGGAGGCAGACGCCGAGACACGCGGCGGCCCGCGGTGCACGACGCCAAGCCCTACCCAGCGAGAGAAGCCACCACACCGCCAATAGGGCCGTGGCAGGGAAGAGGGCGACGTAGTAGCGTCCCACGAAGACCATCACCCCCATATCCACGAGACACGCCTCTCGGAAGCCCCCCAGAATGAGCAGGAGGAGTGCCAGCGTGGAGGTCAGGAAGAACAGCTCACGGCGGCGGAGCCGGCGCACGGCCCACCGCCGCCGAACCTAAACCGCCCTGAAAACCGCGCCGAGCGCAATAGGCGCGGTGATCACGAACGATCCTCTGCAGAGCAGTCGTGTCCAGCCCGGGGTTTGCGCGATCAGCCAATAGGGGGTCCACGCCATCGGGATCGAGCGGTAGATCAAGTGGCAGCAGGACAGGAGCAGCTCGTCAGGGAGAGCCGCGATCTGCGGCAAGCCGCCGGGGAACAGGGGCGGGCTGATCACGTTGCGAAACACCGGGACTCCGTAGAGAAGGTAGTTCCGGACGAACCATCCCCCACACACAGCCAAGGGGACGGTGAGGATGGTCGTTACGCCCTCCGCCACCAAGCGCCAACTGCGCCGGGCACGCCACACGACCACTGGCACCACGCACAAGCAGGCAGGGAGCCACACCAGCACCGTGTACTTGGTCAGCCCCCCCAAGCCGAGGAGCAGCGCCAAGGCCGCGAGTCGGCGTCGAGACGGTCCCAGCCAGATCACGCGCGCCAAAGCATACTGAACTGCGCTGGTGCACGGCGCAGCCCCCGTCTCATTGGTGACCACACACGACAAGTAGGCGGAGGCGGGCACCAAGGCACACAGCACAACCGGGGCGAAGGAGAGGTCGCGACGACGGGAAAGGACCAAGCGCGCGGTGAGAAGCAACAAGTACAGCGCTGCGACACCCAGAGCAATGTTCAGGCCGCGCACTGCCTTCCATGTCGCGGCCGGTCCCCAAGGCTTTGCCAGCCGATAGACCACCGCTCCGACCAGGTAGTAGAGGGGCGGATGCTGAATCTGGCGACTGACGCGGTCACCGCCTCCCAGGCGGCCCGCATACACCGGAGCCCGGATAGGGAGGCGGCAGGTGTCGCCCAGGGCGCGGATGTAGAGGTAGTGGTCCCCTTCGTCGGGGCCGCCTCGGCAGGGCACCGAGGCCTCGAGGGTCACGCACAAAGGGACGTAGACAAATGCAAACAGCCCAAACCACACGAGGTCGCGCCGCGGCAGTTGAGGACGGTTGAGGCGGTCCCGTGCTACTTCACCCGTTTGAACGTCACGTGATCGTCAACGATGTCCGCATAGTACAGCTCCACCTGAACACTGCCGGCCATGCGTTGCAGACGGTCGCCCGCCTCGTGCAGCTCGGTGAGTTGCTGCTTCTGGATCTCCAGGGGGCTGGAACCCTTGCATTTCTCCTTGTAGAAGGCGCAATCTTCGTGGGCGAGCAGCACGGCCCGTTTCAGGTTGTGTTTCTGGATCAGCGCGTCGAGCCAGCGGTTGGCGACATCGCATTCCTTGTGATTGAACATCCCGACGGTAAGCCAGCCTGCTCCGCCCGGCACGGCGAAGACATCGCAGTTGGGAATCTTCAGCCCGTCGCGGAGGAACTGGTCGACCATCTGCTTGAAGCGCCCATCGCTGCAGAAGACGGCCAAGGTGTCCACGGCCGGGCCCGTCCACTGGGCCACCGGATCGGTGAGGGCTTCCTGGCTTGGCACGGCGTGTGGTCCGGTTGACACGACGGGTCCCTCCTTGGGGTGCGGGACTGGCCGGAGTCGCGAAGCGCGCAGCCAGCCAGCCCTCTGCCGGCTCCCTGGTCGAGTCTGTTGCGGCTTGCGCTATGCCTCCGCGGTGGCGGGCTCGGCATCGGCCGGCGCGGAGGGTGCCGGCTCGTCGGGTGTGTCCGAGCCAACGAGCTTCTCCACGGCTGCGCCCACTGGGCCGCCAAGGGTCTGCGCGAGGCCGCGGACGGCGTCTTTGGCGTCCTCCGAGGCGCCCGCTATCAGACCGTCGGCGAACGTCCCGATTGACAGCCCTTTCATGAACCGCTCCATCATGCTGGCCATCGTGTCGGGGTCGCCGTACACGGTGTATTGCCCGCGGCTCATGAACTGACCAATGTTGTTGGCCAGCGCGATCTGCACTTCCTTTTGGGCCTCGATGGTGAGCTTGATCTTCTGCAGCTCAATGCCCGCCCTATCGAAGGTCTGCGTGTTCTCCAGCGACTGCCGCTCGACCTCAACCCGAGCCTGCTCGACGTTGACCCGCTCGCGCTCGACTTCGACGTCCACCATCTTGATGGCCTTGTCGCCTTCGGATTCGCGCTTCTTCGATTCGGCGGCGGCTTGGGCGAGGGTGAGTTGGGCGTCTGCCTTTCGCTGGGCGGCTTCCTGGTCGCCTTCAGCTTCTTTGACGGCGGTGTAGGCCAGCACGTCGGCTTCCGTCTGGTCCTTGATCTTCTGCTGCTCGATCACCTGTTTGGCTTCGATCAGCTTGGTCTGAGCATGGCGGTCGGCTTCGGCGACGGCGGTAACAGTGATGACCTGCTGGTTGGCGGACTCCCGAGCAGCCTGAGCTTTCAGGGCTTCTTCCTCGGCGCGAGCGCGTTCTGCATCCCGCTCGGCAACGGCGATCTGCTTCTGCCGCTCGGCGACCTCGACGGCCTGCGCCTTGGCGATCTCCGACGACTGGACCGCCTGCTCGCGAGCAATGTCGGTCTGTTCCTTTTCCTGGCGTTGCAGGATCAACGCCTTGTCGCGCTGGATGGAAGCGACCTCCACCGACTGCTCCTGGGCGATCTGCCGCTCCTTCACTTGCTGGTCCTTGGCGATCTCCGCTTCCAGCACGGCCCGGTCCTGCTCGATCTGGTACGCCTGCTTCTCGCGCTGCTTGCCAGCCTGGATGTTGGCAACCTCGGCGGCTTGGGTCGCTTCGGCCTCCTTCTGGGCCTTCTCCAGGTCCAGCACGCGCTGTCGCGTCTCGACGTCCTGCTTCGTTGTCTCCTGCTCCGCCATGCGCTCCAAACGGTTCCGCTCGACTTTGGCCGCAGCCGTGATCTCGGTGATCTTCTTCTTGCCTTGCGCATCGAAGATGTTCTCATCGCTCAGCATGCTGGGGTCGGTCTGGTCCAACTGGGAGATGGTGACCGTCTCCAGCGTGAGACCATTGGGTTTCAGCTCGTTCTGGACGCTGTCGAAGACAGCGGTCGCGAAGTCGTCTCGGCGCATGTGCAGGTCGACCAAGTCCATGGTGGCAGCCACGCTTCGAATCGCGGATACCAGCTTCTCAAAGACCAGTTGCGAGACATTCGCCGGGTTGATCGACTTCTCACCCAACGAGCGGGCGGCGGCGAGAATGTCGTCTCGGGCAGGCTCCACCTTGATGTAGAACTCCCCGGTCACGTCGACGCGCAGGTTGTCCTTGGTGATCAACGCTTCCTGGTCACGCCGGTCGACATCGAGCTTCATGGTTTCCAGCGAGACCGGGACCACCCGGTGGATGATGGGCACGACCAAGCACCCGCCGTCCAGCACGACCTTGGACCCGCCGCTGCCCGTGCGCACGAATGCCTGATTGGCGCTGGTCTTGACATACAGCTTCGTGATGACCATTACCAGCACGTCGATCACGAAGAGCAGCCCGCCGAACCCCATGAGGATAAGGCCTCCCAGCGAGCCGACGCTCCCCTTCACGAACGGCGTGATCATCAGCGCCACGCCCAACATGCCTAACAGAATCCCCCAACTCATCTGCGACTCCTCCTTTTGTTGTGCGCGGGTGTGCCGCGCCGATCTCGTTGCGGTCAGTTTCTCGTCTCGGCTTGCACTTCCACGGAGCGCGTCCGCGGCTCGGGTCCCGTTTTGGCTTCTCCGTTGCCGTTACTACCGTTGTGGGTAGGGGCGGCTACTTCGTAGAGGCCGTCGCCATGGTAGTCCACCAGCGTCACCTTGGCGCCCTTCGGCACCTCGCCGTAACGGCTACGGCAGCGGACCCGGTGGAGCGTTCCTTGTTCATCGTAGACATCGGCGTACCCCCCGCTTCCGTCAATCCTGAAGAGGGCGGTGCCCGAAGCACTGAGCAGCTCCAGCGGGCTCCTTGCGTAGGTCTCGGAACTGGGCATGAGCTTGTGCAGACACGTCGCCATGAGCCGCGTCACCGCGAGCGCGCCGAAGAACGAGACCGCCATGGAGGGGAGGATGTACACCTCCGGCACGCGCATGGCCTTGGCGAGCCAGATGTTCGCATTCCACCCGATGATCGCCCACGCGATCATGAAGGACTGAACAAGCACGGTGATCGGTACCTTGCCGACACCCAGCAGTGAAAGGAGTGCCTTGAAGATGCCTTCCCCATGATCCGCGCCGTGGTGCGTTCCATTCGAGGAGGCATGGACCTCGTGGTCTGCGCCGTGGTCCGCGTCCGCGTCAGCGTCGTGGTCGGCGGCCAAGTCGTAGTCGACCTCATGATCCAGGTCGTGGTCCAGATCGGCGTCATGGTCCAGATCCACTTCGTGGTCCATGTCCACGTCGTGGTTCACGTCTACGTCGTGGTCCACGGCCAGGTCGTGGTCGACGTCGAGGTCATGGTCGAGGGCCACGTCGTGATCTACGTCGACGTCATGATCTACGTCCACATCGTGGTCGGCGTCGAGGTCGTGGCCGCCGTCGGGGGAAACGTCGTGGTCGTGCCCTCCCAGCCCCATGGCGGAGACGATCATGAGGAGGACCGAAAGCCCAAACGGGAGCGTGTAGATCAGGTTGTACCACTCGAACAGCGTCTTGAGTCCCTGCACGGAGAACACCACCTGTTGTGCACCGAAGAGGCCGGGAAGGCCGTCGCGCCCTGCTGCTGTGAGTTTCGGAAGGTCTCGCGGCTGCGGAGTCAACCGATGGAGCTTGCGAAGCGCACTGCCTCTTGCCGTCGAGCTACGTGAGGAACGATTCTAACGCCGAGAGGTTTCGGTGTCAATCGGCAACCAGGCCCTTCCCCTGCCCGGCTCGCGGCAAAGCGCCGGTGCGTTCGTTGACAGCCTGTGAAGGGGAGCGCTATACTCGGAGGTTACGGCGTGCGAGGGTCCGGCGAGAGCTGTTCGTCGGCTATCGCGACTGGCCGGGCAAGCTGGTGTGTTTCAGATGTCAAGCCACCCACCCAACTCATCGACGGCATCCCGCTGGAGGCGTCCCTTTCCTCGAGCCGCGCGTACTGCCCTTGCGCTCCTGGCAGTGGTGGCACTGGTCGGCTGCGGCGCGTCGGACAAGGACATCTTTGAGAAGGCGGAACAGCACTACGCCCGCAAGCAATACCAGGAGGCGCTCCGCTATTACCGGCTGCTGAGTGACGACCATCCCGACAGTGAATGGGCAGACCGCGCCCTCGAGCGACAGGCGGAGGTCCTCGCCAATCACCTCGACAAACCCGCCGAGGGAGTGCGCGCCTACCAGCGCCTCGTCTCCCAGTTCCCCAACAGCAAACTCGCCCCGGCGGCGCAGTTGCGCATCGGCGAGCTGTCCTACCGGAAACTGCACCGCTACGAGGAAGCAGTGGCCGCGTACAACCGGGCCCTGGCGGACTACGGCGGAGATCCGGCACTATCGGCCGAAGTGCGGCTGGCACTGGGGAAGATCGACTACGAGGAGGGCAAGTGGGAGGGTGCCGAGCATTTCACCGCGGTCCTTCGGGACTACGCTGCGGACCTGCCGCACTGTGCCGAAGCTCAGTTCTACCTCGCTCGGGCTCAGGAGAATGTTCGGCGCGACGCCTCCCGGGCAATCGAGGAATACCAGAAGGTCATCGACAAGTACCCCAACACCAAATGGGCTGAGGAAGCGAAGAAGGCCGTCGGGTGGATCTACTACTACACTGACCGAACGAAGGCGGCTGAGGAGAAGGCCGAACCCCGCCAGGTTCTCGTCGACATCCGGCGCGCGCCGGGAGGAGCCCGGGAGCACTTCACGCCTCCTCCGTTCGTTCGGAGCGTCGAAGACTGCCTCCGGTCGCTTGGTGTGCAGGCTTCGGCCAGCCATCTGATGGGCATCTCCGGGCTGGCCTTTCAGTTCTACTACGACAGGAATGACCGCCTGGGCGGCGCCGACTATCTGCCGCAGAACCCCCTCGAGGCCATCTGCCGCGCGCTTGGACTCAAGGCTACGCAGCAGCAAGCCACGAACTTCCAGGAGGGTTTCGAGTCTCTGCGCAAAGCCCTGGAGGAGAAGCAACCCACCTTTGTGCCACTGGTGCTCCCGCCACCCAGTTGGGTTACAGTTGCCGGCTACGACGAGGCGGCGAAGACGGTGGCTCTGGTTGACGCCCAAGGCGTCACCCGCTCCATCTCCTGGGAGCAACTCGCGAAGAGCTGGTCGACCGCGTCCTGCCCTTCCCTTGACCCCATGAGCGGTCGTGGCGCTCGCTACTCCTGGTACGCGTTCCGAAAGAGCGGCACCCCTCAGAGTCCGGCGCAGACGGCCGAACGCGCGATCCTCGCCGGCACGCGGATCATGCAAGACACGCGGTCCGGTTCCTTTGCGGCCGGGTTCCGCGCCTACGGAGAGTTGACGGACGATCTCCGCACACCGCGGGACTACTCGGGTGTCGACAAGGGCGACCGCGACCAATTGGTCCGCTGGGCCGTTTCCGCCCTGCCTCGCCTCATTGCGGCTCGAAAGGCGGCCGCCGCGTTCCTGCGCACCGCGGGCAGCGAACTCCCCAATCAGGAGCGCGGTCCAGCGTTGGCGGCAGCCGCCAACTTCGACCAAGCCGTCGAGAAGCTTCGCTTGGTGTCCCTCGGCGCGCCTCGAGCCACGTCGGTCTCGGCCCGCGCGGAGAGTTCCTCGGGCGAGGCATTCAAGCAGGAGTGCGACGCCTCCGCAAGCGCCCTGGAGGAGGTCGTCCGCGCAGAGCGAGGCGCCTACCGAGAGATGGAGCGAATCTGCAAGTAGCCCGCAACGGGCGCGGGGACGACAGTCGTCGCCCGGCAGCGATTGGTCAACGGCGAACACCTTGGCAGCTTGGTCCACCCAGCTCACCGAACTTTCCACCCCGATTGCTGCGCATGCGGCCTTTGACCTTCTCAGGCGAGGACCGGGAGACGCCTTTCTCGACAGCGGCATGCGGTTGGGCCGGCACGCAGAGCGCTCCCTCCTGCTCTTCTCTTCGGGCACCTCGGTCCGGTGCCACGGCCGGCAAGTGACCGTCTCACGCGGCGGCCTGCGGCAGCAGTTCGTCGGTGACCCCTTCTCGGTTCTGCGAGACTTGCTGGGTGAGTTCAGCACGCCGGCGCCGGGCCCTGGTGCGCCGCTGTGCGGGGCCGCCGTCGGTTATCTCGGGTACGATCTCTGCCACTTCGTCGAGGAGCTGCCCCGGACGGTTGTGGACGACCTGGGGCTACCCGACATGTTCGTCCACTTCTGCCCGGTGGTCGTGACGTTCGACCACGAGTCGGGCCGGAGTTGGGTCGGTTGGACGGACACCGGCCAGGGAGTCGAAGCCCGCCTCGCGGAGGAACTCGCCACGCGCCTCTTGACCGACCCCCCCCCCAGCCCGCTGCCCCCCGTCCCGCCCCTCGCCTCGCGCGACGCCCACCACGCTCCTCCCCTCACCAGCAACTTCACCCACCAGGCGTATGTCGACGCCGTCCGGCGCGCACAGGACTACATCCTCGCCGGGGATATCTACCAGGTGAACCTGTCGCAGCGGTTTGCCGCGGCGATGCCGGTGCCTTCGTGGGACCTGTACCGACGACTGCGATCCGGCAACCCGGCCCCGTTCGCTGCCTACCTCGACTACGGACCGTTCCAGCTCCTCAGCGCCTCGCCGGAACGCTTCCTGTGGCTCGACCCGAACTCCCGCCGAATGCACACGCGCCCCATCAAGGGTACTCGCCCGCGGGGCGCCGACGCCGACTCAGACAGGCGGAACGCTCAGGAACTCCTCGCCAGTGAGAAGGACCATGCCGAGCACCTCATGATCGTGGACTTGGAGCGCAACGACTTGGGGCGCGTGGCCGAGACCGGCTCTGTAGCCGTCACGGAGCACGCGGCCCTGGAGACATTCCCCACCGTGCATCATCTAACGTCCACCATCGAGGCAACGCTTCGCGAAGACTGCGACCAGGTCGATCTGCTCCGGGCTACATTTCCCGGTGGCTCCATCACCGGCGCGCCCAAGATCCGCGCGATGGAGATCATCGACGAACTGGAGCCGACGAAACGCGGTGTCTACACCGGCGCCCTCGGCTACCTGGGCTTCGACGGCAGCCTGGACCTGAACATCGTCATCCGGACCATGGTTGTGAAGGACGGCGTTGCCTACTTCCACGCCGGGGGAGGCATCGTGGCCGACTCAGTCCCTGAAGCGGAGTACCAGGAGACGCTGGACAAAGCGCGTGGGTTGGTCGAAGCGCTCGACGCGAGTAGAGGGCCGAACACGGCTGATTCAGACCCACAGAAGGATGGCAGCCCCTGAACCGCGTACTCCTCCGGCAACTCCTCCATTGCTGCTCCACCATGCTGAAGCCCTCTCGCGCAACTGCACTCCCGTCGTTGATGATCGCTGCAGTCCTTGTAGTCGCCACCACTACCGGCTGCCGCCACGACGGCCGCTCCGGCGGCCCGATTACCATCGACTACTGGGAGAAGTGGACCGGCTTCGAGGGCGACGCGATGCGGGCGACTGTGAATGCCTTCAACGAGTCGCAGAGCCGCATTCACGTAAACCTGCTCACTGTTAGCCAGGTCGACCGGAAGATGCTGATGGCGACCGCGGGTGGGATCCCGCCCGACGTGGCAGGGCTGTGGTCCTCCAACGTCAACGTCTACGCGGACAAGAACGCAGTGCTCTGCCTCGACCCCTACCTGAAGCGAGAAGGAATCGGTGAGCAGGACTTCCTACCGGTGTTCTGGGATCTGTGCAGGCACCGCGGGAAAACGTGGGCACTGCTCACGACTCCGGCGACCATCGCCCTGCACTGGAACAAGCGCCTGTTCCGCGAAGCCGGTCTGGACCCAAACCGCCCGCCCCGGACCATCGAGGAACTGGATGCCTTCGCCGAGAAGCTGACCACGCGGGACAAGGACGGCAAAATCGTCCGGATGGGCTTCATGCCCTCCGAGCCTGGCTGGTGGAACTGGGCGTGGGGGTACTTCTTTGGCGGCCGTATGTGGGACGGCAAGTCGAAGATCACAGCCAACTCCCCGGAGAATATCCGGGCATTCGAGTGGGTGCAGTCCTACTCCAAGAAGTACGGAGCCACGGCGCTGCAGACATTCCAGAGCGGCTTCGGCAACTTCTCCTCGCCGCAGAACGCGTTCCTGTCCGAAACAGTCGCGATGGAGATTCAGGGCGTCTGGATGCACAACTTCATCAGCAAGTACGCGCCTAAGCTCGAGTGGGGCGCCGCGCCCTTCCCGCACCCAGCCGGTCGGCCCGACCTGGCCAACGTGACCGACGCCGAAGCCGATGTGCTGGTCATCCCGACGGGTGCCAAGCATCCCGACGAAGCGTTCGAGTTCATTCGGTTTGTGAACTCCCAGGGCGGGAGCGAGCTGCTCAACATGGGGCAGCGCAAGTTCACGCCGCTCCGGAAGGTAAGCGCGGAGTTTCTGAGAAAGCACCCAAACCCATACATCGAGGTCTTCATCGACCTGGCGAAGAGCAAGAACGCCTTCAGCACCCCCAAGCTCGGCATGTGGAACGAATACGCCGACGAGATGAACAACGCGTTCGATAACCTCTGGCTGCAGAAGAGGGCGCCCAAGGAAGCCCTGGACATCGTCCAACAGCGGATGCAGAAGAAGCTCGACCGCGGTCTCCGCCGCGAAGCGCGGCTGGAGCACTGAGCCATGACTAGGCAAGAGAAACGCACCCTCCGCAACGGTCTCGGCTTCGTCTCCCCCTGGTTCGTCGGGCTGAGCGTGTTCCTGCTCTACCCCATCATCGCCTCGTTCTACTTCAGCCTGTGCGAGTATTCGGTCCTGATGAAGCCGCAGTTCATCGGGCTGGGCAACTACGCCGACCTGTTCACTGATGAAGTGTTCTGGAAGGCGCTTGGGAACACGCTCGGCTACGCCGCGTTTGCTCTCCCGTTGGGCGTGGTGGTGTCGCTCGGATTGGCGATCTTGCTCAATACGGGCGTGCGCGGGATGACCGTCTACCGGACCATCTTCTTCGTCCCCTCGCTGGTGCCGATGGTGGCGTTGGCGATCCTGTGGTTGTGGATCTTCAACGGCGAGCACGGAGTGCTCAACCACGTTCTCGGCCTGATCGGGATCAAGGGACCTGGCTGGCTGAGCGATCCGTTCTGGGCGAAGCCGGCGCTGGTTCTCCTCACGCTCTGGGGCGTCGGTCACGCCGTGGTCATCTACCTTGCCGGTCTGCAAAGCGCCCCGCAGCAGCTCTACGAAGCCGCCGAGTTGGATGGTGCCAACTGGGGGCAGAAGGTTCGTCACGTTACCCTCCCCATGGTCTCGCCGGTGATTCTGTTCAACACCATCATGGGGTTGATCGGCGTGTTTCAGTTCTTCGCCGTGCCCTATGTCATGTCGCCGCGCGGCCAGCCGGCGCGCTCGACCTACTTCTTCGCCATGTACCTGTACGACAACGCGTTCTCGTACCTGCGCATGGGCTACGCCAGCGCCATGGCGTGGATCATGTTCCTGATCATCCTGGTGCTGACGCTGCTGGCGCTGAAGTTTTCGGAGCGGTTGGTGTACTACGAAGGAGGGTGAGCGGGCACCGCGCCCTTCATAAGGACCCATAGGACTCATACGACCTATTGCCCTGCCCCCATGGAAGCCAAATCCCCCCAGGCCAAGTTCCTCATCCACGCGATCCTGATCGGCTTGTCGATCGTGTTCCTGTTCCCGCTGTTCTGGATGGTCTCCACTTCGCTGAAGCCCATCGAGGAGACGATGAAGGTCCCGCCGCAGTGGATCCCGTCCACCTTTCAGTTGAGCAACTACTGGAAGGCCATCACCTACCAGAGCGATCAGGTCGGCTACATTCCCTTCCTGCGGTACACGCTGAACACGCTGTACCTGGCAGTACTCGGCGTGGCGGGCACGGTGCTGTCCAACGCACTCGTCGCGTACGGCTTCGCCCGCTTGAAGTGGAAGGGCCGCGACCTGCTGTTCGCAGTCACGCTGGCGACGATGATGGTGCCGTTCCCAGTGACCATGGTCGCCGTATTCGCGCTGTTCAAGCACCTCGGCTGGATCGGCTCGTTCAAGCCGCTGTGGGTGCCCGCGTTCTTCGGCAGCGCCTTCAACATCTTCCTGCTCCGGCAGTTTTTCCGCACCATTCCCGAAGAGCTATCCGACGCCGCCCGAGTCGACGGTTGCTCCGAGTTCGGTATCTTCTGGCGGATTATCCTGCCGTTGGCCAAGCCCGCCCTGGCCGTCGTCGCCCTGTTCCACCTCCTCTACGCCTGGAACGACTTCCTGGGGCCGCTCATCTACCTGACCGACCAGAAGCACTTCACCCTCGCCCTCGGTCTCCAGTTCTACCAGAGCCAGCACGGCGGCACCGAGTGGAACATGCTCATGGCCGCCTGCACCATCATCGTGCTCCCGGTGATCATCCTGTTCTTCTTCACCCAACGGACGTTCATCCAGGGGATTGCCGTTACGGGGATGAAGGGGTGACCGGCCGCCCCTCCGCAGCGGGCCCAGCTCTCCTGCCGCCCGCGCACTTGGTCTGCCGGTAGCGGGTCGTGTAAGGGCGCGGGTCCTCAGGCGCCCTCGGGCGGCGCGAATGTTGTCGTGAGCGTTTGGGGCGCGCCCGTCTCCGCCGCGCGGTAGCCGGCCTCGAAGATCTCAATGACGTGACGGGCGTGCTCGGCCGTGGCGAGGCTGGGGGATCCTTCGTGCGCCCAGTCGACAAGCTGCATGATGTCCTCGAATACATGCGACTCGCCCAGCTCGCGATGGGGACCGACTACGTGCGGAAGCAGGATGTTGTCGCCGGCGCTGGAGGCTTCTACTTCCTCGCGGCCGGGGTAGTCGATTGGTTGGCCGTTGAGGGTGCCGCCGCTGATGCTGCCGCGGGTGCCGAAGATCGTCGCCTGACCGAAGCTGCTCAACATGCCGGCCAGGGCGCCGTAGACGAAGCCGAACACGTTGTCGCCGAAGTCCAGCACCAGGAACGTGTTGTCGTCGGCGTCGCACGGATAGACCTGCCCCTGGAACTCGCGCTCGGCCACGGCGACGCCGGACATGCCGGTGACGCGTTTGGCGGGGCCGAGGATGCCGGTTAGCGAGTGCAATCCGTAAACAGTCATGTCCCACAGGGGCCCGCCGCCGGGCTTGCGCCAGTACCACGCCGGATTGATGTTGCTGAGCACATCGTCGCCCTGCCGAACGCCCTCGTTCTCGTGGTAGGTCCCGAACGCCGCGCCGGTGGCGGCCCAGGCCAGGCGACCGAGCGCGCCCTCCTGGATGAGCTTGCGAATGCGCAGGTTCAGCGGGCGCAGCATCTGCCCCGGTGAGGCGACCAGCTTCACGTCGTGGGCGGCGGCTTCGTCGATCAGCTCGGTGGCCTGCGCCGCGGTAGTGGTCATGGTCTTGTTGAAGTGCACATGCTTGCCGGCGCGGATCGCCAGCAGTCCCTGCTCGTAGTGAACGCCGATGGGCGAGCCCAGGGTCACCGCGTCGACGCCCGCGTCTTCCAGCAGATCCTCATAGCGCTCGTAGGCATGCGCGACCCCATACCGCTCCGCCGCCGCCTGCGCCCGGCCAGGCACTGGATCGCAGACCGCCGCCAACCAGGTGCGGTCCTGTACATCCTCCAGACAAAGGTGCTGCAACGCCGCGCGAATGCCGATGCTGCCGGCGCCAACAACTCCCATCCCGACTCGATCAGACATCTGTGTGATCTCCTTGAGGTTCGCGCCCCAAAATCCCAAATCCGAAATCCAAAATCCCTCAGGCTCCCATCTGCGTAATCCGGCCGCCGCAGACGGGGAGGTACGCGCCCGTGACGTAGCTCGCCAAGTCGCTGAGGAAGAAGGCGCACGCTTTGCCGATCTCCTCGCCGGTGCCGTGCCAGCGCACGGGAAGCGATTGGCCGAACCGCTTCGATCCCTCCGACTCGGGGTCGACCTTGTCGGTGAGCATCCAACCGGGCGCGACCATGTTGACGGTGATGCCGGCCGGTCCCAACTCGTTCGCCAGCGACCGTGACATGCCGACCATGGCGCCCTTTCCGGCCAGGTAGGCGGACCAGTTGGCGCTGCCCATGTTCCACAACTCGGTGACAATGTTGACGATGCGGCCGGCGCCCTGCTGCTTCATGACCGGGTGCGCCGCCTTGACGGTGTTGAACACCGCCTTGCAGCCGAAGTCCAGCATGTTGGTGTAGTTGTCCCAGGAGATCTCCTCGAAGGAGCCGTCCTGCCGGCCGCCGATGGCATTGTTGATGAGCCCATCGACGCGGCCGAAGGCGCCGACGACAGCGTCGGTCATCGCCTGCACGGCGTCTGCCTCGCGCACGTCGGCCTCGAAAGCCTGAGCGCGGCCGCCGCCTTTCACGATCCCGGCAGCTACTTCCTCGGCTGCGTCCCTGTCGGCCACGTAGACGACCGCCACCGCCGCCCCTTCGCCGGCCAACACCCGCGAAATCCCGGCGCCAATCCCCCGGCCGCCTCCTGTCACAATCGCTACTTTGCCTTCCAGAAGCATGTCCCTGTCTCCGCCTGTCGCGTTCTCGGTGCAGCCGGTTCGGAGGCTGCGCGTCAGAGGCTGTAGTTCGGGGACCGGTCTCGGAATCCCTTCACGTTCTCTCCATGCAATCGCCTCGTAGGGTAAAGCTGGAGCTTCACCTTACGGGGGCATGCGGCCCTGCAGGCCGGCATCACCTCCACCTCGGCCCGCGACCGGAAGGGGCCACGCGACGAACCACGAACACGTTGGCGCTTGTGAGGTTCCACCAGATGCCAACGACCGCCACGGCGCTCCTTGCCGTTCTCTTCGTCGGAATCCACACCATGGCCGCAGAACTCCCGGACCTTCGCGTGATCCAGCCCGACCTCGTCACTCCGCCGATAGCGCTGGGCGATCCTGCTCCGGGCAAGCGCGTGCGGCAGGTTCTGGCCGAGTACGCGGGCACCGACGTGCACCACGCGCTCTACCTGCCCACCGACTGGCAGCCTGGCGGGCGCTACCCGGTGATCGTCGAGTACGCCGGCAACGGGCCGTACCAGAACAAGTACGGCGACACGTGCACCGGCAAGGTGGAAGACTGCAACCTGGGCTACGGACTCTGCGGCGGGCAGGGATTCGTCTGGGCCTGCTTGCCCTACGTCAGCAAAGACCACAGGCAGAACCAGCTTCAGTGGTGGGGCGGGACCGAAGCGACTGTGGGTTACTGCAAGGAGACGGTGCGGCTTGTCTGCCGGGAATACGGTGGCGATCCGGCGAAGGTTGTGCTGTGCGGCTTTTCGCGCGGGGCCATCGCCTGCAACTACCTCGGCCTGCACGACGACGAGATCGCCGGCCTGTGGTGTGCGTTCATTGCCCACAGCCACTACGACGGCGTGCGCACCTGGGGCGCCCCGGCGGACGACCGCGCGTCGGCACTGGAGCGGCTGCACCGGTTGAAGGGCAGACCGCAGTGGCTCAGCCAGGAAGGCTCCGTCGCCCAAACGGAGGCGTACCTGAAGTCCACCGGCGTCGAGGCCCCCTTCGCTTTCGTCCCGTTGCCGTACCGCAACCACACCGACTCGTGGGTGCTGCGCGACATTCCCGAACGGACGCGGCTCCGCCAGTGGCTGCGCGGGGTGATAGAAGGAGCAAGTCGATGAACAACGGCCCGCTGATCTCACTCACCTTGGCCGCAGCCACCGCCGCGGCTGCCCAGCACGCAACGCCTCCCGATCCGGTGCTCCCCGTGCCTTCGCCTCAGCAACTTGCGTGGCAGCGCATGGAGCTGACGATGTTCCTCCATTTTGGGGTGAACACGTTCACGGACCGGGAGTGGGGTGAAGGCACCGAAGACGAAGCCGTGTTCAACCCGACGGAACTCGACTGCCGCCAATGGGCGCGCGTGGCGAGAGAAGCAGGCTTCAAGCTTGCGATCCTCACAGCCAAGCACCACGACGGGTTCTGCCTGTGGCCCTCGAAGTACACAGAGCACTCGGTCAAGCGCAGCCCGTGGAAAGACGGCAAGGGCGACGTCGTCCGCGAGTTCACCGAAGCGTGCCGGGCGGAAGGGCTGAAGGCCGGTTTGTACCTCTCGCCGTGGGACCGCAACCAACCGGTGTACGGCGATTCGCCCAAGTACAACGAGTACTTCTGCAACCAGTTGACGGAACTGATGACCCAGTACGGCGCCATCGACGAAGTCTGGTTCGACGGGGCGTGCGGCGAGGGACCCAACGGCAAACGCCAGGAGTACGACTGGAACAGCTTCCACGACACCGTCTACGCGCACAACCCGCAGGCAATCATCGCCATCTGCGGGCCCGACGTGCGCTGGGTCGGCAATGAGTCGGGCGTGGCACGACCCGGCGAATCGAGCGTGCAGACCCGCGCCGAGAAGAAGGTGTGGTATCCGGCGGAATGCGATGTGTCCATTCGCCCGGGGTGGTTCTACCACGCCAGCCAGGACGGCCAGGTGAAGTCGCTCGACCACCTGCTGGACCTCTACTTCAAGTCGGTCGGCCGCAACAGCGTCCTGTTGCTCAACGTGCCGCCCGCCCGTCGCGGTCTGTTAGCCGACCCCGACGCGGAGCGGCTACGTGAGTTCCGCCAGGTGCTGAACGAGACGTTCGGCACCAATCTGGCGGCCGGCGCAGCCGTGAAAGCCAGCGCCGTGCGCGGGGGCGACGAGCAGTTCGGCGCGCAGCAAGTGCTGGACGGCAGCCTCGAGACCTACTGGGCCACTGACGACGCGACGACCGAGGGCTGGCTGGAGATCGACCTGCCGAAGCCGGCCACGTTCAACGTCGTCAACGTGCAGGAAGCCCTCCCGTTGGGCGAGCGCGTCGAGCAGTACCGGGTCGAGGCGGAGGTGGACGGCGCGTGGACGACGCTGGGCCACGGCACGGTTATCGGCCACAATAGCTTGATCCGACTGCCGCGAACCACCGCGAGCAAAGTGCGGTTGGTCGTTGAAGCAGCGAAAGTGTGCCCGGCCATCGCGGAGTTCGGCCTGTACCTGTGCCCCCGCGACGAGAACTGGCCCAAGCCCTCGCTGACGGCGCACAAGCCCGCGGAAGCCTCCAACGTGCATCCGGCCGGAACTGTCTTCGGCGGCGACAAGGCTGTCGATAACGACCCGAGCACCCGCTGGGCAACTTCGGACGAAACGCGCGAGTGCTGGCTGGAGGTCGACCTGCTGCAGGAGTACGAGATCGGCAACCTCGGCATCTCAGAACTGGAGCCACGGCTCACCAAGTTCCGGCTGGAGTACCGGTCTGCGAAGGAGCAGGACTGGCTGGTTGCGTATGAAGGCACCAATGCCGGGAAGCTGTTCGCGGCTGACTTCCTGCCGGTGACGGCGCGGTACGTTCGGCTACATATCCTGGAGGCCACCTTTGCGCCGACGATCTGGGAGTTTGAGGTGTTTCCGCCGAAGGGCAAGTGACATGGACATCGTCGGCCTCGGACTGGCAACGCTCGATGTGCTGATGCGGCTGAAGGACATGCCCACGTGGGAGCACCCCGGCCGGCTCGGAGCGTTCCGTCTGGAAGGTGGCGGCCCGGTCGGTACCGCGTGCACCGCGGCGGCGCGGCTGGGCGCGCGGGTCGGCTACGTGGGCACAGCCGGCATCGATGAGTGTGGGGAGCTGAAGCTGCGGTCGCTCTGTGGCAGCGGCGTCGACCTCAGCCGGTTGGTGCGTCGCGGCGCGCCGGAGAAGCAGCTTATCCTCGTTTACGTGCATGAGGAGACGGGGGAGCGCGTGTTCTCCGGAGTCGAGGGACTGGACACGCAGACGCTCACCGTGGCCGAACTGGATCGCGACTACCTGACGTCGGCTCAGTACCTGCATCTGGACGGGTTCCACAGCGACGCTGCATTGGAAGCGGCGCGGTGGATGCACGAAGCCGGGAAGACAGTGATGCTGGACGCCGGTGCCACTCGCGGGCCGGTGTCGGACCGGATGCGGGCTCTGGTGGGAGCGACAGACATTCTCGTTTGCGGCTCCGGGTTCGCGCCCGCGCTGACCGGCTGCCCCGACCCATGGGCCGCGGGTGAGGCGGCCCTGCGGTGCGGCCCGCGGAGCGTCGTGCAGACGGAAGGCAGAGACGGCAGCTACACAGTGACTGCCGACGAACGGTTCCACACGCCCGCCTTCGACGTGGAAGTCGTGGACACGACGGGCGCCGGCGATGTCTTCCACGGCGCCTACTTGGTCGGGCTTCTGCACGGCTGGGACTTGCGGACGATCGCGACATTCAGTTCCGCCGCGTCGGCCCTCACCTGCACAAAGCTGGGCGGCCGCAGGGGGATCCCGACGTTTGGCGAAGTGTGTGCATTTCTGGAAGCGCGGGGGGCTGGTGTCCCGCCGGCCGGACCCTCCAATCTCGAATCTGAGATCTGACATCAGCATCCCCAAAGGACCCCACCCGGATGCCGCTCGTATCCATCGCCGACGAACTCAAGCGCGCACAACGCGAGCGGCATGCCGTGCCGCTCTTCGATGCTTGCGACACGCAGAGCGCTGAGGGTATGCTGTCGGCGGCCGAGGACAAACGCGCCCCCGTCATGATCGGGATGTACGCCGGGGTGATGGACCAACCCAACGCGCGTGCGCTTGCAGCCTACGTGCGCGTCCGCGCTGAGGAAGCCACCGTGCCGGTGTCGTTGATGCTGGACCACGGCAGCAGTGTGGCACAGTGCCTGAAGGCGATCTCGGTTGGGTTCACCGACGTGATGTACGACGGCTCGCGGCTGCCGCTGGCGGAGAACCTCGCCAACACCCGGGCGGTCGTGGAGGCCGCCCACGCAACCGGCGTATGCGTCGAAGCCGAGTTGGGGCACGTCGGGAGCGGGAGCGAGTACCAGTCGTTCGGCGGCCTGCGGAAGGGCTTCACTGACCCCGAGATGGTGGAGCGGTTCGTTGCGG